>Ga0209172_10003559_pt1 | contig 23439 bp, 24 predicted proteins | sample LarsenN4metaG_FD_184113 | JGI IMG/M metagenome (GOLD analysis project Ga0209172, IMG submission 184113) | Hot spring sediment bacterial and archeal communities from British Columbia, Canada, to study Microbial Dark Matter (Phase II) - Larsen... ... | reverse complement strand
TTGTATGTGTCAAAAAATTAGTTATGTTCATTGGTTTGAGGAGATGACGTTTTTTGAATAATTTAGGCATCAAAGACATAAGTGTAATTTTTTATGTAAAGTTTTGTATCGACATTCAACATTTCTGGCTTTCTGGATTTCTGCCTCCATCCTTTTTCGTTCGCTGATGTCTCTCCCAATATAGATAAAGTTCTCAGATTCTTCTAGGTCACTGTAGATTACGGCACAGGAAAAAGCCACATCGATTTCATGGCCATTTTTCGACCTACACCTCACCTCTACATTTTTTACCCGGTCATCATAATTTAATCTTTGCCATAATTCTGTTGTGCCAAAAATTATATCTATAGATTCACCAATTAATTCTTTTTCTCCATACCCAAATAGCTTCACCGCCGCCGGATTTACCGTTTTAATATTCCCCCTGTCGGTTGTTACTAACATAGCATCGGCCATTGAAGAGATAATTTTATCAATATAAGCCATTGAAGATTCTACAGTGGTTAACAATAAATTGGCTTGATTCGACCGCTGTACCAAATTTTGCTTCATTACCATATGTTCTGTAACATCTTCAAAAAATACAATTAAGCGGTTATCGGTTTCTTCTTCATTTGCCATAATATGAACATCAAAATATAAAGGATTAATCGGTTCAGAAAACCGAGCTACGCCTTTTAAATCAACACTAACCTCTCTTCCGGCGATGACAGCTTCCAGATATTCTTCCATGCCAAATAACTCTGGAAAGGCTTCCCGGACATCTTTTCCCACAGCTACTTCATCAGGAGCATCAGCAAAGCGCCGGACTCCCACGGATGTTTCTAAGATTTTCAACTCCTCATCTACTGTGAGGTACTCCATCCGCCGCTGCACCAAGAATTTGTGGAAAAGGGGATTCATGCTGATTTAGGATTTTATATTTTATATGTTACCATACCAAATATCGCTGGTGCGATATGTGGGGCTACACCCCTCAATCAGACAGGATTTTAAATTATCTTAAATATAGATGTTTTCATAGCAGCTCAATATTTGAGGACACCCTTGCATATGATAATGACATAAAATGATAAATGGGATTTTAAAGATTTCGTGAAAATTTGGCTAATTTTTTAGCTGAGCTTTTACTTATATTTGTTGAAAAATCTCAAGGGAGGCCACAGGTTTCTCATAAATTTACATAAATTATCAACTGAACGATTTTTATAGAAAAACGCCTCACGGGCTTGATTGTTGAGGATAACCTGTCACTTACCGCGACCAGAACAATGGTGAAATCCAACACAGGAGCTAGATAGACCGGTAAGACTGATTTGGCTCAGAACAATCAGTATATGGGGAGGGGACAGACTGGGAGGCTTTTTGGGTGATCGGGGAGGGAAAGGTTTGCTGGTGGGAGCGCCCGATGCTGTGGTAAGGTCTGGCAGTGTTCGCGCCGATGCCACTAGGACGGAATCTAGCAGCGAAAATCATCTGGATGCCGACGCGACACCTGACGGGGTTCGGGCTGAGGCTATCCTGAAACATAGATATAGTTTTTATCTGGTGTGAGAAAAACGGGAGTAAGTTAAAATGCTGAGCTGGGATGAAACTTCTAATATAACATCACAGCGGTGGGAAAGTTCCGCAGATTGGCTCCGCCAAAGAGCGTGGGTGGAAATTGATGTAGGGGCGATCGCCCACAATGTGCGGCAAATCAAACACCTCCTCTCCCCTAAGTGTGATTTGATGGCAGTGGTGAAAGCCGATGCTTATGGACATGGTGCTGTCACTGTCAGCCAAACTGTTTTGAGTGCTGGTGCCTCTTGGCTGGGAGTAGCGACCATTCCAGAAGGGATGGAACTGCGAGAAGCTGGCATCAAAGCGCCGATACTGGTTTTGGGGGCGACTTACAGTCCCGAGCAAATTAGAGCGATGGCCAAATGGGAGCTGATGCCGACTATTTGCACACCGCAGCAAGCACTGGTGTTTTCTGAAACTTTAGGGGAAGACGATGCTAGCGCGACGGCTGGCGCCGTTCGCGATGCTGATGCCACGCCTAGAGGCGTTCACCCGCTACCAGTGCATGTGAAATTGGACACAGGCATGTCCCGGTTGGGAGTGAGCTACTCAGAAGCCGATGCTTTTGTCCAGCTCATCAGGAGCTTGCCCAACCTGAAAATCGCCAGCATTTATTCTCACCTCGCCACCGCCGACAGTCAAGACCAAACAGTGATGCGCCAGCAACAGGCTCGCTTTGAACAAGCGATCGGCGCCTGCAATCATCACGGCAGTTTACCCCGCCTCCACTTCGCCAACTCCGCTGCCACTTTCACCGATCCATCTTTACACTATGATATGGTGCGAGTAGGCTTAGGTATCTACGGTCTCTATCCTGCTCCTCACTTGCGCCCAGTGGTTGACCTCAAACCCGTGATGCAAGTCAAAGCCCGCATCACTCAAGTGAAAAATATTTCTGCGGGCACTGGTGTCAGCTACGGCCATCAATATATCGCCAAACAGCCGATGCGCTTAGCTGTAGTCGGTATTGGTTACGCCGACGGTGTGCCCCGGTGCCTTTCTAATCATATGAAAGTATTAATTCGGGGGCAGTTACTTCCCCAAGTGGGAACCATTACAATGGATCAGATGATGGTAGATGTAACCGCCGTCCCCGAGGTGCAACCGGGAGAAGTAGTAACGCTCCTTGGTCGCCAGGGAGACCACCAAATCGGTGCTGACGATTGGGCGGCGATTTGCGGTACGATTTCTTGGGAGATTCTTTGCAGCTTTAAGCACCGCCTACCTCGTCTCACGGTGAGCCGTTCTCTGGAAACTCGCCCGGAAAAGGCGCGGTATTGAAGCTTTTGGGGGGCAAGGGCACTGGGGGGCTCGATATCAGATTGTCATTAGTCACTTGTCCCTTGTCCCAAAGCAGAAGGACAAATGACTAATGACTTATGACAATAACTGGTCTGAGAAATCTGGCACCAAATCAACAAAATTTGTAACAAAAAGTAAAACTACCTCACCTTGAGCTAAAGGTGATTATACATAAGGCTGATTCCTCTCTAGCCTCAAATGATTAGAGGATGAAGGGAAAAAAGTTTCGCGCAGGATGTACAATAATGATAGTAACGCCGCCAAACAGGCGTTGAAATGGAAAATCAAAGGCAGCAAAGGCGAAATTGTCCGCTCCATCTAGAGGTAAAGTCAGGGGCATCCTCGCGAACCGCTGTTTCGGTTATCCCCGAAACGCCCCTACTGGCTAAGCCAAAATTACTTTGACCGGACAAGATTAAGGATAAAATCAAGGAACGTTATTGCTCCTAAGCGCCAAATGAAATGATGTTTGATGTTGCGATTGCAAGGAATACAAGTATGGTTAGCTCTACCAGCAAGATCCACTATGACATAAAGGCGATCGCAGATGAGGTGCGCCGCCTGGTTCTGCAAGGGGCGATCGGTCGCCAGCAACCCATCTACACCTTATGTCAGTACATCCCACCCCGGGATTGGATCGGCGTGGAGCAAGAGCTGGAAATGTCCGGTTATTTGCTGCGCGATCGGATTGGGGATTTGCTCGGACGGGAACGATGGGATGAAGATTAACCACGACTCTTAGGGGCACTCTGGCGATATCTCCCTCGTTGAGAACCGAGAACCATCGCCCCACTCCCACCCATATTCACGTTAATGGGTAATTGGCCCTACCGATTGCCCCTTAACCCACCAGTCCCCATTCGTGGTACTTGTGGTAAATCACTGTAGAGATTTGTAAATATTTGTGACTGACGCCAAGAAAACCACTCGCTCTCTGGCGGGAATTGCGGGGATTGTGGCAGCGGGAACCCTACTCAGCAAAGTGTTCGGCTTGGTACGCCAACAGGCGATCGCCGCTGCCTTTGGGGTAGGCCCAGCCTTTGACGCCTACAACTACGCTTACATTATTCCCGGCTTCTTATTGATTTTGCTTGGGGGCATCAATGGCCCATTTCACAGCGCGATCGTCAGCGTCCTCTCCAAAAGAGACAAAGAAGAAGCTGCCCCGATCGTCGAAACTGTCACCACGATCGTCGGCGGTTTACTGCTCCTCGTCACCATCGCCTGTATCCTCTTCGCCGAACCGATGGTGAGCTTAGTCGCTCCCGGACTCAACGCCACGAACACCACCACCGGTATCACCCCCGAGCAGCTCGCCACTCTGCAATTAACCAGAAACATCGCCATCGAGCAGTTTAAAATCATGGCACCGATGGCAGTCCTAGCCGGACTAATTGGCATCGGCTTCGGCACCCTCAACGCCGCTGACCAATACTGGCTCCCCGCCATCAGCCCCCTATTTTCCAGTGCCGCCATTTTGGGCGGCATTGGCATTTTACTCCTCCAATTAGGCGGAGAAATCACCGCGACCAAATACGCTGCGATCGGCGGTATCGTTTTAGCTTGGGGCACCCTCATCGGTGCGGGACTACAGTGGTTAGTACAGCTAGCAGCGCAGTGGCAAAGCGGTTTAGGCACATTGCGCCTCCGCTTCGAGTTCCAACACCCAGCAGTTAAAGAAGTGATGCAGGTGATGGTCCCGGCCACCCTCTCTTCCGGAATGCTCCACATCAACGTTTACACCGATTTATTCTTCGCCTCCTATATCCCCCAAGCGGCAGCCGCCTTGGGTTATGCTGGGTTACTGGTGCAGACACCCTTGGGCATCGTTTCTAATATGCTTTTGGTGCCTCTGATGCCGGTATTTTCCCGGTTGACAGACCCCCAAGACTGGCCGCAACTAAAAGACCGCATTCGCCAGGGATTGGTACTTACGGGCTTGACGATGCTGCCAATGGGAGCCCTGATGATTGCTCTAGCTGTGCCCATTGTGCGGGTAGTTTACGAGCGCGGCGCCTTCAACCTCCAAGCATCGCAGTTTGTGGCGCCGATGTTGATGGCTTATGGCGTGGGGATGTTTTTCTATCTCGCCAGAGATGTGGTGGTCAGGGTATTTTATGCCTTGGGAGACGGAGAAACCCCGTTTCGGGTCAGTGTGGCCAATATTGTGCTGAACGCCGTACTAGATTACTTGCTGATGAAACCCTTGGGGGCTCCGGGTTTGGTACTGGCGACGGTGGGGGTAAATATCACTTCCACGGTAGTGTTGCTGTGGCTGCTCGATCGCAAACTGAACGGGCTACCTCTGGTGCAGTGGACCAGCTCTATTGCTATCCTTACGATTGCCAGTATTTTCGCTGGCGCTGCTAGTTGGGGCACTCTCCTGGGACTAGAAGCCGTTTTGGGCAAAGATGGTTTGCTCGTGCAATTATTAGAACTTTCCCTGGCCAGTTTGGTTGGGTTGGCAATATTTGCTGTAGCTAGCATCCAGCTCAAATTACCCGAAATGGATATTTTGGTGGAGCGAGTCCGCCAGAAGTTGCGCAAATAATCGCCGTTTTTATCCCTCCAGGTTTGTAGTTGGGCTTCAGCCCCAAAAAAATCTGGGGTGAACAGGTTCGTATTTGGGCTTCAGCCCCAAAAAAATCTGGGGTGAACAGGTTCGTATTTGGGCTTCAGCCCCAAAAAATCTGGGTTTTGGAGGGCTAAAGCCCAACTACAAACCTGAAGAATTCCCCTGGCCCCCCCGTCTCTTCTTTTAATTACATCTGCTTCTGAAATTCTTCGAGAATGTCCATTAGCTGCATTTGGCATTGCATAGGGAGCAAATCCGAGAGGGGAATTTCTCTCCTACCGCCGCCGAGTTTGACGGGGATGTTTTGTAGGACTTGCACTACCTGGTCTTCATTCAGGCCATTTTCGGCGAGCATGGGGTAGAGCCGATCGGCCAAAACAGTGTGCAGGTGGGCGTCATCTAGGCGCAGGTGCCATTTGGCCACATCGATGTAGATTTTATCGCCAATTTCTGCGGCCAAGGCTTCGATCGCTTCTGAGGTTGGAGAAATAGACATAAAAGCCTCTATGGTCATTGGTCGGAAGGACAAAGTTTTAGCTGGAATAGTCGGCGATCGCGAAGATGTACACCGCATGAGCCAGCAATACCAGCAGCCAACCCCCAGTCACCCAAACCAGCCCCTCCCAGGAGGATTGAGGCTGCAAATTCTCGAAAAACCACAAGCCCGAATTGCTTGCAGCAAAAATACCTACATGCACAGCAAAATTCATCCGGTCATCCAAGCGACGGTAATCCGGGTCTTTGCGGTCTGGTTGGCGCGGCCAGCGAGGTGGCATAAATAAATTCTTTCTTCAGTAAGATTCTACTCTTATATTTTAAGGCTTTCCATCACCCAGAGATAAGAAGACGCGGAGATGGGCTCGTTTGCTCTGAGTCCTCCCGTCACCCCGTCCCCCAGTCATACTTTGGGCTGAAGCCCAACTACGAACTTCGTACCCAGAGACAAAACTTTGATTAAGATTAGCGACAAATTACCGGATCGGTGAAAAAATCGAGCTAAAATTCATTAAATAGATTGATTCATTCCCCAATCCCCATAAGTCTTGTGAGTGCCCTGCGATTCGTGAGAAAAAAATCCATCCCAAAGCGCAGCTCTTCCTTGGCCATTATCGCCTTTCCCCACGAAGCCGCTGCATTTCATGCTTACCGACTGCTCCAGCAGCACGGGATTTCTCCGGAAAACCTGGCGATCGTCGGTCAAGGCTACAGTAGCCCTGATAGTGTTGGTCTTTTGGAACCAATGGCGATCGCCCTACATAGCGGTCGTAACCTTTCCGGCGCCACCGGTTTGGCTGGTACTTTCCTCGGTTTTGTCCTGTTCTGGGTGGCTTATCTGGGTCTGAAAATGCCCCTGAGTGCCACACTATTCCTCATTGTTCCCGCTGGTGGCTTCATCGGCGGTTTCATCGGTGCCACCCTAGGTGGTTTGTGGGGATTTTTCGGCAAGGGCAGCACGGCGGGCATTTACCGCCACCAACTGCGCAAAGGACATTACCTATTAATGATTGAAGGCTCGGAAAAGCTGGTACGGAGCGCCCGAGACATCATCAGCGTCTATTCCGCCCAGCAAACTCGCTAATCTCAGCCTTTTTCCCTCGATGTGGCGTCGAAATCCCCCGATTTGCCTCCAGTTTTACGTACCAGGCGAATTGCTTCTATCTCCATTGTCTTTTCTAGGGCTTTGGCCATATCGTACAGTGTGAGCGCCGCCACGGAAACGGCGGTGAGGGCTTCCATTTCTACCCCAGTTTCCGCCTTGGTTTTGACCGTAGCGAGGATTTGATATCCAGGTAAGTCTGGGTCCGGGGTGAGCTGCACATCTATTTTTTGCAGCGGTAGGGGATGACAGAGGGGAATAAGTTGGGATGTCTGCTTGGCGGCCATAATCCCGGCAAGTTTGGCGGTGCCTAATACGTCTCCTTTGGGGGCGTTCCCGGCTTGGATGGCGGCGAAAGTCTCTTGAGTCATCCGCACCTGACCGGCGGCTACGGCTTCTCGAAGGGTGACGGGTTTGGCGGAAACATCCACCATATGGGCTTCGCCACTGGCGTCTAAGTGGCTCAGGCCGGTGGTTTCAGGAAATTTGGAAAAATTTTCGGGAAAAGTGCTTGCCATTAGGGAAAACTGTGCTATTATAAGATTCTGGTAAGGGCTTGTAGCTCAGTGGACTAGAGCACGTGGCTACGGACCACGGTGTCGGGGGTTCGAATCCCTCCTAGCCCGTTCACCAAAAGAGCAACTATGAAATAGTTGCTCTTTTTTATTTTATTCGTTTAAAGCGTACCAGTCTTTTTCCCGCCCGATCGCATATCTCCATGAGGTGGCCGTGTCTTTGCTGCATTTGGTGAGGAACAGCACTAGGGCGGCGGTGGCCAGAGTGCAGGCGAGGGCGAACATACTTCGGTAGCCAAGGGCGTCGGCAAATGCGCCGAGAATTGGTCCGGCAAAGGCCATGCCTAAATCAAAGCCGCCAATGCACAGGGCAAATACTCGCCCCCGCTCTTTGGATGTGGAACGATCGGCCACGAGGGCTACTACTGTGGGAATCAATACCCCAGCTCCGGCTCCTTCTAAGAGGGCAGAAATAATGATGCCCCTGGGGCTGGTGGCGGTACAGAGGATGGCCATTGAGAGGATGTATGACACCAGGCTACCGGTGACAAATAACCCTCTGCCGTAGAGATCGCTCGCCCGCCCCGCTAAAAACCGCGAGATAAAACTAGATATGGCGGCGGCGGTGTAGAACCACCCCGCATTCATGTTCATTTGGGCATCTTTGATGAACAGGGGCATAAATGTACTAAAAGTCCCGAACACCAACCCCACAGACAGCATCACTGCTGTGGGTACTAGCAACCGGGGACTCGCCAGTAGCTGCCAGAATGACTCATTTTGGCTGATTTTTGCGGCCTCAGAAGTGATGGGACTCTCGGCAACCTGACTGGGAGGAATTTGCCAAGCGCAAATTAATGCCACTATTCCGAAGGCGGAAGCCATCAAAAACAAAAACTTGTAGCCAAATTCTTCTAGCACTAATCCCCCAATGGCAGGGCCGATGGCTACTCCTAGGGGGTTGACGAGAGTCATGTAGCCGATGATTTCCCCTCGCTGGCGGGGGGGGGACAGCTCGGCGACTAAGGCACTGGAACCAGTGGCATAGGCGGCAACGCTGATGCCGTGGAAGGCTCGCAGGGCCATCAATAGGGGGATGGAGTGGGTGAAGAGGTAGCCGATCGGGGCAGTGGCTGCCACCGCTACACCCAGTTTGACTACGAGCAGGAGTCCGCCATTGTCCGCCAACCATCCTAATGGTTGACGAAATATCAGCAGCCCAATGGCAAAAGAACCCATTACCAGTCCGATTTGCTGCTTAGTACCCCCCAGCTCTTGGGCGTACAGGGGTATCGTGGGCAACTGGGACGCCATGCTGCACCAAAATAATAAGCCGGTGATAAACAACACCAACAGACTGCGGCGGATTTGTGGATCGAGATTGTTCAACATTAACGAAGGTGTGGAGGCGGGTTTGGCTGGTGCCTCCTACCTTTTAGTGTGTCCCAACCAATTTTATTCTGCAAATGTGATTGGTCATTAGTTAATCTGCTTCCTCGCCGGAAACCACCTCCCGCACTCGGTAGATGGGACGCCCTTGGGATTCATGGTAGGTGCGCATCAGCAGTTCTCCGAGCAACCCAAAGCAAAAGAGTTGTAACCCAGTCACCAGCAGGATGGCGACTAAAATCAGTAGGGGACGGCTACCGATGCTTTGACCTAAACCCAGTTTGAGAAAGGTTAGGTACATCCCCAAAATTGTCCCCAAAGTCATCGAACCGAGGCCCAGTAATCCGAAAACGTGCATGGGGCGGGTGAGGAATTTTTTCATAAAGGCGATCGTGAGCAGGTCCATGAGAACCCGGAACGTGCGCCCTAAACCATATTTGCTTTTACCGTAGCGACGGGGGTGGTGGCGGACGGGGATTTCGGCAATGCGGGCTCCTTCAATAAAGGCGAGAGCGGGTAAAAATCGGTGCAATTCGCCGTAGAGGTTCATATCTGCTACCAATTCGGTGCGGTAGGCTTTGAGGGAGCAGCCGTAGTCATGTAGTTTTACACTGGTGACACGCCCGATGAGCCAGTTGGCAATTTGGGAGGGGAGCAGGCGGGTGAGGCGATCGTCTTGGCGGTTTTTCCGCCATCCGCTGACTAAATCGTAGCCTTCCTCTAGTTTGGCCACGAGGAGGGGGATATCGGCGGGGTCGTTTTGCAGGTCCCCATCCATTGTGACGATGACGCGACCGGTGGCGCGATCGAACCCAGCGGACATGGCGGCGGTTTGGCCATAGTTCCGCCGTAAAATCACCGCCCGCAAGTCGGAGCGACTGGCGGCTAGTTGTTTGAGCAATTGGGTAGAGCCATCGCTAGAACCGTCATCCACACAGACGATTTCATAGCTCAGCTCTGTACCGATGAGCGCCGATGCGATCGATTCTATCAGTAGCGGCAAACTCTCTACTTCATTATGTATCGGCACTACCACTGATACATCAGTGACATTCTCCCCATTTTTCGCCGCTGTTTCACGAGATAACAGCGCTGCTTTTACTGCCATCGTATCCAACATCAACTTTTCTCCTCATCACCCAAAACTACATTATACATGATTTTTATCTAAAAATTATTTATAAATTGAATTCAGTTCAATCATTTATGAAAAATCACGAATTTTTGAAGCAATTATTACAGAACAATTTGGCTATTGATAAATCCCCATATTTCGCCGATTGTATATCATTATGTGTTGGGGGCACGGCGTCATCAAGCTTTCGGTTTAACCAGAAATCTTTATGGTGCCGTGCCCCTCCGGTCATATAACAAAGGACAAATGACAAAGGACAAGGGACAAATGACAAAGGACTAACCTGGTAAATAACTGGTCATTACTCGACCGGCGCCCCGCAGTCGCTGATAATAAAATTGGCTGACGGGATGGCTGTCTGGGTTGAGTGTATCAATGCCGATGCCATTACGCCCATCTTTCTTGCCAGAACTGTGGATATATCGCCCATCGCCTAAATAGAGGGCAACATGAGTGGCGCGTTCCGGAGTGCCGAAAAATATTAAATCTCCGGGTTCTAGTTCTGCCAAGGGAATAGCTTGGGTAAAGGCTTCCTGCTGGTAAGCATCTCTGGGTAAGCGAATGCCCTCACTAGCAAACGCCGCCTGCATTAGTCCTGAACAGTCGTAGTTGGGCGCCACAGTCCCCCCCCAGAGATACTCATTGGGCACCTCGATCGCCCTTAAAGTAAAAGCGATAACCGCGTCGAGACGCGCTTCGATATCCTCACGGCTGAAAACTGGCGCTTGATAAGGTTCTGGGGCAGGTTCTAGATGGTCCAAATCAGTGATAGCCAACCACCCCGGATAGTCGTCCTCTACGAGTTGGACGCGAATGGCAGGAATGTCCCCAGTTGTGAGAAGATGTTCCCCGTTATCTGCCGACGGGATGAAGATACGCAGGTGCCGCCCCGCCGCCGCCTGGGTGGCCAGACTTTCGCAGGTAGGGGCATCATAGAGGTTAAGATTCACTTGGGAGCGGTACTCTGTAGTGATGATATGGTTCTCCGAGGAGGAAGCGGCCTGCAGGCGGATTTCGGCTAAAGAAACCATGTAATTATTGATGATTGACTGTTGCTAGTGCGATGGTTGATTGATATCACAAGCGGCGGAGCGCGGAGACCAGGTAAATATGACTATGACATTTTTTCGGAAAGACGCACAACTAGAGAGTTTAGGCGATCGCATTTTAGACGCCACCAGGGGGCAATTTCCCAGTCTCGCCCCCAACCAGATTGCCCTCACCTGGATTGTCTATGACCCCCCCGCTCCCGTCAATACCGGCGGTGCCCTCAGTCCGGAAGCCTTCTGGTCTCACCCCGTCCGGGGTTTCAGCTATCGCGGTTTCGAGCGCATCTATCCCGCCAGCATCGTTAAAATCTTTTATCTGGTGGCGCTTTATGAATGGGTAGCCAAAGATATGGTGCAAACTTCTCCAGAGTTAGAGCGAGCTGTTCGGGACATGATTGTGGACTCGAGCAACGATGCTACCAGTTTAGTGGTGGATGTGCTGACGGGCACCACCAGCGGGCCAGAATTGTCCCCTGGTCCCTTTGAAACCTGGAAATTCCAGCGCAACATCGTTAACCGTTATTTTCAGTCTCTCCCCTGGCCCGAAGTGGAAACCATCAATATTAACCAAAAAACCTGGTGTGATGGTCCTTATGGTCGAGAGCGCGCCTTTCTCGGTGATATGTGGGAAAACCGCAATATGTTGACCACTAACGCCACGGCGCGTCTGTTCCATAGTATTATCGGCGGCGTGGCCGTCTCTTCGGAAGCATCCCAAGCGATGATGGCCCTGATGAAACGTAGTCTCGACCCGGGGGCGAATGCGGCTGACCCAGAAAACCAAGTCACCGGTTTTCTCGGTGGCGGTTTACCCCAAGACGCCCAACTCTGGTCAAAAGCTGGTTTAACCAGTCAAGTCCGCCACGATGCTGCTTATATAGAATTACCGGATTTGCGCCCATACTTGCTGATTGTTTTTACTGAAGGCAAGAACCACAGCAACAATGAAGCCATTTTGCCTTTTGTTTCCCAGCAAGTCATCGCCGCCATGAAAGAACTTTAATCACCACTTGTCATTGGTCATTTGTCACTTGTCACTTGTCATTTGGAGAAGAAACCGGGTTTCTGCGGAGAATCTCCGTCAAGGCAAGAAATATATCGGTGAGAAACCCGGTTTCTATAATCTCGGCGAGAAGGTTTCTGGGGGACAAAGGATAAATGACCAATGACAAAGGACAAAGGACAAAGGACAAAGGACAAAGGACAAATCACCAATGACAAAATTTAGCAGTTTTTTCTGTTTCCCGATGAGTTTGTTGGCCTTGATGTTGGTAAGTAGCTATTCTAGAGCTGCTGCAGAAACCACGGCGGCGCCACTTTTGGGCACTCAGGCGGTTAAATTCATGCCGGGAGTTCCAGAAATTCCAGCGCCTACACCGGAGCTAGCCCAAGTTTATCGCGATCGGGAAAATATCTCTGGGCGTAATTATTTAGGAGTAGGGCTTCATATCGGATTTAATGATACTACCAGTGCTTTGGGTGGGGGGGGTTTTGCGGTTTTGTCAAAATTCGCTTTGTCTCGTCAGGTGTCTGTGCGTCCGGGAGTGGTGTTTGGTACGAATACCGTCTTGGAACTGCCTTTAACTATAGATTTTCCCATCAAGGATACGGAGGACGACTTACAAGTTAATGTGGCTCCTTATCTGGGTGGTGGCTTGGCGGTGGCGCTTGGGGATGACAGCCGTTTCGGTGGTTTCGGGACTGTTGGCATTGATGCAGGCTTAACCCCTCAGTTTACTGCCACTGCTGGCTTGAAAGTGGGGTTTCTTGAAGAAGCCGAAGTAGGTATCACTGTGGGGGGTAGTTTGACTTTTTGAGGTGGGGTGATGGCGGTTTTTTATCTCACTTCTTCTGCACCGCTATAAGCTAGCGCCCTCACTGGGAGTCCCCGCCGGCGGTTATCCCAGATGCCTCAATCACCAGCCGCCGCACTAAAAATAAAGTCTTGCCACTGGGTGACAAGACCTTGGGAACGGAGAGGGAGGGATTCGAACCCTCGGTATGGAGTTACCTGCCATACAACAGATTAGCAATCTGCCGCTTTCGACCACTCAGCCACCTCTCCAAGATGACCAGGATTTATCATAGCACATTTTTCCGAGAGCGCAATCCCCATTTGCCAGAATTTTCTAAATTTCCTGGTTTTTTTGTAATTTTTCTTTTAAATTGCATTAAAAAGCTGTTGATACTTTTTAAGTATAAAGGTTTTTTTACAAATTAGATGTATTAGTTTTTACCAGTTGCCAACTGGCAATATAGGTTGATATCAAGTCTGAGGATATCGTTCTGGTTGTTTTTGGCGGTTCTCCCCTGCCCCCCTGCACCCCTGCCCCCCTGCACCCCTGCCCCCCTGCACCCCTGGACTTGATATGATGCGATCGGCTGCACTATGAGTGCCTGGTCCTCTACCGTCATGGGGAAAACGATGTTGCACTTGTCCAAGATTCTCTGGGAAATGGGTGATGCGGGACAACGGATGTCCCAAATTAACGCCGCTGAAGGCGCAGCGGGGAATATTTCGGTTTTTGTGCGGGACCTGCCCCCAGCAGAAGAACACTTATTCCCGTTTTGGTTTGAAAACGGTATCCGCACCCCCATATCTTTACCAGTAACAGTACCAAATCTGGCGGGGGGATGGGCGATCGTCAGCGGTAGTGGTAAACGGATGCGGGATATCGCCACCAGTCCAGAGATGGCGCTTTGCTTGCTGCAAATTCAGCCCGGTGGAGAAACAGCGATTTTGCATATGGCTGACCCCAGTTTACGACCCACCAGCGAGCTTAACTCCCATATTGCAGTGCATAATGACCGCATCGCTGAGCAAAACTTATCCTACCACACGGTTTTACACGCTCAACCTTTGCATCTGACCTATCTGAGCCATATAGATAGATATGGCGATACTAAAGCGTTAAACCGCCACCTGTTACGATGGCAACCGGAAACGATTTTAGAATTTCCCGAAGGTATTGGGGTGAGTCCGTTTGAAATTCCCGCCTCAGCGGAACAGGCGCAGCAAACGGTAGAAATATTGCGCCAACATCGAGCCGTAGTCTGGCGGCGTCACGGTATTGTAGTTAGGTGCGATGCAGGTCCACGCAAGGCGGGAGATTTAGTGGAATATGCAGAAGCGGCGGCACAATATGAGTATCTGAACCTGAAGGCGGGAGAACCTTCTGGGGGTATTAGTGATGAGGAAATGCGCCAGATGTGCCAGCGGTTTGGTATTGATTATCCGATGTAAATCTCCCAAGAGCAATTAATTCTATCTTATGCACCTTTATCACTATCCGCCATTATTTCCCGGAATTCTGATTAAACGCTACAAACGGTTTCTCGCCGATATCGAATTAGAAACTGGGGAACAAATTACCGCTCACTGTGCTAACCCGGGACAAATGCGCGGTTTGTCTGACCCGGGGATTGCGGTGATGGTGTCTCGCAGCGACAAACCCAATCGCAAATTACCCTATAGTTTGGAAATTGTCCGTCCTCAAGATAATCCAGGAATCTGGGTGGGGGTGAATACCAATTTACCCAATCAAGTGATTAAAATTGCTCTGGAACAGCGGATATTTCCCGAATTGGGAGATTATACGACTATCCGACCGGAGGTGGCTTATGGGCAAAATCTAAATAGCCGGGTGGATTTCTGTTTAACTGGTGCGGATGGGAAGGTAATTTATTTGGAGGTTAAAAATGTGACTTGGGCTGTAGGGAGGATGGCTCTTTTTCCTGATGCGGTGACGACTCGCGGCCAAAAACATTTGCAGGAATTAGCGGCTCTGGTGGAAAATAATCAGGCGCGGGCAGTTGCTCTTTATTTTATTAACCGCAGTGATTGTGATGGCTTTGCTCCGGGAGATGCGGCTGATGCTAAATATGGTGAGTTGTTTAGAGTGGCGATGAATAAGGGTTTGGAAGTTTTAGCCTGTCGGTTTCAAGTTTCGCCTACGGGAGTTGATTATTTGGGTTTGGCACCAATTCAACTGGATTAGCGGGGTTCTTTGTGTTCTTTGTGTCTTAGTGTGGGAAATTAAACACCAAGACACAAAGAGGAGTAGATGCGGTTGAAAAATTCACGCAATTATGGGTAATTGCATGTCGATTTGAGCTTTGGTTTCTCTTTGAATGGCTCCGGCATTGACGGCGGCTCTGAGTTTGGTTAGGGCTTCTACATCAGCAGATTTATAGGCTTTGAGGGCGACCATTTGGCGCATTAAGCCTTCTGATTCGACGCTCAGGCAACCGGTTTGAAAGGCGGAGTTGACCAGCTTAATAATCATTTGTTTATCGCATCCCTGATGTTTATCCTGATACTGGGATTGTCTCAGAGCTTGGGCATAATGTCATTGATAAATATCCTGGTTTTTGGTGATATTTGTCACAATTAAACTGTGATGATGGTCACGATTTTTTGGAAAAAATGATGTAGAATATTATGTAAAATTACTGACTATGTTTGTGGTTTCACGGAATTGGCCAAGGGATTGGCACCACGGGGGATGGTTTTGGGGGTGTATTTGGTGCCATTTTGCGGTAAAACAATCGTGGAAGGGGGCAGGGATGCCCGCTTGGGATTGAGTAAAAATTAAGTTGCGGATTACTGGTTGACAATAAATATATGGTGCCAGTTATTTACTCGGAAGAGTTTTTGGAACATAAGACGGGACGATCGCACCCAGAAAGACCGGAAAGGCTAACGGCTATTGTCGCAGCGCTGCAAGGGGCTCCCTGGGCAAGTAAAATTCAGTGGCAGCAGCCGACGCCGGTGGAAGAGCGAGAGGTGATGCCAATGGTGCAGGCGGTACATACCCACCGACATATCATCGAAGTAGAAGAAATTGCGATGAAAGGGGGTGGGGGTTTGGATCCGGATACGCCGGTATCGTCACGCAGCTATGAAGTGGCGCTACTGGCGGTGAGTGCGTGGCTGGATGGGGTCGATCGGGTGTTGGCCACTTCTGGACCGGCATTCGTGTTGGCGCGTCCGCCGGGACACCACGCCATGAGCGACCAGGGGATGGGGTTTTGCCTGTTTTCCAACGCGGCGATCGCGGCGACCTACGCCTTAGAAAAACCGGAAATTAACCGGGTTGCCATTTTAGACTGGGACGTGCATCACGGAAATGGCACCCAGGCGATAATAGAGGACAACCCCTGCATCGCTTACTGCTCCTTGCACCAATATCCCTGCTATCCGGGTACAGGGCGGGCGACCGACCAAGGCTCCTGGAGCAATGTTCTCAACATTCCCATGCCTCCGTACAGCGATGGAGCGGCGTATAAGGAAGAATTCACCAAACAAGTCATCCCCTTTTTAACCAACTTCCAGCCGGACTTGCTCATCGTGAGCGCCGGATACGACGCCAACGCCGCCGACCCCCTCGCCCGAATTAACCTGCAACCTCAAGACTTTGGTGATTTCACCGAATATTGTCTTCAGGTGACAAGGCGGATTTTATTCGGTCTCGAGGGTGGTTACGATTTAGACAGCTTGAGTCAGTCAGTCCTCGCCACGATCGAGCGCTGTCTGTAATCTCATCGCCATATTTCCACAGCCATCACTGTCCCACTTTAATATAGGGAAACTCCAAACCAATGCCTGCCAAAGCAGCGCGCCACTTATCCAACCGGTTTTGAATCCGGTCTTTATTTTTGGTGGAAGAGGTGATGGCTTCGCTAAACTCCGGGTCTTGACACACCAGCTTGAGCGCCTCGATAATCTCAGTCTTTTTACTTCTGATCTCATCGGAGGGCAGGCGGGCAAAACTTAGCATCACCACGTCATAGATAGCCCGATTGATAGATTTTTCCCAGCCCACATCCCTGGTGTATCTTCTAAAAGAGCGTTCCTCAAATACCGCATACACATCATCGATAGTTTTCCTAAACAAATCACGGTGTTTTTTGATGGTTTCCTCATCAAAATTCAGCCCAATCTCCAGATATTTGTCCAAAAATCTGGCCAGATTGCCTCGATATTCAGGCAAGTTAAAATGAAAGCTAAAAAACCGTAAAATCAGCTCGCAATCCTGCATCCTTTTGTCAATATCCGTCACATCACGTGCGGTTTGAAATACTTTATCGTCGGACAGCTCGTGGATTAAATCATTTAACTTACCGCGATACACACAATTGCGTAGCTCTTGAGCGTTGAGGGGCACAAAGCCGGTGTTTAAACGTTCAAAAACATCAAACTTGATATCGGGATGAGATTCTTTGAGGATGATGATACAGCGGATGGCGCGGGAATTAAGTAAGCGCTGGTAAACGGGATCCAAATCATCAAACTTTTTGCGGTTCAGTTCAGGGAGAATTTTCAACCGCCGCAAGGGATACTCGTTACTGAGGAATCTATAGATAGCCGTGAGGCGCTGCTGACCGTCGATGACACTGTAGGATCCATCGGGAAGTTCCGCAAAATAGCATACGGGGATGGGAACGTTGAGGAGGATAGATTCGATTAAGCGGCTAGATTTGGCATAGTCCCATACGTGACGACGCTGGAATTTGTCGGCTAAAATTAGCGAGCCGTCATCCACTTGAGTCTTGAGGGAGCGGATAATAAAGTCGTAGGGGTGTGTTACCAGTTTTCGGTCTTTTGCTGGGATATCCAGGGCTTCGATATCTTCTTCTTCTTCCGGCTCAAATTGTTCTTCTGCCAGTTCTTCTTCCTCCTCTTGACCAGATAAAACATTGTTGTCTAACATCGCCAACTCCTTTTTTTTCCGCATTGCTACACCTATACAGGAGCTTGCCACCCCTGTTCCACACAGAAGTTATGCCCGCCCTCCGCTGCGATGTCAGCAGGAGGGCAGTAGTTAATCACAGTCTAACAGACAAGGGAATCACACAATGGAAATTGTCCGGGTAATTCTGATTCGATCGCCCCTCATCCGGGTTCTCCGAGCATGACGACGGAGCAGCGCAGCAGGGGGAGGACGGCGGTAGTAAAGTCTTCAAATTTTAATCCGACAATGGTGCTACGTTCGGGCGATCGCAGAATCGCTAAATCGCAACTAGCCGCCGTATTTACCACCGCCGCCACAGCTTCTTCCCCCACAGCCACTTGCATTTGCACCTGCCACGCCCCCCTAGGCTCCCACTCAGCCACCAAAGCGACTAATAGAGAATTTACTTGCTCCCGCGCTTCCGCAGGCATCCCGGGATTGCACAAATAGAGTACCATTACTGGCGCCTGATTCACTTCAGCAAAAATCCGCGCAAACCGCAATCGGAGTAACGATGCTTCGCTCCAGTTGTCCAAAGCTACCATAATCCGGCGGATATTGGTCGGGGAATCAAGCAACCGCGCCACAGCCACGGGACAATGGGATGACCACAGCACTGTATCGATGACATTACCAAACAAGCGGGCTCGCAAACTGCTAGTTTCGCCCCATCCCATGACAATAGAATTTGCCCTTTGTTCGCGACTGGCGTGGCAAATACCCAAAGCCACATCGCTATCGACGCGGATCAGGGGTTCGGCGTTGACGCCGAGGTTTTGGCTGAGCTGTACCGCTGCGGCTACCCGCCGCTCGCTTTCTACCAAAACTGTTTCCATTTCTTCTGGTGGCATCTGCGCCTGAATTTTGGCGATCGCCAAGGGCACCATCCGCCCCCCTTCGTGCCTTGCCAGCAGCGCTGCCAATTCTACCAAATACTGCTCCGTTTCTGGATTGTACACCGGCACCACCACCGTAAACTGTTTGTCCGTTGGCCTTTCTGTACCTTCCACTGCAGCGGCAAAATCCTCAAAAGTCGCTGCTCCCGCCTGTAAATTCGGCTCCGGGACTGCTAACCGCACAGCCGATCGGGCCGTCACCAATGGTCCTACTGTTGCCGTCACCAGCATCAGCACAATCACGCTATTTAATACATCTTCTTTCAGTAACCCCACGCGATAACCAACTAAAGTCGCCGCTAAAGTTGCCGCCACCTGGGGAACAGACAAAGACCAAATCACCATCATTTCTGCCCAACTATAGCGGTAGAGCAATTTCGTCAGCCAAGCTGCCACAAATTTGCTCACCATCAAACCAATCACCACCGCCAGAGTCAGCCAGATAGAGCTGAGGGAATCTACAAATGCTGGTAAATCGATGCGCAACCCCAAATTCACCAAAAACATGGGAATAAATAGGACAGTGCCCACAAATTCCACTTTTTCCTTGACTGGGCCTTGTCCCACCAATTTGCTCACCGCCAAACCCGCCAGGAAAGCACCCACGATTTTTTCCACCCCAATGATTTGGGCTCCCACGGCGGAGAGAAACAAAGCCAAAAGAACAAATAAAAACTGCGTTCCCTGCTCGTCACCAGAACGGCGGAAAAATTCTCTGCCCACCCATTCCAGTCCAAACAAAATTACCAGAGAATAAATGACCAAACCACCCAATAATATCACCAAATTTAAAATGTTGAATTCTCCCGCATTGATGGCTACACATACTGCCAGGACTAATAATGAGGGGATGTTGGTAAAAATTGTGCCGCCAATGGTGATAATTACCGCTTCATTGCTCATCAATCCCATGCGGCTGATAATGGGATATCCCAAGGGAGTGTGAGAGGCAAACAAAGAACCAATTAAAATGGCCGGATTCCAGCCGTACCCAAAGATACGCCCTATAATAGTGCCGACAATTAAGGGGATGGAAAAGGTCAGCATTCCGAAGGTGAGGGAGCGGTCTTGGATTTTGCGGAATTCCTCCACATCGATTTCTAAACCAGCCGCAAACATCAGGTAAACTACCCCGATGTCTGAAAACAGCTTCATCATTTCTGAGTTGGGGTCGAGCAGGTGCAAGCCATTTTTCCCCAGCAGCACTCCTGCTAGGAGTAAACCAATCAATCCAGGCAGTTTCAGCTTTTCAAAAATAATCGGGAAGATTAAAATTACGCCCAAGAGGACGGCAAAGGAAAAAATCGGCTCATTTTGTAAAAACTGGATTGTGCCTTGCATATTTGTGGGAAACGGCCCTCCTATTCCGCAAGAAATGTTAAGCTGAATTAACTATAACTTTCGGGAAATTATCATCAGCAATGCCCACACCAAAACGTAGGGTGGGCATTGCCCACCCTACCGACAAATTGCCGTTAAAAATTTTTGGAACCCCGTAATATTCCCTCTAGATTTGGGCCGATGAAGATTTAGGCGATGCAATGATAATAATGGGATTGATGGGATTTTGGCAATACTTTAGCACCAATTTTATCCGGCAATGGTTAATGGGGGGTTAAGGGATAGGTTTTCTAATTCGGTCACGGTGCGGTCTAGCTCTTCTATTATGGGTGTGGTCCCACGTTGGCGAAAGGCAGTCACTAGAGAACGATAATACCATAGGGTGCCCTCCTTGCCGCCACTGAAGCGGTCCCATAGTGCATCGCCGATGAGGTGATAGTCTTTGAGCAGGGAGCGACAGTTATGGAGTTTATCGGCGGCGGAGACTAAGATTATTTGGTCTGAGGCGTTGGCAATGTGGGCGATGTAGGCTTCTTTGCGTTGTCGCCAGGGGGGTTTGGGGATGGTTTCGGCGTCGGTACAACCATCGACGATCGCGGTGACGGTATCGCCGAAGCGGCGGCGAATTTCTTCTCTGGTGGCGGGTCCGCCTTGGTCCTCGATCGCGTCATGGAGTAACGCCGCGATCGCCTCATCCTCACCAGCTCCATACTCCAGCGCAATACTCGCCACTCCCAGCAAATGCGTCACATATGGCACATCCGAACCTTTACGCTTTTGGTTGGCGTGCAGTTGCGCCGCGTACACCAGCGCTTGATTAAACCTTTCTGAAAGCATAACATCCTATCCCATAGCCGAGCGTCCCCACTATATCAATTCAGCACAAAAATTGAGGGGTCTTGGCTAATGCCAAAACCCCTCCGGTTGACTGAACTAGCGTTTGATTCAAAAAACTACTGATTTACTATCCTTAATTATCCAACAAGACCACCGCAACTGCCCCTATTTCAGGTAGCAGGCGCCACATGATTACTCATCCGACTGTAGAGGTTAGCGATAAACCGCTTAAACTCCCGTTCCTGCTTCTGGCCTTCCTCCGTTTCCAGCCAACTTTTCACCGTCATTTCTGCATTTTTCATCCGCACCTTACCAGCGCGCAACTCATCCAAAGCAGTGGCTAAAGTCTCATCCGATAGGTGTTCTAACACCACCTTCATATATTCCGCCGCCATCTGCTCTGCCTCCACTTCCGTAGCAGGCCCATCTTGGCCTACCGCTTGGTGGAACCGCCGCGCCAACCGGTTAAAAGCATCATAGGCTTCTTGAGGCATTTTTCAAGCTCCTATACTATATATTTTATGTCTATATTGTCATTTTAACTACAAAATTAGCTATTGTCAAGGGAAAATCATATTTTTGATCCCCATAGGGAAAAGTACCTGCCAGCGGCCATTGCTGCAGTGCGATCGTGCCCAGACCCAACACCAAAACCCAGGCTCTTAGTTGGGCTAAAGCCCAACTAAGAGCCTTGCCTACACTGCATCGCAGCGAATTTCCACGATAAAACCATCCGGGTCATAAACATAAATACCCCGTCCCGTGGGGCGACTTACCGGGCCGTGGTCTAGCGGGATTTCATGCCCTCTCAGTACCTCCACCGCTTCATCAAACAACTCCGGCGCAATATCAAAAGCCAAATGATTCGCCCGCGTAAACCCCCGCGTCGGATCCGGATCCGGTGGCATCAAATCCGGCTCATAAAACAAATCAATCACCGTCCCATCCGGCGTCACAAAATTAGCCACCTTTCCCGCCGCTACCAGTTGCCGCAGAGTTGTCGGTATTTCCTCCCCCTGCAGTTCATGTAAACCCAAAATCTCTCCGTAAAAATACCGAGAAGCTGCCAAATTTTTCACATTAAACGCAATATGATGCACCCGCCGCAAACTCCCCGGAGTAATTCCCTTTTGATTTTCGCTATTCAACATCATTGTCATTTGTCCTTTGTCATTTGTCATTTGTACCCCAGAAACCGGGTTTCTGCGAAAATCTAGGCTTGAGAGCTAGTTTATAGTAATTTCAAATAAGAGTGAGAGAGAAGCCAGATGTGCTAAAATTCAGAAGAATCATGAGGGAGGGGTCAGAATGGCTTAGAGTCTGAACTTGAGAAAACGAGTCATAGAGTACATAGAGAATGGGGGTAGTATAACAGAGGCCGCCGCTCGGTTTCAGGTAGGGAGGGCAACTATCTATAGATGGTTAAACAGGCAAGACCTAAAACCGAAAACCGACGTCTGGAAAAGGCCGCCAGCGAAAGCTGGATTATCAAGCGCTAGAAACAGATGTGTCAGAGAATCCGTCAGATAGATTGATAGACAGAGCCAAGAAGTTTGGCGTCAGACTAAGTACGATTCACTACGCTTTCAAGGTGCTGAATATCCGGCGAAAAAAAAGAACTTCGCTATCGAGAAAGAGACCGAGACGAACGCATTAAATATTACAGAACCTTGAGAGAACTGATAAAAATCTATGGCATTCAAAGTCTTGTATTTATTGATGAATCAGGATTTGAGCCAGAACCGAGCTGTGTTTATGCCTGGGCGAAGAAAGGGCAAAAAGTCTGGGGAGATAGAACCGGAAAAAGAGGCAAAAGGTTAAATCTAATCGCCGCCAGAAGAAAAGGTGTACCCGACTTACAGCCTGTTCAGAAATAATCTGAGCGGCTCTCAAAGTCCCTCTCCCTTTTTGGGAGAGGGATTTAGGGTGAGGGCAATGTGTTAAACGACTGGTGAACAAGCTGTAATAGCGCCGGTTCTCATCACCGGGACTGTGCAGGCTGCCGGATTTGAGAGATGGTTATCTCTCCATTTACTGCCTGAGTTATCCTCACGGTCGATATTAATTATGGATAACGCGCCCATTCATCGAAAGGTGATTAGAGAATTGGCCGAGGCGGCTGGTCATCAAGTAGTATTTTTACCCAAATACTCACCAAACTTAAATGACATAGAGCCTGATTTTAGTGCTTTAAAGAGAGCCAGAATGTATGCAAGTCCTGACAAATCTATCGACGAAATTATCCGAGAGTATTGCTCCCGATAATGTCTCACTTTTATTTGAAAAAACTATAGAAAGCAGTTGACAAACTCTAACACTGCCATACGCTTGGGCAACAGTGGGCAATTTTCACCTCAACAATTTTATCATAAATAAACCAAAACCCCCACAAGTGAATGTAGGGGTTTTCGGTAATATTGGTCCTGGCACTGAGCTATTGTTCCGGGCGGCAACCCGCCGAGTATCTTCGCCGCGGCAGCGTTTCACGTCCTAGTTCGGGATGGAG
>Ga0209172_10003558_pt1 | contig 23439 bp, 19 predicted proteins | sample LarsenN4metaG_FD_184113 | JGI IMG/M metagenome (GOLD analysis project Ga0209172, IMG submission 184113) | Hot spring sediment bacterial and archeal communities from British Columbia, Canada, to study Microbial Dark Matter (Phase II) - Larsen... ... | reverse complement strand
TCGATTATCTGGTTTCAGTTACTCAAACGCATCCAATCTCACGCTGATATTGCGGCTCATTTTGGGTTCGATATTGACCTCAAACCTCGCTTAGAATCGGCTTATTGAGAATGCTGCAAGATCTCAGATAACCCAACTGTTTTGAGAAACATCCATTGCGCGCTAGTTAGCATGAGTAAAGTTAAAACTCCCATAGCAGCCTGTGCAAATAGTCAATATATCACAGGATAGATAATTTCTGAATAAGATACCTGATTTGTAGGATTGTTGTGAATTCAGATTGCTCTTTTGCTTCAAATAACAAATTCGCAGATCTATCTTGTGAGCGATGAAAAACATGCCTTTTTGAATCGCTCAATTCATAGGCAAGAGCGCCACTGGAAACTATCTTAAGGAATCATCTACCGTGTCTTCCTATTGATAGAAGGAGAGGTCATGTAATTTTGCTTAATATCTAATTGCTGAGAGCTTTTGATTGATCATGAATCTCTTCAATTGCTTCTAAGTTTTCGGTTGATACTTATTGCTGCCATTCAAGCACACTGTAGCAGTATAGACTTTAATCGATGCTAACAGACCTATCGTTTTTACGTGGTAGAGCGAGTATAGGTATTGTGGCTATGAGTTTAACTGCTAATGGTGATCTTTATTATTAAACGCGCTGAATCGTTTTCGTTAGATCAAGACAAAGACTAGGCATGACTGCATGATGACTAATTTTACTTCTGATTTTCAAGGACTTAATCACGCTTTTCTAACGACTGCACAGGTGGCTCCATACAGAGATGCAGAGCAACAATTTATTCAACTTCTAGCAGTTGAAGATCTTGATCGTCACATTACTAGCAATTCGGCGATCGCTAGTGATTTTGAAAACGCACTTTCTATAGCTCTAGAGGCAGCTTACGGAGCAAGTAGTGATGCAAAAGCGAGCGAGGCGGCTCATCTCTTTTTGCAACGCATTCTCTATCGCATCAATCGCCTGAAGCTGTTTTGGTACGATGACTTACAGGACTATTGCAACGAGCGCTCTGTTTATTTGCAATGGGCGCGTAACCGAATTGAGTCAGCTTGGCAAGATTGGGAGTTGTCACAACTTGATCTGGAAGCGCTGAAGCAAGTTGATGTTAAACAAGCACTCAGCCAACGCGCTGAAGCTGATTTGAACCCACCAATCTCGGAGCCAAAGCGTTTTCTGAGGGAGGAAATGTCTTTTGAGGGGTATCGGTGTTTACTGGCGATCGCTTCTTTAGATGGGTTAGTTGAAGCCAGTCGCCTTTCTCGCATTTTGGGTGGAGCGAGCAACGAAGTCCAGGCAACTCTGACCCGCGTATTCCTTGAAGAATATGGCAGCGGGCGCTTGTCTCGTAAACATTCTACGTTTTTTGCTCAGATGATGGCTGAGTTAGATCTGGACACCACGCCTGAAGGCTATTTTGACCTCGCTCCCTGGGAAGTGTTAGCCACAATTAATCATAACTTTCTGCTGACAGAGCGAAAGCGTCATTTTCTTCGATACAACGGTGGGCTAACTTACTTTGAAATTGCAGGCCCCACAATCTATACCGATTATGTTCTAGCCGCCGAACGATTAGGTATCTCTGAGACAGCAATGGGGTATTGGCGTCTACACATCAAAGAAGATGAAAGACATGGTCAGTGGATGTTAAATGAGGTGGCTTTTCCCCTTGTTGATCGCTATCCTGCAGATGCCTGGGAGCTTGTTTTAGGCTACGACCAGGAAAAGCAAATGGGCGATCGGGCGGGTCGCGCCGCAATTCGTGTCATTCAGGCAGTTGAGCAACACATGAAAGGTTAGGGTCGTTGTTGCGCGTTATATCTATCTAAAAGCGAGGTTGTACTTTGAAAGAGACGGTATTGTCAGAAGATCGGGTTGATGTTTACTCTCCGAAACAGGTGTTTGTTTGTCCAGAAGAGTCGCAGTTTTACTCACAGTGCTTAGAGAAAATGCTGCTCAACCAGAAAGCGGAGTCAGAATCGATTGTTGAGTTTGGTTCTGGTGATGGTAGCCCGGTCATTAGTTGTTTGCTCAAAACGCCCTATCAAGGTTCTATTAAAGGTTTTGAGCTAAGTTCAAAAGCATGCACCGTTGCTCAATATCATATTCAAATGTTCAGGTTGAGTAACAAGTATGCAATCCACAATACTTGCTTCTTTAAAAACTTTCCATCTCATGCAACCTGTCTGATTGCAAATCCACCTTATCTACCTGCCTTAGACAGTGATATTTATATGCCCTCCTTACACGGGGGCAGTGATGGCGCAGCAATTACGAAACGACTTCTATCGGTTGGTTGTGATAATGCCCTATTGATGATTTCTGCTTACTCTAACCCGGTGGAGACAATTGAGTATGCGCAGGCTGAAGGCTATCAAGTGAATGACTTCATGGTTTCTCCTCTCCAGTTTGGTTATTACAGCTCAGAACCAAAGGTAAGAAACCGGATTGCGGAACTACGGAAGGCTGGCAAAGCTTTTTATTCGCAAAATATTTACTTTTTGGCAGGAGTCATGTTTGGTCGGCGAAATCGAGCTAAAGCTGATCTTTCTAACGAGTTGATTAAGGTGATGACATCTTTGTAATGGGAAAAAAGTGTTGCTGCTATCGCTGGTCTTGCGAGAACTGCATTTGGTGATCGGATTTTGGTTTACTCATGCTCAGAGGGCTTAAGCCCTCTTTTTTATTGCTTATCGCTATAGTCAACTCAGTTATACTAATTCTTCAAAACTGGGCTACAGATGATTATCTGTAAGGGCGTTGTCTCCGATGGAGCCGCTACGCGAACGCGAACTGCCCCTGCGAGGATCTGTCAATGGGATTTAGAGAATTGGTATTAGGACGGGGTGCAGTGGCTTTGACCCAGACTCAACCGAACGGTGGAACCCCTCTCGTTTGAGCGCTCAGACCGAAAGGCGCCACTCTCCCACACTCTCATGCTCTCACGCCTCCATGCTCAATCTCCTAAGTCACCCGGCGATAGCGACAAGATGTCCATCGATCGCGTTGAAGCCAATCCATTTTTATCCTTTGAGGTCTTGAAACGCTACTATGAGCGATTGTATTCATCGGCAGATTGAAACGGTTGCCACACAAAAATCCCAGGAGCGAGTTTTTCCATCATCCCGATTTTGAGGATTTGATGGTTTTACTCATCCCTGGGCTGCGAAAGGGCATTCAATTGCAGCGATCGTTGATCGAGACGATGCGAGGATCGAGAGACTAATGCTGGTGAATTAGAATATTTCGACTTTTCATAACTTGTTCGAACAGGTCAGTTGGCAAGGCTTGCTCAACAGCCCATACACCCGGTTTACTGATTTGACCATTTAAGAGCAGTTGAGCAATGCTACCTGTACCGATTCCAGTAGCGATCGCTGCGTTGTCGTGGGCAAAGGACGAAGAATATTTGCTAGGGACACTATCTTTGAAACCCTCAATAGTTGCCCGCATTGCAACTCCAGTCCCTGTAAAGCGATCAGTAACAGAAGTCATGCCATAGCTGACTTTTGATAGGACTTCGACAAAGTCACGTTGCTGCATCAGGGCTGATGGAAAAGCGTGAGCCGTTAGCCAGGTGAGATGGTTGTAAAAGTCGGGTGTGGAGCCAAACTTAGTAATAACAGTTTTTGCAGAAAACGTATCAGCTAAAGTGTAGCACTCTGGCATGTCAAACCAGTAGACACCTCTTGACCCAAACGGAGCTGGAAACTCAACGGTTTCTCGTTCTGTGTAAGGTTTTACCTGTTTCCACTGACCATCAATCCACGCTTCAAACGGATGCTGCAGGTTAAGGAAGGTTGTGCGCATCACGGTTACACCAGCGCCGCCTGAACCTGCCACAACGTAGCTCAAATGAATTCTCTCAACCGAGTCCATTTGTTCGGCACCCTGACGCACCATGCTGTTAGAAATACCTGGAAAAACCCCAGTATTAATAATGGCGGTAATGCCTACTGACTGGGCAGCCTCTGATTGAGCTAAAGCATTTTTGGTGAAGGCGCGATCGTCGCTCACATCTAAGTAATTCACACCCTGCTCAATGCAGAGCTTGAGAACGCTGGCATCCCGAATCCGAAAAGGTCCCGCGCAGTGAATGACCAAATTGTGTTCGGCGATCGCTTTTCTTAAACTGGTTTCGTCATTCAAATACAGAGATAAGAAATGAATGCGCGAATTTGAGGAATTGACCTGGGCGCTGGCTGCATTAGGAACTCGCCCGGTGATCGTAATATCAGCTTCGGTATGAGCAATCAAGTCTTGTGTCACACCGCTACCAATATGTCCACGTCCTCCTAGAACTAAAACTTTATCTACCATTGCTTCAAGTGATTACGAAACGCCAAAAACTGAACTAGCCGTTGATTTGAGAGACTCGCCTGCATCTTTCAGCATTTGTGTGATGGGGCGCTGCTCATGGATGAAAACCCGCGCACAGTTACGACCTGGCATCCCTGAAATGGAACCGCCTGGATGGGTGCCTGCACCAGTTAGAAATAGCCCTTTAATGGGAGTTTTATAGTTCGCTAGTTCTGGTAACGGTCGGAAGAAAATCATCTGTTCGAGGGTCATGTCAATATGATAATAGTTGCCCTTAAATGCGCCTAGACGCTCACCTAACTCAGCCGGACTTTCAACTTGACGGGCAATCATAGCCTGCTTCAAATTGGGGGCGTAGTCAGCCAACTTATCAAGTACGCGATCGGCAACTTTGTTTTTAAGTTCGTCAGTCCAGCCTGTACCGTTTAGACCTGTGCCCTCAGCCCCGGCGATTTGATAGGGGGCAAAAAACTCAATCCACAGTGTATGTTTGCCTTCAGGAGCCATTGATGGGTCGAGCATGGTCGGCATCACGACATACATGGATGGGTCAGCATCGGGTATCTTGCCAACAGTTGGTTCACTATGGGCAATTTCAACCTGCCGAACAGAGTCGGCAATGAGAACTGAGCCAATCAAATACTGATCTTGGTGATTGTGGTGTTCAAAGCGAAGTGGCTCCGACAGCGCACAATCAATCTTTAAAATCGTCTCGTTGTTATTGACAATTCGCCGTTCTAGCCGCTCTTTTAGGCAAGGGTCTGCATCCTTGACATCCGGCTCATCGATCAGGTGTAAAAAGACTCGCTTAGCATCGATGTTAGAAATAACTCCATGACTTGCCCGATACTCGGTTCCACCTTTGACGCGTACGCCGACAGCTCGACCATCATCTACCAAAATTTTCTCGACAGACTGATCGGTTAAAATTTGCCCGCCTAAGCTTTGGACCAGGTTAACTAAAGCTTTTACTAATGCGCCAGTCCCTCCTTTAGGCCGTGCCATGCCTGGATCATGCCGCATCGCCATCATGATGGCCCCAATTGACAGATTCTTCTGACTGGGTGGCGCGCCCATTTCTGCGGCTAACCGGGCTAAGGGTGCTTTTAAGAATTCAGAGTCAAAATACTCATTGAGGCTATCTTCTGCACTGGTTAGTAACGTGCGAATCAAATCCAGGGTTTTGTTGGGCGCACCCAAGATTGAAAATAGATCTTTTAGCTTTTTAATATCGTAGTTACCGAGAATGTCTATAACCGACTTTGGCGGAGCATTAAAAACAGGAATAATGCTCTTTAAGAGGCGTTGCCAGAAGTCAATGAAATCGGCATATTTTTCTGCATCGCGAGAGCTAAATTGAGCAATTCCAGCACAGGTTTTTTCAACCGAGCGATGGCCTAAGAAATAGCGACCATCAGGATGAGGGCAAAATACAACAGGGTCGCAATAAATATACTCTAAACCATACTTTTCTAGTTCCAATTCTTCAACGACAGGCCCTAGATGAATGAACTCGTGGTCGATCGCACATCGATTAAATTGAAACCCTGGTGCTTCGTCTGGCATGAGTTCTTCTGTAGTTGCAGCACCACCTGGAATTGAACGCTTTTCTAAAAGTAAGACGCTAAAACCTGCCTTTAATAAATAGGCTGCACAAACCAAGCCATTATGACCCGCCCCAATAATAATAACGTCGTAGCTCTGCATTTGCTAGGCTCCAGAAAGTCAGTTTTAGCACTACTAATTTAGACAGCGTTTAGATTTGAGAGCGTCTACCCAAAGTAGAAGTTTAGTTTTCTGAGAGGAAGAATATTATTTTCTCTAGAAAGAAGTGAGTATTTTTGAGCTAAACATTTTGTTGCAAACTACGATTTCAATGCTGATAATCGTCTCCTCTCTTAGGTGAAAATTCACTCAGTCATATGGGAGATGAATTATTAGTAGCCAAGTGTCAACTTAGTAGTGTCCATGAAGAGTTTCCAAGGAGAACCACTATGGTGATGTCTTTAGATGACACCAAGCGGATGGCGATCGCATCTAAATTAGCAGATATGAAATTAGTACAAGAGCTGCTAATTTCTAATGAAGAAAGATTTTTAAGCGCGACCAATGATAGCGAAATCCGTGAACGTTTTCAAGACATGTTACAGGATGACCGCAAAAACATGGGGGTTTTGGAAACGGTCATTGTTCAGTATGGCGTGAAGTCAGAACCGAATACAACCGCCCAAAAGATGATTCAAGAGGCTCGCAAGTTAGGCGAATCTTCTGAGTTGTCTTTGTACGAAAAGGTTGCTCAACACGAATTGCTAAAGCATAAGCAAGCAATGACAGGGCTTTTGATCCATAAGGCAGCCCAAGTTGTTGGAGCCGATATCGAAGCAGCGATTACTCCTTTAAACACTGTAAATTTTGAAAACCGTGCGCATCAGGAACAACTGAAAGGGGTTTTAGAAATCCTAGGCGTGCGTGCGTTGACAGGTAAGGATGCGAAGCAAGGCATTTGGGCACGGGTTCAAGATGCGATCGCAGCATTCTCTGGTGTAGCTGGTAGTGTTGTAACCCGCACCGATGACGAAATGAATATTCAAGATGTCATCCGTATGGATCACAACAAGGCAAATATGCTATTTGCCCAAATTGATAACTCAGATGATCCAAAAAAGATTCAAGAGTACTTTGGTCAGTTGTATAAAGATTTAACGGTTCACGCAGAAGCAGAAGAGCAAGTTGTTTACCCAGCTGTGCGCTCCTTCTATGGTGAAGCCAATACACAAGAGCTGTATGATGAGCAAGGCGAAATGAAGTCTATGCTTCAATCTATTCGCTCGATGAATCCTGCTTCTTCTGAATTCAAAGCGCAAGTGAATCGCCTGAAGGATGCTGTGATGGATCACGTGCGCCAAGAAGAAAGCACGATGTTCACTGCGATCAATAACAATTGCTCTGATGAACAGAAAGAGCGTTTAGCAACTGAATTCAAGGCTGCTAAGAGCAAGCTACAAGATAAGATGGCTGCTTCTATGAAGTAGATTAAATGGATTAAGCTACCTCTTTAGCTGGCATTCAAGAACTATTGCTTAAGTGAAGAGGTCGTTAACCCGAAGTTTTTAGCTCCTCGTAATGGGGAGCTATTTTTGACGAAGAGATTTGTTGTCTGATTAGAAACGTTAATCTGTTTAACATCGATTCTGGATAAAGTTGTGTATCATTGCTGATCCCCCTTAATTCCCTGTTGAAGGAGCTATGAGGATCGGCAGTAATATGCAACCTCTCACAGAATTGGTATTAGGAATTTCTTGTTTATAGTCTAAAAAGCTACTACTGGTAAATCTACATTGACCGCTTTATGCTTTTCCAGCGTATTGTGAAAAACCTTCGCTATCTACTTGTCCTTAATAAAATACTATGGATGTTTATATCCTTCAACTACTTGTAATTGGCCTACTGTTACTGGCTGTTACTTTGAGTTCAGGCTGGATTCCTTACCTACCTCTTTCTTATGCATTGATATATTTAGTATTTGGAATTATTTTAAGCCCCTATGGGGTAGGGTTGATTCAACTGCGGCCAGACGCACAGCTTTTAGAACGATTTACGGAGTTTGTTGTAATCGTATCGTTGTTTAGTTGTGGGTTAAAGATGAATCGTCGCTTAAAGATACGGGCTTGGCGATCCACCATCCGCTTAATTGGCATCTTAATGCCACTCTCTATTTTTGCGATCGCGGCGATTTCACACTGGTTTTTAGCGATGAACTGGGGATCTGCCATTTTGCTTGGCGCTATTCTAGCGCCGACTGACCCCGTGCTGGCCTCTGAGGTGCAAATAACCCATCCTGACGATCAAGACGAGCTGCGGTTTGGATTAACTTCAGAAGGTGGATTAAATGATGCCTTGGCATTTCCATTTGTTTATTTTGGCTTGTACTGGCTCAAAGAACCCAATTGGCAAACATGGATTAGGGATTGGATCCTGACAGATATTGTTTGGGCAATCGCGCTTGGTTTAATCGCAGGGATTGTGGTTGCTAAAGCTGTAGTGTGGGTTGAGCAACGATTTCGTCGTATCACGGCGATCGACGATATGCTGAGCAATTTTATTGTGCTCAGTATTATCTTTATCACCTACGCATTAGCAGAAATTTTTAATGGCTACGGGTTTTTAGCTGTTTTCATTGCTGGTATTGTCACTCAACAAAGCTACCGAGACCCAGATCGGTCTTCTGCTCAACTAGAATTTGCAGAGATGATTGAGCGGTTAATGGAGATCGGTACTATTCTTTTGTTGGGATCTCTTTTAAGACTTGAACCATTTGCCAGATTCTTACCTCAGGCTCTTGTGATTGCGGGCTTTTTACTATTTATAATTCGTCCTTTAGGAGCTTGGGTTAGTACAGTTGGTATGCAGATAGATCCGATAAAACGTTATCTTTTTGGTTGGTTTGGTATTCGAGGTGTAGGTTCTTTATATTATTTGTACTACGCACTTGGAGAAGGGCTGAAGGATTATGAAGGAGAGCGGATTGCGTGGATTACTTTCATCACTATTATTATTTCAATCGTTACCCACGGCATTAGTTCAACACCATTGATGCGGTGGTATGAAAAACAAAACTCAAAGAAGGGAGTAAGCAGGCAGGCTAAAGTTTCTGAAATGTAAGTTAAAGCACAGCCTGCAATATTGGTAACGCTTTACAACCGCGATGGAACTCCCGGATCAATTTCTGGTGGAAGTGGATTAGGGTCTGGCGAGGTAGGATCAGGGTTGGGTAGTGGGCTTGGAAGCGGCTCAGGGTTGGGTAGTGGGTTAGGTGAAGGCGAAGGGGTTGGGGTTGGATCGGGGGGTGGCGGAATCGGTTCTGGTGAAGGATTTGGTTCAGGATATATATCTGGAGGTAGTTCTGGTGAGGTTTCGCTCGCAGCTATCGTTAAAAGCATAAGTTTCGCAAAAATAAATTCGACATTCTTATTGTGTCAACCAGGTTTACCCCTTAACCTCTTCCCACAGAAGAGTCTTTTGCTTGGTTGGAAAAAGGATGATTACTGTCTGAAAGATCGGCTAGGACTTTGTCGGAAGCTGAATGAGTGAACGACCAGGTAATGCCCAACTCTCAGGCGAATAAACCAATTGTTGATGTATTTTTTACTAAGTAGAAATGAAAATAAAGACGGCTTGGATACTGGTTAAGGAGACAGTTGCTGATTGGCAAGCTGATAAAGTTTCTTTGTGGGCGGCAGCTTTAGCTTATTACACGGCTTTTTCGTTGGCTCCGTTGCTAATTATTGCCATTGCGATCGCGGGTGCGGTGTTTGGTGAAGAGGCGGCTCGGGGTGAGATCGTTGGTCAAATTCAAGGACTGGTCGGTAAGCAGGGTGCTGAGGCAATTCAGACTATGCTGCAGAATACCCAGCGGCCAGGTTCAGGCGGTTTTGTCGCAACGATAATTGGTATTGTTACTCTGCTGTTAGGCGCATCGGGGGTGTTTGGGCAACTGCAAGAAGCGCTGAATACGATCTGGCATGTAAAACCAAAACCTAATTTAGGCATTAAAGCATTTGTGCAGGATCGTTTTCTATCTTTCGCGATGGTGATTGTCATTGGTTTTTTGCTATTGGTTTCGCTGGTTCTCAGCGCTGCGATCGCGGGTGTTAGTCATTTTGTTGATGATGCATTTCAAGGCTTTGCGATCGTGGGCCAAATCATCAACTTTGCAATTTCGCTAGTTGTCATAACATTTTTGTTTGCGTTGATTTATAAAGTGCTTCCAGATGTCAAAATTCCCTGGCGCTATCTTTGGACAGGTTCCGTTATAACTGCTTTGTTATTCAACATTGGAAAGTTTTTTATTAGCTACTACTTAGGTAGCAGTAGCGTAGCATCAACCTATAGCGCAGCTGCTTCTCTCGGCATTATCTTAATTTGGGTTTATTACTCAGCACAAATTTTGTTGCTAGGGGCTGAATTTATTAAGGTCTACGTCAGAAGATATGCACCTGAACGTGTCAAACCAACCAATAACGCTATATTGATTGATCAATGATCAAGAAGATTTGAAAAGCCTTATAGCACTATATCTTACAAGCTATTTGGACTACTACGGTAGCCTGAATAAACGCTCAATAAATTGCCTTTAAATGATACTCAAGTTTTGATTCTTCCACTGAGAGTTTCTTAGAAGGACTGAAAGAAAAATTCTCGATTTTTTAGTTTGATTCACTGATTTCTTTAACTGTCTAATTTGTGATTTTGATATACCCAAGGTGAGACAAAATGCTTCTTTTGCTGTTGCTACATCTCTACTAATGTAAAGATACACTTTATGTTTTGATCTCCTAACGTGGTTTCTATGACCAAATAGGAGCGTAATTCAATGACCATGAATGAGCCTGATATGGGTGAACAGGCAATTAGCAAGGTTGCTGAGATTAGCATTAAAAGCCAGTTAGATGAAGCGGAAGAATTAGATGTGGATGTGCGAACCAATCCTGTGAAACTTGTGCAGGGTGAAGTTGATTCAATTGCGATTCATGGAAAAGGTCTGGTTATGAAGCAAGACCTTCGCATGGAAGAGTTGGAAGTTAATGCAGATAGCATTGGCGTTGACCCCCTCAGTGTGGTGTTTGGCAATGTTGAGCTAACTAAACCTACAAATGCATCCAGTCATGCGGTTCTAACAGAAAAGGATCTGAATCGAGCCTTGAGTTCAAGCTATTTACTGAATAAGCTACAGGATTTGGAAGTTTCTGTTGAAGGCCAACCTACGAAGCTGAATGTGAGGAAAGCCGAAGTTCGCTTGTTAGGGGAAGGAAAGCTCTCTTTAGCAACTGAAATCCATTTTCCTGGCAAAGAGGAGGAGTTAAGCTTTTCAGTGCTTGCTATCCCTTATTTGGATGCCAATGGAAACCGAATTCGTCTGGAGATCTTGTCAGCTGAAGGGCATGGTCTGACGGTTGAATTTGCCGCGGCTTTGTTTGAAAATTTGGTGGAATTGCTGGATCTCCGCAATTTTGAGTTGCCCGGTATGTCGCTTCAATTGAAACAATTAGAAGTTAAGGAAGGGGTGTTAGAACTCGAAGCAGATACTCAAATTCGTCAGCTTCCTTAAGAACAGTTTGAGCAATTGCAGATTACAGGAAAAGCAAGATAAACAAATAGAAGATTCCTGATTTAAGTAACTGGCTCTTTAAAGAACAGATTTTTGAAAAGTCTGAAAAAGTTTAAGTCACTGCTGACTTCAGGAATTCTTTTTGGCTTGATGACAATCCAGCTGCTTTCAGCGATGGATATATCCTTAACTCCATCCTAAGGAAGAGTGGTAAATATTTTGGGTACTGTATTTTGAACATGATAGGGATCATTTTTATCACTTTCTCAGGTCTGGCAAAAAGACTTGAGTTGTACTGCTGTCTGAATCAAAGATATTAGATTCTAGGAGAAAGAGATGACGCAAACACCTAATATTCCCCCCTTTATTGAAAGTAATGAAAGTGAGTATCATGACAGCGGTATTGTCAGCACTGTTGCGATCGCAGGTCATCCGCTGCACCCGTTGATCGTAACCTTTCCGATTGCATTCTTAGTTGGTGCTTTTGGGACTGATTTAGGTTACTGGTTAACTAATGATCCTTTTTGGGCGAGAGCATCGTTATGGCTGCTTGGAGCTGGTTTTATCAGTGGTATTGTAGCAGCGTTAACTGGTATGTCAGATTTCTTGAAAATTGATCGGGTGCGCAAACGGTCGGCTGGTTGGGTTCATATGAGTGGTAACGTAGCGGCTCTACTGCTGACTCTTGCAAACTGGGTTCGTCGAATTGGCAACCCCGTTGATACTGTACTACCGCTGGGTATAATCATTTCACTAATCGTTGCTTTATTACTTGGAGTGACGGGTTGGTATGGAGCAGAACTGATATATCGCCACAAAGTAGCCGTTATTGGTTATAACAGCCGTCGCGAGGTTTTATAGCTTAAGAACGCAAATTAAATAACTTCGATACTTTTTTGGGATGGGCGCTAGCGTACCTATGTCGAAGGCTATAAGGATACTAGCCTGATGCTTAAAAGATAATCTAGCAGAAGTGCATTATCAGCACTTCTGCCTTTTTGTTTAACCCTAAATCAATCTAGTTCGTTTCAGATAATTGATAATCTGCATCAATCCAGCAACGCGGCAAGTCTTCACCTGAAGGAAACATCAGGTCAGACTTTGCAATGGGTTCTGGATCTTGTTCCTCTTGACCACTCTGAATTCTGCCATGAATAGCATTTTTCATTGGATCAATGAGTTCTTTGGAATCTAGAATCTCTACAAGTGCATTAGCTTTTTTACTTTTGAGAAACATTTTTCACCTATAGCTTTATCACGTTAACTCTCTACTAACTTGACTTATTTTTGTAGATTTTACTTCTACCTCAAGTCAAATATGCCAACGCATATAGGCTAGGGATTGGCTGGTAAATATTATCCCATTGTAGGGGTTTGGCAATGCCAAACCCCTACCACAGAAGGTTCTACAACTGAGACTTTATCAGTTTGCGGATCCTCTAACTCTTTTGGTAGTATTCAAACTTTAATCAACTATTATAAGTGGGTAGGCGAAATTAACGATGACCAGGGGGCGTTGGGGATTTTCTATCCCTGCACTTCGTCCTAGCTTTTTTAGTCCTGCTAGAACCTATACTCAACGGTTGGATTCGCGATACATAAGCTAGTTCCCCGGCTCCGGCTACCCCGAACCTGTCTATTTCTTCTAATGCTCTGTCCGCTTTGTTGGTAGCTACAATTCATTGCTGCTATTGGCGATACTTAAGGCAATCGGTAGCTAGCAATGCGGAAACGAAGCTTCCCATCTCTGGGGTTATGCTTGAAGACAAATGCTCCTTCTTCTTTCTCACCTTGCGTCAGAAAGTCAATTTCTAAGTCTCCTGTCTCTTTAATTTCGTTGCCAATTTCAAGTTCAGCAATGACCTGAACGGATTCAACCGTTTGGCCTTCTACATTTGTGACTTCAAAAGGAATGTAAAACTGTCCGTTTTCTGCGCGGACGTTGCCAACCGCTTCGACCTTTAAGATAGGTGGGCGATCTCGCTCGATTATCCAGCTATAGACTACTAGCCCTGCAATGGTTGCACAAATCAATGACGCAAGGATAAATGAAACCCATTCAGCAGAGCTGCGAGGGGGTCTTTCTACTTTCTGATCAGGTGAGTCTTTTGTCATACGGCTAATCGACCTGCGGCACCGCCGATTGTTGCGGGCAATCCTAAAAGAATGATGTAACTTAGCCACTGCTGCCAGGGGTCAGACCAGCTTAACCTGTCAAATAGGAGAAGCATCATTGCAGCAGCTAAAAGAGAAATAATGTAAGACGCAAATGTCTCACTGAGGGGGCGCTGAAAAATTCCTTGTTGTTGTTCTCGCTTATCTTGATTTGAAAATTCTGCTTGGAAAACAATGGCATAAGAGATGATGAGAGATACGATCATCACTGCTAGAAGCCAGGGACCTGAAACTGCAGTAGCTAGCATAGAAACTTCATCGGTTGGGGCTATGTTGAACCCTATAACAGTAGCGCCAATTAACGTGCCGCCGATATCTGCCAATGTTGCATTGAACTGTTTTGAATTACTTGATCGATGATGATGATTTTGTTTCTTAGGCTGCCTTCCTGACTGTCTATCATCACCCAGGAATTGGTTGGCTAGTGCAACACCTAATGCAAATGGAATGCTTTCATAAACCAACTTACCCAACATTTCAGCTAAAGGCGTCCTTCCGTCGATCTCTCGCAATAGGAACAGGATTAGCCCTGTGCAGGTAATACCGATCGCGATCGCTTCAATGCTATCCATTGCAGCATTAAGTGCATTAGTGTCACTTACCTTGCGAAATCCCTCGGTGCGATTTAGCAGAAAAATAATAGCAAAGGTAAGCAACATCGCCATTAGGATGCGGGGAGGCTGCACAGAAGACCCAATCCACCACACTTCCATTGTGTATAGCAGAGGAATTCCAAAAAGAAACCCTCCTGAAGCTCCTCGAATTAAATCGTCAAGCTCATCTCTCCAAGCAGAAAGGTTTTTCAAGCGATTAGCGGCCATTTGAATGCATGTACAGAAGCAAAGTTGACTTAAGCGAGTGAGACTAGAAAAACTACCCAAATCTTGTTGGGTGGGGCTTAAACTGCCTCACTTTAAGACAGATTGGTAGAAGTAGTTATACTGATTCTAGATTGATTGAAAATTGATTGAATAAATAGTCAAAATTAAATGGTGTAGATACTGAGAGATAGATAAAAGATAGCTGCTGCTAGAGGGCTTAACCACTAAATTCACTCTCAATAAAACTACCCTTATTTTTTTATCTTCTCACGTGGTGAAGCTTTAACATCCTCCTTAAGAGATAGCTTTAAAGTGTTTCTTTTTGATCATGAATTGGTGTCAATGTTTCTCTAGATAGCAGAAAAAGTCTTCTCATAATTTGGGAGGTTTGCGGTACGAAGAATTTTTGTCAAAAAAAAGGGGAAAAGACTCGAAAGCCCATTCCCCAAAGCTTAAAGAAACGATCGCAACTACTAATAGTTGAGACTGCGAGCTGCATTATCTTTTACTGCATCTGTCGCATCTTCAAATCGATCTTTAACTACGTCTGTTGCCCGCCCTGCTGCTCTCTGGAAACCAGTTACAACGTCGTTTGCGTTGTCCGCTGTGTTTTTGGCAGCATTCTCTGCATTCTGTCAGCAATTCTCATTTTGAAACATTTGTACTGAAGTCAGAGCCTCTAAAGGCTTGTGCGCTCAATTTTATGAACGGCAGAATGGGTATTCCAGCCATTGATAGGTGTTCAAAATGAATATTTTTGTGAGAATTATTCTCATACTGAGAATTGCTGGCATTCTGTTGAGCTTTATCAACAACACGAGGTGCTTCTTTACTTAACTGCTTAGCGTTAGCCTTGATGTTGCTAGTACCTTCACGAACCCCTTCTGTTGCACCACGCTTAACGGCATTCGCACCACCTTTGATGTTCTCATAGGATTCGCGTGCTTTTTCCCCTAGCGGATTATCATTCCGGGCATTCTCAATTAACTCTTGAGGATTTTCTGCACGGTTTTTGAGATTTTCCTTAGAGTTCTTGATGAGCTTTTCTGCTGTTGCCTGGGGACGACCGGACTCGTACTTCAGATCGTCGTTATAAGTGTTCATGCCGTCAGTCGGCTTTTGAATTGGTGCATACAACTCACGTGATTGCTCTCCGAGATTATAAGTACCAGCTGAATCAGCTTTTGCTTTATCAGTAGAGTACTTCACTTGCTGATCTGCAGGACGCGAATATACCTGGTTGGCAGAGCGATTGGGAGCAGATGCACGAGGAGTCGCAGAGCTACAAGCCGTGCTAAAAGCTAATAGAAAGCCACCTAAGAGAACTGCAACAAGTTGCTTAACACGTAGCCCCTTAAAGAAGGCAGAAAATCCTAAACTTAATTTGGAAATTAAGTTGCTCATGGTAGTTTTCACTCCATATTACTAATTGTCATCTGATTTAAGGAACCTCACTTTCTTACCCTGACCAAAGCTATCTTCTGAAAACTTGGGAAATACGGTTAAAGTGCCTTATCTAGTTCACCAGCTTTAGCTTCAAAGACTCTACTAGAGATTTTTATATAGAAGCTGGAATGAAAGGCAAGAAACTGAGTTGTTTGAAACCCTAAACCAAAACAATTATTGCTTACAGATAAATATAAGCCATCTAGCTGGAGTTCTAATTAGTTTTAGGTTTGGTATCTTAAGCTTCATACTTTTGATGATGAATAATAGAAAGTTGTATGTCAAATTGAATAGTTCATATAACTGTTAAATTTAAGCTAGATGCAGGTTGATTAGAGATAACTCTAGAGAAAGATTCTGGATTAGTTTATATTGCTTATTCTTTTTAATTAGTAGCCAGGTTTTTTAAGTGATTGATACAGAAGGCTGTATATAACTAAATCACTGATAGACTCCTATGCGATCGCGAAATCAATTTAGGTTAACTTATATACTTCTATTACTCTTTAAAAAGATAAGTTGGCAGGTAAGCAATGAGCGAAATAGACACTAAGCAAAGTCCAATTGGTAACTTTTCTGATCGGGCACATGCCGAGGAAGCTCTGAGTACATTGAGAGAAAACCTTGAATTAAATGGCAATGTGTCTGTTGTGGTTCAAACACCTCCCATTTCTGCGACGAAGGCTGCCACAAGTGGTAAACGAGGCGTGATTACTGGCACGTTGCTAGGGGCGATGGTGGGCTTAGTGTTTAACTATATGCGAGTTAATTTTCTGGAGGGAACTAGCCCAACTCCTATCCTGGATGCCGTCAGCATTATTTTGCTTGGTAGTGGTGTTGGGGCTGCAGGAGTTGGTATTTTGGCAGCAATGACGGGTGTGAATGTTCGCAAAGAAACAGATGAACCAGCTGATTATGCGCCCTATTATCTCATCATGGCTGAAGAAACTGACGTTGAGAAGTTATCACAGGCAAAAGAGATCTTAAAGCAGCATGGCAGCACTATTTAAAAATAAGGCGTTATATCAATTCTCTAAATCCCATTTACAGATCCTCGTAGGGGCAGTTGGCGTTCGTGTAGTGTCTCAGTCGGAGACAACGCTCTTACAGATGATTATTTGTAGCCCAGTTTTGAAGAATGGGTATTACTGAGTTTAGATATATTTTTGGGATCAGGAAGAGAAATTAAATAAGGGGTCTGAAAATAAATAAAATCCCAGGTCTGGAACCGTCTGTAGCAGGGATTTGGCACTGCCAAGCTGCTACAAGGGGATGACATTTACCTGCAAATCCCTAAGTTCTAAGTTCGATGTTTGGTAGGGGTGGATTTTGCTGTTTAATCCATTGCAAGGTGCAAATCGGTCTGCCAAACCCGCCAGTATCGTTTTCGGATTGATTAGATTTGCAATCCTAGGCATTCCAGTGCTAGGGGCGTTTTGCAAAACGCCCTTATGAGATTCTTATCGTTTCAGCGATCGCTAGCTGTTGGTTTTCTAAAAGTCCACTCTATAACTTTGATAGGTGCGGCCTTAAGGGCTGTAACCAGAGCTTCGCTATTCTCGTATTTCAGTTCGCTTAACTCAGATGCCTCTACATTAACTGTGAATTTGTCATCTTGAAATGGCCACGGCTCCACCGTTAAGCAACCATCTGTTAATTCTCGAATATCGTAGCGTTGATTATCAATACCGCTAGTGATTTCTAAGGCTCGACCAGCTGCAGGTACTTGTTTTTGGGCAAGAATCAAAGAGAGGCGATCGCACCAGCGCATAAATTGATAGGCTCGTTCAGAGTCGTCCTTACTAATACCTAACCCTTTGCGCCATTCTTCTTGTTTGTGGATCTGCTCATTCAAAAACTCATCCCATTCAGGCGAGCTGCCCCACTGTCCTTGACTTAAGAAACAAATGTGCTTTGAGGTGAGTAGAGCGACCCAGCGACCGCGATAATGGGCTTTCTCAATGTGTTCGCGCAGCTTTTCTAAAGAGGAATCTGGGTTAAGGGTGAAGTCTAACGGTGCCCCAGCGGGAGTTAATTCATTGCCTTCCCATTCTTTCTCTAAATCATCGTGATGCGAAATAGCTGCTAACGTTTCGTATAAACGGGGTGGAGCGTTTTCTCGACACCACTGGCCTGCAATCTGGGCTGCTAAAAGGGCATGTGCTCGATGGTAAATAACTTCCCATCCAGTTTCGACAAGATTGACAATCATAGTTATCAAATTGGGTTTGTTGATTGAACGTAGACGATCGCTTTGGGAGTGAGAGCTGACTCTAACTCAGATATGATGGAACGATCAAAATCAGACCAGATATGTGGCTGGTCAAACACACAAGGCTGTAGAATGCCCCACAACTTCCCTTCACTGCGCAGATGGGCATGGATCAATGCCCGATGACCAAAATTGGCTTGCTCAAAGGCTCGATTGACAACTTGCGGATCGGCGGTCTCAACGTCATCCACAAAGACTGAGGGTGCGACTCGCAGAGCCGCCGCAAAAAGTGGATCATCTTGCGCTAGCCCTTTGGGTTCCGGTTTCCAATCTGGGTCAAAAATATTGGGGTAGCGATCGCTCCGTCGCCAGCAATGGGTGACTTTGCTCATGCCGGTTTCAGGGTTACGTAAATAGAGAAAGCAGCGATCGCAATTCAACAGGTCACCAACAATCGGAATCACCTGTGAGAAAAATTGCTCAGGGTCATGGATTGTTTGTAAAGCGGTTTGTAGGGCTGAAATTTGGGTTGCTTGTGTCATAAGGTTTCAAGGAAATCCCTCCCACTGTTTAAGAAGGAGGGACTTTGCGATTAAAGAGAGCAGTGTGAATTAGATAATTAAGCGATTGGCTGCCAAGGCTCCTCCAATGGCGGAGGTGGTAGCAGAAACAAGGGCCGTAATAAATAACCACCAAGCAGCAGCAGAAGCGGCTTTACGAGTTTCTTCCATTTGGCGTTGTGTTTCTCGCTTGATCTCTTCTAGGCGCATCTGAGCCTCTGTTTGAATTGCCTCAGCCCGTTGTAGCACACTGTTGCGAGCAGACTCAATCTGGTCGATGATGCGGTTGGCATCTTGCTCAGAAATGTCTTTGCGCGAGCTGAGAATGGCAACTAAGGTGCCTCGATCAAAGTGGCTGAGACGGGTGCGAAGAGCCTCAAAACCTGCTTTTGGATCATCAAATAAGGTACGCACATCATGCTTAATGCCGTCGTAGTCCAGCTCGGATCGATTTAAGGAATTGAGATAGTTGCGGATACTATCAAAGATTCGATCAATCACCGACTGAATCCGGTACTGAACTTGATGAACCTGATCTAGAACCTGATCGCGGACTGACTCAATTTGAGAAACAATGCGATCGGCTTCTTCGGGTGTCATATCTTTGCGCTGAGAGAGCAACGCGATAAGCGTTGAACGATCCATGCGGGAGAGCCGATCGCCCAGGTTTTGCAAGCCAAACTTAGGAGACTGCATCAGTAGATTGAGATCGCGCTTAATGCCTTCGGGATTAAGTTCGTCGCGATCAGTATTGCGCAGATACTCTTCAATGCTGCTTTCAAAATCAACAACATTTTGTTGAGTCCGAAGTGCTAAACGGCGAGGAGAACGAACAATTTTACGAATAGCAGCTTCAACTTTATCAATTGTCTGCTCAACCTCTGCTCGACTCAGATCTTCTCGTTGGCTCAGTAGTCGCACAATCGTTTCACGGTCGATCTTAGACAGTCGTTCCCGTAATGCTAGGCCACCTTCCCGTGGGTCGCTTAAAAGCGTCTTGAGGTCGTGCTGAATGCCGTCAGGATTCAGTTCGTCTAGATTAGTGCGACGTAGGTAGTTTGCCAGGTCTGTGGTGACCTGGTTGTAGTTGTCCTGCACAGCGCCAGTTAAGTTGCGTGGTGCGTAGACAATACTGTTCCAGTTGGATTCAACCTGATTTACAATCTGATTTGCTTCTTCAGAACTAATATCCTGCCGCTGTTGTAGCAGTTGCACGATAGTACTGCGATCAATTTGACCTGCCCGATGTCTCAATGCTTGCAAACCGAGCTGAGGCTCATTAAACAAGAGCTGCAAATCGCGTTTGATCCCTTCTGGATTTAGTTCAGACTTGCCAGTGTTACGCAGATAAGATTCTAAACGTTGCTGAACATCATTCAATCGCTGTTTGGCTTGCTCGTCCAGTGATTGTGACTCAGCCAGGGTGCGATCGCGGGTTGTTTCGAGCGCAGTCAAGATCCGCTCTGCTTCGGCTGGCGTAATCTCTGGGCGTTGTGACAAGATTTGCCGCAGCGTGTCTCGGTTGTAGGGGGCTAACCGAGCTTGCAATGTGTTGTAGTCAGCATCTGAGTCTTCGATCAGAGACTTGAAAGCAGGCAACGTATCATCTGAATAGAGTTGCTCAATTGGGGTCAGCGTCAAGTAGATTTCAACTCGCTCTCTGAGGTCTAGCTCGATTTCTCTCTCTTTTGCTGTTCTAGCAGTGGTCAGCACCTCTTGTCGGATACTTTCGAGTTGATCAGCGAGTTGTTGAATTTTTGCTTGAGTGAAGACACCACGAGAGGTCAAGGTATCAACAAAATAATTGCGATTCAGCGACGAAAGTTGGCCAATAACGGCGTTTGGATCAGCTTCTGGGTCATAGAGTACCTCACGAAACTCTCTGGCCACGCGCTCAGGCGTCATTTGCCATGAGTAGGTGTTGTGCAAGTAGTTGTCAACATCCACACGAATCGGGCCTTCTGCTTGCTTCGCTGTGCTACTACCCTGAATCTGGTGCATCGTTTTGCTTGCCTGTTCAGATAGCTTTGCAGGGGCTTGCTGCAATTTACCCAAAACTTTTTCTAGATCGAGGTCAGACAAATCAGTGCGACCGACTAGCAAACCAATCATGCTGTTCATGCTGGTCTGCACCGTATTTTGAAGCCAACCTCCACTGCTGTCAGATTCACGCCCAGACTGTGGCGATCGCTGCTCTGCCAGGAGGCGGTCAAGCTTGGCATTGAGTTCTTGAATTTGAAGTTGTCCAGGTTGAGTGGACTGTAAGTAGTCAATCAACTCTGCCCGTGAATCACGTCGGCGTGTGCGGCCCAGGGTTTGTTCCCAAACACCTTGCAACAAGTCTGCCAAGCGATTCACTTCTTGCTTGGAAAAGTCAGTGCGACGGCTAACTAAATCGACAAATGTTTGCCGATCAATGTGACGCAGGCGATCGCTCTCAGCCAATTCTGCAATCTCTGGGTCGTTGAGTAATGCCTCAAAATCTTGCCGGATTTGACCCATGTTAAATTCGGGCAATCGCAAACGATTGACGTAATCTTCGATTGATTCACGAATACTGACAGGGTTAATTCCTGCCCCCAGTTCGTGTTTGACTGCATCCACTACTGCTTCAGCCGTTGATACTGCTTGCCGCTTAGCTGCTTGACCCCCTATGGCTGCTGTGGCTGCTCCTAAAAGCATTTGAAAGCTTGAAGTTGCAGTATTCACTACAGAACCAATCAAGGAACCAACCGTGCTGGAACTGAACCAGATCAAGAGGCTAAAGTAGGCAGCCCAAATCACTAAACCGATGATTGCACCAAGTCCAACACTGCTTAATAAGCTGAGTTGAACCGCTAAGTAGCAAGCAAAGAATAACGCAATGCTAACAGTGATGAGTGTCCAAATTCCTACGCCTGTACTGATCTTGCGCATTGTTGTTCCCACTCCGCCGCTGTCGTCATCAGAGTGAGAATGGTCATCTTTAGAACTAGAAGATCGGCCCAAGTAAGAGATGCCAGCTGCAACAGAAAAGTTCGTCAGCATCAGTTGAATCGCAAACGCTAACAAAATTCCTGAAATCAGGGCAACGAAGAATCGGGGGCCTGAGAAGACTACGGATGCAGCTTCAGGTGTAGCTGGCTCTGGATTTATCGGCACCTGAGCAGTTAGTGACCACAGCTGCATTGAGATGAATGTAATTTGGGACATATGCGCTCCTACCTATTCAAATATGCTTTTACAACCTGCCAGCTCAACGCATTGGGGTTAAAAAGTATCTATAAGCAAATGTTGCTGCTCTTTTTAAGAATCCGTTTCATAACTGTTACTTACATCTCCCATTGGTCAGAACTCTTTATATAGGAAAAAAGAATTTGCTCTTTATAACGTTAGAGAAAACGGCTTGTGCAACAAATTTCACTCTAAAGACGTAACTCAAATAAAAATACTTGACCGATAAAGAACATAAATCGATTTACACTACAAACTTCTACCAATTTGAAGATTTCAAATCTCCAGGATTTTGTTAGTCTGGATTCCCTACTTCAAGTATTGAAGAACTGCAGCGGGACAAATAAACTTTAGAGAAATAATCCACAAGAGAAAGATAATCTTCTCGCAGTACATGGAGAATCTCAATGCAACTCTCTAAAGCTAAAGTTGAGGTTCTGCTCTATCTAAAGAGGGATCAGGTTATCTAACGCTGGAGTATTGCGGTTTTAGCGCAAGTATATTTATCTCTAGATAAATCGCGTGACAGACTTTAGAAAATAAAACGAACCTATAGAGACGGTAAACTATGGCGTCTTGGCAGTTGACTTCGGTAACGTTACAAGAAAGAGTTAAAAAGTTTCTAAAAAAAATATCCTTAAAGGTTAGGTTTTTCTGGGGATCACTCTTTTATCTAACGTATACTCCCTATGCTTACTGGTACTCTCTCAAGCGCGATCGCTTAGAAGAGAAGTTTGCTGACCCTGTTGCGACAGAAGCAGCTAAAACTCCGGGTAAGTTGTTCCAGGCGCAATTAACTGCCCAAACAGCTCGCTTCTACTTTGAAGACGCTGAATTGAGTATTTGTTTTCGCGGGCAAAACTTTGTTCAGGTTGATTGGTATCCCAGTCTCCCTCCTATCCCTTATGCTCTGGCTAAAACACTGGATGCATCTGATTTTCAAGATGGAGTCAAAATTGATATTCAACTTGAAGAGCTGGCAAATGGGTGGGTCGTCTCAACCCCTGAGTTGAAAATTTGTATTGATCCAGAAGGGGGGCTGAAGTTTTATGATGCAACAGATCAACTCTTAAGAGAAGAACTGCCACCTCAGCGTGTGGGTGAGAAGTGGCAACACTCGATCCGTTTACGTCAGCAAGAGAGCCTTTATGGTTTTGGTGAACGAGCCAGCCGATTGAATCTGCGACTTCCAAATATCGGTGAACCGCTTACTCAAGATGGCTCGTTGCCTAAACGTACCTACCGTTTTTGGAATTATGACGCTGCTGGAATGTATGACCCTGGTAGCGACCCGATGTATATCTGTATTCCTGTTTATATCAGTATGCATCAGCAAGGGAGCTACCTTGTTTTCTATGAAAATTCCTACGAAGCGAACTTCACTTTAGAAGCAGAGCGTGCAACAGCTGATTTTGAAGGGGGGGCGTTACGTTATTACTGAGGTGGACCCAATCGACTAGACAGAAATCAGAGAAAGCTAAGCTACGAACCTCTTCCTAAGAGCTAAAGCTCTTAAGACTTTTTTAGCATCAATTTACTATGTCTATAAATTTCATTTGGTGTTT
>Ga0209172_10003556_pt1 | contig 23454 bp, 23 predicted proteins | sample LarsenN4metaG_FD_184113 | JGI IMG/M metagenome (GOLD analysis project Ga0209172, IMG submission 184113) | Hot spring sediment bacterial and archeal communities from British Columbia, Canada, to study Microbial Dark Matter (Phase II) - Larsen... ... | reverse complement strand
GCCGGCACCCGCCGCGCGCCCGCCGCGCGCCCGCAAAAGCCGCTCTCGCCCACGCAAATCCCTTGCAAACCGGCCCCGCTGCGGCTTGTTCAGACCGTCCCTAGCCCAAGCCAGCCGCTCGAATAGTCGTAAATTAAGGGGAGATGCAGATGGGGCTGCGATCGGTCATTGTTGTGGCGGCGTCGCTGGTCCTTGCGGCGTGCGCTACTGTCGACGATGACGGTGACGATGAGGCCCCCGATCCTTGGGCCTCTACGTACCAGCCGCGCCCTTCGGTCCCCACCCTCATCCGCAACGGCACTGTGTTCGATGGCAACGGCGCTGAGCTCGCCAGCACGGACGTGCTCATGGTCGACGGGCGTATTAGCGCGGTGGGGCAAAACCTCACGGCGCCTGAAGGCGCCGCGGTGATCGACGCGACGGGACGCTTCGTCACGCCTGGCATCATCGACGCCCACTCGCACCTCGGCGTGTATCCATCGCCGGGCATCGCCGCAACGTCGGACGGCAACGAAGCCACTCAGCCGAACACGGCTGAAGTTTGGGCCGAGCATTCGGTCTGGCCTCAGGATCCAGGGTTCTATCGCGCGGTCGCCGGCGGCATCACGACGCTGCACATTCTGCCGGGGTCGGCTAATCTCTTTGGCGGCCGAGGCGTGACGCTGCGGCCGGTGCTCGGCGCGCGCACCGTGCAAGAGATGAAATTCCCTGACGCGCCGCAAAGCCTCAAGATGGCCTGCGGAGAAAATCCCGCGCGCGTGTATGGCGGACGCAACTCTTCGCCGGCCACTGGCATGGGGACCGTCGCGGGCTATCGCCAGGCCTGGGCGAATGCGGAGCGCTACGCCCGCCGCCTACGCAATGCGGAAGAAGGAGAGGGAGATCCGCCGGACCGCGATCTCGAACTCGACACGCTGGCGGGGGTTTTGAATGGCGACATCATCCTGCAATGGCACTGCTATCGCGCGGACGAAATGGCCAACGCCATAGCTATCGCCAATGAATTCGGCTTCGAAATTGCCGCCTTCCATCACGCAGTAGAGGCCTATAAAATCGCCGACCTGCTCGCCGAGAACGACATCTGCGCGGCGATGTGGGCCGATTGGTGGGGCTTCAAGATCGAAGCCTATGACGGCATCCGCGAAAATATTCCGTTTGTGCACGCCGCAGGCGCCTGCGCCATCGTGCATTCGGACAGCGAAGTCGGCATCCAGCGACTCAATCAGGAAGCGGCCAAGGCGATGGCAGACGGCAATCGCGCGGGGTTGAACATCACGCGCGCGGAAGCTTGGACGTGGCTATCGCGCAATCCGGCGCGGGCGCTGCGCATCGATGACGAAACTGGGACGCTTGAGCCTGGCCGACGCGCGGACGTGGTCATTTGGTCGGCCGATCCGCTGAGCAGCTACGCCGTGGCTCAGCGCGTCTACATGGATGGCGCGCTCGTTTACGAGCGCGGTGTCACACGCGATCCGCCCTCCGACTTTGAGCTTGGACAAAGCTATCTGGAGGGCGCCCAATGAGGCTTCTGTCCGCACTTCTATTCGCAGTGGTCTTCGCTACGCCTGCTGCCGCGCAGACGGTCCTCATCCGCGACGGCCGCGTGGTCACCAACAGCGCCGCCGGGACCGTCGAGAATGGCGATGTGCTGATCGTCGACGGGCGCATCCGCGCGGTCGGCGCCAGCGTCGCCGCGCCCAGCGGGGCGCGCATCATCGAAGCGCAAGGGCGGTTCGTCACGCCCGGCGCGTTCGCGGCGATGAGCGAGGTCGGGCTCTCAGAAATTTCCGGTTCGGGCGCGCTAAACGATGCCGACATCGACAGCAACACGATTGCCGCGGCTGCCGACGCGGGGCGTGCGTTTAACCCCAGCGTTTCCGCGGTTGCTATCACCCGCATCGAAGGCGTGACGCGCGCTGCGATTGCGCCCTCATCGACGACGACCTTGTTCGGCGGGCGTGGCGCCCTGGTTGCGCTAAGCGGCCGGCCGGACAGCGTCTTTCGCCCACGTGCTTTCATGGTGGTTGAACTCGGCGAGACCGGCGCCAACCGCACCGGATCTTCGCGCGCCGCGCTGTGGCCCGCCTTCGAGGCGGCGTTGCGTGACGCGCGCGAATATCCCGCGCGCTATCAGCGCGGGCAGGGCGGCGCGGTCTTGAGCGAACTCGACGCCGCAGCGCTTCAGCCTTTCGCTCGGGGGCAGGGCGCTTTCCTCGTGCATGTCGAAAGCGCAGCCGATATCCGCCGCATCATCCGCTTCCAGCGCGATAATCCCGGTCTGGATTTCATTATTCACGGCGGCGCTGAAGCCTGGCAGGTCGCCGACGAACTCGCCGCCGCGCGCATTCCGGTGATCGTCGACCCGCTCGCCAATCTGCCCGACCGCTTCGAGCGTCTTTCGGCGCGCCTCGACAACGCGATCATCCTGCAGCGGGCCGGCGTGCAAATCGCCATCGCGCCCGCGCCAGGCACAGTGGACGCCCATCAGGCGCGCCTGGTGCTACAGCTTGCCGGCAACGCCGTCGCCAACGGGCTGCCCTGGGAGGCCGCTTTCGCCGCCGTCACGCGCGGTCCCGCAGATATTTTCGGCGTGGGCAGCGAGCTCGGCCGTCTCGATCGAGGCTACATCGCGGACGTCGTGATCTGGGACGGCGATCCGCTGGAGGTGCAAAGCGCGCCGACCGCGGTGTTCATCGCCGGCGTCGAGCAGCCGCTGGTGTCCCGCCAGACGCGCTTGCGTGATCGATATCATCCCAATCGCAGCCGTGAATAGGTCGGATCGAATTTCACGACGAGGGCGAACGGCCATGTGCGCCTGAACGCCAAACGGGGAAAAGCGCTCCCCGCAGCTTGTTTTCCTGGCCGCAAGTTCCATGTTGAGACCTGAACCGCGCGCAGCGGCGCGTCCATCTTCATCAGAAAAGGATATCGCCTTGGCGGACGTGAAATTCGCCGCGGGCCAGCGAGTGGCCTTGATTGGCGCCCGCCCGATTGCCGCTGGCGCGCCGCGTGGTGTTTATCGCGTCGTCGCCGCGCTGCCCAAGGAAAATGGGCCGCAGCGGTACCGGGTCCGCAGCGACGGCGAGATGCATGACCGCATCGTCGATGAAGCGCGGTTGGAAGCGGTGAGCCTATGAAAGAGCCCCATCGCAGCAAGCTCTTGGCCGCGAGGGCCCCGCAGGTGGAGTCGAAGACCGTCCGCTACCGGCCGCAACAGGAACACCTGCTGCGTCGTCTAGGCGAAGCTTTGGTGGTCCAATGGGACGCCATTCCCGACGAGCTTCAGGACTTGCTGATCGACCAGGCTGCTGCGGTTGAGGACCGCGAGGATGCGCCGCACGCAACTGCCGATATCGAGGACTTCATCCGCAGCGTGAAGGTCGTGGCGATCGCCAAGAACGCGGCACATGCCGAAGCCGAACGCTGACTTGGCGGTGGGGGCGGGCAGAGCGATGTGCGATCAGGTCGCACACATACGCACACATAGCGAGATGCAGCTGCGCGGAGCGATCCGCGACCAAATTGTCTTTGCCCTCGCTTTCGCCGCATTGGCAGCCTATATGCCCGTCATCGATCCTCGTCGCGTTACGCTCTGATCCCTCGCGCTCGCGCCGGATTGTCTGCTGTTTCCTTCGAAAATCGGCGCCTGACGTGGAAGGTCCACGCGGGCAATTCTACTCTGAGGAGACGGCGATGGCTGTCGGCACAGTAAAGTTTTTCAACACGCAAAAGGGCTTTGGCTTCATTTCGCCCGAGAGCGGGGGAAAGGACGTGTTCGTCCATATCTCCGCCGTCGAACGGTCCGGTCTTTCCGGTCTCGCGGATGGGCAGAAGGTGTCTTTCGATCTGGAGCGCGACCGGCAGGGACGCGATTCGGCGACAAACCTGAAGTCTGCGTGATGCGATGGAGATAGATCAGCGCATACCTGATCTCTCCGACCAGGAGCTGGAAAACCTCCATGCGAACGCTGTTCGTCTGGCGCAATCCGGCACGGTCCGACAGCGGCGGCAGGCCGAAACCCTGCTGCCGTTGATCGGCGCCGAAGCTGAAAAACGCCGCGCATCGCGGGCGAAGGCGCACGCGGCCCAGAAGGCGGAAACACAGCGCCGCGGGGTGCTCGCACGGGCAAGCCTTAAACAGAATCTCGAGCCATGATCGGCGCAAGCGGGCCGCCGCTTGCTATCCGGGACCCATCCCCTTATATCGCCGCTCACTTCGCACGCGGGAGCGGCGGGACGGTCTGAAAGCGGCCGTTCCTCCATCCGGTCTGGGGCAAGCCCCCCAGGTTCTCCCGCGGCGGCAAACCGGAGAAGGAAAGACGCATGGCGCTGCCTGAGTTCAGCATGCGCCAGCTTTTGGAAGCTGGCGCGCATTTCGGTCACCAGACCCATCGTTGGAACCCGAAGATGGACCGCTACATCTTCGGCGAAAAAGCCAACATCCACATCATCGATCTGTCGCAGACGGTGCCGCTCTTGCACCAGGCGCTGCTTAAGGTCCGCGAAGTCGCCGCCAATGGGGGGCGCGTGCTTTTTGTCGGCACCAAGCGTCAGGCCGCCGATCACATCAAGGCTGCGGCCCAGCGCTGCGCCCAGTATTACGTCAACTCGCGCTGGCTCGGCGGCACGCTGACCAACTGGCAGACGGTGTCGAAATCGATCGCGCGTCTGCGCGAACTCGAAGCGACCATAGCCGGGGGCGCTGTGGGCCTCACCAAGAAGGAAGCGCTCAACTTGCAGCGCGAGCGCGACAAGCTCGACCGTTCGCTCGGCGGCATCGCCTCGATGGGCGGCATCCCCGACCTCATGTTCGTGATCGACACGAACAAGGAGGCGATCGCCATCAAGGAAGCCAAGAAGCTGGGCATCCCCGTCGTGGCCGTCGTCGACAGCAATTGCGATCCCGATGAGGTCACCTATCCGATTCCGGGCAATGACGACGCGGCGCGCGCCATCCAGCTTTACTGCGATCTGGTGGCCGACGCCGTGCTCGACGGGCTTACCGAAAGCCAGGTCCGCGGCGGCGTCGACATCGGCGCGTCAGCCAAGCCGCCGGCCGAGCCGGCGCTGCGCGAAGTGGAGCGCGAGCGCACGCCAGTGGAAAGCCCGCTCGAAGGCCCGAACCCGGCCAATTACTGACGCGACTTACGTAGGAGTGCGAACATGGCGGAAATCACCGCTGCGCTGGTCAAGGACCTGCGCGAAAAAACCGGCGTCGGCATGATGGACTGCAAGAAGGCGCTGGCCGAAACCAACGGCAATCTCGAAGCCGCCGTCGACTGGCTGCGCGCCAAAGGCTTGTCGAAAGCTGCTAAGAAGGCTGACCGCGCCGCCGCAGAAGGCATCGTGGCGATCGCGCTCGGCGTCGATCACGGCGCCGTCATCGAACTCAATTCGGAGACGGACTTCGTCGCCCGCAACGCCGACTTCCAGAAGGCGGCGGGCGGCTTCGCCAAACTCGCATTGACCGCGAACGATCACGCCGCGCTTCTCGACAGCGTGCATGAAGGCCAGAAGGTCTCCGATGCGGTGACGCAACTGATCGCCACCATTGGCGAGAACATCACGCTGCGCCGTTCGGCCAAACTCATGGTGAACAACGGCGTCGTCGCCGCTTACGTGCACTCCAAGGTTGACGGTCAGGAGCACCTCGGCCGCATGGCCGTCCTCGTTGCCCTGGAATCGGCGGGCGACAAAGCCGCGCTGGAAAGCTTCGGCAAGAAGGTCGCCATGCACATCGCATCGGCGAGTCCCCTTGCGCTGACGGAAGCGGAGATCCCGGCGGACCGCGTCGAGCGCGAAAAGGCCGTGCTCGCCGAGCAGGTGAAGGAAGATCCCAAGGCGCAGGGCAAGCCCCAGCAAGTCATCGACAAGATGCTCGAAGGGCGCCTGCGCAAGTTCTACGAGGAATCCGTGCTATTGAAGCAGGCCTTCGTTCTGAACCCGGATCAAACGGTCGAAGCGGCCCTCAAGGACGCCGAGAAAGCGGCCGGCGCGCCGATCAAGATCACCGGCTTCGTGCGCTTCGCGGTGGGCGAGGGCGTGGAAAAGCGCTCGGAGGATTTCGCCGCCGAAGTCGCCTCGATGACCAAGAAAGACGACTAACGCCGGAACCGCCGCCGTTTGGCTTTGCGCCAGCGGCGGCGGACGCGTTATGCTGGGCTGTTCCGCCACACGGTCCAGAAAATGAGCCTCGCCGAGATGCCCGAGCCCGCTCCTGCGCGCCGCTACAAGCGGGTGCTGCTGAAGATTTCCGGCGAAGCGCTAATGGGCGAGGGCCAATACGGCATCGACCAGGCCACCTGCGAACGCTTCGCCCAGGAAGTGCTCGACGCCCAGCGCGCCGGCGCTGAAATCTGCTTGGTCATCGGCGGGGGCAACATTTTCCGCGGCATGCAGGGCGCAGCCAAGGGCATGGAACGGGCCAGCGCCGATTACATGGGCATGCTGGCCACCGTTATGAACGCGCTCGCTATGCAGAATGCGATCGAATCGCTTGGCGGGCACGCACGCGTTCTATCTGCGATACCGATGGTTACAGTGTGCGAGCCTTACATCCGCCGCCGCGCCATGCGCCATATGGAGAAGGGCCGCATCGTCATTTTCGCGGCCGGCACCGGCAATCCGTTCTTCACGACAGACACCGCCGCCGCGCTGCGCGCCGCCGAGATGGGATGCGATGCGCTGCTGAAGGGCACGCAGGTCGATGGCGTCTATTCCGCCGATCCCAAGAAGGACAATACCGCCACGCGCTACGACACGCTCACTTATCACGAAGTCCTGGCGCGCGACCTCAAAGTGATGGACGCCTCGGCCATCAGCCTGATGCGCGACAACGGCATCCCCATCGTCGTGTTCTCGATTCACAAGCGCGGCGCGTTGGCCGACGTGCTCGCCGGCCGCGGCGTCTGCACCACCATCAGCGACTAGGAAGAAAGCCAATGGCTCAGCCACAGCCTTTCAAGCTTGACGACTACAAGAAGCGCATGGACGGCGCGATCAATGCGCTGCAGCACGAATTCGGCGGCCTACGCACCGGCCGCGCCTCGCCGTCGCTACTCGATCCCGTCCATGTCGACGCGTACGGCGCCAGTTCTCCTCTCAACCAGGTCGCCAGCGTCACCGTGCCCGAGCCGCGCATGATTTCCGTGCAGGTGTGGGACAAGGCGGTCGTGTCTGCCGTGGATAAAGCGATCCGTGCGGCCAATCTCGGGCTCAATCCGATCGTCGACGGCCAGACGCTGCGCATTCCCATTCCGCCCCTTACCGGCGAACGCCGCACCGAACTCGCGAAAGTCGCGGGCAAGTACGCCGAGCAGCAGCGCGTCGCCGTGCGAAATGTGCGCCGCGATGCCATGGAGCATCTGAAGAAGCTCGAGAAGGAGCACGCGATCAGTCAGGACGAGCACAAGCGTCACAATGACGAAGTGCAGAAGATCACCGACGAGCACATCCGCAAGATCGACGAAATGCTCCGGCACAAGGAAGAGGAGATCATGCAGGTGTGAGGCAGTCGGCAGTAGGCAATAGGCAGTAGCGAAGCGCGCCGCTGCCCCTACTGCCTATTGCCCATTGCCTACTGCCTAACATGGCTCAGCCTTCACCCACCCCCGCGCCGGCCCCTGTCCCGCGTCACATCGCCATCATCATGGACGGCAACGGCCGCTGGGCGAAGCAGCGCAATCGTCCGCGCACGTTCGGCCATTCCGAAGGGGTCGAAGCATTGCGGCGCACCGTGGAAGCCGCTGGCGAACTTGGCGTCAGTTATCTTACCGTGTTCGGATTCTCGACGGAGAACTGGCGCCGGCCGGCCGAAGAAGTAAACGCGCTGTTCGACCTTCTCCGGCTTTACGTGGCGCGCGATCTTGACCGCCTTGTCCATGAAGGCGTGCGCGTGCGTGTTATTGGCGAGCGCGTCGGCCTGCAGCGGGACATTGCGGAAATCATCGAGAACGCAGAGGCGCGCACGCGCCACAATGACAAGCAGCACCTGACCATCGCCTTCAACTACGGCGGCCAGGACGAGATCGCACGCGCAGCGCGCCGGCTGGCGCGCGATGTCGCCTCCGGCAAGCTCGCGCCGGACGATGTTACCCCAGAGCGCTTCGAATCTTATCTCGACACGGCCGGTCTGCCTCCGCCCGATCTGCTCATACGCACGTCCGGCGAGACACGTCTTTCCAACTTCATGCTCTGGCAGGCCGCCTACACCGAGCTTGTCTTCCTCGACGTGCTATGGCCCGACTTCGGTCGCGCCGCGCTGGAACAGGCGATCGAGATCTACAACAGGCGCGAGCGCCGCTTCGGAGGGACCGATCCTGCACCCGCCTGATCAGGCCCGCGCGCAGATCGAGCGCACCGACTGGTCCGATCTCGGCGCGCGTGTGGCGTCGGGTGTGGTGCTGGCGGCAGCAGCGGTTGTCGCCGCCTGGTTCGGCGGGCCTTGGCTCGCCGGCGCCTGCGGGGCCGCCGTCGTGGCCATGAGCTACGAATGGGCGCGCATGAGCGAACCGGAGCAGCTCGTGCCCGCCTTCGCCTTTTCCCTGGCTGGCTCTCTTGGCGCGGTGATGCTGGCAAGCTGGCTGCGGCTCGACTACGCCGTCATGTGGCTCGCGGCCTGCGCCGCGGTCTCGTCGATGCGACGCCGTTCTCTGGTCGGCGTTGTCGAAACCGCTGGCGGCGCCCTCTATATCGGACTGCCTGCAGCCGTCTTCCTGTGGCTGCGCACACGCGGCGCCGATGGCCTCGAGACGGTGCTGGCGCTCTTCGCGATTATCTGGGCCGCGGACAGTTTCGCCTATTTCGGCGGCAAGATCATCGGCGGGCCCAAGGTAGCCGAGGGCCTTTCGCCCAAGAAAACCTGGTCCGGCATCATCGTCGGCGTCATCGCCGGCGCCGCGGCTGGTCTGGGCTGCGGCACTCTGTTCCAAGCCCCTGCCGAACTGCGCGTGGCATGGTTCGGCATCGGCGCGTTGATCGCATTTACGGGCCTCATGGGCGATCTGATCGAATCCTTCCTCAAGCGCCGGTTCGGCGTGAAAGACGCCAGCCGCCTTATCCCTGGCCATGGCGGGGTGCTGGACCGCATCGATGGCCTGATGACGGCGACGCTGCTCGTGGGCGCAGTGTTCGCCTCGGGCGCAGATCTCAGGCCGCTTTTTGGGGGCGGCATGTGACCTCCGCCAGCCGCACCGTTTCCATCCTAGGGGTGACCGGGTCCATCGGCCAATCGACGGTCGAGGTCATTGAGGAGCTGCGCGCCGGTGGCGCCGGCCTGGAGGTGGAGGCCGTGACGGCCGCGAGCAACCTGGAGGGACTTGCCGACGCCTGCCGGCGTCTGCGACCGCGCTATGCGGCGGTAGCGGAGGCCTCCCGTCTGGCGGACGCGCGCCTCGCCCTTGCGGGTTTGGACGTCGAAATAGGCGCGGGTCCGTTGGCTCTGGCGGAGGCTGCAAGCCGCCCGGCGGATTGGGTTATGTCAGCCATAGTCGGGGCGGCCGGCCTTGAACCTACGCTCACAGCCGTCCGTCGGGGCGCGCTGGTGGCGCTGGCCAATAAGGAGTGCCTCGTCTGCGCCGGCCCGCTCCTCCTCCAAACGGCGCGGGAGAGTGGGGCGACGCTCCTGCCGGTTGATTCCGAGCACAACGCCATTTTTCAGGTTCTGACGCACCCCGCCCGCGTCGAACGCCTCACTCTGACGGCGTCCGGTGGTCCGTTCCGGACCTGGACGCTGGAAGCGATGGCGAGCGCCCGGCCTGAGCAGGCGTGCGCCCATCCCAACTGGTCTATGGGGGCAAAAATCTCCGTCGATAGCGCCACGCTCATGAACAAGGGGCTGGAACTGATCGAAGCGTCGTACCTGTTCGATGCTCCAGAAGACCGGATCGACGTGCTGATCCATCCGCAGTCGATTATCCACAGCCTGGTCCATTACAGCGATGGCTCGGTCCTGGCCCAGCTCTCCGCCCCGGACATGCGCACCCCGATCTCGTACGCTCTGGCTTGGCCTGACCGGGCCTCAGTCGCCACCCCCCGGCTGGACTTGGCGGCCATCGCCGCCCTGCATTTCGAAGCTCCAGACATGGCGCGCTTTCCCGCACTGGGGCTCGCACGGGCGGCCCTGAAAGCGGGACCGGGGAGGGCGGCGGCGCTGAATGCCGCGAACGAGGTTGCCGTCGGGGCCTTCCTGGCTGGGCGAATTCGCTTCCTCGACATCTGCCATATCGTCGAAGAAGTTCTCACAGTACTGGAGGGGACCGAAGCAGCGCTTATCGCAAAATCGCCCACATCGCTGAGTGATGTGGCGGCGGTGGATCAGGCCGCGCGTCGCGCGGCGCAGCGCATTGCGGGAAGTCTGGCCGCGGCCTAAGGCTGGCGGGCGCTCCAAATGACATGACGCGGAGGAAGCGTTCGAATGCCAGATTTGCTGCAGAGCGTTCAGACCATGCTGGTTTATGCCGCCTCCTTCGTGGTGGTGCTCAGCGTGGTCGTGTTCGTGCACGAGTTCGGCCACTTCCAGGTTGCCCGCTGGCGTAAGGTCGCCATCGACACCTTCTCTATCGGTTTCGGAAAGACCCTGCTCGGATGGCGCGACCGGCAGGGGGTTCATTGGAAGATCGGCGCCCTGCCGCTGGGCGGTTATGTGAAGTTTGCCGACGACGCCGACGCCATGTCTTCGGCGCCGCAGGAACGGATCGACGATCCAGCAGCGCGCGCCGAAGCCCGCCGCAAGGGGCTGTTCCATGCGCAGTCGTTGACCACGCGCTCGTTGGTTGTCGCGGCGGGACCCGTAGCGAACTTCATCTTCGCCATTCTCGCTTTTGGCGCGCTCACGCTCATCGTCGGACGCACCCCGCCAATTCCCGCGCGCGTCGCCGAAGTTTCTGCAGGCTCTGCAGCCGAAGCCGGCGGCCTGCAATCGGGCGACGTCATCCGCAGCATCAATGGCCGCGCGATCGCCGATTTCATCGAATTGCAGGCCGTGATCTCGCGCTCGGCCAACCAGCGGCTGGAGGTCCAGGTCGAGCGCAGCGGCGAACTTGTGTCGCTCACCGTCACGCCGCGGCCTTCACCGGGCGGCGATGGCCGTCCGCGCGCCGGTCGCGGCATGCTCGGGGTCACTGGTCCACTGGTGCTCGAAAACGAGCGCGTGCTGCAACGTTACGGGGTGATTGAATCGATCGGGTGGGGCGCGCGGGACACCTGGGAGATCATTGCGCAGACTGGGAAGTACATTGGCGCCATATTCGCTGGCCGTGAATCCGGCGATCAGATCGCCGGCCCGCTTGGCATCATCAACGTGTCGGGCCAAGTCGCCTCGAACGCGCTTACGGTCCCTGAGGCCACGCTCGGCGAACGATTGCAGACGCTGGGCCTTGCGCTTCTTCGTTTGGCCGCGATCCTGTCCGTGGCTGTTGGCTTCGTGAACCTCTTGCCGATCCCGATTTTGGACGGCGGACACCTCTTATTTTACGCGATCGAAGCTGTTCGCGGGGGCAAGCCGCTGCCGCCGGCCGCGCAGGAATGGGCGTACAGGGCCGGATTCGCTGTCATGGCGAGTCTCTTTCTGTTCGCCACGTGGAATGACATCACGCGACTCCTTCCGGGGTCGTAGCAACGGCGCCTCGTCCTTGTCTTTCCGGACGGGATGGGGTCTTACAAACCCGGCGCTGGGGAGCGCCGAGACGTCGAGGGCTTCATGAAGCGGGTTCTGCGGGATGTCGTGGTGGGCGCAGTCAGCGCCGTCGCCACGGTCGGCGCCGGGGCGGGAGCGCTGTTGTCGGACGCCTATGCCCAGGAAGGCGAACCGGCGACACGGCAAGCCGAACAGCCTGCGGGCGTAGCCATCAGCCGCATCGTGGTCGAGGGCAATCAACGTATCGAGCCGGCGACGATCACGTCCTACATGCTGGTGCGCCCTGGCGATACGTTCGACCCCGAGCGCATCGACCTGTCGCTGAAGACGCTGTTTGCGACCGGCCTGTTTGCGGACGTGCAGATCGAGCAGCGCGGCTCCGATCTCGTGGTCTCGGTGATTGAGAACCCGATCATCAACCGTGTGATCTTCGAGGGCTTGCGGACCCTCGACGAGGAGGACCTCGAAGAGGAAGTGCAGGCCCGCCCGCGCTCGGTTTTCACGCCGGCGCGCGCTCAGGCGGACGTGCAGCGCATCATCGAAGTTTATCGCCGCGCGGGCCGCTTCGCTGCGCAAGTGACGCCGCAAGTGCGCGAGCTCGACCAGAACCGCGTCGATCTTATTTTCGAAGTCGACGAGGGCCCTGTCACGGGCGTTCGCGATATCAACTTCATCGGCAATGAACATTTCTCGGATCGAACGCTGCGCGACGCCATTGTCACCACTGAGTCCAGCTGGTGGAATTTTTTCAATAGCAACGACAACTACGATCCGGATCGACTGGAATACGACCGCGAGCAGCTGCGCCAGTTTTACAACAACCGGGGATACGCGGACTTTCGAGTCGTATCAGCCGTCGCCGAGCTCACGCCGGATCAGCGCGACTTCTTCATCACCTTCACGGTGGAGGAAGGGCTCCGTTACGAGTTCGGGGAGGTTCGGGTCCAAACCGAATTGAATAGACTGTCTGAGCAATTGCTCCTGGCTGCGGTGCCTATCCGGCGAGGCACGGTATTTCGCGGCGATTTGATCGAAGATTCGATCGACGCCATGACGTACGTCGCCGGCACCGTCGGCTACGCCAACGTCGTTATCACCCCGAATGTCGAGCGCGACCGCGAGAACCGTGTGGTCAACATCACCTTCGAAGTAAACGAGGGACCGCGCGTCTTCATCGAGCGCATCGATATCGTCGGCAACACGCGCACGGTTGATCGCGTCATCCGCCGCGAAATGCGCGTCACCGAAGGGGACGCTTTCAACCGGGTGCTGTTGGACCGTTCTCGCCAGCGCATCCAGGCGCTGGGCTTTTTCGAAACCGTCGAGGTGGAAGAAACTGACGGTTCACAGCCGGACCGGTCCGTCGTGACGGTTACTGTGGAGGAACAGTCCACTGGTGAGTTGGCCTTCGCAGCGGGCTATTCGTCGAGTGAGGAGTTTCTGTTCGACGCCTCTATCACGGAGCGCAATCTTCGCGGCCGCGGCCAGTTCTTGCGCCTGCGCGCATCAACGAGCGCGCAGCGCCAGCAACTCGATCTCCGCTTCACGGAGCCGCGTTTCATGGGCCGCGAACTCTCAGCGGGCTTCGATCTTTACTCCCTGCGCACGGATTTTCTGAGCCAATCTTCGTTCGAAAACCAGTCCACGGGCTTGGGTCTGAGACTGGGATTCCCGATCGCCGAGCGCACCAGTCTGGGTCTGACGTACTCCCTGGTTCAGGACGAAACCCAGATCGCAGACGTCTTCGTCGATCACGACAGCAATACGTCGACGCCGGCGATCAACCAGTGCGATACGGCCAACCCGGCCCGGCCGCTGCTGTGCGACCAGGAAGGAACCTTCCTTACCTCGGTCTTTGGGTACACGGTGAACTGGGATCGCCGTAACGATCCTATTTTCGCCACACGAGGCTTTGATTTCTCCTTCAGCCAGGACGTGGCCGGGTTGGGCGGCGAGGTAAATTACCTGCGCACCGAACTGGAAGGCGGCGTCTATTACGGGCTTCCCTGGCAAGGCTGGCGTTTGAGCGGCCGGGTCAGCGCCGGATACATTTTCGGGTGGGGTGGTGACGACGTTCGCATCAACGACCGGTTTTTCAAGGGCGGTTCGTCTTTCCGCGGCTTCGACGTCGCGGGTATCGGACCGCGCCAGTTGCAGGTCGAGGATGCCAACCCGGACGTCATCGTCATCGAAGGCGATGCCATCGGCGGCAATGCTTTCGCCATCGGCACGATCCAACTCGATGTGCCGTTGCCTCTACCAGAGTCGTACGGCATTGGCGCCGCGCTGTTCACGGAGTTTGGCACGCTGGGGATCGTCGATTCGGCGAGCCGGCAGACGATCGACATTCCCGGGCCCAACCGCATCGTGGTTGTCGATGATGCCGCTCTCCGGGCGGTGGCTGGGATTTCCGTGTTCTGGGACTCGCCGTTCGGCCCAGTTCAGTTCGACTTCTCTCAGCCTCTCGCTTCAGAAGACTACGACCAAACAGAAGAGTTTCGGTTTTCGACCCGGACCCGTTTCTAAGGGAGTACCCCCAACATGCGTTTGATGAGTATTGTTTGCGCGGGCGCTGTCGCAGCGGCCGCGATCGCGCTGACGCCTGACGCGTTAGCACAGCGCCGGGGCCAAGCCGGCGGTTTTGTCGTGCTGAACTACCAGCGCGTACTCGCGGAATCCGCATTAGGACGCGATATGACCGCCAAGCTCAACCAAGTGGCCACGCAGATAAGCGGCGAAGCGCAGACGCTCGCGCCCGAGCGTCAGAGCATCGAGCAGGAAGCCCAGCGGCTTCAGGGCACGCTGCGCAACCAGACGCCCCAGCAACTGAGCGCCAATCCGCAAGTGCAAGCCCTCGCGCAGCGTCAGCAGCAGCTGAACGCGCGCGCTCAGGGTCTTCAAGGCGATCTTGAGTGCAGCCAGCTGATCGCCCTGCGCGATGTGCGCAACCAGATCATGCCGGTCGTGCGTGCAGTCATGCAGCAGCGCAATGCAGTCGCCGTGCTGGACGCCAGCGCTGCGCTCGAAGTGTCCGGCGATGCCGACATTACCACCACCGTGATTCAGCAGCTCGACCAGAACGCCGCCACGCGGACAGCCAACGTGGCCCGCCACGCCGTGGCGGAATGCGCGGCGCCTCAACAGCCGCCGGCCCAATAAATAAGGCAGGTCGTGACATAGGGCGTCGGCTGCGCCAGCATGGCGGACGCATGATCGACCCCAGGTTCTATGAAGCGCTCGGGCCGCTCACGGTCCGAGCGCTTGCTCCCTCTGCCGACACCGGTGGGGACGCGGACGCGCTCGTCGCCGGCGCCGCGCCCTCAGACCGCGCGGGGCCTGCGGACCTTTGTTACTACGAAGGCAAAGGCGGCAAGCCGCTCGCCACCGCGCCAGCTGCCTGCGTCATCGCGCCTGTCATGGCGCACTTGGCGCCCAACGCGAAGGCTCTGATTTTCGCCGACAATCCGCGCGCCGCTTTCTCCCGCCTTGTTCCTTCGCTGGTTCGGCCGCGCTCATTCGCTGCCGATCGGGCGATCGACGCTTCTGCGCGCATCGAAGAGGGCGCGCGCATCGGTCCAGGCGCAGTAATTGGCCCCCATGTCCAGATCGGCGCCGGCGCCGAGATCGGGCCGAACGCCGTGATCGGCCCGGGCGTTGCGATCGGCCGGCGCACGCGCATCGGCGCAAACGCCGCCATCTCGTTCGCGTTGATCGGCGACGACGTGAACATCCTGGCCGGCGCCGTGATCGGCGAGCAGGGCTTTGGCGTCGCCGGCGACGCCTCCGGGCCCATCGATGTTCCCCACCTTGGACGCGTCATCATCCAGGACCGCGTCACCATCGGCGCCAATTCCTGCATCGACCGCGGCGTATTTGACGACACCGTGATTGGCGAGGGCGCCAAGATCGACAACCTCTGCCACGTCGCGCACAACTGCACGGTAGGACGCGGCGTGCTGATCGCCGCCTTTGGAGGCATTTCCGGCTCCACCGAACTTGGCGACGGCGTCACTTTGGGCGGCCGCGTCGGCATCGCGGACCACCGCAAAGTCGGCGCAGGAGCGACTCTTGCCGGCGGCGCTGCAGTGTTCCAAGACGTGCCGCCAGGCGAAGTCTGGAGCGGCTATCCGGCGAAGCCGCTACGTAAATGGCTGCGCGAGGCCGCATGGCTCAGCCGCAGGGCCGCAGGGGCGCGCGATGAAGGCAAATGATCTGACCGAACAGCAGAAAACCACCGATGATGTGATCGAGATCGGCGAAGTCCTGCGCCGGCTGCCGCACCGCTATCCATTCCTCCTGGTGGATCGCGCCATCGCGTACGTCCCGAACAAGTCGATCCGCGGCATCAAGAACGTCACCATCAACGAGCCGTTTTTTCCCGGTCACTTTCCGGGCGCGCCGGTAATGCCCGGCGTGTTGCAGATCGAAGCCCTGGCGCAAACGGGCGCGTTGCTTATGTCCAAGACGCTCGAAGCGGACATCACCAAGCACCTTATTCTTTTCATGTCCGTCGAGAACGCGCGCTTCAAACGCCCGGTCATGCCGGGCGATGTGATGGAAATGCCGGTCGAAGTGCTCTTCCAGCGGCGCAACATCTTCAAATTCCGCGGCCGCGTCGAAGTCAACGGCGAGCTCGCCACCGATTGCGAGTTCGCGGCCATGAAAGCGGATCGCCCCAAGGACGGGCAATGAGCGCGAAGATCCATCCCACCGCCGTCGTCGACAAGAGCGCCGAATTCGGCGCCGGCGTCGAGATCGGGCCCGGCTGCGTTATTGGTCCCAACGTCAAGCTCGGCGAAGGGACGCGGCTCATCGCCCACGTCTTCATCGAGAGCCACACCGAGATCGGCCAAAACAACACCGTTTTTCCGTTTGCCGTCCTCGGCGGCACGCCACAGGATCTCTCCTACAGAGGCGAACCCACGAAACTCGTTATCGGCGATAACAACGTCATCCGCGAACACGCGACCCTGCATCGCGGCACCGTGCGCGGCCGCTCCGTCACACGCATCGGCGATGATTGCCTCATCATGGGCAATTGCCACGTCGCGCACGATTGCATCGTCGGCAACAACGTTATCATGGCGCAAACGGCTACGATCGGCGGTCACGTCCAGGTCGGCGACTACGCCTTCCTCGGCGGTCTTTCCGGCGTGCACCAGCATGGCCGGGTAGGCCGCTATTCCTTCGTGGGCGCCTCGGCCCTCATGACCACCGATCTCATTCCGTTCGGCTCCGCCATCGGCAACCACGCCCACCTTGGCGGGCTCAACGTCGTCGGCCTCAAGCGCCGCGGCTTCACGCGCGAACAGATTCACGATCTCCGCGCCGCCTATCGCCTCCTGTTTGCAGAAGAAGGCACCTTCCAGGAGCGCATCGAGGATTGCGTTGAAGCCTATTCCGCCAACCCTCATGTGATGGAGATCGTCGACTTCATCCGCGCCGACGCGGCGCGTCCGCTCTGCATGCCGCGGGACTGAGCACGGTGCCGCTGCAGAAATCACCCTTCCCTACGACCTCCCTGCGAGTATCGCCGGATTCCTGCCGTCATCGTTCATCTCACGGCGTGCAAGATTGCCGGCAGGATGCCCGCGGTCCTCAGCGCTAGTCGAAACAACACGATGAGCTGGAAAAAACTCGGCATCATCGCCGGCGGGGGCGAACTTCCCATCGTCCTCGCAGAGCACTGCGCCGCACAACGGCTCCCCTACTTCGTGGCCCGAATCACGCCCTACGCGGATCCCGCCCTCAAATCCCATCCCGGTGAGGACAACGGCCTCGGCCAGATGGGGGCGCGCATGCAGTCGATGCGCGAAGCAGGCGTCGACGCCGTCGTGCTGATCGGTCAGGTGCCGCGGCCGGACATCTCGAAGCTCGATCTGGACGACGGCGCGAAATCCATGCTCCCCGCGATCCTCGCGGCGCTGCCGCAAGGCGACGACGCGGTCCTGCGCGCCATCCTCAGCGAACACGAGCGAGCGGGCTTCCAGGTCATCGCCGCCGAGGCTGTCATGGGCGATTTGTTGGCGCCCGAAGGCGTATGGGGCGCCATCGCGCCGACGTCAGCGCAACTGAAGGACATCGTCAAAGGCGCGAAAGTGGCGCACGCGATCGGCGCGTTCGACATCGCCCAGGGCGTCGTCGTCTGCGACGGGCACGTACTCGCGCTCGAAGCCGCCGAAGGAACGGACGAAATGTTGAAGCGCGTCGCCGCGCTGCCGCTGGCGCTCCGCGGTGCGCCGGAGCGTCGCCGCGGCGTGTTGGTCAAACGCCCAAAACCGATTCAGGAACGCCGCATCGATTTGCCGACCATCGGCGTGCGCACGATAGAGGGCGCCGCCGCCGCCGGTCTTGCCGGGGTCGCGGTAGAAGCCGGAGGCGCGCTCGCCGTGCGCCGCATCGACCTTGTGGCCGCCGCGGATGAAGCGGGCCTCTTCGTGTACGGCTTTCGCGCAGACGAAGTGGACGGCGCTTGAGCGGACGCATCTTTCTCGTTGCTGCGGAATCTTCGGGCGACGCGCTTGGCGCCGATCTCGCGCGTGCATTGAAGGAGCGCGATGCGACACTTGAGCTGATGGGCGTCGGCGGTCCGCTGATGGCGGAGGAGGGCATCCAAAGCCGCGCCGACACCTCGGGTCTCGCCGTGCTCGGCTTCGTCGAGGGTCTGCTCGCCTACAGCAAGGTCAAGCGCGCGGTCGCCGCCGCGGTGCAAGCCATTCTCGCGGCGAAACCCGACGTCGTCGTCCTCATCGACTCATGGGGCTTCACGCTGCGCGTCGCGCAGAGTTTCCGCGCCGTAGCGCCTCACATAAAGCTCGTGAAATACATCGGCCCCCAGGTGTGGGCGACGCGCCCGGGCCGCGCCAAAACGCTCGCTGCAACCGTGGATCATCTCATCTGCATCCACGATTTCGAAGTCCCGTACTACACGCCGCACGGTCTTGCCTGCACCGTCGCCGGCCATCCCGCGCTCGGCCGTTTCAAACCAGGCGACGGCCCCGCGCTCAAGGCGCGGGAAGGCTTCAAGCCGAAAGAACGCGTCGTGCTCGTGCTGCCGGGCAGCCGCCCGGCGGAAGTGCGCCGCATTGGCCCCACGCTCTGGCGCGCCGCCGAAATGCTCGACGCAGGCCGCAAGGATGTGCGTCTTCTCGTCGTCGCCGCGCATGCGGTGCGAAAAGCCGTCGTCGAACAAGCGCCCGCCGTGGCGCGCATTGTCGGCGAGCGTGAAAAGGAGGACGCTTTTGCCGCCGCCACCGTCGCGCTCGCCGCCTCGGGCACGGTGACGACCGAAGTCGCCCTGCAGGGCGCGCCTGTCATCGTCGGCTACAAGCTCAACTGGCTCACTTGGGCGATGGCGCGCCTGGTGTTTAAGGGCAAGTACGTGACGCTGATGAACGTCGCCGCCGACGCCGAAATCGTGCCTGAATTCCTGCAAACCAAATTTACCGCGGAAAATATCGCCCGCGCCGCGGCGCCCCTGTTGGACGACGAGGACCTGCGCGAAGAACAAGTCCGCCGCCAAGACGAAGCGCTGGCGAAGATGGGCCGGGGCGGCCGACCCGCGGCCGAGATCGCGGCGGAGGCGGTGCTGAAGGTCATGAGCGCACAAAAGGAGCGCGGGTCTACAAACCCGCATCTTACTGCGCCGTCGCAGTAAAAGCGGGGCTGAAGAACCCTGCGCCTCGCTACTTCCGCGCGTTCAGCGGAACATAATCCCGCAGCGGCGCGCCAGTATAGACTTGGCGCGGCCGGCCAATCTTCTGGCTGGGGTCCTCCATCATCTCGGTCCATTGCGCGATCCAGCCGACCGTGCGCGCGACCGCGAACAGCACGGTGAACATGGACTTGGGAAAGCCCATCGCGTTCAGCGTGATGCCGGAATAGAAATCGATGTTCGGATAGAGCTTGCGCTTGATGAAGTATTCGTCGCTCAGAGCGATTTTCTCCAATTCCATCGCCACCTTCAAGAGCGGCGTGTCCTCCGCGCCGACCTCTTTCAGCACTTGGTGGCAGAGCTTCTGCATCGCCTTCGCGCGCGGGTCGTAATTCTTATAAACGCGATGGCCGAAGCCCATCAGCCGCACGTCGTCGTCCGGATCCTTTACGCGCTTGATGAAGGCCGGGATGTTGTCAACCGTCCCGATCTCTTCCAGCATGTTGAGCGCCGCTTCGTTCGCGCCGCCATGCGCGGGGCCCCACAAACAGGCAATGCCGGAGGAAATGCACGCGAAGGGATTGGCGCCCGACGAGCCGGCCAAACGCACCGTCGATGTCGAAGCATTTTGCTCGTGGTCGGCGTGCAGAATCATGAACACGTCCAGCGCGCGCGCCATAACCGGATTGACCTTGTAGTCTTCGGCCGGAACGGCAAAGCACATGCGCAGGAAATTCGAAGCGTAATCGAGTTCGTTGCGCGGCGAGACGAAGGGCTGGCCGATCGAATATTTGAACGCCCGCGCGGCGATCGTCGGCATTTTCGCGATCAGGCGATGACTGGCGACGGTGCGTTGCTTGGCGTCGTTGATGTCCGTCGAGTCGTGATAGAAGGCCGCCAGCGCGCCGACCGTGCCGACCATGATCGCCATCGGATGCGCGTCGCGCCGAAAGCCCTCGAAGAAGCGGTCGAACTGCGCATGCAGCATCGTGTGATAGGTGATGTCCCGCTCGAAGCGCTTGTATTCCGCCGCGGTGGGCAGATCGCCGTTCGCTAGCAGGTAGCAGACCTCCAGGAATGTCGAATGCTCCGCGAGCTGGTCGATCGGATAGCCGCGATAGAGCAGCACGCCCTCGTCGCCGTCGATATAGGTGATCTGGCTCTCGCAGCTGGCCGTCGACATATAGCCGGGGTCGTACGTGAAAACCTTGCCCTCGCTGTAGAGCTTGCGGATGTCGATCACGTCCGGTCCGACCGAGCCGCCATATACCGGCAGTTCGAGCTGCTGATTGTTCACGGTGAGCGTGGCCGCCGGCTTCTTGATCAATTTGCTTTCCATGCTCACGTCCTCAAATCTGATCCGCGATGCGCGCCAGCGCTTCCTCGCGGCCTAGCAATTCCAATGTCTGCCCCAGGTCGGGCGAGGGGGCGCCGCCGGTGAGCGCCGCGCGCAAGCCTGGGCCGACTTGGCCCAATCCAACGCCCTCATCGGTGGCGAAAGCCTTAAGCACGGCCGAAAGGTCTGCGTGCTCCCACTGGGGCGCGGCGGCGAGCCGTTCGCGCAGGCGCCGAAGGCGCTGCCTTGTCTCGTCCTTCATGTGGGATTTCGCAGCCTCGTCAAGAACAAGCGGGCGGCGCGACAGCAGGAAGCGGCACTGTTCTGCCAGTTCGAGCAGCGTCTTTGCTCGTTTTTTCAGCACCGGCACGGCGCGGCCAAGAACAATGCTTTCCGCCTCGGTCAGTGGAGCGCCCCGCTTTGCTTCCAGCCGTTCGATCAGCAATTCCGTGAGCCGTTCGTCCCGGGCGATCGCCATGAAGTGGGCGTTGACGGAGTCGAGCTTCTTGAAATCGAGCCTGGCCGGATTCTTGCCGATCTGACCGATTTCAAACTGCGGGATAGCTTCCTCTTTGGACAGGATGTCGTCGTGGCCCGGGCTCCAACCCAGCCGCATCAGGTAGGCGCACATGCCTTCAGGCAGGTAGCCCATGTCGCGCCACTCATGGACGGCTTGAGCGCCGTGCCGCTTGGATAGCTTTTTTCCGTCCTCGCCATGAATGAGCGGCACGTGCGCAAAGCACGGCGGCGTCCAGTCCAGGGCGCGATAGATCACGATCTGACGCGCCGCATTGGTCAGATGGTCGTCGCCGCGAATGACGTGCGTGACCCCCATGTCGTGGTCGTCGACGACCACAGACAGCATGTAGGTCGGCGTCCCATCGGCGCGCAGCATTACCAGGTCGTCGATGTCGCGAGCCTTGATTCGCACCTCGCCCTGGATCAGGTCGTCGTTCACGACGTCGCCCTGGTCCGGCGCGCGCAAGCGCACGACGAATGGCGCATTTGGCGATGGCGGCCGAGGGCCGTCGCGATATGGCGAACGCAGCGCGCGGCCCTCGGCATGCGCCTCTGCCCGCGCCTGCTCGGCTTCCTCTGCCGTCATGTAGCAGCGAAACGCGGTGCCGCGCGCGATCATCTCGTCAGCGGCTTCGCGATGCCGTGCAGCCCGTGCGAACTGGTAGGTGATCTCGCCGTCGTGCTCGAGCCCAAGCCATGAGAGCCCGTCAATAATCGCCTCGATCGCTTCCGGGGTTGAGCGGGCGCGATCGGTATCTTCAATCCGCAGAAGATACTTGCCGCCCATCTTGCGGGCGTAGAGCCAGTTGAAAAGCGCCGTGCGCGCGCCTCCGATATGGAGGTAGCCTGTGGGGGAGGGGGCAAAGCGCGTGACGACGCTCATAGCGGGAGGCGGAGGGCTCGGAGCAAGGCGTGCGCCTGTTAGCACGCGCAGCACGCTTTCTCCTAGCCGCGCTCTCGCTGGCCTGATCGCGCTCCAACGCGACCGCTGGATCCTGTGGCTGCCCGTCGCCATGATCGCCGGCGCCGCGCTCTGGCTGAGCGCGCCCACCGATCCGCCGTGGTGGCTTGGGCCGGCGCTTTTCGCGGGCGGCGCGGCTGCGGCCTTCGGCTTCGCCGCTTGGCCGGGACTGAGCGCGGAGGGCGCGTTCGCAACGGTGCGGCGTGCTCTTGGCGGCGGATGCGCCCTTCTTGCGGCGGCCGGCGCGGGCGCTGGCGCGGCGTACGTACGCACAATGGGCGTAGCGCAAGCGCCGTACGTCGGCAGCGAGCGGCCGGTGCGCCTCGAGGGCTGGGTCGTCGCAAACGACGCGAGCGACAGCGGCCCGCGCCTGCGCCTGCTTGTCGACTCAATCGAGGGCGTTGACGCGCCGCCGCGCTATGTGCGCGTCTCCGTCAGCGAAGCCGGCCTCCTCACAGCCGGGCGCAGCGCTGCCTGTCGCGCCGTACTCGGCCCGCCATCGGGCCCATTGGCGCCCGGCGCGTACGACTTCGCGCGCCGCGCGTACTTCGAGCGGCTCGGCGCGACGGGCTTCGCCTTCGGCCGCTGCCGCCCCATCCCGTTCGAACCGCCACCCTCTTGGCTCGACCGCCAGCGCCTGACGCTGGCCGCGATGCGCGCCGATCTCTCCGCCGCCATCGTCGCCGCGGCGCCCGGACGGGGAGGGGCTATCGCGGCCGCCCTCGTCACAGGGGATCGCTCCTCCATCGATACCGAAACCAACGAGTCGCTGCGCGACTCCGGCCTCGGGCACCTCTTATCCGTCTCCGGCATCCACATGGGCGTCGTCGGCGGTCTCGTCTTCGCCACGGTTCTTTGGACGCTTTCGCTGATCGCGCCGATCGCGCTGCGTTTCCCGGTCAAAAAGATCGCCGCTCTCGCCGCGCTCATGGTGCTGGCCGCGTACCTCATCGTTTCCGGTTCGAGCGTGCCGGCGCTGCGCTCGTTCGTTATGGCCTGCGTCGCCTTCGGCGCGATCCTGATCGATCGCCCGGCCATCTCCATGCGCGGCCTCGCCCTCGCGGCGTTCGTCGTCGTGCTGATCTTTCCCGAATCCGTTCTCGAGCCCGGCTTTCAGATGTCGTTCGCCGCCACCATGGCGCTGGTGGCGCTGTTCGAAATGCTGAAGCGCGCACCGCACGAGCCCGCCTTGCCAACGCCGGGTCCGCTGATCGGCGCGCTCAACGCCGCGGCGCGCGGCATCGGCGGCGTGCTGCTGATTTCCCTCGTCGCAGGCCTCGCGACGGATCCGTTCGCCATCTATCACTTCCAGCGCTTTTCGCTCTATTCGCTGCCCGCAAACCTGATCG
>Ga0209172_10003553_pt1 | contig 23464 bp, 18 predicted proteins | sample LarsenN4metaG_FD_184113 | JGI IMG/M metagenome (GOLD analysis project Ga0209172, IMG submission 184113) | Hot spring sediment bacterial and archeal communities from British Columbia, Canada, to study Microbial Dark Matter (Phase II) - Larsen... ... | reverse complement strand
CCCGTACGCGGGCGGGATGAATTGAGTCGTCCACGTACCGGCAAAGTAGGTGTGGTGAAGATAGTAGATTGGGTTGTTCTGGTTGAACTCATACGGGACCCAAACGGGGTAGTCAAAGCAGCCGACGTAGTCGTAGTCATCGAACAGGCCGTTGAAGGGATTCTTCTGCTCATTCGGGGGAAGCGAAGTGGGCGGCCCGCCAAGAGTGACCCACTGGCTTCCAGGTCCATCCGGGTTGCGGTAAAAGTTGTTGTCCAGCGGCGGCTCCGGAAACTCCTCAGGATAGAATCGCTCCTGTGCCCACACCCTCGGCATCCTCTGCCCGAGATTGTCCCAGAGCCACATGTGGTAGCCGTCTGCGTGAGTGAAGAGTGGGTACTCGTAGTCGCGAGCGAGCGGGGTCGGGTCCTGAACGCTTGCCTCGTGGTTGGCACGGACTTCCTCCGGCTTGTGGGCTGTGAACGCGTAATAGTTCAGTCCTTGATCAGCGTACTCAGGCGGCGGTGGCGTTTGCTCGCTATCGTCGTCGAGGGGGGGGTAAGTCACCCCATCCCAGGTGAAGATGTATTTGACGCGGGGCTTGATCGCGCCTACGCCCGAGCCGCCTGTCGCGCCTATTCTGATCAGCGCGCTTGTCGGAAGGTCATCGGGATCGCTTGGTTCGATAACGACCATCGGACCCGAAAGCTGCCAGTCGTAGGTCGTCGAGTAATTCGGGCCCTGGGGCTGCGTCAGCGCCACGCGAACAACGCCACTCTGCGGAGGCTGGCCGGGGCCGTTCGGATGCTGCACCGCCTCATCGCGGGGATCGAATCCAAAGTACTGAAGGTACCAAGGAGTGGTTTTGAAGTAGCGGTCCGTGCGCGGAGGATCATCCGCCCCCCCGTACACGCTGAACTCCAGCGGGCCGCCCACCGCTGCGCATTCACCCGTCACCCAGCCCTCAAACAACGTCTCGCCGCCGTTCGTCACCGTCACGTAGCAGGACGCCGTGCCGATGATCGGTAGGTAGAGGTGTCCCGTCGCCGTCTGTGTGTTGCCTGGTGGATCGAAACTGACCACCTCGGGCAGGATTCATTGACCGCCTGGCGGGGGGTTGTTCTGGTCAAAGACCGGCGACCACTGATACGTGATCGTGGAACCCGGAGGCGCGCCAGAAACCGTGACCGAGCATTCGAAGTCGGCAATCTGCACACCCTCCTTCAGGGTGCACGCATCCATTCGATCGGCATCGTATCTCAAGTCGTCCACTTTCGGCGAGATCGTCATCGAAGCAGTGATTCCACCGCCGCCCTGGGCCACTGCAGCCGTGGTTGCACAGGCCGCAACCAAGCCAATGATTAGACGCTCGATGGTTGCGATCGCTTCGGCTCGAACCGCCTTGTAACTCCAGAATCCAGTGCCACCCATCGTAACCAGTTTACCCGCCCCCGGCCGTTGTCAACCCACATTTTTACCAGACTCGCAACGCTTATCGGGGGGGGGGTGCCCTACTCCTTCGCCCAGAACATCTCGCCGGGGGGTTCCGCGATGACCGCTTGCCGAAGCGTTTGAATCGCCTTGCGAAGCCCTTCGTGAGGAGACATCAGGCCGTCTTCGTGCTCGATGGAGAGCACATAGTCATACCCCACCGTTCGCAGCACGCTAACGAACTCGCGCCACCAATCAATCCCATGGCCATAGCCGACCGTACGGAACACCCATGAGCGCTGCGCGATCCGGGCGTAGGAGCGCGCATCGAGATTGCCGTCGCGCGCCGAGTTGAGCGGGTCAATCTTCGCGTCTTTGGCGTGGGCGTGGAACAGCGCGCCCTCCTCGCCGAGTTGCCTTGCAGCAAGCAGCGGGTCAGCGCCCTGCCACCACAGGTGCGACGGGTCGAAGTTCGCGCCAATCCACTCGCCGTTCTTAACGCCGTTGCGCACCTTCAGCAGCGTGTCGTTGTTGTAGACCACGAACCCTGGATGCATCTCGATCGCAAACTGGACCTTGTTGCGCTTCAACAACCCCGCTTGCTCCTCCCAGTAGGGCAGCGCGACCTCCTTCCACTGCCAATCGAGCAAGTCGCGGTACTCGTCGGGCCAGGCGCAGGTAACCCAATTCGGATACTTGCCGCCTGGCCCATCGCCCGGGCAGCCGCTGAAGCCGTTCACCACGGGCACCTCGAGCGCGGACGCGAGGCGCACGGCACGCTCGAACGCCTGGTGGTGCGCCTTGGCGATGCGCTTCTGCGGGTGGAGTGGGTTGCCGTGGCACGACAGGGCGCTGATCACCATCCCTCGGTCGCGGACCGCCTTCAACAAGCGCTTGCGCTCGGCGGAGGATGCAAGGAGGCGCTCGACGTTCAGGTGCGGGCTGCCCGGATAGGCGCCCGCGCCAAGTTCAACCGCCTCGATCCCCTCCTGCGCGGCGAGGTCGAGCGCCTCTTCCAGGGATCGGTCGCCGAACAGCACGAGGAACAGGCCAATTCTCACGCCACGATGTTTACCCCAGACCGGTGCTCGCAACAGTTCAACTCGAAATGGAGTAGAATCCCCTCAAAGGCAATGGACTTGTCGCTTGGAACACTGCTTAGCATCCTCTCGGCCATGTCGCTTATGGGCTGTGCTGGGCACGTTTCGACGAGAACCATCGAACAGCACATGCAACAACAGGACAGCGCGAGTCATACCGAATCCGCAACGTTCGGCGGTGGTTGTTTCTGGTGTACCGAGGCTATCTTCGAGTCGCTCAAGGGCGTAGTGTCCGTCGTCTCAGGATACGCCGGAGGAACCGTCGAAAGCCCCACCTATGAGCAGGTCTGCACGGGCAAGACCGGGCACGCCGAGGTAGTGCAAATCAAGTTTGACCCGAAGGTCATCACCTACGAGGAACTGCTCGAGGTCTTTTTCCTGACGCACGACCCGACGACGCTCAACCGCCAGGGCAACGACATCGGCACGCAGTATCGCTCCATCATCCTCTTCCACAACGACCGGCAGAAGGCGCTTGCGGAGCAGACGAAGGCGGAGCTTCAGGAAGCGGGCGCGTGGGACGACCCAATCGTCACGGAGATCGCTCCGCTCCAGAAGTTCTATCCCGCCGAAGAGTATCACCAAGACTACTTCGCGAAGAACCCGGAGAAGGCTTACTGTCAAGCCGTCATTCGCCCAAAGATGGAGAAGTTTCGCAAGGTGTTCAAGGCTAAACTGAAGGATGGCGGGCTCAAGTAGTGCGTTCTTCCTCTCGAAAAGCTCTCGCCGAAGCCGATTGCGATAAGCGAAGCAGCAGCGCGAGCAACAGACCGAACCCGGCTCCGGCAGCCGTAAACACACCCCGCTTCGGGAAGTACGGCACCGCCGAGGCGTAGGCGGCGTCGAGCAGTTGGAACGGCTGGTAGTCCTTCTCGACCGCCAGCCTGGTGAGCATCCACTGCGTCTGAACGATGCCGAGGGCGCGCTCTGCCATGCGCAGCTCCTGCAACAGCACCGCTTGGTCCACCGCAAGGCGGGCTGACTCGAGGGCGCGGTCTCGCATCTGTCGCACCTGTTCCTCGGCAGCGCGCAACTGGCTTTCCAGCGAGGCTGCCAGCACCGCCAGGTCGAGCGTCGCCGCAAGGCTGCGATCCTGCGCGGCTCGGGCGATGCGGTCCAGCTCCTCCTCGTACGCTTTGCGCGTCGCTTCGAATTGAGCGCGAAGCGCCTCGTGCTCGGGCGCGCCTTCGGCAACCAGCGCGGCAGCGGCGTGAAGGCGTCGGCGCGCGTCGGTTACTCGGGCTTCCAGCGCAGACGCCGCCTCGGAGAACGCCTCGCCGCCGGTTTCCGCCGAAACGACGACGGCTCGAATTGCCGCCTCAAGGCCCGCTTGCGCCCCGGCGGTCTCCTGCTCCAGGGTGCGGAGCGCCTGCTGAGCCTGGAGCAGCGCGACGATTGCGTCCTTTCCGCCCGACGCCGCAAGGCCGGCATCGCCCCCCTTTACCACGCTGTCGGCTAAGCGCGCAGCGATGGCGTACACGTCACTCCGGTACCGCTCCGTCTGCTCCCGAAGGAACTGCTCCGATCGGCCGGCAAACTCGCTGGAGAGGCGCTTGCTCTCTTCGAGCGCGCGGTCGAGCAAGAGGCGCAGGGCGCGCTCCGTCCGCGCTCTTCCCTTCCAACGCAGGCGCACCGCGAGCGCGTCCGTCTCGAGCACCTCACAATCAATGGCGTCGTTGATCCGCTTCAAGTCGCGGTCATCAAAGCCGCCGGGCATAAGCTCGCGGGCGATCAGCCGCAGGCTCTCGCGGGAACGGACGACCGACTGGACGGAGAACGCGTCCGTTCCGAGGGTAGGCAGGAAGAGCAAGCCGCCGAAGACGAGCGCACCCTCGCGCGGCTTGAGCAACTCGCCGAGGTTGAGGCGCTGCGTCACCTCGTTCGCCGACGCGCCACGGGGGAAGACGAGCGTCGCCTCGGCTTCGTAGGTCGGCGGGTAGAAGGTTGCAAACAGGAAGGCGCAAACCGCGAGCACGCCGGCGTACGTTAGGTAGCCCAGCGGTCGTTCGAGGCGCAACAGACGACCCATCCGTGATTACAGACGAGCGAAAGCGGCAGACCTCTTCGAGTGCGCCCGCGGGCTTCTCGGGGGCGTGTGCGGTTCCCACCAGACTGGGAAGACGCGCGGGGATCGCGGTCGGGCTCTATCTGACATCTGCGCCCGCCCGCCACCGGCTGTGTGTGTCTAACAAATGGGCGCACTTGGGTTGGAATGCGCCCGGGCCGGCAGACACCCTTCACAGCAAGCTGAGGAGGGACGGATATCCTCCCTCCCCGCTTGCGGGGAGGGGCGGGGAGGGGTTTGCTATCCCTCCACAGCTTGCTGTGGAGGGTTCACTCCGCTCGCGATCTCGCCCGCCGTGCCTGGCGCCTCAATTCACCTTCGCCCGCGCTTGCGAGAGGCGAGGAAGGCGAGGAGCGCGCCCAGGCCTACCAACGTCCCAGGCTCAGGAACGGGCTTCCACAACACCGCGTGAGGGCGAAAGTCCGGCGCGCCATACGCGTAGCCGATGATGTTCCCCTCGGCGTCAATCCCACGAGCATAAGACTCGCCACCTTGCTCCTGGTACGCTGCCGGCAGGTACTGGTGCAGGTCGTGGTAGCTCTCCGGCGTCCCCGACCACACAGCAGCCCACGGACGATGGCTCCGTGAGCCTACTGTCCCAACCTGGTGAAACCCGTTGGTTCCAAATGCCTGAGAGCCGAACTGGTCGGCCAGCCCGGGATTGAGGTCCACGAAGTCCTCAGCGGAACCTCGCCACAGGATGGCATGAGCTGACCCGAAGTAGTTTGCGAAGCCCACCTGCTGCCCCCCTGCGGCAGCGTAAGCCTCGCCGCCGAGGAACCCCTCCGGGGTGAGGTCCACCATCGTGTCCGCGCTACCCCGCCACAGAACTGGCCTGTTGCCAAACCATTCTGAGATGCCCAGACCCACCTGCACCTCGCCGTCCGTCCCGTACGCGACGGTGTGGAAGTACGATGTCCCCCAAGGGTGCAGGTCAACGGCACTCTCCGCCGTCCCGCGCCAAAGCATGGCGTGCTGCTGCGGGTTCTGACCGACACCTAATTCGATCGTAGCGTCGCCGACCTGCTGGTTTCCGGCCATGCCGAAGATTCTCGAGTGTGTATATCCCTCAGGATGCACGCTCCGGAAGCTCTCGGGCGTCCCGCTCCAGATGCCGGCTCTCGTCGCCCCGGGGCGTACAGCGTAACCCCCTGCCGACCGCCTGATGCCGCCCAGGCGAAGGAGCCGGTCCAACCGGAAGGGTGCAGGCTCACAACCGACTCGGCACTGCCGCGCCAGACGAGCGCGTGGCTCTCGCCTCCCAGAAACGGCGATGTGTGGCCCACTTGCTCTCCGCCCCCGATACCAAACCCGAAGGAGCGGACGGAGGGGATGCGCTGCGAGTGCAAGATGATCGCCTCGTACTGAGGCTGCGACCAGGCGGTCGTTGCGCTGAGCCAGCAGCCCAGGCAAACAGCACAGGCTATTCGAGCAGCGTTCATACCTCAGTATACCGACCTGCGCGCCGATGCGCGGGACGCGCAAACCACCCTCCTCCGCGCCGGGCTGGGTGGCATGGGCGAGCGGCTCCGAGTTTCCCCCTCTCTATCCCTCCACAGCTTGCTGTGGAGGGTTTCTCGTTCGCGATCCCGGCTGACCAAGCCGCTCGCCCGTGTCTCTCTTTTCTTTGCGCTGGGAGCGAGCGGCGGGGCGCACGCCGGAAGGCGCACGGGCGAGCGACGCACAGCTTGTCTCCACTCGAGGGCTGTCAGTCGCCGCCTGGCGGGGATCCGCATCACCCCACCCCGGCCCTCCCCGCGAGCGGGGAGGGAGGAGATCTATCCCTCCACAGCTTGCTTCTATCCCTCCACAGCTTGCTGTGGAGGGTTTCCCGCTCGGGATCCCGCCCGGCGACGATTACATACGCGCCCGCGCGGCGAAGGCCGGATGCGAGCACCCATGCACAAGGCGCGCAGACCCCACCCCGTGCGCGGGACACGCGCGCAGCCGCGAGGGATAGAATGTGCGGGCATGTACCGGTGGGTCCTCTATCCACTCGGGAAGGTTGTCCTCGCGCTCTTCTTTCTGCTTTTCGGGCCTGTTCGGGTGCGTGGTCGCGGCTTGGTGCCTCGGCAAGGGGGGTTGCTGGTGCTGGCGAATCACTTGAGCGACATTGACCCGCCGCTTGTTGGGCACGCGCTGCCGCGCCCAGCCTGCTTTATGGCGAAGTCGGAGTTGTTCTCAGTTCCGATTCTCGGGTCGGTGATGCGGGCGTTTCGGGCGTTTCCTGTCAAGCGCGGGCGTCCGGATCGGGCTGCCATCCGCCGCGCGGTCGAGTTGCTGCGCGCGGGGGAGTGCGTGGTCGTTTTCCCCGAAGGGCAGATCAGCGAGGACGGGCGACTCCAGCGCGCGCTCGCAGGCGCAGCGCTCATCTGGAAGCAGGCGCAGGTTACGTGTGTTGTGTGCGGCATCGCGGGTTCACAGCGCATCGTTCCGTTTCGAGCGGTGATTCCCCGCCCTGCGTTCGGACGGGTTTCCGTTCAATTCGGCGAACCGATACCGTGGGAGAGAGCGAACGAGATCGAGTCGTTCGGCCAGTGGTTTACCGCTGAAGCGCAGCGACTCACGGGGCTGCCGCTGCCGGAGGATGCCGCCGAGGTGACCGAAGAGTGACGATGCGCTCGGCGGTTTGGGGCGTACTGCTCGCCGTTCCGGTCTGCTTTTGGAACGCGTGGCAGCCGACGGGCACGATCTATTCGCTCATCTTCTCGACGATGGCGGCGCTGATCGTGCTGGTTCTCGTCAACCGCGCCCTCCATCGCTTCGCGCCGCGCTTGGCGTTCACCACCGCGGAGATGGTGGTCATCTATGCGTTCGTGAGCGTCGCCTCTGCGGTGAGCGGCGAGTGGACGTTCCTGAACATGCAGTACGTGCACGTGTTCGCGGGCTATCCAAACCTTGACCCGAAGTACGAGGGCGTGTTTTTGAAGCACCTGCCGGAGGCGTTCTACTTCAAGGACAGCGCCGAGGTGCGGGACTTCGTTGCGGGCGGTCGTGGTTACTTGTACTTTTTGACGCGCATGGACTTATGGCTGCCGAAGCTGCTTGCGTGGACTGCGCTGTACTCGCTCATCACGGTCGGACTGCTGTGCATCAACTCTCTGATGAGAGACGCATGGTTGCGGAAGGAGCGACTTTCCTTCCCGATCATCCAGTTCCCGGTTGCGATGATGGAGCAGAACGCGAACGGGCCGATGTGGCGAAGCCGGGTGATGTGGGCGTTCTTCATCGCCATGTTCTCGATCGACCTACTGAACGGTTTCCACTATCTTTATCCGAACCTGCCATCGCTGCCGCTGAAGGAGTACGTTGACCTGCGTTATGCGCTTCCCGAGCGTCCGTGGCTGGCGATGGGCTACACGCCGATCGCCATCTATCCGTTCCTGATGGCGTTGGCAATCCTTGTGCCCGCGGACCTGTTGTTCTCGGTCGTGTTCTTCTTCATCGTCCGGAAGGCGGTGCTCGTCATCCTCTCGTACTACGGGTACGAGGGCGGGTCGTTTGCTGGTGGATTCTTGACGCCGGAGGCGCCGTACTTCACGGAGCAAACGTGGGGCGCGCTCATCGGCTTGTTCGTTACGGCAATGTGGCTTTCGCGGAACCACCTGAAGGCGGTGTGGCTCGCCATTCGCTCCGGCGAGCCCGCGGAGGACGGCGGCATCAGCCACCGCGCGGCGGTGACTCTGCTCATCGTTTGCATCGCCGGGGTCGTCGGCGTGTTGGTGTACGCCGGGTTGAATCCTTTGCTCGCTGTGCCCTACTTCTGTGCGTTCCTCGGCTTCTCGGTTGTGCTGACGAGGATTCGCGCTCAGTTAGGCCCCCCCACGCACGAGTTCGCTTTCCTCGGACCTAATCAACTTCTTTTCAACTTCTACGGCACGCGCACGCTGAGCGAGCGGACTTCGGCGTTTCTCGGCACCGTGTTCCTGGGCATCAACCGCCTGTCGCGCGCCCACCCAATGCCGGTTCAGTTGGAGGCGATGAAGATGGCGGAGCAGCACCGCGTGCGCCAGGGGTTCCTGTTCGGCTGGATGGCGGCTGCGCTCGTCTTCGGTCTGTTCCTGGGCAGCATGTGGATGGTGCAGCGGGGATACGTGCGCGGAGGCGAGCCGGGGTGGAACGACCCGAGCGCCGTCGTCGCCGCTGTCGTGGACAACCGACACGGTCCGAGTTGGAAGGGAATCGGGGCGGTGGGACTGGGCTTTAGCGTGGTGGCGGTGCTCGATGCGATTCGCTTCCGGGTTCCGGGCTTCTGGTTGCATCCCGTCGGATATGCGCTGAGTATGAACTTCGGCGTGGACTACTACTGGTTCGGCTTGATTCTTGCGCTGCTCGTGAAGGTGGTCGTGCAGCGGTACTATGGGCTGAACGGCTTCCGGCAGTTGCGCTACGCTGCGTTCGGCGTGCTGCTTGGCGAGTTCTCCGCCGAGGGCATTTGGGCGGCTTATGCGATGATAACACGACAGAGCACATACACCATCGGCTTCAACGAGCGGGGCTTGGGGATTCAGTGAGCGAGTCTTTCCCGCCGATGCCGTCCGAACCGGCCCCGCCTCCGCCGTCCCTGGATGAGCCGCCCCCGCCACCGAAGGGCGCACCGATCGTTTGGCTGGGCGTCGCTTTCGGCGTACTGGTCATGGCGACGCTGGCGACGCTCGGCATCGTCCTGCAGGAAGGGGTTACGACTGACCGAGCGGGCCTCGATCGCGAGCTGAGGCTTCTGGAGGCGGACTACTCGATCGCGGTGGTCAAAGCCGGGGGGTCAGCTGAGAAGGCGGCACGAGGCATCTTGCCGGACGCCCGCCGACGACTGGAGAGCATCCCGTTGGAGACCGAAGGCGCGCAGTATATTCGCTACCGCGCGCTGCTGATCCTCGAGATGGTTGCGAACCCCAAGGACCGGCACCCCGTCGACGGTCTGACCGACGCGACCGACGACATCACCGACGGCGAGAAGCGGAACGACGTTGCGAAGAGCCGCGCACGGGTGAACGACGCCTTGCGCGCGCTCGCCTCCGGCGCAGAGGGGAGCGAATTGGAGAAGGCTGCTCAGGCGCTGAAGGAGGAGGCCGGTCGGTCGTGGCCCCTGACGCTGGCGTTGGAGGAAGCGCGGAGGAGGATGGGTGTAGCGAAGGAAGTGTTGCCCCCGCCGCTCGCGTTCCTGCTTGTCGGCATGGTCGGTATGGGGACGCTGGCGTGGATTGCGTACCTGGCGTTGCGCCTGAGCGGCAGCCTGCAGCCTGCGGGCGCGCCGATTCGACGTTTCGCGGCGGCGCCGGCGCTCGTCGGCGACTCGCTCGGCCTACGGTTCTTCGTGTTCCTGCTCATCTACACGGTCGTCCCGGTGGTGTTGATGGCTGGGTTAAGTTTGGCGTTCGGCGAGGGGCTTGGCACGCGGCTTATGGTCATGGCGCTCGCTGCGCCGGTGGTGTTGGCAGCTGTTTTCCTGCCGTGGCTCGGCGTCCGGCTGCGCCCTGGGCACATTGGGGTTTCGCTCCGTGGCTTCGGGCGGATGGCTCTGTGGGGGGTCGGGGGGTGGTTGGCGAACCTTCCGGTGCTGCTTGTTCTGTTCGCGGTGACGGTGTTCCTGTCACGGTGGCTGCCTTCGACGTCCCACCCGTTGGGCGAGGAGTTGAGTTCGCCGGGGGGCGTGGCGATCAGCCTGATTGTGGCTGCAGTGATTGCTCCGCTGATCGAGGAGGTTGTGTTCCGGGGGATGTTGTTCCAGGGGTTGGGGCTACGGCTTCGCGGAGTGTTGTGGCCTGTGGTGCTTTCGTCGCTGGCTTTCGCCTCGGTTCACCCCCAGGGCCCGGCGACTTGGGTAGTTCTGGGCTGGATCGGGGCGATGGGGTGCCTGCTGGTCCACCAGACGGGCAGCCTGATACCCGCGATCGTGATGCATGCCCTGCACAACTTCACGATCATCGTGCTTGCTGTGTACCTTGAGAACTCGGTTGGACTATAATTCGCCGCAGGAGACGCCCCGTGGCTACGGACACCAGCGACTTTCGGAACGGTTTGCACATCTATCTGGACGGCGAGGTTTACAGCATCGTCGAGTTCCAGCACGTCAAGCCCGGCAAGGGCGGCGCATTCGTCCGCACGAAGTTGAAAAAGATGAGCACTGGGCAAAACCTGGAGAAGACGTTCCGCGCCGGCGAGCGCGTGGAGACGGCCTTCGTGGAGCGGAAGCGGCTGCAGTTCCTCTACCAGAACGGGGACGAGGTTGTTTGCATGGACCCTGAAGACTTCGACCAGCACTCCTTCGACGCGGCACTTCTGGGGTCGGGTCGGAAGTACTTAAGCGAAGGTATGGACCTGACGGCGGTGGTTGTGGACGGCAAGGTGATTTCGCTCGAGGTGCCTGCGTTCGTTGAACTGCGCGTGGAGCAGACGGACCCCGGCTTCAAGGGTGACACGGTGAGCGGCGGCTCGAAGCCCGCCGTCCTGGAAGGGGGGGCACAGGTGAACGTGCCATTCCACATCAACATCGGAGACGTCGTAAAGGTAGATACTCGAACGGATACGTACCTTGAACGCGTCAAAACGACTGATTAGCAATGGCACAGAAGCAACCGGAGAAACCGACCCCAGCGCCCATCTACCGGTCGCCGGCTGAAGACTGGGTTACCGCGGCGCTCGAATGGGCCGGAGGAAAACTGCTGACCCTGGGAATCGCAGGCACGCTGGTGTGCGCCGTTGCGCTCATCTACTACGCGATGCGCTTCGCGCAGATTTCGATTCCCAGCCCAGAAGAGGCGACGCGTTTCGGCGACATCATCTCGCAGTTCGGGACGTACTTCACCGTCTCGCTCCTGGTCTTCGGTATTGGAATGGCGATTGTCTTTTGGGGGGACATCGCGCTGGGTGCAGTGCTTTTCCTCGTGGCGCTGTTGTTCTTCTTCGCGCCGCAGTGGGCGCCCGTCGTCGGATTCGTCTCTGAATCGCCCAACGACCTCTCTCGCGCGGCGATTGACCAGTTGGGCCGCGGAGGGCTGTACCTTGGTGTCGTGGCTATGGTCCTGCAAGCGGTGGATGCGTTCATCCGTCTTCGGAATCGCGCGATTTACGGCGCCCGCGGCGACCTGATGAAGTACGGCAAGGGCATCAAGGAGGAGAGCGATTATCGAAACGTCTTCATGGGCAAGTGCTGGCAGCTGCCGTTCTGCCGCAAGTTCGTCCGCGAGCGATGCCCAATCTATCACTCCCGTCGAACGTGCTGGAAGGAGCGGGTCGGCTGCATGTGCGAGGAGCAGGTGATTCGAGACGCAATGGAGGGCAAGACGATCCCGCGCGACGCCGTCGCGGCTGCGAAGTTCATCCCCTACAATCGCCGCCTGACGCCCGGGCAGAAGGCGGAGCGTTGCCGTCAGTGCGTAATCTACAACGAGCACCAGCGCCATAAGTACCGCTTGGCGGTTCCGCTGACTTTCGTGTTCATCGGAGGCCTCTACGCGTTGTTGCATGAGCAACTGCTGACCGGCACGCACCAGATCATGCGGAATTTCGACACGGCTATGGCCAACATCACCGTAAAGTCGGCCATTGACACCGGTCAGCGCGGCACAATCGGCGCAGCGCCCGGGATCATCGAGGAGTTCGTGCTGGTCGCTGTCGTGCTGTTCGTCTTCTCGCAACTCATGCGCTTCGTGGAGTTCGCCATCTTCAAACTGAAGGTGTAGCCCATGTCCAACGATAAGGAACTCGAAGCGCTCATTCTCTTGGCCAAGGAGCACAAGCTGACGCGACTGCTCGTCGCGGACGATGACTTCGCCGTGGACATCGCCTTAGCCCCCAGCGCCTCACGCCCTCCGAAACCGGAAGCCGCCGCCGAGCAACCGCCGGCGGAGACCAACGCGACGGTCGAGGTGAAGGCGGCGGTTGTCGGCTACTTCCGAAACCCTTCGGAGAACCTGCGCGTGGGCGCCGTGGTAGACGGCGATGCGCCCCTCGGCGAAATCGAGACGCTCGGGCTCTTCAACCCGGTTACTGCGCCATCCCGAGGGCGGGTGCGCGAGGTGCACATCGAAGAGGGGCAACCCGTGCAGTACGGGCAGGTAATCGCGGTCCTCGAGGAGGTGAAGGCTTGAGCCTCGTTCGACACGCCTTCTCTCTCATCGAGATCCTCGTGGTTATCGTCATCATCGCGGTGCTCGCGTCCGTGCTGTACGTTGGATTCGGCTCGCGCACGCTCCCCGTCAGTCCTCAGGACCCCAGCGAAGCCGGACGGGCGGACGGACAAGGCACCACGGTGGTCGGCGGCGCGGTCGCCCGGGCGAAGGATGAGCAGTGTCGGCAGCAGGTTTCGCAGTTGCGCCAGATGATTGATATGCAGACCATGAGCGGCGATGCCCCTCCGACGTCGCTCGATGACGTCGGCTCGCAGCCCGCGACCTTCCAGCGCTGCCCCATCGGAGGCGAGAGCTACGCATACGACCCCTCGTCAGGACGGGTAACCTGCCCGCACCCCGGTCACGAGGGGTTCTGAGCATGTTCGAGAAGGTCTTAATTGCAAACAGGGGAGAGATCGCCTGCCGCATCATCCGCGCATGCAAAGAGTTGGGCGTCCGCACCGTAGCCATCTACAGCGAGGCGGACCGCGAAAGTTTGCACGTCAAGCAAGCGGATGAAGCGATCTGCGTCGGCCCACCGCCGAACGACCAGAGCTACCTCGATATGCCCAACGTTCTGATGGCGGCGGTCATCAGCGGGGCGGACGCGGTTCACCCCGGATACGGCTACTTTTCCGAACGGGAGAACTTCGCCGACGCCCTGCAGGCGATCGGTGTGAAGTTTATCGGCCCGCCCGTTGACGCCATTGCCCAGATGGGAGACAAGGCGCGAGCACGCGAAGCAGCCATGCGCGCAGGCTGCCCGGTGGTGCCGGGCTCTGACGGCGTCGTGAAGACGGAAGCGGAGGCGCTCGAGTTTGCGGAGGGTATCGGTTACCCGCTGCTCATCAAAGCGGCAGCCGGCGGAGGCGGGCGCGGCATCCGGAAGGCGACGGACCCCGACAACCTTCTCCAACAGATGAGAACCGCGCAACAGGAAGCCGAGGCAAGCTTCGGCAGCGGCGCAGTGTACATCGAGAAACTCATCGAGAACCCGCGTCACGTCGAGGTGCAAGTCATCGCTGACGTCTACGGCAATTGCGTGCATCTGGGCGAACGGGAATGCTCGGTGCAGAACCTGCGCCACCAAAAGATGCTCGAGGAAGCGCCGTTTGCGCTCATGGATCCCGATAAGCGGCAAGAGATGGGGACGGCTGCCGTTCGGATCGCTCGCGAAGTCGGTTACGTGAACGCAGGCACCATCGAGTTCCTCATGGACGCGGAGGGCAACTACTACTTTATCGAAATGAACACGCGCCTTCAGGTGGAGCACCCCGTTACCGAGCAGGTAACCGGCATCGACATCGTCAAGACGATGATCCAAATCGCTGCTGGTCACGAGTTGCCGTTCTCACAGGAGGACATCACCTGGTCGGGACACGCGATCGAGGCGCGAATCACCGCGGAGGACCCAAGCCGTAACTTCGCGCCGTCGTGCGGCAAGATCGAGGAGTGGCAGCCGCCGCGAGGCGAGCACATCCGCATCGAGTCGCACCTGTACAAGGGATTCGACATCTCCCCCTACTACGACCCGATGGTCGCGAAACTCATCGTAACTGCCGATGACCGCCCCGCCGCGGTCGAGCGGCTACAACGAGCGCTGGACGAGTTTCGCATCGAAGGCATCTCGACGAACATTCCATTCCTGAAACAGCTGGTTAGGGCTGATGCCTTCGTGAAAGGAGACGTTCACACGCAGACGGTGGCGGAGATGATGAGCCGGGCCGAGGTCCATGCCGGTTAGGTCGAAGCGCAAGGCGCGCATCGCCGCGATGAAGGCGCTGTACGCCGTAGACGTTGGCGGACAAACGCCGGACGATGCGATTCACGAAGCGATAACCGCGGCCGACCTCGCCGAGCCATATGCACAGTTCGCCGCCGACGCCGTACGCGGTGTGCTCTCGTCAGGAGAGGAACTCAAATCGGTCATCGAGGGGCACAGCCAAGGCTTCACGTTCGACCGCATGGCTGCCGTTGACCGAAGCATCCTGCTCCTCGCCGCGTGGGAGATGCAGGCGGGACGGGAGGACCCCGCCGTCGCAATCAACGAAGCGATCGAGATCGCCAAGGCGTACAGCACCGAGGACAGCGGTCGCTTCGTCAACGGCATCTTAGGCACCATCGCGCGACTGTTGCCCGGGCGCGAGGCGCGAATCCTCGACGGGAAGGAGTTGAGCAAGCGAGTTCGAGAGGGGCTGAAGGCGCGTGTGTACGCGCTTTCCAAGCGGGGGGTTCAGCCGAGGCTGGAGGTTCTGGTAGCGGCGGACGACCCGGCGAGCCAAACGTACGTGAAGATGAAGCGCAAGTGGGCGGAGGAGGTCGGAATCTTGACCGGAACCTTCGAGGTCGGCGCAAACACCACGCAAGAAGAGTTGCTCGAGCGCATTCATGCTCTCAACGAGGATGCGACCGTGCACGGCATCTTGCTGCAGCATCCACTGCCGGCGCACCTGAACGAGTCGGCTGCGCTCGAAGCGCTCGGACATCGCAAGGATGTGGATGGGATATCGCCCCAGTCGCTCGGGCGCCTGGTCGCAGGCATGCCGGGGTTCCGAGCCGCGACGCCGCTCGGCATGATGCGCCTGCTGGACGAACACGAGATTGACGTTGCAGGCAAGAGAGCGGTCGTCATCGGGCGAAGCGTGATCCTCGGCAAGCCGGCCGCGCTGATGTTGCTCGAGCGTCATGCCACGGTAACCATCTGCCACAGCCGAACGGAGGGTCTGCGGGAGATCTGTCGCTTCGCGGACGTTCTCGTCGCGGCGGTTGGGCGGGCGGAGATGGTTCGCGGCGACTGGATCAAGCCCGGAGCGGTCGTGCTCGACGCGGGATACAACCGCGTCGAGGGCAGGAAGGGGGACGTCGGCGACGTTGCCTTCGACGAAGCGCTTGAGGTGGCGGGCTGGATAACGCCGGTACCCGGCGGGGTGGGCCCGATGACGGTCGCGATGCTGCTCTCGAACGTTGTGGACGCGGCGGAGACGGCTACTCCGTAAAGTCTTCTATCTGACCGGTTACCGTGTAGTAGAACTTGTTGAACGCGCCTTGACGCCTTCTGCTCAACTCTTCACGCAAATCCTCCTCGGCCTTGATGAGGCTGTCCAACACATCGAGGCGCAGCCTGGCGTTTCTCGGCGCGCTTGGCTTCAAGGTCGCGTAACCATACTCGTCCGCTGCGAGGTGCCGTCGGTTCGCCCATAGCAGGTTGGCACGTTCCTTCTCCAAGGTCACTATGTTGTGCACAAGCTTGCTCTCCTCCGCGTAAGTTTCAGCCTCCTCGAGGTGAAAGCGCTCTTGCTCCTTGAAGAAACGCTTCGACTCCGCGTCCGTCGCGACCTCGCGAATCTCGGTTAGGAATTGGCTGTGGACGTCCGCGTGCGCCTCGGCCACCTTTGCGTACTCCTTTGCGAGCGAATCAAGGAGATCCATCGTCCTTTGAAAGTTTGTCTGCGATGAAAAAGAGGCGTAATAGTACGAGCCTGATTCACCGTGCTGGGCTTCCACATCCGCAGCGTACGCCTGAGCCGTAAGCAGGAAGCGCAACATCTCGCGCGTGCGGTTCCCCACCCGCTCCATCGGCGTTGACGCGGTTGAAAACATCGGCTCGCTCGGAAGTTCATACACTTCATAGAAGTACTGCTCATACTCGTAAGCCAGGGTTTGGAGGCTGACCTCGGAACGAATCATGCCGACAAAACCACCAACGAAATAGATGCCTGCAACCACCACGACGGCGGTAAGAAGCACGCCCGCGCCGATTAGAATCCACAGCAACCGGGTGTTGGAACCCGTACGCTGTGGACCCGGCGCCATCGGTGGAGGGCCGATCGGATACCCGCTGGACATAGGCTCATTTTACACCCTCTGCGAACGGAGCCGCACCGCCCGTGCGGGAAACCGGTCAGAATGCTGACCCGTGCCTCGCCGCATCCGATTCCTCTTCGGCCACCACAAACACTGGACCGGGATGGTCTGGGAGTGGGGCGAAGACACGCTCGCCGTCAGCATCCGCTCGCTCCGGCGAGTGCTTGAGGAGACGCCGCTCGTCGCAGGGCTGAACTTCGACGGCAGAGGCCTGGAGCACCTCGCGACCCTCTCGCCCGAGTGCCTCGCCTGGATTCGGGAAGCGTCCTCCAAGTCGGAACAGTTAGAGATTTGGGGCGGAACATATACACAACCGTATGGGCACATGCTTGGGCACGAGAGCAACATTCGGCAGCGGGTGTCGGGCGTGCGCTGCTTTGAGCGCCTACTCGGTGAGCGACCGACCGTCTTCGCCGAGGAGGAGTTCGACCTGTTTCCCCAACTTCCCCAACTTCTCGCGCTGCTTGGCTACCGTGCGGCGTTGCTGTTTCCGCAGCACACGTGGCACACTCCCACCATCCCCGAGGAGACCGAGCCGGTGGTCCTTTGGGCATCGCCGGACGGTTCGAGCATCCCGACGGTTCCCTACTCTCGCCGCTGCCTGATGCGGGGGATACCGACGGCGCTCGAGCGACTCCAAGACCCGCTGATGCAAGAGGAGGACGCGCTCCTTATCACTTGGCTGGAGGTGCTCGACAAGCCGAACTGGATGTGGCGTACCGAGTTCGTGTTGCCGTATCTCCGCGCGCTGCTCGACAACCCGAACGGCGCCGAGGTCGCACCCACCCGACTACTCGACTACGTTGAGGAGAGGGCGGAAGGCGCGCCGTTGAGGCAATACGCGCTCAACGAGACGTTCCACGGCATCTCGGTTGGGAAGAACGGCGATGCCTTGCCTGCGCTTTGGCGTCGAGCGGAAGATGCGCTGCTGGCGGCGGAGCACCTCGCGGCGTGGAGCAGCCTGCTCGGCAGACCGTATCCGCAGTTCGACTCCTATCCAGAGTGGCAACTCAACGAGGCGTGGCGGATGCTGATGCAAGCGCAGGGACACGACGCGTATGAGTGCGAGGGCTTGACCCACCGCGTGGGCAGGCGATACGCGCAGGCGGCAATCATGCTGGCGCGAGACGTCCTCTCGCGCTGCGTCCGGCACCTGCGCAGGCGGGGCGACCTGCCGCCAGAGGAAGGCGGAAGCGAGGCGCCCAATGAGTGGAGCGTACGCGTTGAACAGGACGGGCAGGTTGCCGTCGAGGGCCTTTTGCTTCCCGTGGGCCTGCCGCTCGGGTGGAGCGCCGCATCGGCACCCACCTCACCTGTCGGCGGCATGGCACGCACGGACTTGCGCGCTGAATTGGGGGCGGGGGTGCTGAAGACAACGTTCGACAAACCGGGCATGGTGAAGTTCCTTCTCACGCTCGAGTTCGGGCGTCTACCCGAGGCGGGAATTCTCAACGGCGTTCGTCTGCCGGTGCGCCTCGCCGCGCCGGTGACGAGGTACCGGGTTGATTCGCCCTTCGCCGTGCTTGACGCCGACCCGAAGGGGAGGTGGCTGCATCGCCAACCGAGTGGAGATTGGCTGACGAGCGAGCAGTGGGAAGAGTGGATCGAGCGCCCGATCACGTTCCTTAACTTTGTCTCGATGCAAACGGAGAGAGGGGAGGTGTTGTTCGTGTCTCGACAGAACACCCTGGCGCTTGCGACGGAAAGCGGGATGGACGTAGTCTTGTTCGTTCGAGACGCGTGGGATGAGGAGAGCGTAGATCGCCGCGTTACGACAGAGTTCGCCATCGCAACGTTGTCGGAGGGCGCGACGAATCTCGGTCGCCTGTTGTTGGCGGCACGCGCGTTTTGCGACGAGCTTCACCCCTCGCTGGCAGCTCGCGACGGAAGTTCGTTCCTCTCGATCAGCGGCAACGCCTGGCTTACCTGCATGCGCAAGGCGGGCGAGTGGCTGGAGGTACGCCTCTTTGAAACGGAGGGCGCATCAAGCGTCGTGACGTTGCGTTTCCCGTGGGTTGTGGAGAAAGCGCACGCGGTCAACCTGCTCGGCGAGCCGATCGATACCCCAGCGGTCGCGGTGCACGGCGAGTCGGTGGAGGTCGAGCTCGGCCCAAGGCAGATCGCGACGCTCCACTTCCTCTTTGAGGGCCGCAGGACGGAGTACCCCGACCTCGACTCCCATCGAGCCGTGTGGGTCGGGTGATGCGCCCCGCGGCTACAGCTCGGTAAAGCGAATGAGAACCGGCATGAACTCGAGTAGGTCGAGGTTGTTCGTCACTCCGTCCTCGTTGATGTCTCCGTTCTTGATCGGGTCCACGTTGGGGTATCGGCGGGCGAACTCGTCAGGGTCGGCTTCGTAGAGCAGATACGCCTCTGGGTCTCCGCCGTCAATCGCGCCGTTGCCGTTCATGTCTCCCAAGAGCGTCCCCAGCCCTGGCCGCAAGAACCAGAGGCGGGCGGTCGGCGCGGTGGAGAAGTGCCGCAACAGCATCTCGGCGACCTTTCGCGCTCCGGATGCGGAGGGGTGCGTGCCGTCCGAGGCGAAGTCCTCACGGAACCACTGCAGCCCGTCGCTCCTGCCGCAGATGCCGTCTGCCCACAGATACGGGCCCCATTGGATCCATGGGGAGCGCACAGGCCCGAAGCGCGAGTCGAAGTTCAGCCCCGGGTCTCCCCGCATCTGGTCGCGGATCAGCCAGTGCACGGAGTATCCGCTCTCGTAGGCGTACGGCTCGGGGTTCAGGCCGGTCTTCGCATAACCGGCGTAGATTCGGCTCGAACTGTATACGATTTTCAGGTTCGGAAAGCGGTCGGCGAGGATGTTCATCGCGACCTCGTGCAGTTCGCGGAGTTCGATCGCGTGTTGAGGGAACGGGTCGCGCGGACCCGCGACAGCTTGCTTGTGCCACACAGCCTGCACTTGCGCTCGCGTAACGCCGGCTTGCTTCAGCCTGGCATCGATGTTCGTCCAGTAGGTCGCGTTCGGGTCGGCAATGCGCCTTGCGTCCTGCCCTCCTTGTGCTCCGTTGATGATGACGAGCCTCGGGTTCTTGTCCTGAAACTGGTTCGCCAGTTGCATAAACGAGCTGAACTCCTGGCTGGTGTTCGACATCCCGATTGAGAGCAAGACGATCCTGCCGTTCGGGTCGGGGTTGCCGTCCCCATCCAGGGGCCGAATGTTCAGCGCTCTAAGCAAACCCTCGCCGAGGTGCCTGCCGTTGACATAGTTCAGCCCGCCTGGATACAGCCTTCCCGGGAACCCCTGGTATGTCTGGTCGGGCGCCATGTCCACCATGGGCGGCATCCCGGTGCAATCGTCGAGGGCTGCTCCCGGCGCGCCGGTAGCCAGCAACAGTGCGAGGACGTGAACGTGCATTCTGCATCTCCTCCTTTTCTGTCGCTCAAGAGGAGATACGTCCGTTGATGCCGAGGGTTCGGTCGGTTATGCCGCGTCCAGCCGGGTCGAGCCATCTGCGGTCTGCTCGCCGCCCTTCACGTACTTCTCCAGCCATGCGACCCAGCGCGCCCAGAGGTCGAGAACGGTTTCCTGCGCCGCCGGCCCGTGGTCTTCGAGCGGATACATGTAGAGCGACGCCTCCTTGCCTAGGGCGTTCAGCGCCTCGAACATTCTCCACGAGTTGATTGGGAAGGTGCCGACGTTCTGGTCGTCTGCACCGTGGTACATCAGCAGCGCGCCGGTCATGCGCTCAGCCCACAGCAGGGGCGAGACCTCTTCATAGACGCCGCGCGCCTCCCAAAGTTGCCGCTGCTCGGATTGGAAGGCCATCGGCGTGAGCGTGCGGTTGTAGTTTCCGTCGCCTGCGATGCCGGCCTTGAAGAACGGAGTGTGAATGAGGGCGTTGGCGGTGCTGAACGCTCCGTAACTGTGACCGCCGATCCCGAGACGTTTGCGGTCCATCCATCCCCGCTCCGAAAGGGCGTCAATCGTTGCGCTCAAGTTGTTCCGCAGGTCGTGTACGTAGAGGTCGTTCTTGCGTTCGCTCGGGCCTATGATCGGGCAATCGGGCAACACGACAACATAACCGGCAAGCGTCAGTATCTCCATCGAGCGCGAGCCGATGGATCGGAAGCGATTCTTGTTGTAGGTTCGCAGCGACTGGTCGTACGCCTCCTGATTTGCGTACTCCCGCGGATAGAACCAGAAGAAGCCAGGGCTTGAGGATGAGGCGTTGGGCGGGAAGACGACCTCGACCCAGAACTTGATCCCGTCCGGTCGCGTTACCTGGATGCGCTCTCTTCTCGCGAGCGTAACCGCCGGGACGTAGTTGCGGTTGCTCGTCAGGCGTCGCTCGTTCGAGCCGATGCGCGCGAACGCGTCCGGCACGTCCCGTGGCGTCTCGCGTGTGAACAGGATCGTGTCGCTACTGACGACAGAAACGACGGACTCGTAAGCCTGCTCGGAACTGAAAAAGATTCGTTTGCGCTCTTTCGAATCAAGGTCAAACTCGTCAACAAACGGGCGCGGCGCCTTCTCGGTAGGGTCCTTGTCGTAGATCGTGCCGCTGAGGAACACCTTGCTTCCTTCCATCTTCACGGCGGAGACGCCGGCCGGCGACGGCTCTGTAATCAGCGAGCCTTGCTGATCGAAGAAGTCGTTGGTTCGACGGCGATAGATCTGAATCTTGTTGCCCGGCTCGTCGAGCCGAACGGCGTACAGCGTCTCCACGTTTTGCGAGGACTCGGTGAAGAACAGCGTTTCGCAATCCGGTGCATACCAGAGGCCGCCGATAGGCGCATCGTTTTCGTAGACGACCTTTGTGTCGTCCTGGCCGTACGGCGGCAGCCATCGCACAACCTGGTCGGCGTTGCGTTGCGGAGCTCCTTCTGCCGAGCGCACGCGCTCGATGTAGCTCATCCCGACTCCGTCGGGCCGCCACTGGAGCGAGCGTCGGCGCTCCTGTTGCTGGCTGCGGCCGCCGCCGCCCTGGTCTCCCTGCCCTCGCGCCGTCCGCAGTTCGTTCCGTCGAATCTCGACGACCGCCTTGCCGTCTTTGTCCCAAAGCTCCTCGAGGGTTCCGAACGAGCCGTATGGGACGCTATAGGAGAACGGCTTCAGCGTGGTGGAGACCCTGAACCACTCGCCATCGGGCGCGAGGCTAATCGAGCGAATCATCGCCGGTGCCCCGACCTCCTCGACCTCGCCGGAAGCGGCATCAACGACCGCCAACTGACCTGTCAGGTAGTGCTCGAGCAAACCCGCCTCGTAAGGAGTTTCAAGCAGGTCGGGATACGTTCGGATGCTGGTTCTGCCGTCATCCGTGAGCCGCACTTGTGGGCCCGGGGGGATTGCGGGCGGCGCCGGCGCGAGGCGCGCCTCGGACGGCACCAAGACGACAGCGACCTTGCTGCTGTCGCCCGACCACTCGATCGAGGTCACCTCGGTTGCCAGCACTCGGCGCTCGGAGAGTTGCCGCGCCGCGCCTGTAGCCGCCTCGGCGATCCAGAGGAAGGTTCCGTCCCTCTTGTGGGCGAGGAACGCGACACGCCGGCCGTCTGGCGACCAGGTCGCCGCGCTCAGCGTTGTCGCGCCGGGTGCTCGGAGTTCCACCTTTGCGCCCGTGCGCCAGTCGAGAATCGTGTAGGAAGTAACGCCGCGGATCCAGGTCTGACGCGCGCGGTAGCCGATGGGGTCAATCTGCATCCCCGCGAGGCGATAGAAGGGCATCGCAAAGTCCGCGATCGGAGGAAGGCCCCTGCTTTCGCCAAGCAAGAACCGCGTTCGGTCCGGGCTGGGGTTTGTGAGCCGCACGTTGTCGCTCCACGGGGCGAGAACGGCGTTCGCGATGACGTCCGGTGGACGGGTGTAGGTCTCTACGGAGAGAGCGTCGCTATCCGTGGACGCGACGCTCACAGCAACCGAGAGCAGTACGATCGGTGTTGTCATACCGCCTTCTCCTTCGACGTGGCGCCGCCCGAATCCTTCTTAAAGGGCGCATCTCGGTTCGCCGCCTCAAAGGCGACCAGGTAGAACAGCCTCGCTGCGTTCGCTATTTTCTCCAAGTTAATCTTGTCCACGGTATCGGATGGTTGGTGGTAGTCAGGGTGGAATCCATCGAAGAGGAACGCGATGGGAATGCCCTTGTTGTGGAAGTTCACGTGGTCGCTTCGACTGAAAACATCTTCCTCGTCATACTCAAACCGGAAGTTCACGTGCCGATTCATCGCGAGCACCAAGCCGTGCAACTCCGACGACAGGCGCTTGCTGCCAACGAGGTGGATGGTGTCCACGTTCTCGGACGCAGGCCCGGTTTGCGACTCCTCGTTGCGACCAACCATGTCCATTTGGAGGTGGCAGATCATCTTCTCGTTCGCAATGAGCGGGTTATCGGTGTAGTACCGCGAGCCGATCAGCCCCATCTCCTCACCGCAGAAAGCGATGAAGAGGATGCTGCGCTTGGGGCGGGTTGGATTGCTCGAAAGCGCCTTGGCGACCGCGATGAGCGCGGTCGAACCGGAAGCGTCGTCGTCCGCTCCGTAGTAGACGACATCGCCTCGCGTGCCGAGGTGGTCGAGGTGCGCGCCGAGGCCGACGACCTCTTCCTTCAGCATTGGGTCGCTGCCTTCGAGGAGGCCGACGACGTTAGGTACGCCGATCTCCGTGCTCTTCACCTTCACGACGACCTTAGCCGCAGCGGGAGTAACGAGCGTTGTCGCGCCCATCTCTGCGGTCGGCAAGCTGACCCCTGCCGCCGAAGCCAGCCTCTCGGCTGCCGCGCGGGAGATGCGACCGGACGGCCTGCCCCCTCTCGGGGCGCGACCCGCCGCCGAGATTCTGGGCTCTGCAGCCCCGACTGAATCGGAGAGCGTGAAGACGGCGACCGCTTGTGCGCGCTGGAGCGCGACGCGGGTGTCGCGGGTCATCTCGCCGTCGAAGAGCACGACGCGCCCGCGCA
>Ga0209172_10003550_pt1 | contig 23472 bp, 23 predicted proteins | sample LarsenN4metaG_FD_184113 | JGI IMG/M metagenome (GOLD analysis project Ga0209172, IMG submission 184113) | Hot spring sediment bacterial and archeal communities from British Columbia, Canada, to study Microbial Dark Matter (Phase II) - Larsen... ... | reverse complement strand
AACGGTGTGTCGAACCTCGCAAAGCGCTTGAAGGTTCGTCCAACCTTCGCTCGTTAGCGCGAGCAGAGGGTCTTCGCCCGGCGGCACTTCGATGCGAGGAAACTCGTACATGCCCCGCCACCAGCGCCCCTCGGTGATGCGACGCATGCCGACCATGCCGCCCTGAACAACGCAGACGGCCGCGTGTACGCGCTCCACCATATCCTTTCCCTCGCGAGGCGGCAGGGCCGTCTGGCAGCCTCGCGACCGCGCCAAGCAGAGCGACTCGACCGGGCAGCGCTCGCACCGGGGAGACCGCGGGAGGCAAACGGTCGCACCCAACTCCATCATCGCCTGGTTCCACTCGCCGGGGTCGGCTCGCTCGCCCATCCACTCCTTCGAGAGGTCGCGCGCCCGGCGAGTTAGCGCCGCGCCGCCGACCTCGATGCACGCGAGCCTCGCAACCACCCGCGCAACGTTGCCGTCTATGGCGGGAACCCGTTCGCCGAACGCGATGCTTGCGACGGCAGCCGCAGTGTAGTCGCCGAAGCCCGGCAGGCCTCTCAACTCATCGTAGCGGGTTGGCATGCCCTCTCGCGCCACGCGCGCTGCTGCATCCCTGAGGCGCTCGAGGCGACGGTAGTATCCGAGGCCCTCCCACTGCGCCATCGCCTCGTCCTTCGGCGCTTCGGCAAGCGCTTGTGGCGTCGGGAACCGCTGCAGGAAGCGCTCGTAGTGCCGCTCAACAAATGCCGCGCGAGTCTGCTGGAGCATGACTTCGCTCACCCAGACGCCCCACGCGTCTCTTCCGCGCCAGGGGAGTTCCCTTCGGTTGCGGCGGTACCAGGTGAGCAGCCTCCGACGCAGAGCCGCGCCGTCTATCGCCGTTCCGTGCGGCTCTCGCATCACGCCCGGCAGCGTACCCCGGGGTATCACGTGCGGGATGGTTCTACCGTGGGGTCTGGGCATCGCGGGCGCGGCGGTCGTCGTGGGGCTGCTGCTGATGGCGACCAGGCAGCCCAGGGCCGGTCGCGAGGCGATGGAGCTGGGCGCAGCGATTGCGCTGTTCTCCTTGATAGCGGAATGGATTGACTCGGCAATCGGCTTCCAGCGGCTCGCCGGCTTGCTTCTGACGCTTGCGGTGGCGGCAGCGCTCGGCGTTGCGCTGGCTCTGCGGCGCCGGGGTTAGCGGTAGGCGCCAACGCGCAACGCGGATCGCGGGGACGCTCGCCCTCCCTCGGAAAGCAAACCGACGGAAGTTTGCGCCGCGCCGGGCTCGACTACTCCTCGGGCTTGTGGACGACGACTTGCGGGAACGGAATCTCGATGCCCTCTTCGTCGAACGCGCGCTTCAGACGCCGGCGAAACTCGCCGGCGACATCCCATTGGCGAAGCGGCTTGACGTCGCCGACAACCTTCATGAGGATTGCCGAGTCGGCGAACTCCTGGACGCGTCGAAACTGTGGTGCCTCCAGCACATCCTGTCCCCATTCGGGGTCGTCTGCGAGTTCCCGCCCGACTCGGTTGATGACCTCGATCACCTTGTCGAGGTTCGACGCGTAGGAGACTCCGATGTCAAGGTTGATCCGTGCGAACCGCTTGGAGTGATTCGCGACGCGTTGGATTGTGCCGTGCGGAATGTGGTGAGCGACGCCGTCGAGGTCACGCACCATTGTCGTCCGCAGGGTGATGTCCTCGACCGTGCCGGTGATGGTGTCTATCGTTACGACATCGCCGATGCGGTATTGGTTCTCCAGAATGATGAAGACGCCGGTGATGAGGTCTCGGATGATGTATTGCCCGCCGAAGCCAACCGCGACGCCGGCGATGCCCGCCGCCGCCAGGAACGGCCCGATCGCAATCCCCAATTGGTCGAGGATGAGCAAGCCTGCAAGAATCCAGACGGCAAGCGTGGTCGCGACGATAAAGATGCGAAGAAGCGTCTCAAGCCGCTTCTTGCGACCCTGGTCCTCCTCTTCCGACAGCACAACGCCCTTTGTGATGCGCGTGATGAGATTGACCAGTACCCACCTCAGAACAAACGCGCCGACAATGATGAGCGCGATGCGCACGCCCTTGTCGAGCAGCCAAGCGACAACGTTGTCAACGGTCGTTTGCCAATCCATGATGCGCGCCCACGGGGGCACCAGGCGGCCAGGGTACCCAAGCGTTGGTGCGCGGACGCTATACCACTTACCCGACCCCGCCTCATCCCTCCCGGCTTGCGGGTAAGGCTACCGTGTCTGCAGGAAAGCCTGGATCAGCCTCGCCGCCCCCTGTCGCACCGGATCTACGACGGGCAGACCCACCTCGCGCTCCAAGCGCTCGATGGCTTGCAACGCCTCCGGCTCATCCAACTCGTGCGTGTCGAGAGCGATGCCGATGGTTTTCGGACGCGGGAACGCCCCACCGCCCGCAGCCATCGTCTCGTAAGTCTCTATGAGTGACTGAAGCGGCGGAACCGGCAGGTCGGGAAACCGCCACAGCGAGCGCTGCTCCGCCCGGGTACACAGCACCAAGTGCGTCGCCATACACCCTCTCATGATGGCGAGAACAGCGGAGGCGGCAGGATGGTTGATCGCGCCCTGGCCCTCGACGAACAGCACTTCCGCGCCCGACTCCGAGGCACGGAGCGTCTCTCGCTCGACGGCGCCGGGCGCGAAGTCGAGTCGCACTGCGTCCACGGCGACGCCGCTGCCCCAGATGCAGATGCCGGTCTGGCCGGTGGCGACGAACTCCGCCGCGATGTCCATGCGCCGCGCAGCGAAGGCCATCTCGAGCGAGGCGGTCATCTTCCCCACCGCCATGTCGGTGCCGACGGTGAGTACACGCGCGCAGGACAAGCCGAGCGCCCGCCCAGACGCGGTGTCGAGGTCGGGCGGCTCCACGCGCACATCCCAGACGCGACCTCCCGCGCGCCGCACCTCCTCGTTCGCTGCCAGCGGCGAGTGCAATGGGTTGACCACGAGCATCCCGAGCCTAAGCGCGGCTAGTACCTCGTCCCACCAGTCTTGCGGAAGTCGCCCGCCCGGCGGCGCGACTCCGAGCACGAGCGTCTCCGCTCCCAGGTCGCGCGCCTCGCTGCACGAGCGCACAATCGGCGCGCACCGAGGGATGCCGGTCAGCGCGCGAAGGTCGCCGCCCGCGTTCTCGCCGTCAACCACTGCGACGATGTCGGCGGGCGAGTAGCGCAGCATCCCGAAGCCGAGTTTGCCGAAGTGGTTGCGCAGGTAGCCCTGCATGAGGATTGCGACCTTCGCGCCCTCACCGAGGGGCGAGGCGTTCATCGCGGCAGAACCCCTAATCCGGGACCAGCGGAGCACACCAGGCAGCCGTTTGCCATCTCCAGCCCGCAAAATGGGTCGTCAACGAGGTTGAGATGGCTGTCGAGGTCAATCGCGTCAATCAGTTCGGACAGTTGTGCCGCCGCTGCTATCGAGAGCGAGGACTCTGAGAAGCACCCAATCATCGTGCGGAGGCGGTGCGCTCTCGCTGTGTGAACGATACGGAGCGCTTCGCTGATGCCGCCGCACTTCATCAGTTTGATGTTCACGCCGTCGCAGAAGGGCGCGACCTTGGGCACGTCGCTTGAGTCCTTCACCGACTCGTCCAGGTACACCGGCAGCGGCCGCTCGCGAAGGCACTCCAGCGCGCCGGCATCATCGAATGCGACCGGCTGCTCTGCGTAGTCGCAACCCCGCTCAGCGAGCCATCGCAGCATCGCCGGCGCGTCTGAGTCGCTCCAGCCACCGTTAGCATCAACGCGGATCGTCGCGCCGGGCGGCAGGCTCTCGCGCGCCGCCTCGAAGGATGCCTTGTCCGCCTCGACGCCTTCGGGGCTGCCGAGTTTCAGCTTGAGCGAGACGCCCGGGCCGACCTCGGCGAACAGTTCGCAGACCAACTCGCGAACTCGATCCGGCGGATTGATGCCCACAGTTACGCTCGTCGGCGCCGTCCTGCCCGACACGCCGATCAGCCGCCAGACCGGCTGGCCGACGCGCCTACCCACCCAGTCCCAGCAGGCCATGTTCAGCGCCGCCCTCGCAGCGGAGCACACTCCGGCAGCCAGCGCTGCTTGCTCCACCGCGTAAAGAGAAAACGGCTCCAGCCCGGCGAGAGCACCGGCGAGCGCCACCAACTCCGCCTCCGCCCCCGCGGCGGTCTGCGCCTGCCCGTAGCCGATGGGTGCCATCTCCCCAAGCCCGACAGTCGAACCGTGGCGCACCTCGACGAACAGGTTCTCGGTCTCCGAGGAGGTGCCGCGGCTGATGGTTAGCGGACGCCTCTTGCGGAGGACGCGGCGCGAGCAAGCCAGTTCCACGGCCGGTGAGAATATCCGAATCCGCTGGCAAGGCGGGCGCCTCCGCGAGCCCCGTTAGAGGTCAGAGTCTTCAGACCGGCATAACGACCCGCCGCCTGCAAGCCGAAAATCCCCTTCGGAATGCTTTCCGTTGACCGCGACGCCCTGCGCCGTTACATTGAACGGTCTGTGCACGACTTGCCTGCGCTTCCCGCGGCGGTCGCAAAGGTTGTTGAAATCACAGAAAGTCCTGAGGCGTCCTCGGCCGCGCTGAACCAGGTCATTTCGTCCGACCAAGCGTTGAGCGCGAAGGTGCTGCGCGTTGTGAACAGCGCGTACTACGGCCTCTCGGCGCAGGTTTCGACCACGAACCACGCCATCGTCATCCTCGGGATGCAACAGATTCGGAACCTGGTGCTCAGCATGGCTGCGATGAGCCTTGTTCGCAATCGCTCCGCCGCCATGGGGCAGATGCACGTTCAGTTCTGGCGCCATGCGTTCGGAACCGCGAAGGGGGCAGAGCGTATCGCGCGCATCAAGCACCTGCCGGTCTCGGAGATTGACCGCTGCTTCATCGGCGCGTTGCTGCACGACATCGGCATGCTGTTCCTCTACAGCACGTTCACCGACCTTTACACCCGTACGCTGCTCGACGCGAAGGACAACGGCGTCCCGCTGCATGTCGCCGAGGAGAAGCTGCTGGGCATCAACCACACCGAGGTCGGTCGGATGCTCGCGACCGCGTGGAAGTTCCCCGAAGCGATTCGGAAGCTCATCGGGGAGCACCACGACCCTCAGGACGGAGAGTTCAATGCGACCCGCGCCTCCATCCAAGCGGCGGACTTCTTCGCCAACGCCGCGGGATACAGCCCGCTCAACGCCCCCGTTCCGCCCATGCTTCCGGAAGTGAAGGCGTGGCTCGATATGACGGACGAGGAGGAGCAGGCGGTGGTCGAGTACATCGGCGAGAAGATCCGAGAAGCCGAGGAGTTGTTCGGCCTCCTCGTTTGACGCCGGTAAACTTCGGCGGCGCAATGACCGAACCGGACCCCGCCCTCTTTCGGGACAATGAGACGATGCTCGACGCTGCGTCGCAGCCGACGACCATCGAAATCGGCGACTTCCTCACTGACTCCGGCAATGTCGTCCCGAGCGCGCGCGTCGCCGTGCAGTCGTTCGGCGAGCGCCGCGGCGACAACAACGTGCTCGTATGCCATGCATTGACCGGAGACGCGAACGTCGAGGGCTGGTGGGGAAGGCTGGCCGGGTCGGGCAAGGCGTTGGACACCGACGGCTTCCACCTCATCGGTACGAACCTTCTCGGTGGGTGCTCCGGCTCGACGGGCCCCGCGACACTCGACCCAGACGGCAGACCATTGGGGAGTCGCTTCCCTGTGCTCACCGTCGGCGACCAGGTGCGCGCGATGGCGCTCGCGCTGGATGCCATGGGGATTGAGCGGCTCCATGCAGTCGTGGGCGGTAGCACGGGGGCGTTTCACGCGCTGGAGTGGGCGCGTCGGTTTCCGGAGCGTGTCGGCAGGGTGGTCTCCACGGCGGGCGCGGCGCGGCAAGGCGCGCTGCACATCGCGCTGAACGAGATTGGGCGGCAGGCGATCATGCGCGACCCGAAGTGGCGCGGGGGCGACTACCCTCTCGACGACCCACCGCGCGACGGGCTGGCTGTAGCGCGGATGATTGGACACGTCGGCTATCTGAGCGGAGAGGCGCTGGAGCGGAAGTTCGGGCGAGCACTCCAGGAGCGGGAGCGATTTGCTTTCACACTCGACATCGAGTTCGCAGTGGAGAGTTACCTCCGCCACCAGGCCACGAAGTTCACCGAGCGCTTCGATGCGAACGCCTACCTCATTCTGACGCGGGCGGCGAACTACTTCGACTTGACGCACTACCCGCAGAGTGGGCCGCCGTGCACGTTCATCGCCTTCGCCAGCGACACGCTGTACCCGCCGAGCGCTTCGGAGGAAGCGGCTTCGATCGTCCGAACAAGCGGAGCGAAGGCGGAGGTCGTCGTCTGCAGTTGCCCCTGGGGACACGACAGTTTTCTTCTGGACGACGGCGAGCAGGCGGATGCGATCAGGCGCGCGCTCGACAGAGCCCAGTCGCAGTGGGTAGAATAGGCGTAGCGTGCCCCCGTCGTCTAGCGGCCTAGGACATCGCCCTCTCACGGCGAAGATCGCGGGTTCGAATCCCGTCGGGGGTACCACCCCCCACCATTCCCCACTCAATACCAACCCATGAGCAGTTTTCGCGAACTCCTGCCCGGCACCCTCCTGCGGCACCTCCGTCGCCACGACGACACCCGCGGTTGGCTGAGCGAGCTGTTCCGCGACGACGAACTCCCGGAAGGCTTCCGGCCGGCGATGGGCTACATCAGCGTCACCAGGCCGGGCGTGCAGCGCGGCCCGCACGAGCATCGCGAGCAGACCGACGGCTTCGCCTTCCTCTCCGGGCGGTTCAAGCTGACGCTGTGGGAGAACCGTCCTGGGCTGGAGTTCCGGAAGGTGGAACTGGATGTCGGCGAGGAGAACCCTGTGTTCATCACCGTTCCGCCCGGCGTCGTCCATGCCTATCAGAACGTGGGGGACTCCGACGCCTTCGTGCTCAACTTTCCGGACAAGTTGTACGCGGGCTGGGGGCGGAGCGAGGAAGTAGACGAGATTCGCCATGAGGACGACGCGGAGAGTCCCTTCAAGTAGATGAGACTTCTGGTCGCGGGGGGCGCAGGTTTCATCGGCAGCAACTATTGCCGGTTCGTACTCCGCGAGCACCCTGACGACGAGATCGTCATCTTGGACGCTCTCACCTACGCCGGGCGAAGGAGCACCGTCGAGGACGTGCTGTCATCGGGGCGCGCGAAGTTTGAGCATGGCAGAATCGAGGACCGCACCCTCGTTCCCTCGCTGTTGAAGAAGGGGCGCATTGACGCCATCGTCAACTTTGCGGCGGAGACTCACAACGACCGCAGCCTGCTCGGCGCGGAGGAGTTCCTCGCCACAAACGTGTTGGGAGTGCAGGCGCTCTTGGATGCGTGCCTCGAAGTTGGGGTTCAGCGAATGCTACACGTCTCGACGGACGAGGTCTACGGCAGCATCGGCTCGGGAAAGTGGACGGAGGAATCGCCGCTCATGCCGAACACTCCCTACTCCGCGAGCAAGGCGGCCGGGGATCTCTTGTGCCGCGCTGCGTTCGTAACCAGTCGCACTCCCGTCATCATAACGCGCGGAGGCAACACATACGGGCCTTACCAGTACCCAGAGAAACTCATCCCGTTCTTCTGCACGCGGTTGCTCATGGGCAAGAAGGCGCCGCTGTACGGCGAGGGCGCGCAGGTTCGCGAGTGGATTCACGTGGACGACCACTGCGCCGCGATTGACGTTGCCTTGCGCGAGGGCACGCCCGGCGAGGTGTATAACATCGCAGATGCCAACGAGCGACAGAACCGCGAGGTCGCGGCTGCGCTTCTCGCTGCGCTCGGGGCAGACGAGTCGCTCATCAAGCGCATCCCCGACCCTCGGAAAGGGGCGCACGATCAGCGTTACAGCATGGACTCGTCGAAGATCCGCGCGCTCGGCTGGTCACCGCGGGTGCCGTTTGAGCAGGGGCTGGTCGAGACGGCGAAGTGGTACCGCGAGCGCGAAGACTGGTGGCGCGAGATCGTTGAGTCGCAGGAGTATCGCACCTTCATCTCGCGGTTTTACGGCGCGGCGCTGGGCGAGGACCTGTAGCTGGTCAGGCTGCGGCGCGAACCTCAGGGCGCACGTCAGCGTTGCACGACTCGAATCTGAATCTGATCCCAGAATGTCTCGAAGCCGCCTAACGCAAAGGGGAAGAAGACGACCTGCTTGAGCTCGATCTCGATTCGACCGTCCGATTGGCGTATGAAGCGAGGGGCATTCTGGACGGTGAACGTCACAACCCTCTCGTTCCTCGACAAGCTGAACTGGCCGACCGCGACGAAGGCGCCGGTATGCCAATCGCGTAGGTAGACCGTCGTCTGTGCCACGATGTCGGTGATGCGTCCTTCGATCGTGAGCACGATCTCGGGGCGGTCGGTCGCCAGCGACCTGGCTCCAAGCAGCATCCTGAGCAACTGCGGTTCAGAGACCCTCCCCGTGACCTCGGCTCGCGTGATAAGGTAGTTGTCGTCGGAATTCAGAAGCTCGTCAATGCCCCCGCTCCGATGCTGGCCATTCAACAGGGCAAGCTCCGTCAGCTCCACGTTGCAAGCAATGTCGTAGAGGTACGTTGCGCCTGCTCTTCGTCCGTTCTCGTTCGTCTGGTACGGAGCACCAGCGAGAATGGAGTCACCGTTCCAGAAAGCGATGGTGCGGCCGAACAGGTCGCCCGAGGCGCCATCCGACGCAATCAGGCGACGGATCTGCCGCCACCCAAGGACGTCCTGGCGCTCAAACACATAGGCGACTCCGCGGCCGCCGCTGCGCCCCGGCGCCCCAACGACAACCCGGTTTCCCACGGCGGCTACTCCCCTCCCGAAAAGATCTCCCTGCGTGGCGCCCGGGGCTACGATCGGTTGCCCTTCCACGAAGGGATCCTGCTCGGATGCACGCTCGAACGTCAAGACCGCGCCCCGCGCCTCGGGGTTGGGCCAGCGAGGTGCACCGACATACAATACGTTACCTTCAAGACTTAGATCCTCGCCGAAGTCATCTCGCTCATCTGCTCTGTAGTTGGACACGACCAACTGCACTTCTCTCCAGGTACCGTCGGCGCCCAACTGAAACACCATTGCCGCCCCTGGTCCATAGCCGTTGGGATAACCTGGGTCTCCTGCGACGAGAGTTGTGCCCTCAATGTCTATTGAGCTGCCCATTTGGTTGCCGACCCTCGGTGCCAGTCGAGCCACTTGCAACCACTCCCCGCTCGGCTGCTTGCGGAAGACATACGCAGCACCGCCAGCCCCGCCCCCCCCACGCTCCTGCGGCCAGGTACTCGCCGTCCACCGCGACGGAGGCTCCCATGCGGGCCGAAGTCTGCGCTCCTTCGCCTGCCAATCTCTGAATCTGGCGCCACTGCAGTCCATCGAATTGGAACACGTAAACTGCGCCTCGAGACCCGTTGTCTCGGGTGGACGGGGCACCGACGAAAGCCTGAGAGCCTTGTAGCGCAACGGCGGCTCCGAATCCGTTGTCGCGCTCGCCGTCGTCCGCACGAAGCACCGCGGTTCGCACCCAAACCCCATCCTCGCCGCGTTCGAAGATGTGTGCCTCCCCCTCGTAGGCCGAGAACGTCCCGGCGCCCGCGCCGATTATGCAGCGGTTGCCTGCCAGGTGCACTGCGCCGCCGAAAAAACGCTCGTCGCCTGTGGCGTTCCCAATCAGCTTCTGAAGTTCGCACTGTGCAGAAGCGAGCGCCGGCCACATCGAGATGGCGAACACCAGCGACGCGGGAAGGATCGACCTGCGCCTTCGTTCCACTTCTTTAGTTTACCCACACGGCTGTACAAGAGGGTTTAGTGTCCCGCCGAGGGAAAAAACACTCGAAATAGTACTGTTACGCGGGTGCCGGCAGCAACCCTCCAATGTGTAAGCTAAGTCGGTAGAATGGACGAGGAGAGCAACAGATGAGAACGAAGCCAAGCTACTGGATGACCGGCGTGATCCTCGCTCTGGGGGCGACCACATTCGCGCAGGATCAATTGCTTTGGGACAATGCCACGATCACCACATCGAACGGGCACGCTCACTCCCCGCCGGCGTTTCCTGCTATTCGGCACGCTGACGACTTCGTCGTCGCAGATGAGGCCTGGATTGTGACCCGCTTCATCACCGACAACATCCACGACACACTTTGGATTCCAAGCGGTGTGTGCGAAGTGTTCGAGTGGCGCGACGATGGGGACTATCCCCGTCGTGACCAGATCGACCAAGTCTGGGTGTTGCCGTACGTCGCCACAGGTAGCTCGTACTTCGGCCGTGCTGAGTATCGCTGGACGATGCGGATCAACGGCCTCTTTGAAACCGGCACGCGCTGGCTCGGCTACCGCGATCCCCTGGCTCAAGGCAGCGGCACATCGTATTGGTTGGAGGTTCTGAACAGAGATAGCGGCCCCGATGGACTGACGCGGCCGGGGTGGTACAACAGCGTATCGGGCGGGCCGTTCATCTATCACTCGGGCTACAACGCGGAGTGGCAACTGTATGGGTTTCGGGCGAACGTAGCGCGCCCGGTTCAGTTCTCGGTTACACGCGGCGCACGCATCTCAGGTGGCGTTCTCTCGCTCTTCGAGAGCGACGATGACTACCTGATAGTTCAAGCACGCCGACCATCCTCGGTCTCGCAACCCTCTGTGGAGGTTATTGTCGAGGGCGTGGCGGAGAATCGCACTCCGCCTGTTCTCGCGTTTCGGGCCGAGGCGTTTGCCACTGCCCCTGCCATTGAGCGAATTGATCTGTTCAATGTCGTCGCGAATGAGTGGGTGCGCCTGAGGGAAATGCAGGCGGACGAGACGGATCGCGTGCTGTCGATCGTGATCTCTGAGGGGGCGCGGGACTACATCCGGCAGAGCGACGGGGTCATGCGGGCGCGGATAAGCTACTACGATCCAGGGCTTACGAACGTGGGTTGGGGGGCAGCGATTGATAGGGCGGTGTGGTTCCTGCCGAGGTAGCCGTCGCGCACTGCGCCAGGCTCCCTGTCCGCCCTTACTTGCCTCTCTCCAGAGACTCCCGCAAAGCCGGGAGCAGGTCGTGCGCCGTCCAGTCAAGCAGCACCGGTGTTACGGACACGAAGCCCTGGTTCACGGCTTGCACATCGGTGCCCTCTTCGCTGCTGTCCATCACTACAACGCCTCCCTGCCACCAATAGGGCCTGCCGAACGGGTCTTCGCGCCTCTCCACCCGCTCCTCGTAGATTCGCGTGCCCATGCGCGTGATGCGCGTGCCGCGAATCTCGGGGTAGGCGATGCTCGGCAGGTTTACGTTGAAGATCGTGTGCTTCGGCTGAGGGGCGGCAAGCAGCCACGGGAGGTACTCCTCCAGCCACAGGCGGGCCGTCTCGAGGTTTGGAGGCGCTTCCTCAACGAAGACGGCGACCGAGACGGCGATGCTCCGAATCCCGTTGACCGCTCCTTCGAGCGCGCCGCCGACGGTGCCCGAGTAGGTCACGTCCCAGCCTAAGTTCGGGCCGGCGTTGATTCCGCTGACCACCAGGTCGCAGCCGTTCGGGAAGAACTCGTGCAAAGCGAGGTTCACGCAGTCAACGGGCACGCCGTTAACCTCGTAGGTCTCGACGTCCTCGGGAAACTCCTCGACTGGGGTCGCTCGGAGCGGGTCTCGGAGGGTCATCGAGTGGCCGCACGCGCTACGCTCCCGGTCGGGCGAACAGACAACGACCCGTCCGATTCGCCGCAAAATCCCAGCCATGACATGAAGACCGGGCGCGCGAACGCCATCATCATTGGTAAGGAGAATCTCCATCCGGCGGGCTGAGTGTACCGGCAGCGACGGCGTCGAGCCAGCACCGCACCTGCCCGACAATGGCTAAAGAGCATGGCGGAAGAACCGGAACCGAAGGAACAGCAGGAAGAAGCGCCCGCAGCAGAGGCCCCAAAGCCGGACAAGCCCGGCAAGTCCTCCAAGATGCTGGTGCTCATCATGCTCGCCGTCGTCCTCGCGGGCGGGGGCTTCTTCGGCATGAAGATTATGGGGGCCGCGAAGGGCAAGGAGGCGGCAAAGCCGAAAGTTGGAGAGGTTCTCGAACTTCAGGAGTTCCTTGTGAACCTGAAGGACAAGACCTGGCTGAAGGTGTCGCTGGCGCTGGGCATCGCCGAAGGCGCGGAACTGCACGCGGCGGGAGCGGGGGACGGCGAGGGCGCAGCGACCGACGACCCGAAGATGCGAGACGTCATCATCCAGGTGCTCACCTCAAAGCAACTGGAGGACATCGTGTCGCCCGAAGGCAAAGAGCAACTCAAAGAGGACATCTTGGCAAAGTTGAACGGCTCGTACGGCGAGCACGAAGGTGACCACGGCAAGGGCGAAGCCGGCGCGTCCGGGCCGTTCCTCGAGGTCTACTTCACGGCGTTCTCCTACCAGCGGTACTGATGGCCGCAGGCGGGCGCCGGTCCGCCTTGCGCGAGTGCGTCCCTGCGTGGTACAATCCCCTCGACAACCTGTTCCCATCGTCGGGGAGGAAACTTCATGGACGCAAGTTACACGAAATCGAGGCTCTACGCGCTCCGGCACAGCGCCGCCCACTTGATGGCGCAGTCGGTTCTGCAGCTGTATCCGGACGCCAAACTCACGATCGGCCCGCCCATCGAGAACGGCTTCTACTACGACATCGACTTCGGCGATCGCAAGTTCAGCGAAGAGGACATCCCGAAGGTCGAAGAGAAGATGCGTGAGAACGCCGACCGAGACCTGCCCATCGTCAAGGAGGTCCTTTCGCGTGAAGAGGCACGAGAGCGAATCCTCCGATTGCAGCAGGACCCTTACAAGGTGGAACTCCTTGAGGACATCCCGCCGGACGAGGAGGTTTCGTTCTACACGCAAGGCGAGTTCACCGACCTGTGCCGTGGCCCGCACGTAGAGAGCACCGGGCAGATTCGACACTTCAAGTTGCTCAACATCGCGGGCGCGTACTGGCGCGGGGACGAGCGCAACAAGATGCTTACGCGCCTCTACGGCACAGCGTTCGAGACGGAGGAGGAACTCGAGGAGTATCTCCATAACCTCGAAGAAGCGAAGAAGCGCGACCATCGAGTGCTGGGGAGGCAACTCGGCTTGTTCATGTTCTCAAAGGACGTCGGCAGCGGCCTGCCGCTTTGGCTGCCGAAAGGCGCTGTGATGCGCGAGGTGCTGACGGACTTCCTGCGCAAAGCACAACTCGAGCGCGGGTATCAGCCGGTCGTTACGCCGCACCTCGGGCACGCCAAGTTGTGGGAGGCCAGCGGGCACCTGCACACGTACCGCGACAAGATGTTTCCGATCATGGACGACGGCCGCGAGCAGTTCCTGCTCAAGCCGATGAACTGCCCGTTCCACATCGAGATCTATAAATCCGAGCTGCGCAGCTACCGCGATCTGCCGATTCGCTACGCCGAGTTCGGCACGGTATATCGCTATGAGCAAAGCGGCGAGCTGGCGGGCATGTTGCGCGTGCGCGGCTTCACGCAGGACGACGCGCACCTGTTCGTCACACCGGATCAGTTGCTCGACGAGTTCAAGGGCGTTGTGGAACTGATGCTCGTCGTGCTCGACAAGTTGGGGCTAAAGGATTACAGCGTACGCGTCGGGACGCGCGACCCCGAGGACGACAAGTACGTCGGCGCGGATGACAACTGGGAGCGCTCGGAGACGGCGATTCTGCAGGCGTGCGACGAACTAGGCCTGGCGTACGAAGTCTCGCCCGGCGACGCGGCGTTCTACGGTCCGAAGCTGGATCTGATGATCAAGGACGCGCTCGGTCGGATGTGGCAGATGGGAACGGTGCAGGTGGACTACAACCTTCCGGAGCGGTTCAACCTGGAATACATCGGCGAGGACGGCAAGCCGCACCGCCCGATCATGATTCACCGCGCCCCGTTTGGTTCCCTCGAAAGGATGATCGGTTTGCTGACGGAGCAGTACGCGGGCGCGTTTCCGTTCTGGCTCGCGCCGGTGCAGGTGGCGATTCTTCCGATCGCGGATCGGCACATCCCGTATGCCGAGCGTGTCCGGGCTGAGTTGCAATCCCATCGGCCGTCGCTGCGGGTCGAGCTGGACGACCGCCGCCTGACGCTTGGCAAGAAGATCGCCGAGGCGCAGACGATGAAGCTGCCGTACATGCTGATTCTTGGAGACCGGGATCAGGAGGCGGAGACGGTCAGCGTCCGCTCACGCGAAGAGGGCGACCTGGGCGGCATGTGCGTCGAGGGCTTCGCGGCGATGCTGCCAGGGGACTGACCGAGGGAGGGCGAGCGTCCCAGCGATCCGTCGGTCTGCTTGTGGGTGTTCGCGGGGGTACGTGATGGATGAAGACGGTTCAAACCAGATTCGCCTCACCAACAGTCCAACCGAGGACATCATCTCCGTTTACAGCCCGGACGGCAGTAAGATCGCATTCCACTCTCACCGCGCAGGCAACGGCGAGGTGCACGTCATGGATGCAGACGGGCGCAACCCCATCAACCTGACGAACCACCCGGAGTATGACAGCCATCCGAAATGGAGTCCAGACAGAAGGCGCATCTTGTTCACCTCGGATCGCGACGGCAACTATGAGCTGTACTGGATGAACAGCGACGGCACCCAGCAGACTCGGTTGACGAACCACCCCAGATTGTGCTGCGCGCGATCTCGCCCGTTCCCACCGCATCCGAGATCCGAATCAACCTGGAGACTCAGGCGAGCAGCTCCACTCTGTTGCAAATCGTATCCTTGTGGAACTTCGGCGCGGGCAGATGGGAGGACGTGGACACCCGCCTCGCCACTCAGCAAGAGTCCCGCATCGAGGTGTTCGTGACGAACAACCCCAGCCGGTTCATCGAGTCGGGCACCAGCAACGTGCGCGTGCGCGTCGGCTATGTCGAGTTCTCGCCTGCCGGCTTGTACCCGTGGTATGTGGAGATTGACAGGGCGACGCTGCGGATCGCGCGGTAAGCGGCGAAGGGGGACAGCCGCAGGACATCCCGCGAGTCGTCCGCGCGCCGGCACATTGTCGCCGTGAGACCGGCTCGGCCAATCAACAGTCCTCCGTGTCTGAATCAGCGGCGAACCGGCTTGACTACTTCGACGGTTGTGCCACCGTCATCCGAAACGACGTGCGGGACACTGAATAACGCCTGGTTGTGACCGTTTGGGTCCCTTGTCTCAACGGTGGCGACCACTTCGCGCGGGAACGGAGATGGGGACTGAGGGTTTACGGGCCCGGCGCCCCCCGACAGGGCGAGGATTACGGTAAGGCTCATCGTATGCCCGCCGGCCCTCCTGTTCGGTGATGGGCTCCATGCGCCTTCCAGGTCGTTCCGAATCTCGGTGAATCGCCCCCCAACGCGGAGATGGTCGTTTGCTTACAGGGCATCCATCAGAGGGTACCCGGCAGTCTCCAGTACAAGGCTCTCGGCGTGGTCTGAGAGTTTCAGTCGCTACATCCGCTGAGAGTTGTGCGTTTGGTAGAACCGCCACTCCGGTCGGTAAGTCGGCCCCTCCAGCAGGTCGAGCAAGCGGGCGCGGAGGAGCGGAACTGGGATGTTTCCCTCCCTCAGCACGGCATCGTGGAACGCCTTCTCGGTCATGCGACCCGAGTCCACCAGCTCCCGGCGTAACTCACGAAACTGCAGCGCGCCGAGCATATACGCGCACTGGTAGAGCGGCGCGTAGTCGCCGCCGAATGAGCGGCGAACCTCGGCGGTCGCGTTGTCTCGCTCGTGACCTACCTTCTCAACCAGATACTCCACGCACTCCTGCGGCGTCATCTTGCCGAGGTGAAAACTGAGCGAGAAGACGATGCGCGCACAGCGATGCATCCGCCAGAACAACATGCCGATGCGATCCTCGGGCAACGGGGCGAAACCCTTGTCCCAAAGCAGGAACTCCCAATAGAGCGCCCAACCCTCCGTCCAGAACGGTGTCGAGAAGAGCCTGCGATAAGGGCGATACCGCTGGGTCATGAAGCCTTGCAGGTGGTGGCCGGGGATCAACTCGTGATGCACGGTAGCCCGCGCGAAGTGGCGGTTGTTTCCTCGCATGCTCATCAACTTCGCTTCGTGGGACATATCGAGCGTCGGGAAGGAGACTATGATGGTTTCGCCGCCCAAGAAGAACGGGCTTTCGAGTTGTCTTCTGGGCGGCATCATCTCCATCCGCCAGGTCTCCTTTGCCAGTTCGGGAATCGTTAGCAGGTCGCGGGATTCCAGGAACTCGATCGCCTCGAGGGCGAGTTCGAGAATCAGCGTCGGCTGATCGCCGGGCGCGACGTGTCGGCTCTTCACGTGCTCCAGTGCGGCGTGCCAATCGTCGCCGTAGCCCAACTCCCGGGAAGCGTTGAGCATCTCCCGCTCGCACCACGCGTACTCGCGCTCGGCGATCTCGATGAGCTCCTCGGGCGTGTATGGGATCAACTCGGCTCGCAACTCGCGCAGAAGCGCTTCCCTTCCAATCGGGTCGCCGATGATCGTTGTGTTGTCGTCCTCTGCAATGCCGACGACCTTTTCAAGAAGGAGCTTGCGGTACGCGGTCATCGCCGCGCGCAACTCCTCATACGGCTTGGTGCACCACCACGTGAAGAGCGGGTCGTAGCGGTTGTAAAAGTCGTACCAATGCTTCAGCACCTCGAGCAACTCGCTCATCGCCCGCGCCGCGCGGTAGGCGACCGAGCGTTTCGGCGAGAGGCCCTGCGCGTTCTCCTGTGCGCTCGCGACCGCCTTTCGGAGGTCGTTCAACTCCTCGGCGGCGCGTTCTGGGTCTACCGGCTCGAACGCTCGCAGGGCATCGTCGAGGGCGACGACGCGATCGGCAAACGGCAGAAGCGGCAGCATCGCGGCGCGTTGCTCCTCGGCGGTGAGGAGTTGGGCGGTCTCCTTCTCGAGGTAGTTCCGCCAGAGGACGAAGTCGAGGCGTCCGTCGGGCGACAGCGCGGCGAACTCCTGTTCGTGCAACTCCTCTTGAGCCTGGGCGAAGAAGCGACTGCGGCGCTCGTGGCGTCGAGGCGAAAGGCGATTCGGGTACCGGCGCTGGAGCGCGTCCAGGTCGGCGCGGAAGCGGGCGATGTCTTCCGCGACTTCAGATGTCGGCCCCTGTGTTGCTGCGGGTTGCATGGCGATAAGCACGAAAAGCGAAGCAAAGACCCCCATCGTGCACCGGATTATGGCCCCGGGCCGAAGCGGTGCCGGGGCGCCCCTCATCGCCAGGGGGCGGCGGTCCTTGCGAAATCCGGCGAATTGGGTATCATTGGGGGTTCGGAACCTATGGCTCTCTACCCTTCCGCAGACAAACTCGACGCATTCTCCAGCAAGTTCGTCCTCGCAAACCTCGCCGCTCGCCGGGCGAAGCAACTTCGCGAGGGCTCGCCGCCGCTGATCGAGACCCACTCTACCCACCCGCTGACCATCGCGCTTGAGGAGATCGCCGAGGGCGCCGTCGTCCCCCAGCTCATCGAGGGCGAGGTCGTCCCCGCCTCCGGTGTCACCGGCCAGACGCTTGACGCTCTCGCCGCAGAAGGCACTGCTGAGGCGCACGACCTCGCCGCGCTCGTCAGAAACGATGCAAGCATCGAGGACCTTCTCGATCTTGAAACCGCTCTCACGGACGAGGAGGAGGAGACGGTCGAGGCGGTCGATTTCGGAGGCCCGTCTAACTCCGACGAGCGCCCGGAGCCGGCTGCTCAAGCCGGCGAAGATGCCGACGCCGCGATCGCAGAAGACCTCGTGGACTAAGGCGTCATGGCGGCGCAGGACTACTACGAACTGTTAGGTGTCCCGCGCGACGCCTCGCCCGACGAGATCAAGTCCGCCTTCCGTCGGCTTGCGCGCAAGTATCACCCCGACGTCAATCCCGACGACCCAAGCGCCGAGGAGAAGTTCAAACAGATTGCCGAAGCGTACGCCGTTCTGAGCGACCCGGCGAAGCAGCAGGAGTACGACCGCTTTGGCGTCGTGTCCGATATGCCGCGCCCCGACGCGGGGTTCGGCGGCGTGGCGGACCTCTTCGAGATGTTCTTCGGCGTCGGCGCGCCGAGGAAGGCAGGTCCGCAACCCGAGCCGGGTCGCGACTTGGAGGCGAGCGTAACGCTGACGCTCAAGGATGTAGTCACCGGAGCCAGAAGGACGCTTGAGTTCGAGCGCATGGAGACCTGCTCCGAGTGCAACGGCTCCGGCGCGGAGCCCGGTACTCCGCCTCAGACCTGCTCCGAGTGCGGAGGCGCCGGCGTAGTCGTGCATGTAACGACCACCTTCCTGGGTCAGGTTCGAAGAACGATGACCTGCGGCCACTGCCACGGCGAAGGGCGCGTCATCACGCGCAAGTGCCGCAACTGCAACGGGCGGAAGCTGGAGAAGAAGCACACCCGGGTCGAGGTGCGAATCCCGGCTGGCATTGACGATGGGGCGGTGTTGCACCTGCCCAGTCAGGGCGACGACGGCATCAACGGTGGTCGTCCGGGCGACCTCTACGTGCGCGTTCACGTGCAGCGCGACCCGCGCTTCACACGCGACGAGCGCGGATTGCTGACGCAGGTGAACATCACTTACCCGCAGGCTGCGCTGGGAGCGAGCCTGCTCCTCGAAGGGATTGACGGCGAGTTCGAGCTGATCATCCCGCCCGGCACCCAACCGGGGCAGGAGTTCCGGGTGCGAGGACAGGGATTGCCGCCCGTCGGGGGCGTGGAGCGGGGGGACCTGCGCGTTCGCGTCAACGTCGCGGTACCGAAGTCGCTCACCGAGTATCAGAAACAACTTCTGGAGAACCTGCAGCGCACGTTCGAGGGCAAGGAGGACGGCGCGGCGAAGTCGAGCGGATTCCTACAGGAGTTCCTGAGAGACATCAAGAAGAAGCCGTGAGATGGCTCCGCGTTGCCGCGCACTTCACCGAAGCGCTTGAAGACGCTTCCCTGCCCCACGAGGCGCTCGCAAGCATGGGGTGCTCTGGAACTGAGGAGTCGCCTGACGGCTTGACGGTCGCGGGCTACTTGCCCGACACCTTGGGCGCGTGGGAGAGAGTCGCCGAGGTCGGCGGGCAACTCCTCGCCCTCGGCGCGCGCGAGGTGGAGGTGCGCGCCATAGAGGAGCAGGACTGGGCGAACTCGTGGCGGCAGTTCTTCGTCCGTCGGCAGGTTGGCGAGCGAGTCGTGGTCGTCCCGGCTTGGGAGGAGCACGAGCCGAGCGAGGGCGAAATCGCCATCGTTCTCGAGCCCGGGCAGGCGTTCGGAACCGGCGAACACGCAACAACGCAACTCTGCCTCGAACTGTTGGAGCGTTTCGTGTCGACGGGCGACCGCGTGCTCGATGTGGGAACGGGAAGCGGCGTGCTCGCGATTCTCTGTGCGCGCCTCGGCGCCACGGTTTGGGCGACGGAACGCGAGGAGGCTGCCGTGCATTCGGCGAAGGAGAACTTCGAGCGCAACGGCGTGAGCGTACGGCTCTTCCACACCGAACTGCTGCCTCGACCGCCGGAGGGCGAGGAGTTCGACATCGTGGTTGCCAACCTCGTATCCGCCGCGCATATGCGGATGGCGGCCGAAGTCGCCCGGTCGCTCCGGGCCGGCGGGCGCTGGCTCATTAGCGGCGTGATCCCGGACAACTGGTCCGCGGTTCTCGCGGCGGCGGAGGAAGCGGGCTTCGAGTTGCAGGAGCGCGTGGAGCGCGGCGGGTGGATTGCGGCGGTGTTTTCGCTCGGGGGCGATGCATCCGACGAGTCGGACGCGTCGGACAGGTCGGACGGGTCAGACAGGCCGGACCAACCAGAGTAAACTCGCCGCCCATGGCATTCACACGACCGGACGGGAGAGCGCCGACCGAGATGCGACCGGTGAAGCTGCAGCGCGGCTTCTCGCCCTACGCCGAAGGCTCCTGCCTCATCACGATGGGCAAGACGGTGATGCACGTTACCGCGACCGTCGAGGGGCGCGTGCCGCCCTGGATGAAGGGGCAAGGCACCGGATGGGTTACCGCCGAATACGGCATGCTGCCGCGAAGCGGTCGAGAAAGAAATCAGCGCGACCTGATGCGCCCGAACGGCAGAACGATGGAGATTCAGCGCCTTATCGGACGCGCCCTCCGCGCCGTGGTAGACCTCTCGCGCATGGGCGAGTGGACCATAACCGTGGACTGCGACGCCATACAAGCGGACGGCGGAACCCGCACCGCAGCCATCACCGCGGCATACGTCGCCCTTCACGACGCCTTTCGATGGATGATGGAGCAGCGGATCGTCCGGGAGATGCCGCTCACCGAAGGGCTTGCCGCGGTCAGCGTCGGCGCGGTGTTCGACACGGAGATCCTCGACCTTTGCTATGAGGAGGACAGCAAGGCGGAGGTTGACATGAACGTTGTGATGACTGACGCCGGGCGCTACGTCGAGATTCAAGGCACGGCGGAGACGGCGCCGTTCAACGAAGAGCGCTTCGCCCGAATGCTCGCCCTGGGCAAGAAGGGCATCAAGGAGCTTGTCGCGCTGCAGAAGCAAGCGCTCGGCATCGCATGAGGCTCGTCATCGCCACCCGGAACCCGGCGAAGGCGAGGGAGATGAGCGAGATACTGCGCCGCCTGCTTGGCGAGCAGTGGCAAATCCTCGACCTGACGCACTTCCCGCCTTTCGACGAGCCGGAGGAGAGCGAGGACACCTACGTCGGCAACGCGCTCATCAAAGCGCGCGCAGCCGCGGGCGCAACCGGCGAACTTTGCATCGCGGATGATGCCGGGCTTGAGATTGACGCCCTCGACGGCGCGCCCGGGCTGCACAGCAAGAGGTTCGGCGGAGAGGACCTCCCGTTTCGGCAAAAGATCGCCCGGGTTCTCTCACTGCTCGAGGGCGTTCCACCCGAGCGCCGCTCGGCGCGCTTCCGCTGCGTGGTCGCCGTGGCGGACCGCGCGGGGTTCGAGCAGACGTTTGAGGCGACCTGCGAAGGCATCATCGCGCCGGAGCCGCGCGGCGAGGGCGGCTTCGGCTACGACCCGATCTTCCTCTACCCCGCGGCGGGCAAGACGTTTGCCGAGATGACGCCGGAGGAGAAGCACGGCGTCAGCCACCGGGGCAAGGTGCTTCGCCTGGCGGCGGCGGCGCTGTCGGCGCGGGGGTGAACGGCGGCTGCGCCTCGCTCCGATCGCGATGAGGGCAGGCTGACGGCCGTTAAATGTCCAGAAGGGTGACCTCGGCGTTGGCCCCCCCTGCCGGGTCGGCTGCGTCGTCACGAGTAAACACGCACAACATCAACCAAGATGCCTCTCGCGTCCACGAGGAGGCAAACGTAGTCGCCCCGAGGAACGTCCAAATAAAGATACACTTTCGGCGTGACGGAACGCTCTCTGTCCAACGTCCAGCCGTCGGGTGGGAACGCTGCCGTTCCCATCTCTACCTGCTCTTGGGTGATGATCTCTCGCGGCGGGCCAATCACATCCACCACCTCGTCTATCGGCTGCCCAATCATCCCTCTGGCGCGCGACTCGATGATCGTGCCCTTGAACATGAATCCAGTCAGCCAGATGCACATTAGGAGAGAGGCCAAGACTGCAACGAGCAGGATCGCTCTGCCGATGTTGTGCGTGGCTCTGCGGATGCTATCCATACACTCGCTCTGACCTAAGCTTGGGGCGGCCGCTGGGGGCGGTGGTGCAACTCAGTGCAGTCCTGTCAACCCGCGGCGCATAAAGCTTCCGCCCGGTGCACTGGCAGCAAGGTCACAAGCGCGCCCAACCACCCTGCTCCTATCTTACCCATCACTACGAGCGAGCGGGGCGAGGGGTTTCGGTCTTTAAACGCCGCGCGGCCGAGCCTGATACCCTCCACAGCCGGCTGTGGAGGGATATATTCTCATATGAGCCTCGCGGGGACGCGAAGCGATAGGACGCCGAACACTCGAGGGGCGGGGACAGCCATCCCTACCCCGCCGGCAGGGCGGCGCGGTCTAATCGCGAACGCGCAGCACAGCCGCGCCCTGGATGCCGTCGTTCTTCAACTTCGCAAGCGCCTCCTGCGCCGCGTCCAGCGGGAAGAGCTCGACGCTTGTCTCTATCGGAATCTCGGCGGCAAGGCGCAGCAGTTCCCTGCCGTCCTCACGCGTGTTCGCCGTCACGCTCGTTAGCGTTCTCTCATTGAAGAGGTGGCTGTGGTAGTCGAGCGACGGGATATCGCTGAGGTGGATTCCGGCGCACGCGAGCGTCCCGCCCTTGTCGAGCGCTGCGAGGGCCGCCGGCACGATCTCCCCCGCCGGAGCAAACAGGATGGCGCTGTCGAGGCGCCTCGGGGGTGATTCGGTCGCATCGCCCGCCCAAGCAGCGCCGAGCGAACGAGCCAACTCCCGATGCCGTTCGCCGCGGGTCATCACGAACACCTCGCACCCGAAGTGCCGCGCAACCTGGATGACGATGTGCGCCGATGCACCGAAGCCGTATAGACCCAATCGGCAACCCGGCCTGGCGCCGGATCGGAGGTAAGCGCGGTAGCCGATTACGCCTGCGCAAAGAAGCGGGGCAGCGCGTTCGGGCATCAGCCCGTCCGATATCGGATAGGTGAACGCTGGGTCGGCGGCAACGACCTCGGCGTATCCGCCGTCAACGTGATAGCCAGTGAACTGCGGCGCGTCGCACAGGTTCTCCTTGTCGCCCACGCACCAACTGCACCGCCCGCACGAGCGATGGAGCCAGGGCACGCCGACCCGCTCTCCTGTATCACGCCTTCTCCCGATGGCTTGGTGGCCGGGAATGACGGGGTCCTTGGCCACGGGCAGGTCTCCCTCGATTACGTGTAGGTCGGTTCGGCAGACGCCGCACACCTCAACGTCAATAAGCACCTCGCCGGGCTGAGGAGTCGGCGCGGGCACTTCTCGCACGCCCAGTTGCAGCGACTCAACCTGCCCTCGCTGCTCGCACACGATAGCCCTCAACTATTGCACCTCTTCGAACCAAGCCGTGAAGTGTCGCAGCATCGGGCTTTGCTTCACGATGCGGAGACCCTTTACCTCGTGCCTCTGCTGCAACAGTCCCTCGAACACTTCGACGACATAGTTTGCGTGGGCTTGTGTGTAGACGCGGCGAGGGAGTGCGAGCCTGACCAACTCGTTGTCGGCGGGTTGCTCCTCGCCCGTCTGCGCGTCCCGCCTTCCGAACATCACGCTGCCGATCTCCACGCCCCTGATTCCGCCCTCTCGATAGAGTTCGACGACGAGTCGCTGCGCAGGGTATTGCGACGGCGGGATGTGGGGATAGAAGGCGTGGGCGTCCACATACACCGCGTGCCCTCCTGGTGGCTGCACGACCCGAACGCCTCTCTCGAGCAATCGCGAAACCAGATAGCGCGTACACGCGAGGCGATACTCGAGGTACGCCTCGTCGAGCACTTCATCCAAGCCGACGGCGAGCGCTTCGAGGTCTCTCCCCGCCATGCCGCCGTAGGTGGGGAATCCCTCGATCAGGATGAGCAGGTTGCGCGACTGCTCCGCCAGGTTGTCGTCGTTGAGCGCAAGAAACCCGCCGATGTTGCCGAAGCCGTCCTTCTTCAACGACATCGTCGCGCCGTCGCAAT
>Ga0209172_10003547_pt1 | contig 23500 bp, 25 predicted proteins | sample LarsenN4metaG_FD_184113 | JGI IMG/M metagenome (GOLD analysis project Ga0209172, IMG submission 184113) | Hot spring sediment bacterial and archeal communities from British Columbia, Canada, to study Microbial Dark Matter (Phase II) - Larsen... ... | reverse complement strand
CCGCCTGCTTCGTCAAGAGCTCGGCATCGACCAAGGTCCAAAGGACAAGAAGAAGGAGGTGCGGCGGCGGAGGAGGAGTGCGGCATGACTCAGGCCGACGCGTTTACAGGACCCTCAGGACTTGACCGACCCCGAGGAGTACGAGGAGAGGAAGCGGGTCCTCCTCGAGTCGGCCCGACGATGAGCACCCGACGCCTGGGCCTCCTCTTCATCGTGGTGGGGGTCATCGGTCTGATCGGCGTTCCCCTGGTCGTCGGCCCGGGTCCAGGCTCTCCGGGGCTCGATTGGATGGCCTCGATGCATGAGGGGATGATCGGGGGTGGCCTCCGCGCGGGCCGAGCACAAGCGCCGGTGCCCGGCGCTCCTGAGATCGAGGTAGCGAGCCGGGACTTCTCCTTCTCACCCACGGAACTCGCGGTCCCGGCAGGATCGGCGGTGAACGTGGTCCTCGTGAATGATGGGGACCTGCTTCACGACGTCACCATCCCGGCCCTCGGGTTCCGCGTGGAGGCGCCCCCTGGATCCAGGGTGTCGGCATCACTCACGGTGGTGAGCCCGGGGAGATATCAGTTCATCTGTTCCGTCCCCGGACACCGAGAGGCGGGGATGGAGGGAGTCGTCATCGCAACGTGACGGGCTCGGTAGAGAAACCGGGGGGACTCCACCATCCCTCTCCGATTTCTCCCCGTGCCCCCGGGAGGAATCGAACCTCCGCACGCGGTTTAGGAAACCGCTGCTCTATCCACTGAGCTACGAGGGCGAGCTGACGGCCACCCGGAGCGGGTCCGACCTCAGGATACCGTGGCACCCTTCGCGGAGGCGTATCGGGCCGGCGTCGTCCCGACGTGCCGGCGGAAGTGCCGCGTGAGATGCGCCTGGTCGTGGAACCCGACCGACGTCGCGACCTGCGCGATCGGCCCTCCGTCCAGGAGGCGTCGCCGGGCGGCCTCGATCCGCCGCCCGAGCAGGTACCGATGGGGCGAGATCCCGAACGTGCGCGTGAAGCACCGCACGACGTGCGCCGGGGAGACGTGGAGGATCCGTCCGGCCTCGGCCAGCGTGAGGGGTTCGAAGCGGTGGGCGTCGAGGAGGTCTCTGAGGTCCGTGGCCAGGTCGCGATCTCGGCGCTCGGTCGGCTCGACGATGCGATCGCCGAGGTGCCTGCGGATCCGCGCGCTCCCGATCGAGAGCATCGTCTCGGCCGCGAACCCCTCGTGCGGGTCGCGGAGCGCGTGGTGGAGCGCCCGCAGGTCCCGGACGAGCCGACCGTCCTCGATGTCCGGGGCGTCGACGGCCGGACCGGTCAGGCCCTCGTCGAGCACCTCGGTCCCGACGTAGAGCACGCGCTTGCGGTAGCCGACGTCGGCTGCTGGTCGCCCGTCGTGCACCACGTGTGGTGGGAGGAGGGTGACCCTCGCGCCCGCCGCGCCCCGGTGCCGCCTCTCGAGGTCGTACCGGATCGCGCCCTCGTCGACGATGAACACGGTCCATGCATCGTGCGTGTGGCGCGGATAGGCATGCTCGACGAACCGCGCGTGGAAGACCTCTCGGATCCCGGGGACCGCGGGCCTCCACGCCCGGACCCACTCACGGGGCGCGTCCAAGACGCGAAGATCGTACAAGACCTGGCCGGCGCTCCTGGTCTTGGATGCGTCCCGTGCCGACCGGCGCCGGTAGGGACGTGGCGTGAACGAGCTGGCGGGCCTCGTGCTGTTCGCGTTCGCCGGCTCTGTCTCGCCCGGGCCGAACAACGCCGTCCTGTGGGCCTCGGGGCTGCGGTTCGGGTTCCGGCGCACGGTCCCACACGTGCTGGGCACCGCGATCGGGATCGGGCTGCTCGTGGTCGGCGTGGCGGCCGGGGTCGGCGTCCTCGTCGAGACCGTGCCGGCGGTCGAGCTGGCGCTGAAGCTGTTGGGGTCGGCCTACCTGCTGTACGTCGCCTTCCTGGTGGTGGGGCGCGGCGCGATGGGGCGGAGCAGCGTCGCCCAGCCGCTCACCCTGTGGCAGGGCGTCCTCTTCCAGTGCGTCAACCCGAAGGCGTGGATCTTCGCCGTCGCCGCCGTGGGGACGTTCCTGCCTCCCGCGCTCCATCGGCTGGCGGGCGTCGCCGCGCTGACGCTGGTGCTGATGGTCGTGGTGGTTGGCTCGTCCTCGATCTGGGCGGCTGGCGGGGCGGCGCTCGGCCGGATCCTCGACGACGACCGGCGGCGTCGTGCGGTCAACGTCGCGCTCGCGATCCTGCTCGTGGCCTCGGTCGCGCTCATCTGGGTGTAGCGAACGCCGACGAACCGACGAGCCCGTGCTGCGGCAGAAGGGATCCGGAGACGCCAGGCGAGCGGGGTCCGGGGTTTGCGAGCGCCTCGGGCGCCGGAGAGGATGAGCTCGTGAAGGCGAAGGGGCTGGCGCTGGCCGTGGGCGGGGTTCTGCTGCTGATGCTGGCGGGCTGCGCTCCGGGGCCGAACCTTCAGCAGGGGGTCGCCGATCCCGCCGGCGAGATCGCGGGCTTCTGGCTCGGGTTGTGGCACGGGATCATCGCGCCGATCACCTTCGTCATCTCGCTGTTCAACGACAACGTGGACGTCGACGAGATCCACAACAACGGGAACTGGTACAACTTCGGCTTCGTCCTCGGGGCCGGCATCCTGCTGGGCGGCGGCGGCGCCGGATCCAGGGGGAGGGGGCGATGAGGACGCGAGGGGCCCGCGAGTCGGGCTCGAGGTCGCACCCGGCCGCGCTCCGGACGGGTGGTCGAGGAGGTCCGCCGGACCGTTAGCGTCCAGCCGGGGGCGAGCACGACCCCTGGGCTCACGTACGATCGCGGTCACGATGTCCCTGCTGCGGGAGCGCCTCGACCTCCGCGAGGCGCTCGTCACGGTCCGACGCGAGGGCGCGGCCTTCGTCCCGGGAGCGCTCGACGAGGCGTTCCGGCTTCGGCTCCGCCGGGAGGTCGACGCCGGGCCGTTCCGGAGCATGAGCGGCACCTACGGCAAGGTCCGGATGGAGATCGACGGGTACGACGTCCCGGCCCCGATGGACGGCTTCCCCCTGATGCGGGAGCTGGCCGAGATGCTCGGCGAGGCCGTGCGTGCGTCCGGGGCCGGGATCCGCGGGCTGGCGACCTGGAGGCCGAACGAGATCGGTGTGGCCCGCTACCGACCCGGCTCGCTGGGGATCACGCCGCACCTCGACGGCAAGTGGTACCGCAGGCTCGTCGCCGTGGTGACCGTCTACGGGCGCTCGCGGTTCGCGATCTGCCGCACCCGCGAGGGCGATGTGGTCGCCGAATGGTGGCCGGGCCCGGGCGACCTCGTGCTGATGCGCGCGCCCGGGCTCGGTGGTCTCCGCGACGGCCGCCCGTTCCACCTCGCCGAGGGGCCGAGGCGCGGGATGCGCTGCTCGCTCGGGATCCGGATGACGGTGAGTACGGCATCCTCGGACGTGAACGAGTCGTCGACGGGGAACATGAACGCCCCTCCTCCCGTCGCCAGGCCCGGCACGATCGCCAGGGAGTCCGGGAGCGGCTGAGCGACCGAGGGCTCGTAGACGCGGTCCCCGATACGAGCGACAGGGCCTCGTTGAAGACGGCCGACGAACTCCCCAGGTTCTCGAACATCGCTTCGATGAGCACGGCCGGACCGGATCCCCCCGGGACGTTGCCGAGCGTGGCGGTCCCGAGCGTGACGTGGGACCGGGCGAACCAGAACTCCGCCCCGACCTCGACGGTGACGGGGACCTCGGGGGTGGGCGCGGCGACCATCTCGGCGGGGGAGGTGGCGACCGGGCTGGCCGCTCCCGTGGCGGCGCCGTCGCCGTCCGCGATCGGCTCCTCGACACCACCACTTCCACAGGCCGACAGGGCCGAAACGATAAGCACGGCGGCGCCGATCCTCGCGATGGTCAGGAGCCCGCGGTGCTGCCGAAGTCGATCGGGATGCACGCCCCCGTGATCGGGGCGGCCTCCGCCGAGGCCAGGTACAGGATCAGCGCGGCCACCTCCTCGGGGCGGATGAACCGGGCGCGCTCGCCCTGTGGGTACTTCGCGAGCAAGGCCCGGAGGTAGCCGTCCGGATCCCCGCCACCATAGTCGCGCGCCTGGCCGGCGAGCATCGGCGTGTCGACGTCGTTCGGGCAGACGGCGTTCACGCGCACGCCTCTCGGCGCGAGCTCGAGCGCGAGCGCCTTCGTGAGCAGCGAGACCCCTCCCTTCGAGGCGCTGTAGACGGCGGTCCCAGCCGTCCCGACGAGCCCGAGGTCCGAGGACAGGTTCACGATGCATCCCTCGGACCGCTCGAGGTGCGGGATCGCGAACCGGCACGCGAAGAACGTGCCCTTCAGGTTCACGTCGATCGTGCGGTCCCACTCCTCCTCGGTCGTCTCGGCGGTCGGGCCCTCGACCCAGACGCCGGCGCAGTTCACGAGCACGTCGAGCCCTCCGTGGCGCTCGACGGTCGCGGCCACCATGCGCTCGCAGTCGGCCACGACCGAGACGTCGGCCACGATCGTGTCGAAGGGCGGTCCGACCTCGGCCAGCGCTTCGGCCGAACGGTCCGCGAGGACGACCGTGTGGTCTGCGGCCGCGAACCGTTCCGCCACCGCCCGACCGATCCCGCCCGCCCCGCCGGTGATCAGGACGACCTTCGCCACGTCGATCGGTGTCCGTCCGTTCGGGTCAGAGGCCCATCCGGCTGCGGGGCAGGAACCTGCCCTGTCCTTCCTTCGCGTGGAACTCCCCGTCCTTCACGAGGACGGCCCCCCGCTGCATGACGATCTCGGGCAGGCCTCGGACCCGCAACCCTTCGAAGCACGAGTAGTCGACGTTCATGTGATGCGTCTCGGCCGAGATCACGCGCTCGTGGTTCGGGTCGAACACGACGATGTCGGCGTCCGAGCCGGGCGCGATCGTGCCCTTGCGAGGGTAGAGCCCGAACATCTTGGCCGGGGCCGTCGCCACGAGCTCCACGAACCGATCCAGGCCGATCCGCCCGTCGTGGACGCCCTGGAAGATCAGCGTGAACCGGTCCTCGACGCTCGGGAGGCCGTTCGGGATCTTCGAGAAGTCGCCCCGACCGAGCTCCTTCTGCCCCTTGTAGTTGAACGGCGCGTGGTCGGTCGCCACGATCTGGAGGTCGTCCTGCCGCAGGCCGGCCCACAGGTCCTCCTGGTGGTCCTTCGGTCGCAGCGGCGGCGAGCAGACGAACTTCGCGCCCTCGAACCCGGGGCGCGCCATGTCGTCGCTGGACAGGAACAGGTACTGCGGGCAGGTCTCCGCGTACGCGGCCAGGCCCCGGTCCCGCGCCTCGCGGACGGCGTTCAGCGCGTCGCGTGACGACAGGTGGACGATGTAGGCGGGCGTGCCGGCGAGCTCGGCGAGCTTGAAGACGCGGTGGACGGCCTCTCCCTCCATCGCCGCGGGACGCGACATCCCGTGGTACCTCGGCTCGGTCTTGCCCTCCGCGACGTACTGCTTCACGAGCACGTCGATCGGACCCCCGTTCTCCGCGTGCATCATGATGAGGGCCCCGCTGTCGGCCGCCCGCTGCATGGCGCGGAAGATCGAGGCGTCGTCGAGCATGAAGACCCCCGGGTAGGCCATGAACAGCTTGAAGGAGGTCACCCCCTCGCCGACGAGCTCGTCCATCTCCTTCAGGACCTGGTCGTTGACCTCCTTCACGATCATGTGGAACCCGAAGTCGGTGCACGCCTTCTGCGCCTTCTCGTGCCACACGTCGAGGCCCTGGCGCAGCCCCTCCCCCGTGCCCTGGAGGGCGAAGTCGATCACCGTCGTCGTCCCCCCGAAGGCCGCGGCCCGGGTCCCCGTCCCGAAGTCGTCCGAGCAGAAGGATCCCCCGAAGGGCAGGTCGAAGTGCGTGTGGGGATCGACGCCGCCAGGCATCACGTAGCGATCCGTCGCGTCGATGACCGCGTCGGGCTCCACCGGAAGGTCGAGCCCGATCGCGACGACCTTCTCGTCCTCGATGAGGACATCGGCCTTCGCGATCTCGCTCGCGGTGACGACCGTTCCGTTCCGGATGAGCGTCCTCATGGCAGCAGCTCCGTGAGCTCTCCGTAGGTCTCGGGGCGCCGATCGCGCAGGAACTGCCACGTGTCGCGCACCTCGCGGATCTTGTCCAGATCCAGGTCGGCGACCAGGACCTCGTCTTCCGAGTCCGATGCCTGGGCGACGATCTGCCCGCGCGGGTCGCAGAAGTACGAGGAGCCGTAGAACCGGGCGGTGGACAGCGGCTCCTCGACGCCGACGCGGTTGCTGGCGGCGATCCAGTACCCGTTGGCCACGGCGTGCGCCGGCTGCTCCAGCTCCCACAGGTACCTCGAGAGCGACTCCACGGTCGCCGATGGGTTGAACACGATCTCGGCGCCCTTGAGCCCGACCTGCCGCGCGACCTCGGGGAAGTGCCGGTCGTAGCAGATGATGAGCCCGATCCTGCCCACCGACGTGTCGAACACCGGGTACCCGAGGTTCCCGGGCTTGAAGTAGAACTTCTCCCAGAAGCACGGGCCGACGTGCGGGATGTGCGTCTTGCGGTACTTGCCGACCAGGGTCCCGTCGGCCTCGATCACCGCGGCCGAGTTGTAGTACACCCCGGTCTGGGCCTCCTCGAACCAGGGCACGATGAGCACCATCCCGTGCTGCCTGGCGACCTCGCGCATCCGGGTGATCGTCGGACCGTCCTCGGGCTCGGCCGTCCGGTACCACTTCGGGTCCTGCTCGGCCGGGAAGTAGGGACCGTGGAAGATCTCCTGGAGGCCCGTGACCTTCGCGCCCTCCGCCGCGGCCTTCCCGATCAGCTCGATGTGCTTCTGGATCGCCTCCTCCTTGGGCATGTTGGCGTAGCACTGGATCAGTGCCGCTCGGACCGTCGTCATGGGCGAGCCCTCCTTCCGGGTGCGCGACCCACGGGGATCAGGCGAACGCCGGGATCAGATGCCTCCCGAACCCCTCGATCACCGCCGCCGGGTCGTCGACCATCGAGTAGATGTTGAACTGGTGCACGCCGAGCGCCTCGAGCTCCTCGAGCTTGGCCCGGCAGCGCTCGGCGGTCCCGATCACGCAGAACCGGTCGACCACCTCGTCGGTCACGAACGCCGCGTGCTCGGCCCCGGTCCGCCCGTGATCGGCGTAGTCGTAGTGGTCGCGCGCCTCGATGTAGTCGATGAGCTCCTGGGGGAGCTCGGTCGTGCTGTAGCGGCGGACCAGGTCCACGACGTGGTTCGACACGAGCGCCGGGAACCACCGGACCTGCTCGCGGGCGTGGGCGAGGTCGTCGGTGATGTAGGCGGGTGCCGCGCTCATGATCTGGATGTCCTCGAACCGCCTGCCCGCCTCCTCGGCGCCCTCCCGCACGTACCGCAGCGACCACCGGATGATGTACGGGTCCGCGAGCTGCATGATGAGCCCGTCGGCCACGCGCCCCGCGCAGCGGAGGGCTTTCGGGCCGTAGGCCGCGACCCAGACCGGGAGCCGCCCCGTCGCCCACTTCAGCTGCGTCGGGGTTCCGTCGTAGTCGACGGTCCGACCCTCGGCGAGGTCCCTGATCATCCGGCACGCCGTCTCCAGGCGCTCGACCGTGACCGGCGGCTTACCGATCACACGCCGCGCGCTGTCGCCCCGACCGATCCCCATCACCATCCGGCCCCCGGAGATCTCGTTCAGGGTCGCGAGGGCGCTGGCCGTGACCGTGATGTCTCGGGTCGCCGGGTTCGTCACGCAGGGTCCGATCCTGACCCGGGCGGTGTTCGACGCGATCAACGCGAAGACCGGGTAGACGTCCTGCCACAGGACGTGCGAATCCCACGCCCACACGTAGTCGAACCCGTTGTCCTCGGCGAGCTTGGCCCACTCCGCGACCCGGGATGCCGGCGGATCCAACATGAACGTCACGCCGAAGGAAAGCATCCAGGCCCTCCCTTCGTTCGGCCCGTCCCGGGCAGCCTACCTCGGGTCATCCGGCCGCGTCGGCCGGGGACGGGGTCCTGGAGACCCGGCCCGGCTCGGGAGGTGACCCGCGGACACGGCAGCACCGGGACCCCCCGATACACTGCCGCGCACCGGGTCCGACGCGAGGGGTGATCGTGGCGCTCGAGGTTCCCTGTCCCCACTGCGGCCCCCGCCCCTTCACCGAGTTCTCGTTCGGCGGGGAGCTCCGCCCGACCGACGCCCCCGATCCCGAGCGCGACTTCGACCGCGTCTACCTTCGCCGCAACGCGCCCGGGCCGCAGGAGGAGCGCTGGTACCACGCGCTCGGGTGCCGCCGGTGGTGCACCCTCATCCGGGACCAGGCGACGAACCGGTTCCTGCCGTGAGCGGCACGCTCGGGTTCGAGGGGCGGCGGGTGCCGTTCGTCGAGACCGACACGGTGGCCTCGGCCCTGTTCCGCGCCGGCGTGCGGACGTTCACGCGCTCGCTGAAGCTCCACCGTCGCCGCGGGCTCCTGTGCCTCTCGGGCGACTGCCCGAACTGCCTGGTCTCGGTCGACGGCGTGCCGGGGATCCGCTCGTGCACCGAGCCGTGCCGGGACGGGATGCGCGTCCGGCGCGAGACCGGTTGGCCCTCGACCGAGCGCGACCTGCTGCACGTCACCGACAAGCTCCACCGGCTGATGCCGGTCGGCTTCTACTCGAAGACCTTCATCCGGCCCCGGTGGGCCTGGACGGTGGCCGAGCGCGTGATCCGGCGGGCGACCGGAGTGGGGCGCCTGCCGCTCGGTCGCCCGGTCGAGCGGCGCGTCTCGCGGACGGTGCACGTCGACGTCCTCGTGGTCGGGGCCGGCGCGGCCGGGCTAGGGGCCGCCCTGGACGCGAGCCGGACGGGGGAGCGGGTGCTGGTCTGCGACGAGGCGACGATCGGCGCGGCGATCGCCCCCGGCCCGGACCTCGACCGCGTGCGCGGGCTCGAGACCAAGGTGCGGGCGCTCGGTGATGTCGACGTCCTCGAGAACCACGCCGCGCTCGGCTTGTACGAGGGGCCGCTGGTCCCGCTCGCCTCCGAGGAGGAGCTCGTCCAGGTTCGACCACGACGGGTGGTCGTGGCCACCGGCGCGACCGAGATCCCCGGCGTGTTCCCCGGGAGCGACCTGCCCGGCGTGTGGCTCGGGCGGGGCGCCGCTCGGATGGCCGGCGTGCACGGCGTCCGGCCCGGCGAGGTGGCGGTGGTCGAGGCCAGGACCGAGGAGGGGCTGAGGCACGCGCAGACGCTGCGGGCCGCCGGCGTGGAGATCGCCGCGCTCGTCGTCCCCCCGGGTCGCGGCTCGCCGGACGCGGTCGAGGGCGAGGTCGTCGCCGCCGAGGGTCGACGCGCGGTCGAGGCCGCCGTGCTGCGGCTCGCCGACGGCCGGAGGTTCCGGGTCCGGTGCGACGCGGTGGTGCTCTCGCTCGGTCTCTCGCCCCGGGACGGCCTGCTCCGGATGGCCGGCGACGAGCCGGTGGAGGCGGTGGGGGATGCGGCGGGGAAGGGCGACCCGCTGCCGGCGCCGGGTCGCGGCGTCGTGTGCCTGTGCGAGGACGTGGCCACCGCCGACCTCGAGCAGGCGTGGCGCGAGGGCTTCCGCTCGGCCGAGATCCTCAAGCGCTACACGACCGCGACGATGGGGCCCTGCCGCGGTGCGATGTGCGGTCGGTACCTGACGGCGTTCGCCGCCGCGCGGGCGCCGGGTGAGGCGCTCGCCTCGGCCCGGCCGACGGCGCGCCCGCCGCTCCGGCCGGTCCCGCTCGGCACGCTCGCGGCCGCGGTGCACGAGACGGTCGACAAGCGGACGTCGCTCCACGGCCTGCACGTCGGCGCGGGCGCGCGGATGGATCGATCCGGCGGGTGGCTGCGCCCGTTCCGCTACGGCGACGTGCGCGCCGAGATCCGGGCGGTGCGCGAGCGCGCGAGCGTGATGGACGTGGGGACGCTGGGGAAGCTCCTCGTCTCGGGGCGCGACGCGGCGACCCTGCTCGACCGCGTGTTCCCGTGCCGCGTCGAGGACCTCGCGCCGGGTCGCGCGCGGTACCTGCTCGCGCTCGACGAGGCGGGGTACGTGATGGACGACGGGATGCTGCTCGCGCTCGGCGAGGGCGGGTTCCTGATCACCTCGACCTCGGGCGGCGCTCCGCGGATGGAGGCGTGGCTGCGGAGCTGGATCGATCGGCTCGAGCTCCACGCGCACCTGGTGGATCGGACGGCGGAGCTCGGTGCGATCAACGTCGCGGGACCGCTCGCGCGCGACCTGCTCGCGCGACTCACGGACGACGACCTGGGCGCCGAGGCGATCCCGTACCCGGGCCACGCCGAGATCACGGTGGCGGGTGTCCCGTGTCGCGCGATCCGCACCGGGTTCGTCGGCGAGCTCGCCTTCGAGCTGCACCACCCGCGCTCGCGTGGCCCCCGGCTGTGGGAGGCGCTCGTGCGTGAGGGCCGGGCGTTCGACCTGCTGCCGCACGGGCTCGACGCGCTCGAGGTCCTCCGCCTGGAGAAGGGGCACGTGTACCTGGGGCAGGACACGCTGCCCGACGACACGCCGGCCAAGCTCGGCCTGGGCTGGGCCGTGGCGACGGACAAGCCGTGGTTCGTCGGCAAGATGGCGCTCGAGCGCATGGCGGCGCTCCCGCTCGAGCGCACGCTGGTCGGGCTCGAGCTCGAGGGTCCGTACGCGGACGCCGCCGACCTGCGGGGGACGCCGCTGGTCCTGGACGGCCGCGTCGTCGGCCGGCTGACCTCGGCCGCGCGCTCGGAGGCGCTCCGCCGCGACATCGGGCTCGGGTGGGTCCGTGCGATCGATGGAACGTTCCCCGAGGAGCTCCGCGCCGGCCCGGCGACCGCGCGGGTCGTCCCGAGGACCTTCTACGACCCCGAGGGGGTGCGCCTGCGTGGCTGAGCTGCGCGAGGGCGCGGTCCGCGTGACCGGCGTGTTCGCCTCGCCCGAGGCGTGCGAGCGTGTGGCGGGCGAACCGGACACCCACCGGATCGCGCCGGACGAGGCGATGCTGCTCGGCGACGTGCCGGAGGACCTCGAGGCCACCGTCCTCGCGCTCGACCCCGACGCGCTCGTCCTCGACGTCACCGACGGCTGGGGCCTGCTCGAGCTCCGTGGCTCCGACGCGCGCGAGGCGTTCGCGCGGATCTCCGAGCTCGAGCTGCCCGAGCGCGGGTTCGTGCAGGGCGAGGTCGCCAGGGTCGGCGTCCGCGTGCTCGTCGAGGACGACCGGCTGCGCCTGCTCGTCCCGGCGATGTGGACCGAGCACGTGCGCGAACGCATCCTGGCCGACGCCGCGGAGCTGCTGCGATGAGCGGCCTCTTCCGGACCAAGGAGTTCCTGAAGCGCCATGACGTGAAGCGGAGCTACGACGTGGTGATCGTCGGCGGCGGCGTGAACGGGCTCTCGCTCGCCTACCACCTCGCGCGGTACCAGGGGATCCGCGACGTCGCGGTGCTCGAGCGCCGGTACCTGGGCTTCGGCGCGTCGGGCCGGAACACGCAGGTGATCCGCGCCACCTACAACACGCCGGAGACCGTCCCGCTGTACGCGAAGAGCCTCGCGATGTACCGGACGCTCTCGCAGGAGCTGGACTTCAACGTGCAGTTCAGCACGCAGGGGAACCTCGACCTGTGTCACACGCAGGACTCGCTCCAGGTCGAGCGGGAGAAGGTGCTGCTCCACCGCGAGTACGGCGTGGACACCGAGATCCTCTCGCCCGATCGGATCCTCGAGGTCTGCCCGCACGTCGACCTGTCGGCCGGGGGCGAGCTGCCGGTGATCGGGGCCTCGTACCACCCGCCGGGCGCGTTCGCGCGGCACGACTCGGTGGTGTGGGCGTACGCGATCGCGGCGCAGCGCCACGGGGTGCACGTGCACGAGGGCGTCGGCGTGACCGGGGTCGACGTCCGGGACGGCCGGTGCGTCGGCGTGCAGACCACCGCCGGTCCGATCTCGGCCGGGCGCGTGGTCTCGGCGGTGGCCGGGTGGAGCTCGGAGCTCGCGGCGATGGCGGGCGTCCGCCTGCCGATCGTCACGATGTCGCTCCAGGCGTTCGTCACCGAGCCGTACCGGCACGTGCTCGACGGGCTGGTGTCCTCGATGGACCTGTACGTGTACGCCTCGCAGACCCCCCGCGGCGAGATCCTGATCGGCGCGGAGGTCCTGCCGTACTCGACGTACTCGACCCGCTCGACGTTCGGGTTCCTGTGCGAGGCCTCCAAGCGCGCGGTCCAGCTCCTGCCGATCCTCGCGAACGCGCGCGCGATGCGACAGTGGGCCGGCCTGTGCGACATGACACCGGACTCGTCCCCGATCCTCGGGGAGTCCGAGGTGCCGGGGTTCCTCCTCATGTCGGGGATGGGGACGTGGGGGTTCAAGGGCGCCCCGGTGTTCGGGCAGACGATGGCCGAGCTCCTCGCGACCGGCCGCACGCCCGAGCTGATCCGACCGTTCGCGCCGACGCGGTTCCGCGAGGACCGGATGGTGCCGGACGCCGCCTCCGCCGGCACGCACTGAGGGCGCCGGGTTGCGCGAACCGCGCGGATGCGCTTGTCTCGCACCGTGGGGGACGACATGGAGGACGCGTCCGAGCGTCTGCTGCACGCGATCGAGGACTTCGAGCAGGTCGCGGAGGCGGTGACGTCGGACGAGGCCGCGCGCGCGTTCGACGAGGCCACGCTGCAGGTGTTCTGGCAGCGCTGGCCACACGTGAGCACGTGGGCCGGGGCGCTGTGGCGCCAGCTGAACGCGGACCTCGCCGAGCCCGCCACCCCGGTCGAGGAGTCCGGGTCGATCGACATCGGCGGCGAGGGCGGCTGAGCCACCGGAGGAGCCGGGCATGCCCACGCTGGAGGAGATCATGAGCCGGGACGTCCTGACGACCGCCGCCGACTCGACGATCGCCGAGGCCGCGACGGCGATGCTCAAGGCGCAGGTCGGTTCGGCGGTCGTGATGGACGGCGCCTACCTGGCGGGGATCCTCACCGAACGGGACGTCGTGCGGGCCGCGGCGGCGGGGTCGGACCCGTCGTCGACGCCCGTCTCCGAGTGGATGACGCCGGACCCGGTGACCGCGAGCCCCGACACCGAGGCCGAGGAAGCCGCCGAGATCATGATGAGCCAGGGGTTCCGGCACCTCCCGGTGGTCCGGGGGACGGACATGGTCGGGATCGCCAGCCTCCGAGACATCCTGCGGACCCGGATCCGTCGCCGCTCGTCGTAGCCCGACGACGCACGCCCCGCGCGGCGGTGCCATCATGGTGGGTGGGTGAGGTCTGTGGCGGCCGTCGACCAGGCGTACCCGACGAAGTACTGGACCCGCCTGGAGGACGGGCGGGTCCGCTGCGACGTGTGCCCGCGGGCCTGCTCGCTGCACGAGGGCCAGCGCGGGTTCTGCTTCGTCCGCGCCCGCCAGGGCGACCAGATCGTGCTCACGACCTACGGGCGCTCGAGCGGGTTCTGCGTCGACCCGATCGAGAAGAAGCCGCTGAACCACTTCCTGCCCGGGACCTCGGTCCTGTCGTTCGGCACGGCCGGGTGCAACCTCGGGTGCCGCTTCTGCCAGAACTGGGACATCTCGAAGTCGAGGGAGATCGACACGCTGGCCGACGCGGCCTCGCCCGAGGCGATCGCGGAGGCCGCCGAGCGCCTGGGGTGCCGGAGCGTGGCGTTCACCTACAACGACCCCGTGATCTTCCTCGAGTACGCGATCGACGTCGCCGACGCGTGCCGGGAGCGGGGGGTCCGGGCGGTCGCGGTCACCGCCGGCTACATCTCACCGGAGCCCCGTCGCGAGTTCTACGCGCACATGGACGCGGCGAACGTCGACCTGAAATCGTTCAGCGAGACCTTCTACCACCGGATCTGCTTCGGCCACCTGCGGCCGGTGCTCGAGACGCTCGAGTACCTGCAGCACGAGACCGAGGTGTGGTTCGAGATCACGAACCTGCTGATCCCGGGCGAGAACGACTCCGACGAGGAGATCGACGCGATGACCCGCTGGGTGGTCGAGCACCTCGGCCCGGACGTGCCGATGCACTTCACCGCGTTCCACCCCGACTTCAAGATGATGGACCGGCCGCATACGCCGCCCGAGACGCTCACCCGGGCCCGGCGGATCGCGCTCGCGAACGGCGTCCACTACCCGTACACGGGGAACGTGCACGACGTGGTGGGGGAGAGTACGTACTGCCACGCCTGCGGGGCCGTGCTGATCGAGCGCGACTGGTTCGCGCTCGGCGCCTGGAACCTCACGCCCGACGGCCGGTGCCGCTCCTGCGGGACGCCGTGCGCCGGGGTGTTCGAGGGCGAGCCCGGTCGCTGGGGGCCGCGGCGGCTGCCGGTGCGGCTCGCGGCCCCGTGAGCGTCCGCCCGCCGGCGGTCGCGGGGACCTTCTACCCGGCCGATCCGCGGGAGCTCGCGGCCGCGGTCGACGGGATGCTCTCGACGGCTGAGGCCCACGCGGGTCCACCGCCCGTCGCGCTCGTCGCGCCCCACGCCGGGTACGTCTACTCGGGCCCGATCGCGGCGAGCGCGTACGCGCTGCTCCGCGGCTCGGAGCTGCGGCGGGTCGCGATCCTCGGGCCCGCGCACTACGTCCCGCTCCGGGGATGCGCGGTCCCGGCGGCGGACGCGTGGGCGAGCCCGCTCGGGCAGGTGCCGGTCGACGCCGCAGCGCGCGAGGCGGTGGGCGTCCCGGCCGACGACGGTCCGTTCGAGCCCGAGCACTCGCTCGAGGTCCAGCTCCCGTTCCTCCAGCGCGTGCTCGTGGGGGGCTTCTCGGTCCTGCCGATCGCGGTCGGGGCCTGTCCGCCCTCGGACGTGGCGGACGTGATCGGCCTGCTGCCGCCGGACGTCTTCGTCGTGGTGAGCACCGACCTCAGCCACTACCACGACGACGCCAACGCCAAGCGCCTGGACCGGCGGACGGCCCAGGCCGTGCTCGCGCTGGACCCCGAGGCGATCGGGCCCGAGGACGCCTGCGGGGCGTTCGCGCTCCGTGGGTTGGTCGAGCACGCTCACCGCCGGGGACTCGTCGCCGAGCTGCTCGACCTGCGGACCTCCGCGGACACGGCCGGGGACCCCCGCCGGGTGGTCGGCTACGGGGCGTTCGCGTTCCGCGAGCCGGCTTGACCGTCCCTCACGCGTCCTCGTCGCGCGAGCGGTCCGAGCCGATCGCTTTGCGGAGCTGCTCGCCCGCCTCGGTGAGCGTCACGCCGACGGCGTCCCCCAGGGCCTTGACCGCCTTGGTCAGGTCCTGCTTGACCGCGGGGTCGCGGATCGTGTCGCCGAGCGCGGTGAAGGCGCGGTTCAGCTGCTCGGTGAGGCCCTTCGCGGCGGCCTCCACCTCCTGCTGGGTCTGCTCGCCGGCCTTGCGGTAGCGCCCGGCGGCCAGGCGCGCCCACGACGAGAACGCCTCGCCGACCTCGTCCCATGCCTGCTTCGAACGCTCCATCGCGGTTCCGAGTCTACGGCGTCCGTCTCCGTTCAGCGGCCGAGCGCGTCGGCCATCGCCGCGATGTCCTCCGGCGTGGTCCCGCAGCAGCCGCCGATCAGCGAGGCGCCGGCCTCCCGCCACTCGGTCGGGCGCAGCAGCGGGCGCGCGTCCTGCCGGGGCGGGTCGGCCCAGACCTTCCGGACCGGGTCCCAGAACGCGCCGCGGTTCGGGTAGCAGACGACCGGACGGTCGGTGCGGGCGGCCGCGATCTCGATCAGGCTCGTCACGTGGATCGGCGACGTGCAGTTCACGCCGACCGCGACCACCGACGGCGCCGAGGTCGCCACCGCCACCGCCTCCTCGAACGGCGTGCCGTCACACGTGTGCGCGCCGTCGCGACAGCTGAAGCTCATCCAGGCCGGCACCTCGGGCACGCGCTCGAGCGCGCGGACGAGCGCCCGGGCCTCGGCGATCGAGGGGATCGTCTCGATCGCGAACACGTCCGCCCGGGCCTCCGCGAGCGCCTCCATCCGCGGCAGGTGGAATCCCACGAGCTCGTCTTCGCCCTTGTCGTAGTCGCCGGTGTACTCGGCCCCGTTGCCCAGGACGGCGCCGTACGGGCCGACCGAGGCCGCCACCAGCCGCCCTCCGCCGTCGAACCCCTCGGCGGCCTCCCGGGCGATCTCCACGCTCCGTCGGATGAGATGGGCCGCGGCCTTCGGGTCGAACCCGCGGGCCGCGAGCCCGTCGAAGCTCGCCTGGTAGCTCGCCGAGATCGCGACGTCGGCCCCGGCCCCGAAGTACGAACGGTGGACCTCGCGGATCAGCTCGGGATCCTCGACGAGCACCTTGGCCGACCAGAGCGGGTCGCGCAGGTCGGCGCCGCGGCGCTCGAGCTCGGTGGCCAGGCCGCCGTCGAGCACGATCGTGCCCCGCTCGTCCAGCAGCTCCGCGATCGGGTCGGCCATGACGCCTCGCAGCTTACGCGTCGTTGACCCGAGCGGCCGGACCGGCCAGGATGCGTTCGACCCGCGAGAGGGGAGGGCTGCATGCTGGCGACCAGCGCGTACCTGATCGTGTTCCGGATCCTGCACGTCATGGGTGGGATCGCCTGGGGTGGGGCCATCTTCCTGATGGTCTTCTTCCTGCAGCCGACGGCCAAGGCGATCGGCCCCGCGGCCGGTCCGTTCATGCGTGAGCTGCTATCCACGCGCAGGCTGGTCGACTGGATCCTCGGGATCGCGACCGTCACGATCGTCGCGGGGGGGTTCCTGTACTGGCACGATTGGCAGCAGTTCGCGAGCCTCGGTGACTTCCTGGGCGGCGCGTTCGGGCTGTGGCTCACGATCGGGGCGATCTCCGCGCTGATCGCCTTCGCGATCGGACTCTTCGCGACCCGGCCCGCGATCGTGCGCACCTTCGCGGTCGGCGCCCGGATCGCCCAGGCGGGGGAGCAGCCGCCCGAGGAGCTGGTGAGGGAGATGGCCGCCCTGCAGGCCAGGGCCAGGACCCTGGCGAAGCTCAACCTCACGTTCGTGGCGATCGCCGCCTTCGCGATGTCCACGGCCCGGTACTGGTAGGGGGCGGCGCGGTACGCTCGCGGGCGTGCCCACCGTCTACGACCTCACGCTCGACGAGCTCACCGAACGCCTGGTCGGCTGGGGCGAGCCGCCCTTCCGAGCCCGGCAGATCCATCGGCAGCTCTGGCGCCGCGCCGTGCCCTACGAGCGGATGCCCGACGTGCCGAAGCCGTTGCGCGAGCGTCTGGCGACCGAGCTCCCGACGGGGGTGGAGGTGCTCGAGGAGCGGGTGGCCGACCGCGGCACCACGCGGAAGGCGCTGCTGCGCCTCGGCAGCGCGCACGTGATCGAGACCGTCCTGATGGGCTACCGCGACCGCGTGACCGTCTGCGCCTCCACCCAATCCGGCTGCGCGATGGACTGCGGCTTCTGCGCGACCGGCCAGATGGGGTTGAAGGGGAACCTCACCGCCGGCGAGATCGTCGCGCAGGTGGTGTGGGGGCGGCGCGAGGCGCCGAGGCTCCCGCGCTCGACGCCGCGCCGGCTCACGAACGTGGTGTTCATGGGCATGGGGGAGCCGCTCGCGAACGAGCGACACACGTTCGGCGCGCTCGCGCGCCTGACCGACCCGGACGGCATGCGGATCGGCGACCGCCATATCACGGTCTCGACCGTCGGCGTGGTGCCCGGGATCCGGCGGCTGGCCGAGGCGTTCCCGCAGGTCCGGCTGGCGGTGAGCCTGCACGCCGCGACCGACGAGCTGCGGAGCGAGCTCGTTCCCGCCAACCGCCTGTGGCCGCTCGCCGAGCTGGAGGAGGCCGTCGCGGTTTGGCGGGCGCGCACGAAGCACCGCCCGTCGATCGAGTGGGCGATGATCGACCGGACGAATGACTCGGACGAGCAGGCCGAGGCGCTCGTTCCGATCGCGCTCCGGCTGCACGCGCACGTGAACCTGATCCCGCTGAACCCCACGCCGGGCTGGCCCTCGCCCCCGAGCCCGCCCGAGCGGATCCGGTCCTTCGCCGCGATCCTCGAGGACGCCGGGGTCACGGTGACGATCCGCGACACGCGCGGCCGTGGGATCGAGGCCGCCTGCGGACAGCTCAGCCTCGAGCACGGACGCTCGACGGTCGCCGGGTAGCGAGCCGTCGGCCGGACGGGCTGCCGCCGTTATCCCCTAAAGCGGCCACGTAGTTCGCCGATACCTCCCCTGTGGAGAACCACGCGGTGAGGGTGCTGGGCGGATGGCGAACCGGACGTTGACCAGGGCGTGGGTCGTGGGTCTCGTGGGCCTGGTGCTCCTCGGCGGCGCCGGCCTGGCCGGCGCCGCGAACCACGGCGACAAGCTGGCCGCCTGCTACTCGAAGGAGACCGGTGCCGTGCAGATGCGCCGGATGTCCGGTCTGCCGTCGAGGTGCCCGCGGGGATCGGTCAGGTTCACGTGGAGCGCGTCCGGTCCTCAGGGCCCGATCGGCCCACAGGGCCCCACCGGCCCGATGGGTCCCCAGGGACCGCAGGGCGCGACCGGCCCGATGGGTCCGCAGGGTCTCCAGGGTCCCGCAGGGCCGACCGGTGCGACCGGCCCGATGGGTCCGCCGGGCGACGCGGGCACGGTCGGGGCAACCGGGGCGACCGGACCGATGGGCCCCACCGGGCCCGTGGGTCCCGAGGGCCCGATGGGACCGGCCGGCCCGGCCGGTGATCCCGGGGTCTCGGGCCTGGAGCTGGTCACGGTGTCCTCGGCCGTCGACTCCGTCGCCCGGAAGAACGTGACGGCGACCTGCCCGGCCGGCAAGAGCGCGATCGGGGGCGGCGCCGAGATCGTGGCGGGGACCGCGACGGCGGCCCAGGTCGAGAACGTTGGGATCAGCGCGGTTCGACCGACGGCCGCGCTCGATGGCTGGTCCGCCACGGCCTGGGAGACCGACAGCATCTCCACGACGTGGTCGCTCTCGGTCCACGCTCTCTGCGCCGTCGTGACCTAGTGGGGACGGCCCGGGCCTGAGCTAGGCTCGGGGGGGTGCGACGCCCCTCGATCTCCCGGAACCTGGCCATCGCAGGCTCGCTCGCCTCGTTCCTGGTCGTGGCGACCGTCGCGGCGGCGCCCGGCTCGCCCTTCACGCCGGTGCTCCCGGAGGGCGCCCGCTCGCGCGGCCCGTTCCGCTGGCTCGCCGAGCTCGTGGGGCTCGGCCAGGTACACGGCGGCGCGCTCGCCGCGATCGGGGTGCTGGCGGCGGCCCTGGCCGCGGGGGCGTTCCTCCTCCTGCTCCGCGAGGCGTGGCGCGGGACGCTCCGGCCGCGCACGATCCTCGTCCTGGCGGTCGTCTACCACCTCGCGCTCCTCGCGCTCCCGCTCCTGTTCTCCCGCGACGTCTACTCGTACGCGTTCTACGGCAAGATCGCGGCGACCTATCACGCGAACCCGTACGTCGCGACCCCCGCCGACTTCCCGAACGACGCGCTCGCGGCCCTCGTCGGGCCGAAGTGGTTCGACACGCCGGCCGTCTACGGGCCGCTGTGGACGCAGATCTCCGGGCTCGTGGTCCGCGCGGTGGGGAGCGTCGAGGGCCAGATCGCGGCGTTCCGGCTGATCGCGATCGCGGCGAGCCTCGGCACGCTCGCGCTCGTCCGGCACCTCGTCCGCCGCGTTCGCCCCGAGCGCGAGGCGTTCGCGCTCGCGCTCCTCGGCGCGAACCCCGTGGTCCTGTTCCAGTCGGTCGCGAGTGGCCACAACGACCTGCTCGTCGCGCTCGGCGTGGCGGCAGCGGCGGCCCTGGTGTTCGCGCGCCGGGAGCTGCCGGCCGCGGCCGTCCTGACGCTCGCGGCGCTCGTGAAGGCACCGGCCGCGATCCCGCTCGTGCTGCTCGTGGTCGCGGCGATCGCGCGCCGTCCGGACCGGGAGCGGCTGCGGTCGCTGGTCGCGCACGGCGCCGTGATCGGCGGCCTCGCGCTCGCCGCGACGGCCCCGTTCCTGAACCGGAGCGATCCGACCCTCGGGATGCTCGAGCTCGCCGGCCACGAGGGATGGCTCGCCCCGTCGCGCTTCTTCCGGCGGCTGCTCGACGCGGTCTCGGGCGACACGCTCGGGGTGCTGCCGCGGATCGTGTTCCCGGCCGTGTTGCTCGGCGCCCTGTTCCTGGTCGCGCGCGAGCTCGTCCGGCGCGTCCCGGTGACCCCGTGGCTCCAGGGCGCCGCGTGGGGGTGGGGACTGCTCGCCCTCACGCTCCTCGGCCCGGTCCTGCTGCCCTGGTACCTAGCGTGGACCCTTCCGGTCGGCTGGCTGCTCGCCGGCGCCGCGCGCGGCGTGCTGATCGCGAGCTCGGCGCTGCTCACGCTCTCGCAGTGGACCTCCGAGCCGGCGCGGTTCGAGACGGCCTATGACGTCAACATCTGGTTCGGCCACTACGTGCTGACGCCCGTGGCGATCGGCCTGCTCCTGTGGCTGCTGGTCGACCTACGGCGCCGAACGCGCTCGGGCGCGCCGCTGCAGGACGAGCCACGCGAGGTACCCGCCGACGCCGGGCGCCGCTGAGGCGACGATCGGGCCTGCGCCGCCGTCCAGCCGCGCGCCGAGCAGGTCGAGCAGCACGGCCGCCAGGATCGTCGTCGCCGCGCCGATGCTCGGGGCGAGCGCCGCCGCGTCCAGCGCATCGGCGGTCGCCGCACGGGCCCACCCGAACCCGCTCGCCGACAGGAACGCGAACGCGAGCAGCCCCGCGATCGCGATCGCCCCCGGCGTCGAGGCCTCGAGCGGGTCCGCGGCGTGCCCGGTGGGGGCGACGCCCGGCTGGACGAACACGCCGTCGGCCGCCCTCGCCCACCGTCGCTCGCGCTGCGCCGCGGGCAGGTCGATCCGGTCGAACGGCGCGATGAGCAGGTCGATCCGGGCCCCGTCCGAGCGCGCGACCGCCAGCGCGACGTCCCGGCGGGAGAGGCGGGCGAGCGCGCTGCGCTCGGCGAGGAGGTCGGGATCGGCCTGGGTCGCGGGGTCGGCCTCGGCCGTTCGCGACGGCACGAACACGACCACGTCGCGGATGCGGGCCGGGGGAACGGCGGCGCGGACCAGGTTCCCGGCGCGCGTCGCGAGGAACGTCCCCGGCCCCTCGCCCTCGTTCACCCAGACGACGATCGCGGTGCCGGGCTCGGTCGCGGCCACCACGCGGTTCGCGGCCTCGAGGCGCGCGAGCTCGAGCTCGGACAGGAACGGCTCCTGGCGGTTCCACGCGAAGAAGGCGCCGGCGAGCATCGCGAGCGTGAGCGCACCGGTCGCCGCGAGCGCGAGCGGCCGCCGCGGCTCGAGGGCCCCCCACAGCCGGACGAGGCCGAGCGCCGCGAGGATCGGCACGACGAAGCCGAACGTGATCGACCGATCCGCGGGAGCCCAGCCGGTGCCGACGGAGAGCGCCACCCCCGCGACGACCACGACCCCCCACGAGAGCAGGAACCGGCGCACGAACCCCCCGGTCGCGAACAGCCCGACGACCGCGAGCGGCACGCTCGCCCACTGCACGTAGCGCGCCCACCTGCGGACGAACCGGTCGAGGTACGCGCCGCGGAGGACGCCGTGGAGCCCGGCGCGGCGCAGGAACGCGTCGCGCGAGGTGTCGACGGCCGGCGGATCGGGTCCCGCGAGCAGGGCGGCGAACCCGAGCCCCGCGGCGACGCCGCCCCCCGCGAGCGCCGCGCCGATCCGCACGGCGTCGTCCCGCGCGGACCGCTCCGGGCTCCGGAGCGAGAGGAACGCCGTCAGCGCCAGGATCGCGGCGGCCAGCAGGAAGAACAGCGGGTGGGCGAGCCCGCCGGCCGCGAGGAGCGCGGCGGCGGCCACCGCGCCCCGGCGGGTGCCCTCGGCGAGCGCGGCCGTCGCGGCGAGGAACAGGACCGCGAGCGCGAGGTTCGCGAGGTAGCCGGCGGCCAGGTGCACCGCGAACGCACCGGCGAGGCCCCCGGCGAGCAGCCACGCCGCTCGACCGGCCCGACCGCGGACGAGCGCCCCCGCCGCCAGGCCGAGCGCGGGACCGAGCGCGATCTCCAGGGCCGCGAGCGCCTCGACCTCCGAGCGCCCGAGCGTCCCGCCGAGGACGAGCGCGAGCCCCGGCACGCCCGGGCGGTGGCCGACCGCCGACAGGCCCTCCGCGCCCCCCAGGCGGATCCACCAGAGGTACACGGGGACGTCGGGGCCGACCGGGAGCCCGTGCCCGCCCGCGAGGAACGGCCACAGGAACCACAGCAGGAGGGAGGTCGCGAGTCCCGCGAGGAGCGCCGCGTCGAGCCGTCGCCGGTCCAGGGCCTACCCCGCGGCTCGGAACGACGCGGCGACGTCGACGACCAGCCCGGTCGGGTCCTCGAGATCGAGGCACGAGAAGCGGCCCGCGACCTCGACCTCGCTCGCGGTATCGATCCGGATCGTGCACCCGCCGTCGTTCGACAGGAACGAGGCGATCCCGTCGGGGGTCTGGACGGTGAGGGTGAGCGCGAGCGTCGGCGCGGTCGGGCGGGTCCCGGTGAAGCTCGCCCCGCCGATCCCGACGGTGGTGGCGTCGGTCCCGCCTGCCGTCCACACGAGGGCCATCCCGCCCGGGGGCGCGGCGTACACGCCCGAGACCAGCCGGCCGATCGTCCGCTCGACCTCGAGGTCGCCGGAGAGCTGGAAGGTGACCTCGCCGACCGTGAGGGCACCGACGGGCGTCAGGATCGCCCCGGTCGCGGTCGGGGCGCCCACGCTCGGACCGCTCGCCCCGGTGGGCTCGCTCGGCCCGGTCGGCCCGGTCGGCCCGAACGCCGAGGTGGGCGTGGCGGGGGACGCCTGCTCCCCGCCGCAGGCGGCGGCGAGCGCGACGAGCGCCAGCCACGCGATCGCGATCCGAGCCTCCCGCATCGAGCACCTCCGGGCCGCGCGCGACCGTACCACGGCACCCGCCGCCGACCGGGGGTCGGACGCGGGGGTCGGACGGCTCGCTGCTAGCATCGGCCGGATGCTCGACCGCGACCTCGTCGAGGAGGTCCTGCGCGCCGCCCGGTCCCGGGGCGGCGCGTTCGCCGAGGTGTTCGCCGAGGAGCGCGCGGGCGTCTCGGTGCGCCTGGACGACGGCCGGATCGAGGAGCTCACGACCGGCCTGGACCGCGGGGCCGGCGTGCGCGTCGGCCACGGGACCTCGTTCGGGTACGCGTACTCGAACCGTCGGGACCGCGACGCGTTGCTCGAGGCCGCCGAGGCGGCCGCCGCGTCGGTGACCGAGGACGGCCCCGGCGACGTGGTCGACCTGCGGACGCTCGAGCCGCCCGTGGTGCACGAGGCGGTGCGCGACGCTTCGTCGGTCCCGGCCGCCGACAAGGTCGCGTGGGTGCGCGAGGCCGACGACGCGGCCCGCGCGCTCGGCGAGGATGTCCGCCAGGTGACGGCGGTGTACGGCGACTCGGTCCAGCGGCTGCTCGTCGCGACCTCCGACGGCCGGTGGGTCGAGGAGGTCCGTCCCCGGATCCGTCTCTCGGTGACGGTCGTCGCCGCCCGCGACGGGGTGATCCAGACCGGGTTCCACGGCCCCGCCGGCCTCGCCGGGGTTGAGTTC
>Ga0209172_10003546_pt1 | contig 23513 bp, 25 predicted proteins | sample LarsenN4metaG_FD_184113 | JGI IMG/M metagenome (GOLD analysis project Ga0209172, IMG submission 184113) | Hot spring sediment bacterial and archeal communities from British Columbia, Canada, to study Microbial Dark Matter (Phase II) - Larsen... ... | reverse complement strand
GTCCATTAGGTTGTCTTCACATTACTTGTAATCAGCCTGTCATCTCACAAAAGTTCTTTGATTGCCTGATTCTTTACTCCTCAAGCTTTTAATTCCGCTTACCACCTCAAAATCAGCGAACGGACAGTCTTAGCTGTCCAATGGCATTAAATTGCTGTTGTAGATTGCCATTGCTGATGATTAAACAACCTCCTATGGCAACTACAAAGGCTGTATTGATGGGGTTTCGTTTAACCAATTTCAGCATTTTTGGGTTACTCCTTTTTTGAAAACTCGCTCAATCTAACAATTTGATCAAGAAAAATTAAAAACTACTCTTGAAGAAAGCCTTGTAATAATGATTCAGCTTCTAATCGTTGAATGAATTCTGCTGTATCAAAATCAGAGTAGTCATTGCGAGAATTAGAGTTGACTTTGGCTTGCTCTAATTTCGTTGTATTAGATTGGTTGTGCAGTTGTGTTAGTCTTGCTGACTCAAAGGCTTCTTTAGTTAAGAATTTAATTTCAGCCTGTTCTATCCCCTCAACTGCTGCTAACAGAACTCCTACGCGATCGCTTGGGGGCAGTTTATCTAACTGACGCTGAAATTCTACAGGGATTAGGTTGTAAAGCTTTTCATAGTCTTCACCCAATACAATTGAAGCACTATGCTGAGGACGTTTACGAAGTCCTGTAGATTCTGATTTTAAACCTGTGATTAAATTTTGGCTTTCAGATTGATACTGAGAGGGTGTATTTAGTTTGGTATCTAATTGAGATATTTGCTCATCCGATAGCGTGGCAGGAATATTTCCAAACAAGTCAGTACAAAGTTTTTTCACTTTAGCTAGAGATAAGCTACGAGATTCTGAGAATTGGGTTAGTTCCATCTGTGTCTTTCTCCTGTGTTACTTCTGGGTAAATACTTTCAAAATGGGCTTTAGAGTATTGATTCTGTACTTTGACATCATGCTCTAGTGAGTTCTTCAGTAATTCCGCTTTGGGTACAATTTTCAAAAACTGATGTATGCGAAATAATACCCAACACTGGTAAATACTTAAGGGGTAAGACGTGACAATTTTCTGGCTCAACTTTAGATAGTCATTTAAAAAATCATCCACATATATTGATGCAATCTCGTGATAGTTGAAAATACTACGAGTCGAGCAATTGATGACATCTGCAAGTTTTGATTTCGTAGTTAATAACTCAATCTCTTGAATAGGAAAATCATCATTCATACTTATTTCATGTTTCATGCACCACCATACTAGCAAAATAGAAGGTAAATAGCTGTTACTTCCCATTTATTTCCCATTGAAATCAACAAAATCTGGCAAATATGTTATATATCATGCTGTTATTTCCCATCTATTTCCCTGCGAGGTAATGTGCCAGAACCCAGTAAATATCGTGGTGATCGATACTCAATTACTTTGAGGAAGCCTGTATCTGAGGCTGTGAAAAAGTTGGCCGAAGAGGAAGACCGACCCGTAGCGCAAATGATTTCCGTTTTGATTGAGGAGGCATTAGAGGCTAGAAAAAATACCGTGTAACCTGCGGGAAACTAAATTGCTTGTGCAATGCTCTTTCATTTACTCAGTGAATGCGGATACATTGCACTCGGATGCATATACTGTGAAATCACAGTGCATTACTGGAGAATCAATCAGACCACTCTAGAGATAACCATCAAAATAAGTGTCTAGAATGTTGATTTTTTAATCATTCACTTGCTCTTTAGGTCATCTATAATTTGGTCTTGAATCTTGCATACTAATTTCGTATGGCTTTCATTTGGATTGCATTGTTATAAATAATACAATTTAGCCTCAAGTTTTGTCTCATATTAAATGCCTTTGTACTTCAGTAATAATGTTTTTGGTTGTTCTATTTATTACTTGATATTTCGTTATTCCAATCCTCACTTCCACCCCCACAAGCCACCAACAGCGTACTCCCCAGAAATCCCGACAAACTTACCAACATTCCCCCTAAACAAACATTCTTTCGTGCCTGCCAGATATTTTGATTGATACTCGTAGAACTGGAATTAGCAGCGATTATCTCTAATCCCCAGCAACCCAACGCCCCAACTCCTGAAAATCCCACTGACAACAAACTGATAACAGTTACTTTTAACAACAAAATTTCAATCAAATCCCTTGTCCTATATCGTCTGATGCGCCGATGTCGAACGATAATGTACTGCTGCTCGTTGTACTTGACTTGATATTCTTGAGTTATTTGTCGGTTGTGGTTGGCCATATTTAGCTCCTTTGTAAGAAAAAAACAGCCGAAGCTGCTTTGACAAATTCACATTTTTACCCCGCACTCACAGCTACGAGCTGCTCCTGAACATAATTCATCCAAGCCTGAATTGCTGTGATTTCATCGACACCACTAGCACCCAACACCTGCTGCTGATAAGAAGATTCAGCACGGTAAGGGTCAGCTTTGTCAGATGCCCAAGCCAAACAAATGCTTTTCACCAGTTCATCAACCTTGACTTGTGGCAGTTGACTGGGAAATTTTACATCCTGAAAGTGTAACCACTCTTTCACTAGCTCAATCGGATAATCCATCAAAGTGCGGACTTGTTTGATTCGCAAGTCTTGGGGATGTACCGCCGCAGACTTTGAGTTGGGTGAAGGTGGTGCAATGTGAGAAAATTCTTCTTCCAGTTCAAATTTTGGACTAGATGATAGCCTTGATTGAATGCTCTGTATCAAGAAAGCCCAATCAGCATTTGCATCCCAATCTCTACGAATTTTAGTTTTGGTTGCTGCATCGTAGAGACTACAGAAGACAACTGTCTCGTTACCAGGGTTAGCCACAATAATTAAAGGTTTAGAAAAGTCTTCTACAACTGATGCAGCTAATAAAAATGACTTAGCAAAATTAGTATTAATTCCACTTCTAACCACATAAAGCTCATCAGCAGAAATGACAATATCTAACTTGAGGTTATCTTGTCCTCTGTAGTCTTTCTCCGTCAACCTTATCTCAGAAATGAATCCGGTCAAGGCTCTCTGATACACAGGAATCTTTTCTTTTTGGTTAATAAGGTACTTGTACCAAACATACTGTTCTCCACCCATTTCTTCATTTTTAACATACAGATAAATTGGCAATGGTGGATTACCTAAACCTAACTTAATTTCACTCATCAGAATTTCTCCAATTCATCTTGAGCATTCTGCTTTGCAGATTGTTTGTACATTTGTGCTTTGTGCATTTGATGGCTGGAAGCTTTAAGCAAAGGCAGTGCTGCTTGTTTTACTGATTCTTTTGCTTGTTGAAATAAGAATTGTGTTGCACCTTCAGCGTCTTCTTCTGGGTCTATCTGTCCCCAAAGTGAACAACCGATTTCTAGTGATTCATAATCGCCAAGATTAAATTTCCTCTGATACGTTACAGAGATGGTTTTGATTTCCATACAAACATTTTAGAATTCCTAAAGTTTTAGCGAAGCTTTTTCATTAATAAAAAGTTTTGCTTAATTCTGATATTTGTGAAACAATTTATTTTGTAGTTGAATCGATTAACCGAAGCGAACGCTCATTTCAACAAAACGAGTGTTCGCTTTAGGCTAATCACATTACTGGTTGATGAAATCTCGTGTATAAGCTAGATTTTTATTGGTTTACCTCTTAAGTATTTAAGAAAGCAGAAAATTATTTAGCGTCTAACATTTCTATCCCAAGGGTTAAACATAGATCCTCAGCTTTAACTCCAATAGTTCCAGGCTCAACCTCAGTTGCTAACTCCTCAAGCAAAGATTGAAAATCCGGGTGTTCATCGAAAATTTCAATCTCCACAAGACTTGAGCTTTGAGATACAACTGTTGCCCAATTAGGCAAAGTTTCAGGAATGTTTTTTGTGTACAATTTCATCCTTTTAACTCCTCATGCTTTAATTTCCACAAACATCTCAACACACCCCATAGCCTCACCCAAGTAGTGCAGCACATCGCCTAAATGCGTCTTCATTTCGGGGTCAACATCGTTGCGATTCGCTAGTTCCAACCATTCGTGAGATTGTGCGATCGCCTGAAGTTTGACGTAGCACTCGTTAAACTGTTGCAACATTTCGATTGCTTGCATTTATTTTTCCCCCGTAACCTGTAATAAAAATCCGCACCCAGTATTTGTAACGCGCACCAATTCTCGATCTAACAATGCCTGGATCACTGCTTGAGAAGAATTGACGCTATGCAACGGAACTGAGCCACCCATGCGTCGCAGCGATCGCAAAAGTTGGTTAGCAGTGATTTCAGAGTGATTTCTACGCATCGCTTGACCTCATGAATTTCTATAAAAAGTCAATTTTGCGACTTGAAATTGGTGTCTTAGCGCAACTCAAAAAATGTTGGTGTTGCCTATCTTTCGCACCAATGAAGATCCGGCTCTAGTTGATTTTTGGAAATTTGATTTGAGCTTTTTGTGATGCGATCGCTTGAGTGGAGAATAAGCGATCGCATTTGTCAGACTAGGCTGCCACTAGCTCCTGGGACTCTGCCGCATACCTCAGCAGCCGTTCCCATTGCATACTTATCAGTTGGTCAAAGGGTAGGTCTAGCAACTGGTCGTAATCCAAAGCTTCAGTAGAGGGTAGAGTGTCAGCCATTGAGAGCCAGTAGATGGCATCCATTGCTGAGTCACAGGGTACTTTTTCCTGGAATTCTCCGGCTCGGATAAACCACCATTGGTCTTTTGTGCAACCGACTTGTCCTAGTTTCACGTTGTCACGGTGGATATCACCGTGATCCCCCACCAGTTCTAATCCGTACTGTTCACAAGCATGGGCAATCTGCACCATGATTTCGTTGCCAGTGGTGCAGGATTCTACAAATGGCTGTTGCACCGGTAATGTGCCTTGCTGGTAGTGCTGTTTAATGTAACTGTGGCATCTGGGGGCTGTGGTGTCGCGGAAAATTTCGATGTTGTTGACCAGGACTCGCCAATACAAGTCTTCGTGTTTTTCCGAGTCGAAGCTGATACTGGCGACTAATTCACCATTAACGAGGGCTTCGTGGTCAAAGAAACAGATTTCGGAAATGGTGGGGATTTCTGGGATTTCTCCTTGAATCGGTGGGTTGAGTGTGCCTTCTTTATGATGCCAATTGATGAAGCGGTGACACCATGCTTGGGTGTTGTGACGGAATTTCTCAACGCCATTCACCATGACTACCCAAGGTTGTGTTACAAATTCGGTGTTGTCGTATGTAATATATGCAATGAGTCGTTTCCCTGCATAGACTTCGTAATGGTGGCAGTTGATTTCTAGCGTGGTCAATTCTTCGGGGGCTAAAGTTTCGGCTTGTTCTGCGATGTGCAGGTCGAGTTCGGCTTGGGCAATAGTTTGTTCGTCCCTTGCTTGCAGTCTATTTGCAATGTAGGTCATAATTAAGATCCTTCTATAAGGTAAAAGGCGATCGCAAAGTTTCTCAGGCTGGGCGGTCGCCTTTGGTTTTTAAGGACAACGTTGTGGGGCAGCCACAACGCACTCATCGAAATTTGGCGTAGCCATAAAAAAAAGAGACTCAAGCCAGTGGCATTTGAGTGTTACCAAGACAAGCAGATTGTTGCAGCAGTTCACCTTTGATTGCTGATGCTTCCTCTGGGTGTCTTGATGAGATTTGGTTTTCTAGGTTCTGTAGTGAGTGGAGTCTTTATTTATCTAAGAGGCATAACACTCTTTTCCTCTTTGTATTCTAATTTTAGCTACTTATAGTATCTAAGTCAAGCGGATCTATAAAATTTGTTGGTACTTCTATTTCAAATAAAGGTACTAACTCATCTACGGGTATCTCTAATACTTTGCACATTTTTATTACTTTTTCTAACGCTACTGTTTGAGCGATATTATTTTTACCACTATCCCCTAAAAGCTTTTTAGTATAAGCAATTGATATACCTTCTATATTGGCATCTACTAAAATTTTGTGAACTTGATACGATGAGATATCTGTGCCAAATTTTGCCTTAAGTAAGGCCTTCAACAATTTTGCTCTCCCTTCACCCCAATTCACATAGGGAGCAGCTGATGCCAAAATCAGCATAATCTTTTTTCCCATTTAGATACTCTCAGTGCTATATTAACAGGAGTGGATACTAAAAGTATCCCCAGATCAAATTGAAAGCGATCGCCCGCCGGGAAGCACTGCGATCGCTTTGCTCAATCTATTCAAAAAAAAGTGAGCTAATTATAATGCTGACACAATTTTGGCATGGTCTAAAATTCGGCTAGATGCTCACTTTGGCGTTCATGACAACCCTGACTGTTTCTTGCACCCCATAGTGAACAATCATCATGTTGACACTAGACCGTGAAACAACATCAGCACACAGCTACAGCATTCTCAACGACAGCATCAAAGAAACGTTCACAGCCATTGACCGCTTTGAATGGCAAGCCGTTGATGAAATTCTTCAGATGCGGGAGCAACAGCTTTATCTCACAGCAGGGTACAAAACCTTTGAGCAATACTGTCAAATTGAATTATCAGTATGGGGTGGATACCGCAGAATCAATCAATTGCTGGGTGCAAAGAGAGTTATTGATGCAGTGGGTGACTTAGGGCAGCACATTAAGAATGAACGCCAAGCCCGTCCTTTACTACGTCTGGTTAAGGAACCAGAAAAACTGAAGGAAGCTGTGGCGATCGCTCTGCAAGAAAACCCCTCTCCCAGTGAATCAGACTTTGCAGCTGCGGCTCAAAAAGTTGTTCCTCGTTTGCCACGCACAAAAGCCACCACTCAGGAACCAATGGTTCCCAAATCCAACCCACTCAAAGTTACGTCACCATCACACCCCAGATATGGCGATGAGGGAGTAATTGAGGCAGATGCACCCAATCACCGACAGCAGATTGTCACTTTTGCTGATGGTGAGAAGCTGTTGGTTAACAATGCTGATTTGACTCATTTTAGTAATGACGCAATTGTGTCATTTACCAGTGAGCGCAGATATCCACCAGAATATGCTGAGGCAATCGCCGCACTGAAACAACAACACCAGCAGGAATTAGAACGCCTGGAGCAAGACTTGAGGATTGGCTTACAAGCAGAAGCATCTGCTAGAGCCGAACAGCAAGTACAAGAACAACTGGCCACTTTGCAACAACTATTTCAGGAGCAGAAACAGCAAAACATCCAGCTACACCAACGATTGGACGAGTTGGAAGGCTTGAGGCGGTTAGAACTTGAGAACCAAAGGTTACAGCGACGCATCCAGGAGTTAGAACGCGCAGTAGAAGAACGCCCGGCTCAGGAATGGAGTAATACTCTTACCAAGCAGGCAACCAAGGCTTTGAACAAAGAAGTCAAGCGATCGCTGGATAAGACTATTGACCTGCGATCACTGGCACAAGAACCACCCAAGGAGAATGCCCAAGAATGTTTACGGCTCATGGGTATCGCTTTGGGGAATCTCGCTAGCGCAATGAACAACACCCAAGCCTTGCAAGCTGCGGCGTTGATTTTGGGCAGTGAACCAACACCCTCTGCGATCGCATATCGGGCCGAACAATTACAACTCATACCCCAAGCGGTGAGTGATATTCGGGCTGTGCTGTCCAAGCCTGGGTGTAGCTGGTGGGACTATCTGGAAGTGGCTACCGAGTATGAAGTGATCAAAAACGACTACTGGGCGGAATTGACACCGCAAGAAATCGAGTTAATTACTGCTTTGGAGAAATCTGCACAACCTCCAAGTATTGGTAATGGCTCTATTGTTGCCCATGCTGACCCCTACTGTGCCTTATATGGAGCGAGGGGGGAGGTAATCGAAGACCTCGGTGATGAGGTGTGGGTGGCTTGGGAGCATTGGAAAGATCAGCCCAAGAAGACAGACCGCTATTTCAAGGACGAGTTGCGGCTGTTGTAACCCGTAGTTTGTGATTTTTTAGACATCTGTTGCTGAATGCCCGAAAAACAAAACCCAGCGTGAGTGTTGGGTGAGATTTTCATGCGCCAAATTTTGGAGGAATTATGGAATTAATCACATCAACCCAAGCGAATACTGATAGCCCCTTTGACCAAATTAAGCAGGTTGATACTGATGGGTCTGAGTATTGGCTAGCCCGTGAGTTAATGCCCATTTTGGGTTATCAACAGTGGCGACAATTTGAGGATGCGATATCCAGAGCGATTGCTGCCTGCGAAAACATAGACGTTGAGAGCGAAAAACACTTTTTGCGGCTGTCCGCAAAAAGTTCAGGAGGCAGACCCAGAGAAGATTTCAAGCTCAGTCGCTACGGTTGCTACCTCACAGCCATGAATGGTGATCCACGTAAACCCGAAATAGCCGCAGCGCAAAATTACTTTGCTGTGAAAACCCGTGAGGCTGAGTTATCTTCCCAAAATTCAGAACTACTTGCTCAATTATTGGAAAGGATAGAACAGCAGAACACAGTAATTGAAGAACAAGGCCGGGCAATCTCCCAATTACAAGCGCAAATCCAAACGCTACTGCCCCCGTCAGCCGACTTCATGCCCCCTGGCTGGGATACGGAAGTATGGCGAACGCTACCTCCACAAGACAAACGACACTTCCGATTTTTGTTCCGTCGTCGTGGTTTCCGACCATCTGCCAAAGATGAGCCTCTGGCTTTACCTGCTGTGACTACTGAGCAACTGAAGCAAAAGCAACGTGCTGAGGTCGAGCGATTGGTTGGTGAAGTGCCACCCGAAGAGAAGCAGCAGTTACAGGCAGCAAAACTAAACGCACTCCGCGAATTTTGGTCACAAGCTCCAGAAGAAGACCAAAAAAATATGCCGTTTTAGACCAACCAATAATATATTGAAGGTGAAACATGAGTAGCATTGCCTCTACTGAAAGGTTTTCTGTCCTAGTCATTCTGCGCCGTGAGTATCTTGATATAACTGGTAACTTCTGCGCGGCCAAATTAATTGAGTATTTCCGCCATTGGACAAAGTGGAAGCTCTTAAATCATCGTACTCCCTGGATTTACCAGCCACTCAAGCGGATTCACGCTGATTTAATGGGTGAGCATAGTCTTCATGTTATCCGAAGTGCGATCACTCGGCTTGAGGAAATGGGCATTATCGAAAAGCAGAAAAATCCTGGTAATGGCCAAGATAGAACATGGCAGTATAAATTAAACTTTGAGGTACTGAATAAGTCACTTGAACTTGGGAGAGGCAAAACTGAACATTGCAGATTCAATGCAGAACAATACCACAGTTACCATCCTAAAGCTTCAAAGCCACAACAATACTCTGCTGTTGAGCCTCTTAAAACTGAGGAAGAAGAAACCGAGATTTTGGACTACAACCAGGAATCAGAGTTACCCCAGATTACTTACTTCGTTGATAAACCAGAACAAGATGACTCGATTAACGAGGCAAATATTCATGAGGGTCATTCTTCCGCCGCCCTGGTTGCGTCAAATTTTCAGTCAGGAGACTCTGGTGATGATGATTACACTCAGCCACAAGAGAAGTCAGTACAGCCGAGTCAGCAGGAGGTACAGTTCGTTTTGCAGCAGTTGAGGGAAATACCTTGTACTCCTCAGTTTCGGTTAAATGGGGAGATTCAACGTACAGTCAGGCGGTATTGGAAAAATGTGCCGAGTGCGATCGCTTATCTCAAAGAAGCGTTACGGAATTGGAAAGGGATTAAGTCACCGGAAGCTGTGTTTGTTGCTGCGTGTAAGGAGGGTAGGAAACCGGAGTCCGCACAGGTCAAGTCTGCTGTGAAAGAATGGTTTGAGTGGGCCAGGCGGGAGAGAATTGTGATTGCGATGTCGGGTGAGGTCGTGTACACGCCGGATGGTGAGGCGGTTGCGTTGGCGGAGATGATGCGGCGGTATCCGGTGGGGGAGTAGGTTCTGCATCCTTCGCTCAAATAATTAAACAGTCGAATGTAGTGAGCAATGTTTAGATAAAAGTGCTTGAATCTATCCCTTCAAGGGGCGACAAGCGAGCTAAAGTGCTTGCTGTATAAGCTTCATGGCTTTTAAACCTCGCTGATAATATGCCTGCTTATTGCGAATGAAACCGACCAGTTCCTCGACCCATACTTGACACCCATGCCACGCAACTATCCAATTAAAACCATATAAACCTATCCAAAAATTACTATGTCTTTTTTCAGTTTTACTCCGCTCTTGGGAGCGACAAACATAAGGTTGTTGTCGTTGTAGTTTAATTTTTTGACCTTGTATCCAGGCACTTGTCATTGCTAAAGCAATTAAAAAGATTAAACGTACAAGTCTATCAGGATTGGCTTGAGAGTTTTCTAGATTGTATCCGCCTGTTTTGCAATCTTTGAACATGGCTTCAATCCCAAAACGTTGAGCATATATTTTGAGAGCAGTATTTACATCAGGCACATTAGTTAATAAATACCAAGCTTCTTTATCTTGTTTACCCCTGTACTTTCTTTTCCAATAAACTGCTAAATTAAACCGACCAAAACCTTTTTTTTGAGTCAACTTAATATTGGGATAAAATTGACGAATACCTGGGTAAATTTCAATGCTACTTAGAGGCTGAAATGATTGTCTTTTCTGTTGAAAAGTAGTGTCTTTTTTTTGACGGAATACAAAACCCATATTCTGCTTGTGTAGCCACTGTGCTAGTTCTACGCTATGGAACTCTCTGTCCCCAATAATTACTAGTTTGTACTTTTTTAATAGTCGAATTACGGGACGTAATACTTTTTGTTGTTCAGTGATGTTGCTACTACCATCTTTCTCTAACAAGCACCAATATATTGGCCAGTCTCTTTTTTGGTAAATTACACTAACCATCAACACATTATTTTCCTTCCACTGTGTTCTATCCATCGCAATGGTTAACTGCGACCCTACCTTAAAATGTTGGTTAATTATTGCTTCAATGATGGGAAACCACAACAATACTACACTCAAGGCATTCAGTGTTAAAAACCTTTGTATATGCCGTCTACGACTGTTTTGTTGTATAGGTAAAGGTAAAGCTGCTGCCAGTCTTTCTATCCTGACTTGTTTTTGGTTTTTTAGTAACCACACCAACATCTTCAGGGTAATTAACTGTGCTTTATTCAGGTATTTTTCTAAAAAGTTTTGGTAGAATGATGCCAGCATTATTATGACGGTCTTGGTCAAATTACGAGACCGTTCTTTTTTACCACGAAACCGCTCTCCACAGAAAAGTCTACTATCGCTATACAGTTCATTCTCAATAAGCACTCAAATTTTTCAAGGGGTCTGTAAGCCCAAAACCTTTAGCTGGCTTGATTTAGAGGCGATTGTCGCCCCTTGAAATCTATCCCACTAATATCAGCAGAACCTATCCCACTAATAAAATTCTATTAATCCAGATGTGAATTGTGGCAAGAGAAAGAAAACCGTTGAAGCAGGCAGCAATTCTTTCCCATCGAACAACAAGCCTGCGATATTTTCTTTGAAACCAGGCGAAACAAGGCTCTTGTTGAAAACGTGGAACGGAGATTTTGATTGGTCTACCCCGATTCTTCTTGCTCTTCCAAACACGCTTGGGTAATTGTGGCCTGATACCGCGTTTACGTAAAGCAGCACGTTTATCTTTGGAATCGTAACCTTTATCAGCTGCCAACACCTTTACTCGTTTACGTGGTCTACCGGGTTTATTAGTTTTGACTTTGACGCTATCGAGTAGTGGTATCACTTGATCTCTTTCACTACCGTTGGCTGGGGTTGTGCGATTAGCCAAGGGCATACCATTACCATCAGTCAAAGTGTGTATTAAAATTCCCTTACCTTTATGACCGTACTTAACCCCTTCACCCCCACCTTTTCCAGGGGGAAAAAGACCCGTCTACAGCACCGTAATTCCAGTTAATTAAACCCTTCTCTTGAGCAATTCCTAGTGTACGTGCTTGTAAACTTTCTAACGTTCCGTCTGTTTCCCAACGCATCAGCCATCTGTGCGCTGCACTTTTTGATGCCCAGATTTCTCCCTTGGGAACATCACACCAACGACATCCCGTTATCAATATATACAGTAAGGTGTTAACTACATAACGAAACGGCGCATGGGGCATTCCCCGCCCTTTCTTTTCTGGCTCCTTGGGGAATATATCTTCAAACAACTTCCATTCCAGGTCGCTTAATCCTTCAAATCGCCCTGCCATACCTTAATACAACTTATCTTCATCAACAGCAGATTATCATATTGGAAGCCATCCTCGTGTTGTCAAAAAAACTAGGGCCAAATTTCCCACCAAAAAACCCATACATAAAACCCAAACAGCTAAATTACAAACACTCACTTTCTCTGTACTTAACACCGCTTAGAACTTCACCGAACCGTATTGGGGGTAAATGTGCCATTTTTCACACTTACCATCAAAGTGTGACATCACACACACTTTCTTCCTCGCATAAGGGTTTGCGAAAACGATCGCCTGCTTGAACACTATCCCTTATTTCATCAAACTCATTCTCGATTGCGCGAACGGTGAGTTTAACTGATTGACAAAAAGCACTTTATTTTAACCTTTCACCGATGGAACTAGTCTAAACTCCAGTTATTACTACCGTGGCAAGAAGACACGAAGCTACCTACATTTGACTTCCGGTATCCTCACCGGCTCTGCAGTTACTCCTCACGCACCTCTCTCTCCATCCCGTATCAACGTAACTCTCGACCTCTCTCCCAGGCAAACTAACCGACTCTCCTCCCACAAAACTCAGTCATACTTGACGGATCACTTGGTGGTGAAACATCGGTTGCACGTCTTCTCCGTCAGGTACAACTGCCTCTTGAGGATCCTCCACCCATCCGTACATCGTCTTTACGCCATGACGCGTAACCTCATTCTTCGCTACGTAGCATATATCTACAACTAGCTGTATTATTCCTCTTCTACCGCTAACCAGTGTCACTTCTTTAACTATCTTGTCTACAATATCATTCACCCGTAACTTGCAGTCGTTGCATGGCCCCGCAGACCCTATCACTTCTATGTTTATTCTATCCACATCACGTGCAACTGATGATAGAGCGAATTTTCGCAACAAGGCAAACAAAGCATCTTTCATTCCTCCCTCAGCATCCTTAATCGATATCCTAGCATTTTTGTCTCTTTCGGTTTCTGCTCTGCTGTTGGCTTGATCTCTGTCCCCTCCGCTCTCACGCATCAGCGAATCCATCCTTTTCGGGGCATCTGCTGTTCTGTAAGTTATCACTACAAGGCCGCGAGCATACTGCTTTTCAGCGGTCCCTCCCTTTGCTGTACGTATTTTCTGCACGGCCTCGCGCCTCCAACGCACACTCTCCTCATCCATTAATAGCCTCTGAATTCCCTTCCCCTCTTTCTGCTGCAGCACATGAGTCAACTCATGTGCCAGCAACTCTTGCCCCCCTCTATTCCCCGGCTTATACGCCCCCTGCTGGAAGAACACATCCTGTCCTGTAGTAAACGCCTTCGCCTGTATCGACTGATTCAACTGATCTGCCTGAGAATCCGTATGCACTCTCACTCCTCTAAAATCAGCCCCAAACGCCTGCTCCATCGGTTCTCTGATGCTGTCGGACAGGGGTTGTCCTCCTCCCCTTGCCCGTTGTATCCCCGCTTCAACATCGGGTGAGGCTGCCATTCCTCCGAGATTCACACGCTGTATTAATGGCAGGACTGGGGTGTTCTTTGTGGGTTGTTGTTCTTCTCCACGCTCTCGAATCCTCAACTTCATCTGTATCGTAGGGGGTGGTGGAGGTGAAGTTTCATCAGGTCGATATATACTAAAATTGGGTATCATCGGTGCGATTTCACGTCGGATTCTTTCGTACCTCTGCGAATGAGTTTGCTGTTGTGTAGGCTCTGGTTTACTCTGTGGCGCATTTATCCTTTGCACTACATCTGCTGCAACCCTATTCGCCTCTTGTTCATATTTATCCCCTGGCTCACCTATGGTCAACTTCGTCTGAATGCCTGGGGGTGGTGTCTGCTGTACTTCCTGTGTTGCTCTTGTTATTCCCAATCCCCAGGAATTGTCAGGCTCTCTGTTGATACTATACTGTTGCCGTTGATTCTGTATGACTCCATCGTTGATATTCAAAAAGCTGCCTGCGGTGTTCTGATGTTGGGGTTCTAAGCTTTCGCTTGGTTCATCCATATTCGTCCGCATTTGCAGACGTGGTTGTATGGGTGGTTCATATCCCCCTGGTCGTAATATTTGAATATTGGTCAACAATGCACTTTCGCTACCAGACGACATTTCCTTGTTCTGTACTACTGTATTTTCATTCGGGTCGTGTTGCGGTACAGACTCAACTTTAAATGGACGTGTAGTTAACTGATTTGTTGTAGAATCAGCCGAATTTTTTCCGTTTTTTTGCGCTCTGTTATACATAATTATCTCCTAATAATGTCTTGAATTTCTTGCAGGTCAAAGAATAACTGGTAGATTCAAGGGCAAACCAAACCTAATTTCAACGCTTTGACAATTGCTTGAGTCCGGCTAACAACACCCAACTTTTTAAAAATTGCTGTTAAGTGAGCTTTTACAGTCGCAACAGTAACGTAAAGGTGTGTCGCAATCTCTTCATTAGTTTCCCCCTGCACTAACCATTTCAATATTTCCTGCTCTTGTGGCGTTAAATTCACCTTATTCTTACCCTTGATAAACTCACTTGAATAACTTTGAAATAGTCTAAAGAAACCCGTAGCTACATCTGGCGGTAAATAAACTTGCTCATTCATGACTGTAGTAATTGCCTCACATAATTGCATGGCTAATTTATCCTTAAAAACATAACCCCAAGCACCCGCTTTCATGGCATTAAAAACCCATTCATCTTGATGATGTCCAGACAAAATCAAAACCTTGCCACCATAAGACAACTTACTTAAACGCTGTAAAACTGTAATTCCATTATCAGGAGGTAATTCCAAATCAAGTAATACTAAAGCTGGATGTTGTTCAATAGTTAATCCAATTGCTTGCTCAACAGAAGCCGCTTCAGCAATAACCTTGAAATTATATGCACCACTAATATTGTAAAAGTCTAATAGTGTACGGATTCCCTGCCGAAATAGCGGTTCATCATCAACCAACAATATAGAGACAATCTCTTTTTTGATATCAATTGCAGTAGGCATAGTATGAGATTTAAATTGCAAGAGTGTTCAATCAAATCAACTTTAAAAAATCGTAACTTTTACCAAGGACTACCAATCATTGTGAAACTAGCCCAATAATAAGGATGAGAAAGATTTCCTACAATATTATTATTTAAATATTCGGCTTCTTCTGGAGAAAGTGGAATACTGCTTGTAGATGTAATTAATTGATTTCCTTCAATTCGGATTTTGCCTTGAATCATTGCTAACTGTGCTTGTTGTAATGCAGCAGTTTTAGTATTCGCAGTTTTCAAATGGCTGTAAAATTCCGTCATCAAACCTAGTGTGCCTGCATCTGACGTATACCACAAACTTGCAAGTGCCGAATCCACACCACTTTTGATTGCTAATCCGACAAATCCCATCTCAGCTTCTTCATCACCTATTGCTGTTTTACACGCACTTAATACTAATAAACTTACTGGTGATTTATTCCATCCTATTTGACCTATTTGCTCATAGTGCAGTTTGCTATCATATAACTGAATGTATGATTCTTTTTTACCTCCATTCTTTTTATTAGGGAAATCTGCATGGGTAGCAATATGAATAATTTTGTAATTCGTATTAGCACTTTGAGCTTTGAGATTAGTTAAAGTAAATTTATCGTTGAGAAGGTATTGTCCACCTCTCATTTTTCGATTAATTATATTAATCTCTAAGGGTACTGCCCTTAATTCTTGTTGTTTCTGGTCTGGAGTGAATTTTTCTGCCCCCATAGCTAATAATGGAGCATCCTTAACATTTTGATATGTGGTATTAGTTAGACTAAAACTCGGCATTATTCCCAAACTATATTTTTCAACCAAAAATTGTTTACCGTCATGAAGAACTGCTACAGGAAGTGAGCGCAATCCCTCATCCATAACAAAGATTAAATTATTGATACCTTGCTTTTGTAATTCAGCTTCTTGAGGTGCAATCAGCCATTGATAGATTTTTTGTGAACTTTTTAGATAACTGGTAGTTGTAGTCTTTCCAGGGTCTGTAACTTGTCTTTTCAAGTTTTGAAATTCTGCAATTACCTTTTCTCTAATTGCATCTGGTACTGATATATTTCGAGGCAAACTATTACCTGTAACTAATCCCAAATGTAAAATATCTTCATTCTGGATAGTATCTACTAAACTTCCATTACGAATTACATTATGCTTGGGAGCAAAACTGACATAAATAATAGCCGATTTAACACCTGTTAATGCTTCATTTCTTTTTAAAATAACCTGCGACTCCTCAGTTTTAAGGGCAGTTAAATTTCCTTTTATACCCAAAAATGAAGCAAATTGCCGGGTGTTTATCGATTCTGATTGATCAATGCCTTGTTCAACTAATTTTTGAGGTTGTGTCGGGTTATTGTTTGGTAATGATATGCCAGTATCTTCCTGACCTTGATCAGATTTATTAATTTCTTCTGACGCTCGTGAGTCTTGTGAAGAAGTTACTTGAATTTTACCTTGAGTTAAATTGCCAACTATATTACGGTTAGCTACGAGATAGTTACTCTGTTCAGCAACAATACTTCCTTGTGTGCCGTTAGTTGTGGGGTTGCCGACTGCAAAAACTTCACCACCGTGATTGATTACAATAGCACCACTCTCTTTCCCTCCCAATGTAGAGATGCTGGCATTTAACCCATTACGAGACCTGAACGTATCTGTTGCTTGGAAATTAGTTTTAGTTGATATATTTACATCCCCACCTATACCTAAATTTCCACCTTGAGCATTAATATACTTAACCAGAATTCCATTGTTTGGATCTAGTAATACTGAACCACCATTACCAGTTTCAGAACTTGTGTTAATAATGCCAGTATTAATGCGATCTATTGCTTGAATATTAACTGTGCCACCATGACTGAACAAATTATTAGAGTAAATATCTCCAGTAGTAATTGCACCTGCGACACTAGTAAGGAAAATATTTCCGGAATTATTAGTATTAGAAACTGAACTAATATTACCTGTGGTCAAATTATTATTGGAACTAAGGCTAATATTACCACCATGAGAAGTTATATCTTCAGTTGTAATCTCACCACTTTGGCTAATAAAATTAATCGTATTATTTTTGTTAAATATATTTCCGGTACTAATTTTATTGGTCGCATTAAAAGAAATAATACCACCTGGGGCATCTAAGCTACCAAAGCCACTCAAACCATTGTCATTAATTCCGTCGGTGATAATATTACTGGCACTAATAATAATATCTCCACCTTGACCATTACTGAGGTTTGCATAACTATTGATGCTTCCCGTCCTCACACTACCGCCATTAGCATTAATATTTACATCTCCACCAAAATCGCCTTCATAAGTGACTGAATTTAAATTACCTATAGAGATTACACCATTACTATCTGTATTTAGGTTAATATTACCTCCACTTCCACCATTAACCCAAGTATCAATTGCTCCTGTTAGAATTGAATATTGTGCTGACAAACTAACATTACCACCACGTCCATTTACAACATGAGTATTAATATTACCTGCGGTCACATTCTTATTAGAACTAAGACTAATCTTACCGCCATTAGAAGTTAAATTCCCAGTTGTAATCTCACCACTTTGGCTAATAAAACTAATAATATTATTTTCGTTAAATATATCTCCTGTACTAATACTATTAGTTGCATTAAAAGAAATAATACCCCCTGGAGCAAATGAAATATCAAATTGACTTAAAGCATTGTCATTAATTTCGCCAGTGATAATATTACTGCCATTAATAAGAATATCGCCACCTTTAGCAAATATGCCACTATTACTGCGTTTTGCATAACTATTGATGCTTCCCGTCCTCACATTACCGCCATTAGAATTAATATTTATATTCCCACCAAAATCAGTATTGTAAGTTTCGTAAGTGACTGAATTTAAATTGCCAGTGGAAATTACACCATTACTATCTATATTTAGGTAAATATCACCTCCACTTCCACCATTGACCCAAGTATCAATTGCTCTTGTTAGGATGGATTTTTGTGCTAACAAATGGACATTGCCAGCACGCCCCTTGACAATATGAGTATTAATATTACCTGTGGTTATGTTAGTTCCTAAAATAAAGATATCTTTACTAGGGGCAGTAATGGATTGTGTTTGATCCATCAGAAAAGACCCTATGTTATTATTATCTGCATCTGAGGTAAATGTAATAGAACCACCACTAACAAAATTTAGTGATACACCATTTTGAATATTTATATTTTTAGTCGCTTCTAGTAGAATATTAGCACTTAACTTTTCAATACTAGTCTTATCAATTATGGATATTGCACTAGTATTATCACTAATTAAAATTTGGTTATCACTAGAAACTTTAATACTACTACTATTTACAATATTGAGATCCAGTGAATCTAAAACTAGTATTCCTAAATTACCATTAGTAGCTGTCAGATCAACATTACCTAAAAAAGATAATTTTTCTTTTCCCGATATTTCTACTAATCCACCATCACCATAATAGCTTCCTCCTCTTGCACTAATACTGCCATCAAAACGCGTTATTTTATCTGCCCAAATAGTTACCTGTCCGCCACGTTCAGAGAGGAGAGAATCCACATTAATTACAGATTTATTATCAATAAATGTGTGCAAAGCATTTGGCACTGCTCCCTGACTTTGATAATCTCTTCCTATGAATACATCTCCACCAAAAACTGTACCAGAAGCATTAATATTGCTATTAATAAGTCCTACTTTGCTTCCTAATATATTCACCTTGCCGCCATCAGAGCCAAAAACATCAATTAGACCAGAAGCAATAGCTACTGCATCTCCACTGGGTACGTTTACTTCAGAATCAGTTAACCTGATAGATCCAGAATTATCAACTGTAATTCCTATATCTAAATTCTGAGCTTTGCCTGTTAACAATTCTGGTAGACTCAAAGGGTTAATTCCAGAATCGGTAATTGCTTTTGAATCAATTTCCAAGCTCAACAGATGTCCTGCTTGAGAAATACGAACTAAACTTGAGCCTGGGACAGCTACGATAGAAATTCTCCCCACTGATGTCTTTAATGTTCCCGTATTGACAACGTTCCCACTTAGTAAAAGCAGATCTTTTCCTATCGGAACTTCTAAAGAGCCTGCGTTGATAATGCTTCCTGGCTGACTAACATCAAAAACAAAATTTGACGGATTTCCCACTAAATCTGCATAATTATTTACACTATAGCTATCAAAACCAAAACTATTATCAAAGGTAATTTTAGTCGCTGTTGTTGCTGTAAATGAAGCAGGCACATTTAAACTAGCGTTACGACCAAAGATAATCCCAGCCGGGTTCATTAAATACAAGTTGGAATTACCACCAGAAACTCTAATCAGCCCGTTAATCAAAGAGGCATTACCACCTGTCACACGTCCCAAAATATTTTGAATTGACGGCTGAGAAATAAAGTTAGCTGTTTGATTTATATCTACATTAAACTCTGAAAAACTGTGAAATAAGTTAGCACTATCATTACTCAAACTACCGCCAGTAATATCAATGCTGTTACCGTTGGTTGTGACAGATGTATTTGTCCCATCGGGTGCAGCTGTAAGTTGAGCTTTGGCAATTGTAGGCAATAGCCCAAATATGATAGCTAATATAAAAGTTTTAGTCTTGACCATCTAAACCTCCGGGGTACTCCCGCCACATCCGAAAGGATTGGCGGAGAGGGAGACAGGAGGGTAATTGTGTGGGTTCGATGCCCACACAATTACCGATATTCTTTGAATCTTCATGTCTGAAACCTTTGTGTGGTATGAGTTTTGCGGTAAAATTAAAGAGATCGAGTCAGTAGTCCAACGTTCAGGCCGAAGACCAGAAAACAAAAGCCTAATTGAACGGACTTTCACTGTTTTGTAGTGGTGCAACACTTGAAGTTCTTAAAAAACACATTCACAATCAAGAAAAGCCAATATTCAAGGCACATGGTTTTAAACGTAAATTTTTGATACTCTTGTCTTTTAACTTTTCTTCAACTATTCTGATTCCTGGATTTTGGTTCCTGAATTCTTACAGAACAACATATCTGCAAAGACAATATTCTTGATAATCAATACTTCAAAATATTTAATTCTTGCATAATCAAACCTATACTAACAGTTACGTAATTTACTCTCTTACTTGCTTGATGGTTCAGTCAAGTATTTTTTACTACTAGTTAACAATATAAACATTAATATATATGGTTAACTAGTTATCAAAAGTAAAAAGTCCATTTCTCAAGGGTTTCGAGATTTTTCTACGTTAAGTAAGATTGCAGAGATTTGATGAGATTATCTCTGCATTATTAACTTTCTGAAATTAATTTCTCCACTTCATCTAAAAGCTGGTTGATTTTCTGTTGGTTTTGAGATTTGATTGCATTGCGTTTTTGACGTAGCAACTTATTGATTTCATTCAGCCGTTCAGTTACAGCATTTTGCGATTGTGATTCAGATTTAAGTGCCTTAACTCTTGTTTTGATTTCGCTCAAAGAAAGATTTTCTGTGATCGCTATTTTGAGTAATTCGGTGCGTTGTTGTTCAGATTTAACTCGTGCGATCGCTTGGGCTTTGGTGTACTCAATCTCTCCTTGTCGCAGAGATGAAAGAATCTCTTCTGGTAGCTTCAGTAAAGGAAGTCGGCTAGAACGGAAGCTAGCTGCATTAAATTTTCCAATTGTTTGAAGTATTGATTCAACTTGCTCCAATTTGATTAGATCGTTTTGATTCAGAGTTTGACCTCTTTGTTTGGCGTTGAAAAATCTGTGTAATAGGGAAATGACTTCATTATTACTTTCTTTAAGAGATAGCGATAGTAGTTCTAGTATGGCTTCTGTTTCCTCAACAGGATTAAGTTCTTCCCGCTGCAAATTTTCCATCAGAGCAATTTGTAGAGCTTGTTGATCATCTAGCTCTAGTGAAATAATTGGGACTTCCGCTAATCCTACAGAGCGTGCGGCTCTAATTCTTCTTTCCCCAGCAATTAATTCATATTTACCGTGAAGAATTGGACGAACTAACACTGGTTCTAAAATGCCGTGTTCTTTAACCGATTCTACAAGTTGAGCCAACTTTTTCGGGTCAAAGTAACGCCGTGGTTGTTTCAGAGATAATTCAATCAGATCAATTGCAACTGTAATCGGGCATTGAATAGGGAAGCCAATATAGTTAGTATCAAATCTATATGATGATGCAGTCCAATGAGACGGTTCTGTTAGCATAATATTCACCATAATTTTTCCCTGTTAAGCTAAAGGAAGCAAAATTTGTCATTAGCTTGAGAAACACTAGCTGAATCTGCTTCTAACGTTAAATTAAATAATAATTATGAGGAACTTGTGAGGAATGTAAGTAGTATCACTTAATGTTAATATTGGTGTTTTTACCAATAAAAAGCAATTTTTTAATAAATAATCTGCTGCGCGACTGCTCCCACCTAAATTTCGGAATCTTGTAGTTTGCAAAGATTTAGTAGTCTCTACAATCACCAAAAAGGAGGGCTAGGGTAGCTGGGGGAGAAATACCCTCCGTAAGTGTTTTGATGCCCCTAAATAGCTTGGTGATAATTCTCAAAAATGTCGCCAAAGATTCTTGCTGATGGACTTCAGACTAACAGTTTGTGGTTCAGATTTATCTGTAAGTTCTTTGATAGCGACAGTATTTGAAGACAGCAAAGAACTGAGTGATTCTCGTTGATAATCCACATCTACAACGCTCTGATAAACTCTGCAAGGATCAATTTGCGTTCCAAGAGGAGTGGGGACAATTTTCAGATATTGGTTCAGCAAATCAATGTAATCAGCATCAAAATTTCGATTGGCGACATGAGGACGTAACAAATCGAGTAGTTGTATCGCTCTCCTAATTTCTGAAATATTGCGATTACTGTTTATCTGAGGTTGGCTCTCTTGATACCCCTTATTCTTCTTATCAGCTACCAAAGTTTGATATTTGTCAATGGCTTTTTGAGGCGTAGATAGAGAATGTGTTTTCTGTTGGGAATTGTAACCCACTCTCCCCCACTCTACAATCAATTGATTGCCTTCGACCTTGGCAGACCAAAATTTGTTACTATTGCGAAGTGCATCGACAAATACGAGATAGATTTTCATGATTTTCGATAATTTAAATTATAAATAGGTGAACATTTTTAAATTTCTAGTTCACCTATTCAAAAGTCAGTTCAAATTGAAACGAGAAGTTCGCAGAGATTTGGTAGGACTGGAAGCGATCGCACTAGAAGCAGCCCTGGCAGATTTCGCCCAATCCCGCATTCTTTCGACAGCCACCGCATCCTGTACAGCAAGTGGCGTGATGGTTTGTTGACAAGCCTCTAAATCTGCAAGTGTTACCTTCTGTGGTCGTCCTTCATCAAATGCCAATAATGCGGATTCGGCTGCAAGCGTTTCCAGTTCTGCGCCGGAGAATTTGGCGGTATTGGCTGCGATCGCTTCGAGATATTCATCCTCAACGCGGATGCCAAAACGCTCCAGATGAATCTTCAGGATTTGCGCTCTTTCAGGCTCAGACGGCAAATCTACAAAGAAATTTTCGTCAAATCTGCCTTTTCTCTTGAGTTCAGAAGGCAAGGCTGAGGGATCATTGCAGGTGGCTACAACGAATACCCCAGCCGTACACTCACTCATGAACGTGAGGATATTTTCCAGGATTCTTTGACTGACTCCACTGGCATCACCCTGACCTGACAAGGCTTTCTCGATTTCGTCAACCCACAAAACGCACGGTGCAATAGCTTCGGCAGTCTTGAGTGCGCGGCGAACATTCCCCTCAGACTCACCAACCAAAGAACCGAGCATTGATGCAATATCAAGCTGGAGTAGTGTTGACATACTCCCCAGCCTAAAGGCGTGGGGATTCTAGGCTCAAACAGCGATTGCAGTTTCATACCGACTTACATCGCCTAACCCAATGGTTGATGCCCCAACCATTTGAAGATTACGTGCGGCGTTCTCGTCCCTACCATTAATTGACTCGCAAGATGGACAACGCCACTCCCTGACCGACAAATCAATTTTTTCTAGAATATGTCCACAATGAGAACACGTTTTAGTGGATGGATACCATTGATCTACAAACACCACCTGTTTATGCTTCTTCTTGGCAACCCATTCCAGAATTTGCAGGAACTCGCCAAACGCCAAGTCTGATATTTTGCGACCCCAGAGACGTTGCATCCCTTTGAGGTTTAAAGTCTCAAAGCAGAGAACATCAAACTTATCAGTTAACTCATGGGCTAGCTTCCAGAACCAATCACGACGACGGTGAGAAATATCTTCATACCTGTTGTGAACTGCAATCATAAACGCCCAAAACTGCAATCAAGGCAAATTTGAAACCAGATTAATCTGCAACTAGAGGTAGTCTCAAAACCACAATAAATGCGGCCCAAACCACAATAAATGCAACGA
>Ga0209172_10003542_pt1 | contig 23529 bp, 22 predicted proteins | sample LarsenN4metaG_FD_184113 | JGI IMG/M metagenome (GOLD analysis project Ga0209172, IMG submission 184113) | Hot spring sediment bacterial and archeal communities from British Columbia, Canada, to study Microbial Dark Matter (Phase II) - Larsen... ... | reverse complement strand
CCCCACACTCCCCACACTCCCCACCCTCCCCACACTCCCCACCCTCCCCACACTCCCCACACTCCCCCCTGCCCCCCTGCCCCCCTGCCCCCCTGCCCCCCTGCCCCTGGTCTCAAAGGGGAGTGGGTGATGGCAATTGTTACCTCAAATATTTAATTTCCCAGAATGAGGCCACCGGATTTGGTAATCTGGGGCATAATGGGATCATAGACAGTTCTCCCGATCGCTGGGAAATCAACCGATTTTTCCTCCCGGCGCCCTGGAGAATGGTCCATCGCCAGATACTCTTTCTGTTCACATTCCCCAGATCAATTGCAGGCATTACACTCGACCACTATGCTTGAATCTCAGTCCCCCTATCTCCCGATCGCCAGCTCCACCCAAACCGATTTTTACTCTGTCAGCGGCGGAGTCGTCCCGATGGTGGTGGAACAATCTGGCATGGGAGAACGCGGGTTTGACCTCTACTCCCGACTGCTGCGGGAAAGAATCGTGTTTCTGGGGACGCCCGTTGATGATAACGTGGCCGACTTGGTGGTAGCTCAACTGCTGTTTTTAGAGGCAGAGGATTCCGAAAAGGATATTCAGCTATACATCAACTCTCCCGGAGGCTCTGTTACCGCAGGTATGGCGATTTACGATACCATGCAGCAAATCCGCCCCGATGTGGTGACGATTTGTTACGGCTTGGCTGCGAGCATGGGTGCGTTTTTGCTCACGAGCGGCGCCCCGGGCAAGCGGATGTCTCTGCCTAACTCCCGAATTATGATTCACCAACCCCTCGGCGGTGCCAGGGGACAAGCGGTGGATATCGAGATTCAAGCCAAGGAAATTTTGTATCACAAGCGCACTTTGAATCAATTGTTGGCTCATCATACGAGTCAGCCGTTGTCCAGAATCGAAGCCGACACGGAGCGCGATTTCTTTATGTCGGCAGCCGAGGCCAAAGATTATGGCCTCATTGATAAGGTGATTTCCCAGCCCGGTCTGCCCGCTGCAGGAGAGGCTGTTACCGCACGCTAAGTGAGAGGCCGTCTATGTCTAAATATGACTCCCATCTAAAATGTTCCTTTTGTGGCAAGTCTCAGGAGCAGGTTCGCAAATTGATTGCCGGTCCGGGAGTCTATATTTGCGATGAATGCGTGGATCTGTGTAATGAGATTTTGGATGAGGAGCTATTCGACTCCAGTGCGGCGGCTCCCCAACCTGTGCCTCGCACGGACCCGCCCCAAAAGCGGCGAGGACGCGCTGCCAATATCTCTTTGAGTCAGATACCAAAACCGAGAGAAATTAAAAAGTTTCTTGATGACCATGTAATCGGCCAAAACGAGGCGAAAAAGGTGCTATCGGTGGCTGTTTACAACCATTACAAGCGTCTCAGCTTTGCCCAGGCTAAAGCCAGCGGCAAAATGGCTGGGGATGAGGCAGCGATCGAGCTGCAAAAGTCTAATATCCTCCTCATCGGTCCGACGGGTTGCGGCAAGACGCTTTTAGCAGAAACTCTCGCCAATCTTCTCGATGTTCCTTTTGCTGTGGCTGACGCCACCACTCTCACGGAAGCGGGATATGTGGGAGAAGATGTGGAAAACATTCTCCTGCGCCTGCTACAAGTGGCAGATTTGGATGTGGAAGAAGCCCAGCGGGGAATTATCTATATTGATGAAATTGATAAAATTGCCCGCAAGAGCGAAAATCCCTCGATTACCCGGGATGTGTCTGGGGAAGGTGTGCAGCAAGCTCTGCTGAAAATGCTGGAAGGGACGATCGCGAATGTCCCGCCCCAAGGCGGACGCAAGCACCCCTACCAAGACTGCATCCAAATTGATACCAGTAACATTCTGTTCATCTGCGGCGGAGCTTTCGTCGGTCTGGATAAAGTGGTGGAACGCCGCATGGGCAAAAAGTCTATGGGCTTTGTCCAACCAGGTGAAAGTCAGTCGAAAGAGCAGCGAACGGCTAATATCCTCAAGCACTTGGAGCCTGATGATTTGGTGAAGTTCGGGATGATTCCAGAGTTTATCGGGCGCATCCCGGTGGTCGCTACGGTGGAACCTCTGGATGAGGACGCCCTCACGGCGATTCTGACTCAGCCGAAAAATGCTCTGGTGAAGCAGTATCAAAAGCTGCTGAAAATGGACAGTGTGCAGTTGGAATTCAAGCCGGACGCGATCAGGGCGATCGCTCAAGAAGCCTACCGCCGCAAAACCGGCGCCCGGGCTCTGCGTGGGATCGTCGAAGAGCTGATGCTTGAGGTGATGTACGAGTTGCCCTCCCGCAAGGATGTAACTCGCTGCACGATCACTCGGGAAATGGTAGAGAAGCGCTCCACGGCTGAGCTTTTGCTCCATCCATCTTCCCTGCCGAAACCGGAATCTGCCTAACCTAGAAGGCTCATGGCCACACCTAGGGGCGATCGGATCACGGGCAACAAATCTCACGGTGCAAATAACCCAATCCCAGGATGCCTTACATTCAGGTTGGCGGCACGCCGCATTACTACCAGTGGCACGGCCAAACGGCCCCCACCAAAGACAAGCCCGTGATGGTCTTCGTCCACGGATGGGGGGGCTCGGCTCGCTACTGGGAAACCACTGCCTCTAGGCTGTCAAAGGATTTTGATTGTCTCCTCTACGACCTGCGCGGGTTTGGCCGCTCCCGCCTCAGCGACACCCCCGTGGGGTTTGACTGGGAAATGGAAAGCTATGCCGCCGACTTGGCAGCACTTTTAGACGCTTTGCAGCTTGGTAGGGTTTATCTCAATTCCCACTCGATGGGTGCTTCTGTAGCGGTGGTTTTTGCCAACCGCTATCCAGAGCGAGTGGCGAAATTGATTCTCACCTGTAGCGGGATTTTTGAATACGACGAAAAGACTTTCAGCGCTTTTCACAAATGGGGCAGCTTAGTAGTCCAGTTCCGTCCCCAATGGCTCAGCCGCATTCCTTTAATGGAACGTTTTTTTATGGCGCGCTTCCTCCACCGCCCCATCCCAGAGGCGGCTCAGCGTGCGTTTCTCGAAGATTATCTCATGGCCGACGATCGGGCGGTTCGACATACCATCTTTACCTCCGTCAGCCAAAAAGCCACAGAAGTTATGCCCCGGGAGTTCGCTCAGTTACAGGTGCCAACTCTGTTGGTTTCTGGAGAACATGACCAAATTATTCCCGCTGCTGGGGGCAGGCAGGCAGCTCAACTCAATCAAATGGTGGAGTTTGTAGAGATTCCTGCCACCAGTCATTTTCCCATGTTGGAAGACCCTGATTCTTATCTGCAAGAGGTACTACAGTTTTTGGGAGTTGGCGGCTAGCCGCTACCAATAAAGTTGACAGCTCGTGGTGGGGGTTTAGTCAGAAGTAACCGAGCGATCGTAATAAATTGTGACACCCCACCGCCTCAATCTTCCCCGCCTCATACAACTCAAGCACCACCTCCGCTAGGGCATAAGCCGCAGCCGCCTGTTCCACGTACTCCTGCGCCCCCGCCAAAGCCGCCTCCGCTGTTTGATAAGTCTTCCAGTCCGTGCAGATGTTATTGCTCTTCGGCGGCAAACAACTAATCACCCACTCTCCCTCTAAGGGAACTGCTAAGATGAACCAATCACCATAAGATGCACTACAAGTGTTCATTTTTCCAATACCATTTTACTCCGTAATTTGGGAGCCGCAGACCTCCTCCCTCTATCTTTAACTATGACTTTTGCTGCTATGTCTTATTGTGACACAAAACATTAAAAAAATGTGATATTATTCAGCACATTTTGTGATTTACAACACAATTTAACAATTACTGTTTCACATATTTTGTTGCGGATTGCCAACACGCTATAAAATAGCAACAGATTATTTGTGATTACCCCATAACCAGGCAGAATCCAAATGACCTACAGCATGGACGAAGCATCTGGCGTAGCGCGACAAGCCACCGCCGATCTCACCAAATGGTTGCAAAGCCTTCCGGAAACTCTTCAACTCCAAAACGTCGAAAACGACCCCAACTATCAACACATTGATGTTGACTTATTGCTGACTAATACCAACGGCACGTACCAACTAGAAATCAAAGGCGACAGATGGCACACAACCGGCAATTTTTTCTTTGAAACCCACAGCAACAAAGAAAAAAATACCCCCGGTTGCTTCATATACACCCAAGCTAACTACTTACTTTACTATTTTATTACCCCTCGCACCCTCTACATCCTCCCCATCCCTGAAACTCGGCATTGGTTCACCACCAATATTAACCGCTTCCCGGAACGTTCCACCACCACTCCCGTGCGTGGTGGCGGTCACTACACCACTGTGGGACGTTTAGTGCCCATTGAAACCGTCATCCAAGAAGTACCAGGCGTTAAACAATACCAACTGTAATCTAGCATTACAGCTTGTTCACCAGTTGTTTAACACATTGCCCTCACCCTAAATCCCTCTCCCAAAAAGGGAGAGGGACTTTGAGAGCCGATCAGATTATTTCTGAACAGGCTGTAATATGAGCATCTCAGGGTTGAGATTGGAGTATAATTTGAAGAAACAGCCTGTGATGAAGGAGGCGATATGGTTTTAACGCTAAATCTGCCCCATGCTTGGAAGCTCACCGATGAGGAATTTGCCTCCTTAGCGAGTTTAAATCAAGATTTACGCCTGGAATTAACAGCTACAGGAGAGCTGATGATTATGCCACCCACAGGGGGAGAAACTGGAGAACGGAATTTTGAATTAATCGGGCAGTTTTGGAGATGGAATCGGCAAACCAAGCTGGGGAAAGCCTTTGACTCCTCCACAGGGTTTCGCTTGCCCAATGGCGCCACTCGTTCCCCGGATGTGAGCTGGATAAAGAACGATCGGTGGTTGGCATTGACCCCAGAACAACGGAAAAAGTTTTTACCTTTATGTCCTGATTTTGCCGTGGAGCTAGTATCGGAAAGTGATGATATAGAAGATCCCAGGGAAAAAATGCAGGAATATCACCAGAATGGCTTACGCTTGGGGTGGTTAATTGCGCCGAAAACCCAGACTGTGGAAATTTATCGCCCTAATGGCGAGGTGGAACTGTTACAGTCGCCCCTCAGTTTATCTGGGGAAGATGTTTTACCCGGTTTTACCTTGGACTTAACACCTATTTGGGAATGATTGCTGGATGGTTGACCCTGGGAACCTACAGCAGCGGTGTATAGCTCTGGCAGAGGCACTATGATAACGGAATCAACCGGCAGACTGGCAAATAAAAAAGTTAGGGAAATCTCAGGTTTTTCCCTAACTTAAAATTTGTCAATTGTCAGCTGGTCAGCTAGAAGTAACATAACCCTAAAAAGGATAGTTGTTGCTTCGCTAAATAGATGTCCCCGATGATTCAAAAATCAGGCTAGTAGTAAGTGACGACTCAAGTGATGGATTGGTAGGAATGTACCTTTCTTGATTTCTATTATTACCAACCCATTTAGCACAAGGCAAGAGGGCTTTTGCAATAACCCACTTTTTCAGTTGGAATGGGGGGACCGGAGGCGAGGGGGCAAGGATGGAGCGATCCGCCGATCGGAGCCACAAGCTGAGGACCCACCCGGCACAGCAAGGTCCCCTGGGCGCTTCTCCATCGGACCCCATCTCCCTCCAGTCCACCGCCCTGGCTACAAGGTATAGCAGTGGCGCTGATAACTACTCGGTTGCGATCGGGGTGCAATTCAATTGTGAGTTGTCCGATGGGTGGGCGGTGGCGGCTTGCTTGGTTGCAAGTGCGCGTCCGATGTAGCCAAGACAATTGCCTCAGCTTCACCAGCTTGAATTTATGGAATAATTTCCCTAACTAGAGTGCGGTTAGGGACTTTGATAGTCTGAATCGAAGATAGACTTTGTACTTCAATCGTCCCCGGTACAGTATAGCCAACCCCAGTCAGTTCATCGTAAACAGCCTGGGGAATAATAATCGCACCGTAGATTTATCGCAGCAGGTCTAGCTGTCCGACTGCTGCTAAGTTAGTAATGGGTGAAGTATCGCTAACAACCGTTATAGTTCGCCCAAGCTTTGTAAAGTTTTCTTTCAGGTCTTCTTGAAAATCTTCTACCCCATAATTCACGGTGATTCCACGCTGGGATAGTTCCCGTTGGAATTCCATGATATTCATTCCAGCCAGGTGGCGGGCTTTTCCGCCGCTAATTCTTTTTTGTTGGTAAAGAGCGATCGTTTTTTTCTCTGCCGCCGGTAGTGAAAGCATATGTGCAGCAAAAATATAGCCAAGTCCACAATAGTTAGCACATCTTGCTATGCTACAATCTAAATGCGGTTGAGAGAGCTGCACGATGCGGTTCGCTGGGTAATACCCACTCGGCTGCATTTTTTTTTCGGTGGCTCAGTTCGTAGGGTGGGCGCCCACCCTACAGAGGCTGCGCTGTAGCTTTAACTTTCATCTCAGTGGTATGGTGCTGATAATATTCATCAACCCTATCTTTGTAAATTTTCATCTTACCGTATAGGAGAGAGATTTCAAAAATATCTGTATGGATGACAGCCGCTTTCCGGTCTCCTTCCTCTCCTAAATGAATGCCAATTAAATCAGCTTCTATATCTGTTGCATCTTCACCATGAAGCACTTCCCATTGGATTTTCTGGCAATTTTGGAATACCAGAGAATAAGGAATCCGTTTCTCTGTTGGATCGTAAACTAATTCCAACAAAACTTCATTACCCCACCGAGACACTTTGATATTAGTCACTAAAGATGTCAAGCCACCCAAGCCGAGCTTTTTGTAGTCATCGGGCATCTTAATCTCTCACTCTTTCTTCAGTATTGTGTGCATTGGCTATTGGATTCCCAAATTCATCCCGAGTTGGGAGAATACTCCCGTCTCGATTTAAACGCCAACCTTTATTAATTCGCCTGCCGTCCGGCCCATATTTTGGGGCTGGTGTCCTGACCACTTCACCATCAGAACGGATATACACTCTAGAACCATCAGCAAATATGTATTCAGCATAACCCCCACTCGTTGTTTTGACATTTGCACCCAAATCCTTTAAAAACTCATCCACTTCTGGGCGAGTCATTCCTGTTAAATCGCCAAATTCAGATGCCGTACCATTCCCACCCACGCCCTGACTTGGCAACCCCTTTCTCCTCTTCTCCTATGTTAACTGTTAACAATAATCCTTATCGCTCTTTGGCTGCAATGCCCTACAGAGGCTCTATTTTTGATGCTGCTCGTAGGCGGCGACGATCCGCTGTACTAGGGGATGACGGACAACATCAGCTTGGGAAAGGTGACAGAAGGCGATACCTTCTACATGTTGTAAAATTTTCTGGGCGATGTCTAAACCGGAGTCGGTATGTGGTGGTAAGTCGGTTTGGGTGATATCCCCTGTCACTACCATCCGGGAACGGAAACCAATCCGAGTTAACACCATTTTCATCTGAGCGGGGGTGGTGTTTTGGGCTTCGTCGAGGATGATAAAGGAATTATTGAGGGTGCGACCCCGCATATAGGCGAGGGGGGCGACTTCTATCACTCCCTTTTCCATCAGGTTGGGGATTTTTTCTGGGTCGATGAGTTCGTAGAGAGCATCGTAGAGGGGCCGCAGGTAGGGATTGATTTTTTGCTGTAAGTCTCCGGGGAGGAAGCCGAGTTTTTCCCCTGCTTCCACGGCGGGACGGGTGAGGATGAGCCGATCGTACTCATTCCCCAACAAAGCGGTAGCCGCCACTAAGACCGCCAGAAAAGTTTTACCTGTACCCGCAGGACCGATGCAAAAAGTCAGGTCGTGACTGCGGATGGCTTGAATATACTGCCGCTGACGGAAAGTTTTAGCGCGAATTTCTTCCCCGCGACGGGTTCTGGCGATAATATCCCGGTGCATTTCCGCCAATTCCTCTTGGCGGTGGGTGTCCAGAGCGTGACGGACCGTGAGGATGTCAGCCCCAGCGATCGTTTTGCCGTATTTCCAGAAGTTTTCCAGAGAATACACCAAACGGCTGCATAGCTCTACTTGCTTGGGCGTCCCCGAGATGAACAATTCCAGCCCTCGGAGTACCACATTGGCCCCCGTCTGCTTAGAAAGAGTTTTGAGATTTTCTTCCTCGTAACCGCTCAAAGCAAGAGCGCTTTCTAGAGAAGGCAGCTCGATCGTGGATGTATCTGCCATGCGAAAAATAATCTGGCCCAGGTAAAACAGCAAAAGTAAAAAGGCAAAAGTAAAAAGATAGTGAGAATTTCTTTTACCTTTTTACTTTTGATAAAACCACTTTAGGGAGAGTGATCGCGGTTGGTCCGCTTAGAAGGTGGGGGGGTGGTGGCCCCTCGCGGGCGAGGTGGAGGCTCTGATGATCGTCCAGAGGAGTAGCGCTCTTCCCGTGGCCGATCGCCCCCCATTCTGTCTCTAACATCCCCCCCGTGTTCCCCATAGATATCCAGGAAAATGGATTCTCCCGCTGCTAGCGCTGCAGTTTGCAACACCGTGCGGATGGCCTGAATATTCCGACCACCCCTCCCGAATACCCGCCCCTTGTCCGGTTCGTCAAAAGCCATCCGAATCCAGACTTTTGGCTTGCTCAGACTGCGTTCGCAATCCACGCTCAAGTCATCCGGCGACCCCAAAAACGGCTCTACTAAAAACCGCACTAAGCCCCCGTAGTCTGGTTTTGGCTTCTCCCAGTCTCTGGTTGGTGGCACGTTCGGGTCGGGATTAAGCGGGGGCTCCAGCTCGGACCTGTTCAAAGACATTTTGTTTTTCCAGAATGCGACGTACCGTATCTGTAGGCTGGGCCCCTTCTTGCAGGCGCTGGACAATCCTGGGAATGTTTAGCCTGGGCTGTTCATCGCTTCTGGGGTTGTAGAAGCCCAGTTCTTCTAGGCTACGACCATCGCGGCGAGAAGTGCTGTTCATCGCCACAATCCGATAGCTCGCTTCGCCCTTTTTCCCGTATCTCTTCAATCGCAGTTTGATCATTTTGCTGACAGTCTATGTCATTGTCTGTTGTTCTTTGTCTATTGTCCTTTGTCTGCCGTCCTTTGTCCATACCTTTTTACTGGTTGTCAACTAGAAATTAACCGCCAATTGAGGACAGCGGACAGGAACACCGCTACAAGGTGCCAAAACCCTTTTTCTTTTTCTTCTTTTTGTTCTTTTTGGCAGCGCCAGCGGGACCGCGCCAGCCCGGTTGCGGGGGCCGCCCCCAGTTGCCCCCCAACATTCCCGGCATTTGGGGAGCTTGTCCCATACCCATCTGCTGCATCAGACTGCGCATCCGGGTAAAATCCCCTACCAGCTTGGTGACATCACTCTCGGTGTAGCCAGCACCCTTCGCCACCCGCCGCCGCCGGGAAGGGGACCCAGAGAGTAACTCGGGTTGGCGGCGTTCTTCTGGAGTCATGGAATTAATCATGGCTTCGGCGCGTTTGAGCTGGGTTTCTCCCTTCTCTAGCTGATCGTCGCTGAGTTTGGCCATCCCGGGAATCAGTTTCATAATTCCGGCGAGAGAACCCATGTTCTTCATCAACCGCATCTGCTTTAAGAAGTCGGTAAAGTCAAACTTGGCCGAGAGAATTTTTTCCTGCATTTTCTCGGCATCGGCGAGATCTACTTCTTCGGCGGCTTTTTCCACCAAGGTGAGTACGTCTCCCATACCGAGGATGCGGGAGGCCATGCGATCGGGATAGAACGGTTGCAGAGCCTCTACTTTTTCGCCAACCCCAATAAATTTAATTGGCGCTCCCGATATACGGCGCACGGAGAGGGCCGCCCCACCGCGACTGTCCCCATCCATTTTGGTGAGAATAGCGCCAGTAATGCCGATTTGCTCGTGGAAGGTGCGGGTCAGGTTGGCAGCTTCCTGACCGGTCATGGCATCTACTACGAGCAGGGTTTCGTGGGGCTTGACATTTTCTTTGATTTGTGCTAACTCCGCCATCATATCTTGGTCGATTTGCAGACGACCGGCGGTATCGATGATGACGGTATCAACTCCGGTTTCCCTGGCTCGCTCCACCCCTTGGCGGGCGATGTCTATGGGGTTGGCGTCTTTACCCAATTCAAATACGGGGACATCAATTTGCTTTCCCAGGGTGACGAGCTGGGCGATCGCTGCTGGGCGGTAAACGTCCCCCGCCACCATCAAACAGATCCGGTTCTGCTTGCGCAAGTGCAAAGCCAGCTTAGCTGTGGCGGTGGTTTTACCGGTCCCCTGCAGACCCGCCATCAGCACGATCGTCGGTTGAGTTTCCGCCGTGGCGAGAGGGACATTGGTTTCCCCCATCACTTCCACCAGCTCATCGTAAACAATCTTGATAAACTGCTGGTCCGGGCGCACCCCAGCAATTACCTCTGCCCCCTGGGCTTTGGTTTCCACTTCCGCAATGAAATCCCGCACCACTTGCAGGTTCACATCCGCTTCCAGGAGGGCTCGTCGCACCTCCTGCAGTGCGTCTTTGATGTTGGACTCAGTAATCTTGTCCTGTCCCCGGATTTTTTTCCAGGCAGCTTCTAAGCGTTCAGCTAGGGCATCAAACATAAAGTTCCTATGGGCAGATAAAATTATCTTTAGTGCTTCCAAATAATAAGGATAGCTTTTAACTGTGTCCCCCGAATCATGTTTGCAATTGCTAGTTGGCAACCCAACATGATGGGCTGATGGTATTTTTTGCTGCAAGCTTCTAACCAGCGACTGTCACACAGGGGCTTGCTTATGGCCGCTTTTCCGGCGGCAACTTCTTTCATATAAATAATTTTGGCTTAATTGCTTCAACTTCAATTTATTTAACAGAATTATGCCCTTCATACTTATATAAGTGAATAATTTTATGTTCCTTTGATGTTAGCATCGGGCGAAGATGCCCGCACACCGGGACCCCCATTGAGGGGTTCCGGTGTTCCTATTTCAGGGAATTACCACCCTTCCTCTTCCAACTGGAGACAAGCAGTCAACCCCAGGCTAGGATTTTGGCGGTATTCTTCTTGGGGAACCCAAACTCTGACATGACGATCCAAGGCAATTGAATAAATGTATTCCACCGTGGGGTCATACTTTAAGCCCACGCGCAAGTTGGAGAAGTCGTCCTCGCAAATTTCAAACCCGAAGCGCACCAGAACCTGGGCTAACAGGCACTCGGGTGTATCCTGGTACTCTCCAGCCGTCTCTCTTTCTTGCCAAAATTTTCCTAGAAACGGCTTGAGGATGCGGCGAACCTTATCGGGGGCGCCATTCCGACTAGCGTAGATAATTGCCGGATTGCCTTCTACGACGATGTGACAGGGTATGGCCATGTTTGTGGGTCCTATTAGCTCAGTGGGAGTATAGGCGCCGATTTGGACCGAGACTGCCCCCTCGCCCCCGGGTGGGGCTGAGCAAACGCGAGCAAATATCTGGTCCTGATTGCAGCGCTTGGGCTCCTAAAGCATAATTAATACCATTTCTGCCAACACCTGCTGACATCAAATCTGACTATGGCATCCTCCAGCTCCAACCTGAAGCCACCGCAAGGGGGAAAATCGGAGTTGGGGGGGACCTCCAGTCAAATCGAATTACCAATTACAAATCACAGTTTACAAATAGCATTGGAGTGGGAGCCGTGAATGCAGCGGAACAAATCAAAAACTTTGAAGCAGCGAGCAAAATTGCGGCTGTGGTGAATTTGTTTAAGAGTGAGTTTCCCGATCTCAGGGTGGATTTGAAACCTTGGATGAATGATAAAGATACGATCGAACTGGTGGATCCTGATTCAATGGATATCGGGTTCCATTTTCCGGGGCGCAGCCGATCGTTCCAAAGTCGCAGTATCTTAGTTCAGATTCGCTTTTATGAAGACCCAATGGAGGGAAATAAACGCTGCGTGGGGGTGGAAGCAGCGGGATACGACCATCGCGGGCAGCAGTGGCGATTTTCCACTGTAGAAAATTGGCGGTTTCTGGGGGCGACAGAACCGGTGCAGGCGGTGCAAGAAAAGCTGAAACATTTGTGTGTGGAAATCCTGCGGATTTTTAATTAATATGACAAACCATCAAGTAGCGGCAAACTTACGTTTGCCGCTACTTGATGGTTTGTATTTGAGGTAGTTTGGGGCTAACTAAGGGATTCCAAAAAATGCCCCTTTTGGCGGATCTGTGTGGGATGGGGGTGCAATACCTGAGCATACTGCCCAGCGATGATTTCGGGGGTAAAGTGCTGTTTGAGGTATTGACGACCAGCAATACCCAGGCGATTCGCCAATTCTGGTTCCCTCGCCAATCGCCGAATCCAATCAGCTAAACCCTGACCATCTCCATTATCCACCGCCACACCACAGCGGGCATCAGCAATTAGCTGGCGCAAATAAGAATGAGGTTCGCAGATAGCCGCCACTGGGCGTCCCGCTGCTAAAATCCCGTAAAGTTTGCTGGGAGCGATGACTCCTTCTAATCCTTTGCTGATACTCACCAAAGATAAGTCGCAAGCGGTGAGAGAGTAGGGAATCACTTCTTTATCTTGGTAGGGCAAAAACAAGCAATTTGTCAATCCCAACTGATCGGCTTGGTCTTGGCAATCCTTGGCTTTAGCCCCGGCGCCAATAAATACGAACTTAACGGCCTCGTCTCTCAGTTCTTCTGCAGCGGCCATAATCGTATCCATATCATGGCAGCGTCCCATATTCCCAGAGTAGAGTACGGTAAATTTGTCAGTTAAATTGTATTGCTGGGCAAACCAATTTTTGGGCTTATCTACAGGTTTAATCCAATTCGGGTCTGCCCAACTGTGAATCACCGATATTTTATCTTTGATTTCTGGGCATTTGGCTACTACTCTATCTTTCATGGTGGAGCTGAGGACGATGATGCTCTGGGCTCGCTTCCAGATTAAGCGATTGATGCCATCCCATAATTTGACTAGCCAATGTTTGGGTGGTATTACCTTGAGTTCGACGGCGGCATCAGGATACAAATCGTAGAGGAGACAGACATAGGGAAGGCCAAAGCATAAATTGGCAAATAGCCCTAATATCGGTAAATAAGGAGGTTCGGTGGTGAGGAGCAAAACATCGCCGCGATGGCAGGTTTTGAGTAAGTGTAAGCCTGTACGGAGGCAAAAGAGGAGACCATTAAAGGCTCTCCCCCGAATCCGGTGCGGCCAGATGCGAGAAGTGCGCGATCGCTGAATCCGCAGAGGCTCTACTTTCTCAATTTTAGGCGCAGCTTCTGTTTGGAAAGCATAACCGGGCTGGCCGGTGAAAATACTAACCCTCATTCCTTGGCGCCCTAGGTGATGAGCTAATTCTTGAATAAATTGCCCCGTTGCCGCATAATCCGGCGGATAAAATTGGGTGATAATCGATAGTTCAAAGCTGCTGTTTCTCGGAAATTTGGTATATTTTTTGATTCGAGAAATCAGATTTTTCGTTTTGATTTCTGTGGAATTTATAGCTTTCCTGAACATCCCTACCCTCGCCTGAAAAGGTGGTGCTAATTTCCATTCACCTCTACAGTCAGTGTTTATGGAATCCGGACTTCAGATTTTGGTTATCGCCTAGAGACGGGATGCTGATTTATATTTGTTCGCAGAAATGGGAAAAGCTGCTCCTGTATTAGTCAGGAGCAGAGAGATACTGAGGCAGAAGTAAAGGGGTATGGGCTAAAGCCCAACTACAAACTTCTGAGATTAATAGATAATGAAAGTAAAAGTATGGCGATGTTCAAGGAAGACGGAATTGAGCTTTTGTTCGTTCCCAGAGCCCTTATGGCTATGGGAATGGGGTTGCGCGCCGATCGGGAATCGACTTCAGTTTCAGGAAAACCTACTCTTCATCCTGATTGGGATGAGGGAGGTTTTTGCCCAGTGGTTGCGCTTCAGAAGCAGCAGGAGCCAAGCTATTCCCATTTACATCATTAGAGCTGATACCAGGATTGTTACTGTTGCGCCATCCGGCGATCGGAGAGTGAGACTGCCGGGAGTAGCGGCGATCGTCGTTGTACCAACCGAGGCGGCGGTTGGAGACCCCGTTGGCAACGGTCCCTAAAATAGGGACTCGAGAACCTTGTAAATCCTCCAAACCCTGCAGAATGCTCTCTCGGTCCGTGCGACCAATGCGGGTGACGAAAAGCACGCCATCAGTAAGAGCTGCCAAGAGCCTACCATCCACGACATTGAGCAATGGCGGGGTGTCGTAGATAACTAAGTCGTATTCCCTGGTCCACTCCTGCATCAAAGACTCCATCCTCAAGGAGGACACCAACCGGATGGGGTCTGGAGTTTCGCCGCCAGCAGTTAGGATAAACAAATTCTTATCGATGGGAGACGCCTGGAAGGCTCGCCGCCAAGCTAACCCCTCTGCCAATACATCAGCCAGTCCCTTCTCGTTGAGGATCCCCAAGCGATCGTGAACTAAGGGACGGCGCAGATCCGCATCGACGAGCAACACCCGCTGTCCCATTTGGGCCGCCGCATGGGCGAGATTCACCGCCACAGTGGATTTACCCTCGCTAGCAGTGGCGGAGACGATCGCCAAGGAACGTACTGGCCGATCGGGGTTCAAAAAGCGCAGCTTGGCATTTAAATCCCGAAAAGCCTCCAAAAATACGAAATCCCCACCATCTGCCATCTCCACAATGCCACTACCATCACCCTTCCAGTTGGCGCTTGCCAGTTTGGCTGCACTATTGCTATAAGGAATCAGCCCCAATATCGGCAATTTGGTGGCATCTTTCAAATCTTCCGGCGTGTGGAAAACGCTATCCAGGCGTTCCGCCAACAACGCGGCCCCAAATCCCAGCATCAACCCCAACATCGCCCCCAAAACTAGATTCCGCAGGGGTTTGGGATAAACAGGTACGAACTCCCCTTCTTCATCTTTGGGGATTTGCGGTTCGGCAATTATTTCCCAAGGCACCTCTTTCTGGGCAGCTTCCAACCGCAAAGTTTCCCTTTGGGCCAATAATTGCCCCAGAGTTGTGGTGGCCACCTGCAATTCCCGCTGCAGGTCCGTGTATTGCCGGACAATGACCGGGAATTGGTCGCGGTATTGACTCAAACCCCGAGCCACCTCCGCCAGCACTTGATTACGGACCTTCAAAACTTCGATTTGGCTGGCGGAATTCACCATTTGCTGAATTAATCCCACCTGCACCGAGTTTTGGTATGGGGCTCTGCCAGAACCAAGAGCATTAGGGTTCATCCCTAAAACTTGCCCCGCTTCTTGCTGCAGCAGGAATTCCAGGCTTTGTCTTTGCTCAAACAGCACCTGCATCTGGGGTGTGTTGGTGGTAAATCTCGTTGACTCAGCGGCAATTTTGGTTTCTATTTGCTTAAGCTGGTCGAGGCGCTGCTGGTAACTGGGAGCTTCGCTGAGAACTGAAGCGGCGATCGCCACTCGCGGCTCCATACCTACCTGTTTTCTCAGCTCATCATAAAGCCGCTGTTGCTGCAGCAAACTCGATTGTGCTTCCACAATCTGGTCGTCTATTTTCGTGAGCTGCTCAGCCAATTGCTGGCCTTGGATTTGTGGGTCAATCAAATTGTACTGCTGCCGAAACCGCTGTAACTTTTCTTGCAACCCGTCCACCCGCTGCATCGCTTGGGGCAGTTGGTCTTCGATAAACTGGATTCCCTGGCTGATATTCGTCTTGCGCTCTTTATTGCTGTAATCAATATAACCTTTTTTCAAGGTATCCAAGACAAATTGAATCTTCTCCGGCTCCTTATCCCGATAGCGCACCTCGATAATCTTCGTACTTTTGTTATACCTCTCCAATACCAGAGGTGCTTTTTCCCCTCCCACCAGATACTTATACTCGATATCCTCATACCTAGATTGCATCGCCTGCACCAGCGGCTTCATCAACTCCGGACTTTTTAGCACCGCAATCTGGCTTTCATAATCCAAACCAGAAGTTTCACCACCGAAAAAACCTCCTCCCAAACTTCCCGCCACCGCCTGTAGCCTAGAAGACAGTTGATTTCCCTGGTCTGTCACTGGCTCCACCAGTAACTGAAACTTGCCTTCATACTCGGGCTCCAGAGTTGATGTCCAATACCACACCCCTCCCATCACTGCAATTGTTATGCCCGCAATCACGAATAGGCGGCGGCGGATGACAGCAAATAGCTGCCCCAAATCCAGTTCTTCCTCATCCGCATCCGGCAACTCCCCCCCATAAGGCAGCGGCACAACATTCACAATTTGCTGGCTGTTATTGGGTTGCAGCGAAGATAAACGCTCTCGGTTAGATTCAGTTTCCATGTTGACCCCCTCACTGATGTTTCTTAGTCCTTTGTCACTTGTCCCTTGTCACTTGTCCCTTGTCCCTTGTATGAATAAACAAAGGACAAAGGACTAAGGACTTTTGACCAATGACAATTCGTGAATTGCCGCTATATTGCCTAGAATATCGAGAAAAATCGGATAAACCCAAACAGAGAGAAAATTGGACTCGCGACAGCACCGATCGTGCCCCCCACCTTGCCCAAAGTATCCCTCGTCCGAGTCAGTCCAGAGCGGTTTACCACAATCACATCATTATGTCGCAGAGTCGGATTCGTCTCCTCATCCAGTCCCTGAGCGAAGTCCACCGGCACCACCTGGCGAAACACCGTCCCATTTGGGTTCAAGCGAATCAGTTCCACCTCCTTTGTTTCCGCTCGTGAATTATCAAATCCCCCCACCGCCAGTAAAGCCTGGTTTAACGAAGAATTAGGTGCCAGCTGCACCAACCCGGGACGCACTACTTGCCCCACTACATTTATACTGATGGAATTAGGGGAAAAGCTAGCAGTGGCAAGTTGGGGCGCCTCCGCCAAATCAATATTTGTCGCCGTTGGCACGGAAATGGTATCTCCCTGTTGCAAGATAATGTCCCGGCTGAGGTCCCCGGTTTCCAGTAGTTCCCACAGGTTGACAGTGATAGTTTGTACCGGGCCTGATTTCGGTTGCCGTAGCACCCGGATTTCCCGAATATCTGCTTCCGCAGTAATCCCGCCAGCAATTTTAATTGCCCGCGTCACTGTTGGCAGCCCAGTTATTCTCCCCTCAGAATCTGCGGCAGTAAGGTTTTCCTGGGTTAATGTGGCCCTCACATCACCCCCTGCTACGGTATAGGTTCCCGGACGATTCACCTCACCCACCACGGCGATATTCAGAGGTCGAGAGGTATCGGCGGCAAAGTTAGCCGTTGCCAGTAGGTTCGCTTCGGCGGGGTTGGGGTTTGCCGCAGTGGGCACCAAAATCGTATCCCCCTGTTGCAAAATAATGTCTTGGCTCAAGTCTCCTCTATAGAGCAACTCCCTCAGATTCACCTGGAGATTTTGCGGCGGACCTGCTTTAGGACGGCGAATCACCTGTAACTGCCCGATTTCTGCTGACAAGGTGACACCCCCTGCCGCCTGTAGGGCGCGGGTGATGGTAAGCAACCCTCCATTTTCGTCAACCCGGGTAATCGTGTAGGAACCGGGTTTGGTCACTTCTCCCACCACGACAATATTTACCGGTTGCGTCGGGTCCCCAGCCACGCTGGCAGTAGCCAATTCGCGGCGTTCTAAAGCATCGAAGCTGGTATTAGTGGGAACAAAGATGGTGTCTCCATCCCGGAGAGTAATATCTTTGCTCAGGTCTCCCAACTGCAATAAGTCTGTGAGGTCGATCGTGACTTTGCCGATTTGGGGACGAGTCAGGATGATGCAGCGAATATCTGCAGCTTGAGTAATACCACCTCCGAGCTGAATAGCTCGGGTTAGAGTGGGTAGTCTCACCTCAGTATCGGTGCTAATGGCAATAGTGTAGGAGCCCGGACGGTTGACTTCCCCGGCGATACCAATTTGTAGAGGGCGGGTGCCTAGAAGTTTCACCGTCAGCAGTTCTGGACGTTGCAGGTAGTCTCGATATGCTCGCCGGAGCTGGTTGGCGGTTTGGTCTATGGTCAAACCTAATACGGAGACTTTGCCGATTAAAGGCATATTGATCGTCCCGTCAACTAGGACTTGGTAGCGTCCGTTTTCCCCGCTGTATTCCGGCACGTTGAAAATGTCGATTTGGATCCGGTCTCCGGAGCCGAGGGTGTATGCTTCCCCAGTCCCCCGCAACGCTGTAGCTGGTATCCCCCCAGTACAACTACTTCCGGTGTTGCTTCCCAGATTCTGTCCACCATTGGGAGATTCAAACCTTAGCTGCTGCGCCATTACTGGGGATACTGCATTTATTGGTAGCATCAGGGAAGGGAGAAGAACCACAGAGGTACAGAGGTTCCGCAGAGCTGATAACAGGGGAGGAGAGATGGGGGGAGATTGGGGGATATAAGGGTATTTTCTCTCCCCTGGGCAACCCCGGGCATCTTGCCGGGGGCCACGGGTTGACCCTAGGTGATGCCGTTCCCCGAAGTTTTTGCTAGCTATTTTGGGAGCCATTGGTCGCCAATCCTTCATCCTAGTTAATTATTTATCATGTAGCTATAATTTGCTCTTGGGTGGTTTGGCGGTGTGGTGGAGAGCGATCGCCGCCCGATCGGACTAACGAGCCGATAAGCTCCCACTCCCGCCGCCCCCCTGACCCCCTGACGGTTGTTGATATCTCACAAGTGCCCCTCCCTCAATGTCTTCTGGTACTGACATGGATTCAGCGAATCCCAGAGGGGCAAATTTTTTACAATTTTATAGCCACCACCTTGCATCTGTGCAATACTACCAGTATAATCGCCCCTCAATCGGGCAGAAACCCGGTGGCTTGGCGCTCCTTTGGTGCGCCAAGCCGCAGCTTTTGATTTTCTCCCATCAATTTGGGCTAAAAATCAGTTGTTTTACTATAATTGGATTAACCGTGGGCAATTTTATCATGTTCTCCACTATTTTTGGCTCAAACGAACATGAAATTGCCGACAATTATCTCAATGATTAAACCGTACAGCCCCTAACAAAATCTGCATATCTAGATTATTAAGCCAACCAAATGCCAGAAATTATTTTAGTTACCGGTGCGGCTGGATTCATCGGATTTCACCTCACCCAAAAACTTCTAGAAATCGGATATAATGTAATTGGCATAGACAACTTAAATACTTATTATGATATTAACTTAAAACAAGCTAGGTTGGCACTTCTAGAAAAACAACCTATGTTTCAGTTTTCACTCTTAAATTTGAGTGATAAAACAGCTATTTCAGAGGTATTTCACCGTTATCAACCACACAAAGTAGTACATTTAGCCGGTCAAGCGGGGGTGCGATATTCCATTACCAACCCCCACGCATACGCTGATAGTAATTTAGTGGGTTTTTTAAATATACTCGAAGGTTGCCGCCATAGCCAAGTCCAGCATCTAGTATTTGCATCTTCCAGCTCCGTCTATGGTGCTAATACTAAAATGCCGTTTTCAGTTAGCGACAACACAGACCATCCCATCAGTCTCTATGCAGCCACCAAAAAAGCCAATGAAATGATGGCTCATACCTACAGCCACTTGTACCATTTACCCACAACTGGCTTGCGCTTTTTTACCGTTTACGGTCCTTGGGGCAGACCCGATATGGCCTATTTTATCTTCACTAAATCCATTATTGAATCTAGTCCGATTGATTTGTTTAATTATGGCCAAATGCGCCGAGACTTTACCTATATTGATGACATTATAGAAGGGATTATAAGAGTTTTAAATAATATTCCATCCCCCAATACACGATGGTCTGGATATCATCCAGAACCGGGCACAAGTTTCGCCCCCTATCGCATTTATAATATCGGCAATAACCAGCCGGTAGAATTGATGCGGTTTATTGAAGTATTAGAAGATTGCTTGGGCATGAAGGCCAATAAAAATCTGCTGCCACTCCAACCAGGGGATGTGCTGGAGACCTATGCTGATATCAGCGATTTACATCGGGATACTGGCTTTAAGCCTACAACGCCAATTGAACTAGGTCTGACTCGGTTTGTTGATTGGTATCGGGGTTATTACGGTGTTTAAAACCACATTTGAGGCAATGCTATAGATACTGTATTTACCTGTCAAGAAGCCGGAGAGAAAAAGTTTGATTCTCAGAGGTGATTCATAAAGAAAATCTAAATCCCCCAACCCCCCATGACCAAAATATTTATGACATCCGTGGAAAGGGGGGAAGGAGGCTGATAAGCGCAGGTTTTTCTAGAGAAATCAGCTCTTGGGAAACCTTGACAAAATTTTATCGCTGCTGTAATAGCAGATTTTTTCACAATTGCACAAAACTCTAACTATCCAGCTATCTAGTTAAATAGGTATATCTTTGTCTGGTGATTGGTCCACCGATAGACACCAAATGGAATTATCGGGGACAAAATAGCATCGGGGAATGCCACCTTCACACAAATAGGGAGCAATCCCGTATAATCAACAGAGTTTTCTAAAGATTTGTTGCGCTTCCCCCACCCTGAACAGCTCTAGAGCAGTTTTCGGGGGAATTTGGGGAACTATCGCCCTTTGAGGTGACTCAAAACGACTGTGAGCAGTTGCCCCCCATTAGTGCCTAGCCAAGTCCAAGCACAGTGACCCTGATGGAAGTTATCCTGTTCCCATGATGCAGCACTGGTTAATCAAAAACCTCGCAGCAGCAATTCAGACATCTGCTGCTTCCCTGTCTAGGAGACAGAAGCACGGCCTGCTCGTTTCCCTGGACATAGTATTATTTCTGACCGCTATCTACGGCGCGTTTGGGCTCCGCTTCAGCTCTGCTCAGCCTTGGGCAGAAGTATTCCCATATATCTGGTTAGTTTTCCTGCTGATCCTGATTAAACCCCTGGTATTTATGGCAGCCGGGATGTACCGCCCGGTGCTGCGCTATGCCGGGTTAGAATTTTTATTTACTGCTGCCAAAGCCGTATTGTTCAGCTCCGGAGCCTTTGTCCTGCTGGCGTACCTGCTACAGTTTCTACAGCTACCCCGATCGGTTCTGATTAACGATGCCCTGCTCACCCTCAGCCTCGTGGTGGGAGCGCGTCTATCGATCCACTGGTTCGTCAACACCATTGTGTCCCTATCCCGGCAAAATCAAACCCCAGAACGAGTCATCATCTATGGTGCTGGTGCAGCCGGGTCCCAACTGGCTCAATCTCTGGCCCATCACCACGCCTACAAACCTGTAGCCTTCGTAGATGACGATTCCTCTTTGCAGCGCCAAATGATTCAAGGGCTGACAGTGTACTCTCCGAGGGAACTGTTTAGTCTCATCGGGCAAAAGTCAGCGGACAGTATATTATTGGCGATGCCTTCTTTAGGCTGGGCAGCCAAACGTGAGATTTTAGAACGGCTAGAGTCTTTATCGATTCCGGTGAAAACCGTGCCCTGTATTGGGGATATCCTATCAGGTAAGGTTTGTTTGAGCGAAATTAGAGATATCGACATTGCCGACCTCCTGGGGAGGGAAGAGGTAGCACCAGACCCGGAATTGCTGCGCAGCAACATCACCGGCAAATCCGTGTTGGTGACAGGTGCTGGCGGTTCAATTGGTTCTGAGTTATGCCGCCAGATTGCTCGACAGCAGCCTAAATGCTTAGTTCTTTATGAACTTAGTGAATTTGCCCTCTATACCATTGATATGGAATTGGGCGAAACATATCCCCATGTAAAGCGGGTTGCTTGCCTCGGTTCGGTGACTGATGACAAGCGCCTCAGTTCTACTCTGGCTAAATATCAAGTAGATACGGTTTATCACGCCGCTGCCTACAAACACGTTCCTTTGGTGGAAGCTAATCCGGCTCCGGGAATTTTGAATAATGTATTGGGGACTCTGACGGCGGCGCGGACGGCGATCGAATGCGGCGTCCCTAACTTTGTCTTGATTTCCACCGATAAAGCAGTTCGTCCCACCAATGTCATGGGAGCCACCAAACGGGTAGCTGAATTGATCATACAGGCCCTAGCAGAGCGCACTGGAACCACCACCTGCTTTACGATGGTCAGATTTGGCAACGTGTTGGACAGTAGCGGTTCCGTCGTACCCCGGTTTCGCAAGCAAATTGCTGAAGGCAAAGCCATCACTGTCACCCATCCCGAGATGACTCGCTATTTTATGTCCATTCCCGAAGCCGCCCGCTTGGTGATTCAAGCTGGGGCAATGGGCAAGGGGGGTGAAATCTTTTTGCTGGATATGGGCGAACCGGTTAGGATTTATGATTTGGCAGTGCAGATGATTAAACTCAGCGGTTTATTGCCGAAAAAGGACATTGAGATTAAAATTACTGGTCTCAGACCTGGAGAAAAGCTCCATGAAGAACTGCTGGTTGACAGCAGCACCGCCCAATCGACGCAACATCCCAAGATTTTCTGCGCTCACGAACCGAAAATCCATTGGGAATTTTTACAGCCCTGCCTGGAATTGCTGTTTGATGCAGCTCGTGCCAATGATTCTGGGGCAATTCGGGCAGAGTTGCAACGGCTGGTGCCTGAGTATCAGCCATCCCCAGGAGATTTTTCTTTAGGGGCAACCCCCCGTGGTTCCTCCCGTTTCACCTCTGTGTCCAATACTGAGGAAGTGAAAATGACTGGGACGGGAAAGATGCGAGTCCTGGGAATATCCTCAAATTCCGGTGATGCTCGGGGGTCTGGAACTGAGGAATTTAAATTGCCTTGATGCTATAGACTGCTATTTCTTCTGCATAAAATTTCATCAGGTTTAGACCCTAACGGGTAAACTACTAATATGGGGAACTGCCGCCCCATTTTTATTTATCGCAATAGACAAAGCCTTTAGGATAGCCAGGAGTGCGTCTGTCTCAGCCCCTGCTTGTATAGCGGGCGAGAGGCACTCACTCGATCGCCAGCCTGCTGCAAAACTAGCGGGTACTGTGTACTTGCTTGACGTTAATATTCCACCTGCCCCCCCTGAGTCAGATTGGGAGTTATCCTGACAGCTGTTTCTGGACAGGCATATCTGGATTCGTTGGCAAAATCCCCTAAAATTGTAGGTTGGGTTTCATCCCTCAACCCAACTACGAGGATGCACCGATCGCCTGGATTTGCCTTCCCCCTCCGATCGCGTTATTCGCGCAGGGTAAACGCATCAAATTAGGAGAGAGAATGTGATAAGGGCAGAGAAAGAGAAGCCGCGAGGATGTCGAGCAGAAAATGATGATCCAGACCGGCTCGATAACGCTTCATCTTCAAACTCCCCTTACCTTGGTGTCGCCGCAACAGATTCAATGCCAATCGCCTCAAGATACTCAGGTTACGCGCCCCATACTGGCTACGAATCCGACTACTATCCTCGGCAAACACCACATCCATTTTGCAATGCAGAGCATTCTCAATCTCCCAGTGGGAGCGAATATAGCGAGCAAAGGACGGGGCATCAACAGCCAAAGAACTCAGAAAAAAGCGGGTCTCACAAGTAGTCTTGTTCCACAACTGACGGAGTGAGCGAATTACCACGACAGACTTGAGTCCCGGCCAACGCTGACAAACTGAGGCTGGAAAAACGTCGGCGGCGCGAAAGACCCAACACTGGTTGACTGACAAAACTTAGTCAGGCGGATACTTGTAAGTATGTATTTTGAACTCAATACGGTAGGTACGCTCGTCATGTTGTTTTCGAGAAGCCATAGCCGGTTCGGGGTCGCGCTCGAGAGTA
>Ga0209172_10003541_pt1 | contig 23531 bp, 19 predicted proteins | sample LarsenN4metaG_FD_184113 | JGI IMG/M metagenome (GOLD analysis project Ga0209172, IMG submission 184113) | Hot spring sediment bacterial and archeal communities from British Columbia, Canada, to study Microbial Dark Matter (Phase II) - Larsen... ... | reverse complement strand
CAGCTCGAGCGCGGCACGCCGCGCGATCGTCTTGCGCTTGCCGGCGTGCATCGGCTCGACGCTGGCCGCCGGCACGCGCAGCTCGCCGGCGAAGGCCGCGCTGTACGGCTCGGCGAAGGTCTGCATGTGGTGCTCGGGCCGCTCGGCGACGACCACGCAGTCGACCAGCACGCCCGGCACCTTGACCTGGCGCGCCGGCAGCGAATGCGCCTCGGCGATGCGCTCGACCTGCGCGATGACGATGCCGCCCGAGTTGCGCGCCGCCATCGCGATGGCCAGCGACTCCAGCGTGAGCGCCTCGCGCTCCATCGTCAGGTTGCCGTCGGGGTCGGCGGTGGTGGCGCGGATGAAGGCCACGTCGACCGGGAAGGCCTTGTAGAAGAGGAACTCCTCGCCGTCGATCTGCATGAGCCGCACGCGGTCTTCGGTGGTGCGCGGATTGAGCTTGCCGCCGCCGTGGCGCGGGTCGACGAAGGTGCCGAGGCCGACCTTGCTCAGGTGCCCGGGCTTGCCGGCCGCGATGTCGCGGAACAGGTGCGAGATCACGCCCTGCGGCAGGTTCCAGGCCTCGATGCGGTTGTCCACCGCCAGCTTGCCGAGTGCAGGCACCAGGCCCCAGTGGCCGCCGACGACGCGCGCCACGAGGCCGTCGTGGCCGAAGTGGTTCAGGCCGCGCGTCTTGCCGTCGCCCTGCCCCGCGGCGTAGACGAGGCCCAGGCCGCGCGGCGAACCGGTCTCGACGAAGCGCTTCTCCAGCGCCACCGCCAGCCCTTCCGGGAAGCCGATGCCGACGAAGCCGCCGGTGGCCAGCGTGTCGCCGTCGCGCAGCAGCGCCACCGCTTCGGCGGCGCTGACGATCTTGCCCTTGCCGCCGGCGCGCAGGCCAGCCATGCGGTCGATGCGGGCGGCGCTCATCGTGAGGTCTCCCGCCGCTTCATCGCGCGTCGAAGGTGTTGCAGTCCTTGACGCTGCCGGTGTCCAGGCCGCGCTTGAACCAGGTCATGCGCTGCTGCGCGCTGCCGTGGGTGAAGCTCTCGGGCACCACCACGCCCTGGCTCTTCTTCTGCAGCGTGTCGTCGCCGATCTGCGCGGCGGCGTTCATCGCCTCCTGGATGTCGCCCTGCTCGAGCCAGCCCTTGCCCTTCTGGCTGTGGTGGGTCCACACGCCGGCCAGGCAGTCGGCCTGCAGTTCCACGCGAACCGACAGCGCGTTCATCTGCTGCTGCGAGACGCGGCCGCGCATCGCGTCGACCTTGCCCGTCACGCCCATCAGGTTCTGCACGTGGTGGCCGACCTCGTGCGCCACCACGTAGGCCTGGGCGAAGTCGCCCGGCGCGCCCATGCGGCGCGAGAGCGTGTCGAAGAAGTCGAGGTCCAGGTAGACCTTGGCGTCGCCCGGACAGTAGAACGGGCCCATCGCCGACTCGCCGGCACCGCAGGCGGTGGGCGTGCGGCCGCGGAACAGCACGAGTTTGGGCTCCTGGTAGGCCGTGCCGCCGGCCTGGAAGACGCGGCCCCAGACGAGCTCGGTGTCGCGCAGGATGGTCGAGACGAAGGCCGCGGCGCGGTCCTGCGCCGGCGGCGGCGGCGCCGGGGTCTGCGGCTGCGACAGCTCCGCCGGCGCGCCGTCGCCCGAGAGCAGGCCGAGCACCGTAAGCGGGTTGATGCCGAAGATCCAGCCGGCGAGCAGCGCAATGACGATGGTGCCGATGCCGATGCCGCGCCCGCCGATCGGCAGCCGGCCACCGCCCCCGCTGGCGCCGCGGCGGTCTTCGACGTTGCGGCTCTGCTCCTGGCCTTCCCACTTCATGGCTGCTCTCCGGCTGGCCGGGGCGGATTGTGGTCCTGCCGGCCCGGCGCGACATCGGGGTTGGCGAGCGCGTCAGCGCGCTCCAGCGCGCCGCCCCGCTCAGGTCTTGGGCAGCGTCACGCCGCGCTGCCCCTGGTACTTGCCGCCGCGGTCCTTGTAGCTCGTCTCGCAGACCTCGTCGCTCTCGAAGAACAGCACCTGCGCGCAGCCCTCGCCGGCGTAGATCTTGGCCGGCAGCGGCGTGGTGTTGCTGAACTCGAGCGTCACGTAGCCCTCCCACTCCGGCTCGAAGGGCGTGACGTTGACGATGATGCCGCAGCGCGCGTAGGTGCTCTTGCCCAGGCAGATGGTCAGCACGTTGCGCGGGATGCGGAAGTACTCCAGCGTGCGCGCCAGCGCGAAGCTGTTGGGCGGGATGATGCAGACGTCGGCGTGGATGTCGACGAAGCTGCGCTCGTCGAAGTTCTTCGGGTCGACCACCGTGCTGTGCACGTTGGTGAAGACCTTGAACTCCGGCGCGCAGCGGATGTCGTAGCCGTAGCTCGAGGTGCCGTAGCTGACGATGCGCTGGCCGTCGGCCCCCAACCGCACCTGGCCGGGCTCGAAGGGCTCGATCATGCGGTGCTGCTCGGCCATGCGGCGGATCCACTTGTCGCTCTTGATCGTCATGGGGTGCTCGATTGAGGTGCTGCGGCCATTCTAGGGACGCGCTACCATGCCCCATCCGCGCAAGGAGCCCTGCCATGGCCTCGCCCTTCCGCCCTGCGATCGACCTGCTCGCCCAGTACGCCGAGTACCACCGCGACCGGCGCAACATCCTGACCCACTTCGTCGGCGTGCCGATGATCGTGTTCGCGGTCGGCGTCCTGCTGGCGCGGCCCTCGTTCGCGCTCGCCGGCCTCGTGCTCACGCCGGCGTGGATCGTCTTCGCGCTCGTCGCGCTGTGGTACCTGACGCGCGGGCATCTCGGCATCGGCGTGGCCACCACGCTCGGTGTCGGCCTGCTGATGGTGGCGGCGCACCAGGCCAGCGGCGGCAGCACCGCGCAGTGGCTGGCCTGGGGCCTCGGCTTCTTCGTCGTCGGCTGGATCATCCAGTTCGTGGGCCACTACTACGAGGGCCGCAAGCCGGCCTTCGCCGACGATCTGGTCGGCCTGCTCGTCGGGCCGGCCTTCGTGGTGCTGGAGATGCTCGCGACGATCGGCCTGTTCAAGCGCCTGGTCGCCGAGATCGAGCAGCGCGCCGGCCCCACCCACCTGCGCGACCTGGCGCAACCGGCCACCCGGTGAATCCGCCCGGCCCCGTCGTCGTGATGGGGGCCGGCTCGATCGGCTGCTACGTCGGCGGCCGGCTGCAGGCGGCCGGCGTGCCGGTGCACTTCGTCGGCCGGCCGCGCGTGCTGCAGGCGCTGCGCGAGCACGGGCTGCGGCTGACCGACCTGGACGGTGGCGATGTCACGCTGCCTCCCGCATCGCTCTCGCTGCATGAATCGCCGCCGCCCGGCGCCGCCGCACTCGCCCTGCTGACCGTGAAGAGCGCGGCCACGGCCGAGGCGGCGGCACAGCTGCCGGCCGGCAGCCTCGTGCTCTCGCTGCAGAACGGCGTGTCCAACGCGGCCACGGCCGGCGCGGCGGCGCCCGGCTGCACGGTGCTGGCGGGCATGGTGCCGTTCAACGTGGCCGAGCTGGCGCCCGGCCACTACCACCGCGGCACGAGCGGCCAGCTGGCGGCGCAGGACCACGCGGCGCTCGCGCCGTGGCTGCCCGTGTTCACGCGCGCCGGCCTGCCGCTGCAAACGCACCGCGACATGCGCGCGGTGCAGTGGGGCAAGCTGCTGCTCAACCTGAACAACCCGGTCAACGCGCTGTCGGGCCTGCCGCTGCGCGCGCAGCTGCTCGACCGCGACTACCGCCTCGTCACGGCCGCCCTGCAGCGCGAGGCGCTGGCGGCGCTGGCCGCCGCCGGCATCCGCCCGGCGCAGCTCACGCCAGTGCCGCCGGCCCGCCTGCCGGCCGTGCTGGGGCTGCCGACCTGGCTGTTCCGCATCGTCGCGGCGCGCTCGCTGCGCATCGACGCCCAGGCGCGATCGAGCATGGCCGACGACCTGGCGCTCGGCCGCCGCACCGAGGTCGACGCGCTGTGCGGCGAGGTGGTGCGGCTGGCGCAGGCCGCGGGCGGCCGGGCGCCGCTCAACGAGCGCATCGGCGCGCTCGTCGAGAACGATCCACGGCCGCGCGGCGCGCGCGAGCTGCGCGCCGCGCTGGGCGTCTAGGCTAGTACGTCAGTCCGAGCGTGTAGCTGCCCGCGCCGCCGCTGTAGTAGCGCACGCGCACGTAGTAGGTGGCCGCCGCGGCACCGGTGTTGGTGACCGACGCGCGGTCGACCTGCCCCGTGCCGAGGATGCTGCGCGCCACCTGCGTGCCGGCGCTGTTGTAGACGTACAGGTCGTAGTCGGCGGTGGCCGGCGGCGTCAAAGTGGCCGTGAGCGTGCGGCCGGCGCCCACCGAGACGCGGAAGTAGTCGGTGTCGCTCGAGCTCAGCGTGCCGTTGATGGTGGCCGGGTTCACGCCGATCACCTGCGCGCTGGCGAGCGTGTTGTTGCTCTCCACCTCGGCCACCGTGCCGCCGCCACCCCCGCCGCCACCACCCGCTGCAGCGGTGACGGCCGCGTTGGCGTCGACGATGCCGCTGCCGCACTGCGAGCAGGTGCCGGGGAACGGGCGCGCGCTGCTCTTGAGCAGGCTCTCCACCTGGTCGGGCGTGAGCGCGGCGTTCTTCTGCAGCATCAGCGCCACGGTGGCCGCCACGTGCGGCGTGGCCATCGAGGTGCCCTGGTACCAGGCGTAGCTGTCGGCGCCCGGCGTGGTGGTGCCGCTGTTGAGCGTGGACAGCACGCCGTTGGTGGCCGCGGCGCGCACGTCGCCGCCCGGCGCCGCCACGTCGACCACGCTGCCGTAGTTTGAGTAGTAGGCCTTGGCGCCGTTGCGGTCGGTGGCCGCCACGGTGACCACGCCGGTGCAGTTGGCCGGGTTGAAGTTGGAGGCGTTGGCGTTGCTGTTGCCCGCCGCCACCACCACCACCGTGCCGCGGCTGCGTGCGCCGTTGATCGCGCTCTGTGTTGTCGTGCCGCAGGCGCCGCTGCCGCCGAGCGACATGTTGATCACGCGCGCCGGCGTCGGGTTGGCGGGCACGCCGGAGACCGTGCCGCCCGAGGCCCAGGTGATGCCGTCGGCGATGTCGCTCGTGTAGCCGCCGCATTGGCCGAGCACGCGCACCGGCTGCACCCTGGCGCCAAAGGCCACGCCGGCCACGCCGGCGGCGTTGTTGGTGACGGCAGCGATCGTGCCGGCCACGTGCGTGCCGTGCCACGAGCTGTTGCGCGCCGGGCTGCCGACGCCGCATTCGCCGGCGCTGACCCAGTCGCCGGGGTCGGAGGCGTCGCCGTCGCGGCCGTTGCCGTCGTTGGCCACCGCCAGGTCGCCGATCATGTCGTAGCCGGCCACCAGGTTGGCGGCCAGGTCGGCGTGCGGGCGGATGCCGGTGTCGAGCACCGCCACCACGACGCCGCTGCCGCTGGCCTGGTCCCACGCGGTGTTGGCGCGCAGGCCGCCGGTGGCCTCGTAGTAGTGCCACTGTTCGAGGTAGCGCGAGTCGTTGGGCGTGAGCAGGGGCTGCAGTAGGCGGTCGGGCTCGGCGTACTCGATGTCGGGGTCGAGCGCGGCCATGCGCGCGGCGATCGCCGCCAGGCGCGCCAGCGGCACGCGCTGGTCGAGCTTCATCACGTGGGCCTGCAGTGCGTTGAGCCGCATCAGGCGCATCTGCACGCCGGCCTGGTTGGCCGCTTCGTGCGCGCGCGCCATCGACGTGAAGTCGCTGCGCAGCAGCGGCGCGCTGCCGGCGCGGTACTTGATGATGAGCTGGTCGGTCGCTTCCTCGTGGGGCACGCTGCTGGCCGGATCGGCGCCGCCGGCCCAGGCCGGCGATGCGAAGGCCAGCGTGGCGGCCACCGCCGCGGCGGCCGTCGCCCGCCGCGGGTGCTTGAAGGCACGGTTCGTCATTCGATGCTTCTCCTCGACCCCTCCACCAAACGACAAGGGCTGCTGGTGGCAGCCCGGTGGCGCGCGGCGCTGCTCGTCGCCGCGCGTGGCGCGATGTTGTGGCGCGTCGCGCCGGCTGGCAATGTGCGTTTACGGGGGGCGCGCGGCTGTTGCCGCGCGTTACCCGGCGAGGATCTCGCGCAGCACCTCGCCGGCGCGCCGCACCTGCTCGCCGCTGACGTCCATGTGCGTCACCGCGCGCACGGTGCGCGCGGCGAAGGCACTGACCAGCACGCCGCGTTCGCGCGCTCGCGCCACCAGCGTGGCGGCGTCCATCGCGGGCGGCGGCAGGCGGAAGATGACGATGTTGGTCTGCACCGTGGCGAGGTCGATCTGCACGCCCGGGCAGCCGGCCACCGCCTCGGCCAGCGCACGCGCGTGCCGGTGGTCGGCGGCCAGCAGCTTGCGATGGTGCTCGATGCCGTGCAGTGCCGCGGCGGCCAGGATGCCGTTCTGGCGCAGCGCCCCGCCGAGCATGCGGCGGTGCCGGTTGGCCAGCGCGATGAGCGCCTTGCTGCCGGCCAGCAGCGAGCCGGCCGGCGCGCCCAGGCCTTTGCTGAAGGCCACCGAGACGAGGTCGAAGGGCGCGGCGAGTTCGGCCTCGCTGAGGCCGCTGGCCACCGCGGCGTTCCACAGCCGCGCGCCGTCGAGGAAGCTGGCGATGCCGCGCTCGCGCGCCGCCTCGCAGATGCGCTTCACCTCGGCCTGCGGCACCACCAGCCCGCCGCCGCGGTTGTGGGTGTTCTCGATCTGCACCAGCGTGGTCGGCGCGAACACCGGCAGGCCCTTGGGCTTGATGGCGGCCTCGAAGTCCTCGCGCATGAACAGACCGCCCTCGCCCACCTCGACGATCTGCACGCCGGCGTTGGCCGCCGCGCCGCCGGCCTCGTGCCAGGCGGCGTGGCACTCGCGGCTGGCCACCACCTCGTCGCCTGGCCGCGTGAGCACGCGCAGCGCCACCTGGTTGCTCATGGTGCCGCTGGGCATCCACAGCGCCGCGTCCTTGCCGAGCAGCGCGGCGCACCGTTCCTGCAGGAGGTTCATGGTCGGGTCCTCGCCGTACTGGTCGTCGCCCACCGGGGCGGCGGCCATCGCGGCGCGCATCGCGTCGGTGGGGCGGGTGACGGTGTCGGAGCGCAGGTCGATGGCGGTCATGGGTTCCAGTCCTTCAGGATGTCGGGCACCGCGGCCTTGGCGCGATGCGGCCGCGCGGCGGCCAGCGGCGTGCCGAGGGCGATCCAGCCGACCAGCGTCTCGCCGGGGTCGGCCAGCGCGGCCTGCACGGCCGGGTGGCGCACCTTGGCGCCCGAGAGCATCTTGCCGGCGAAGCCGAGCGCATGCGCGGCGTTGAGGAAGTTGGCGAGCGCGCCGCCGAGCGCCACCCATTGTTCGTGCGCCGGCACGATCGGGTGGCCGAGGTCGATGCGCGCCAGCACCGCCACCGTGACCGGGGCGCGCAGCGCGCGCTCGGCGTCGATGCGCGCGGCGGCCTGGTCCTTGCCGGCGTCGAGCGCGGCCTGCTCGAAGAGCGCGGCCAGGCGCTCGCGCGCTTCGCCGCGGATCAGCTTGAAGCGGAACGGCACCAGTTCGGCATGGTCGGGCGCACGCAGCGCGGCGGCCGCCATCGCCGCCAGCGCGGCGTCGTCGGGCCCCGGCTCGCCGAGGTGCTTGACGCCGAGCGACTGGCGCGAGCAGAGGGCTTCGATGACCGCGTTCATGCTCGTCGTGGGCTCAGAAGACCAGGGTGCGCCATTGCAGGTCGGCCGCGCGCGCCATGAACTGCACGGCGCCGCCGCGGCCGCTGCACTCGGGGATCAGGTCGCTGCCGTCGATGCCGTTGGCGTCCAGCGCGTCGCTGCAGGCGAGCAGCACGGCGCCGTGCGAGACCGCCTCGCGCATCGCGTCGAGCACGGTCTTGGTATGGCGATCGCTCGCGCGCAGCGAGGCCGCCACGCCGGGCACCAGCAGCTTGACGCTGCGCGCGGTGAAGTAGATCTCCACCGGCAGCTCCATCGCCGCCGCCGCCGCGGCGTGGAAGAACGGCGTGCCCAGCCGATGCGGCTCGGCCGGGTCGGCCGCCCAGAGCAGGATGGCCACGCCTTCGGCCTGGTGGGCGACGTAGCTCATGGCCGCGATCTCTTCGTCTTCATTCGAGATCGGCGCGGTGCAGCCAGGCGTGGTGCGCCAACGGTTCGCGCGCCGCCTCGCCGTGCACGAGGCGCGGCTGGTCGGCCGCGAAGTCCGCCAGCCGCAGCCGCGCGAGCCAGCCGGCGCCGTAGGGATCGAGGTGAACGAGTTCGGGCTGCGCGCCGAGCGCCTCGTTCACCGCCACCACCTCGCCGCTCACCGGCGACTTGACCGAGACGATCGACTTGGCGAGTTCCACCACCGCGATCGACTTGTCCTGCTCGACGATGGATCCCATCGCCTTCGGCCGCGCCATGTAGATCTCGCCGCCGGCGAGCCTGATGCCCAGCGCGGTGATGCCCACCGTCGCCTCGCCGCCTTCGACGCGCGCCCACACCTGGTGCTCGACCGAGTACCACAGCCCGTCGGGGAAATCGTGGCCGCTGATCAGCATCGGTTCAAGGCAGCTGGCGGAGGGGGGAGGGAGTCGAACCCTCCAATGATGCATGGCACCACCCACTGGATTTGAAGTCCAGCCGACCCACCGGGATCGCTCCCCCTCCAGCGTTCTTCAAGGTCCTTCCAGGAACAAGGTGCAGTCGCCGCGCAGCTTGTGCACGTCGCCCACGCGGCGCAGCACTCCGATGCGGTCGAAGTGCTCGAGCACCTGGATCGCGCGCTTGCGGCCGAGCTGCGTGGCGTCGCGGAAGTCCGCGGCGGTGACGGCGCCGTCGTGCGCGGCCGCCACCGCGCGCGCGATGGCCGCGAGTCTGGCCATCTGCGCCGGCGCGTAGAACAGGTCTTTCACCACTTGATGCAGCTCGCCGCGCTGCGCCAGGCGGGCGAGCGTGGTGCGCATCAGCGGCTCGCTCTCGGACGCGTCGCGCGCGAGGTCGCGTGCCCAGGCGCCCTCGAAGCCGGATTCGGCCAGCCGCGGCGCCACCTTCTGCGCGATGCGCTCCTCGCTGGCCGAGAGCTTCACGCCGTGCGAAGGCAGGTGAACGTAGGCGCCGCGCTGCGCGATGGCGCCTTCGGCGCGCAGCTGCGCGAGCAGCGCGCGGTACAGCGCCTCGGGCAGGCGCGGCAGCGCGAGGCGGCGCGCGCGCGCGGCGTCGGGGCCCAGCTCGTCGGGTTCACGTTCGTGGTAGGCGGCCAGAGCAGCGAGCAGCCGCTCGCGCGCCTCGCTCGCATGCGCGGCGCCAAGCGCCCACTCACCCTGGCGCAGGCCGGCCGGCACCGCGGGCATGTCGACCACGCCCTGCGCCGCGGCGAAGCGCGCCAGGTCCAGCCCCTGCGGCGACACCGCCAGCAGCGCCGCGGCCCGCGCCTCGGCCGAGGGGGCGCCGAGCGCGTCGAGCTCGGCCAGGCGCTGCGGCGTGCGCCGGTAGCGCGCCGGCGGATGCGGATCGAGCACGCTGCCGCCGGCCAGCGTGCGGCTGGCCGCCGGATCGCGCAGCACGATGCGGTCGCCGTGCCAGGCGCCGATCGGCGCGCGCAGGATCAGCTGCACGCGCGCGCTCGCGCCGGGCGCGATGGACTCGGCGTCGAGCACCGCCACGGTGGCCATGGCCTGCGCGGCGCCGGCATGCACGCTGACGAGCGCGCCCGAGCGCAGCGCGGCGGTCTCCTCGTGCCACAGCGTCAGCGTGGCGTCCACGCGCTGCGTGCCGGCCGCGGCGTTGCCGGCCGCCACCGCGGCGGCGGCCACCAGCCACTGGCCACGCTGGACCTCGTCCTTGCTGGCACCGACCAGGCCGAGCGCGCAGCGCAGCCCGCGGCCGGCGCTGGCCACGGCACGGTTGTTGGCGTGCACGCTGCGCACGCGCACGCGCTGGCCGCCGGGCACCAGCGCGAGCTCGTCGCCCACCGCCACGCGGCCGGCGAACACCGTGCCGGTGGCCACCGTGCCGACGCCGTCGATGACGAAGCTGCGGTCCACCGCGAGGCGGAAGGCGCGGCCGTCGTCGGCGCGCGCGGCGCGGCGCGCGGCGGCGTCGAACAGCAGCGCGCGCAGGTCGGCGAGGCCCGCGCCGCTGGCCGCCGACACCGCAAGCACCGGGGCACCGCGCAGCGGTGTGTCGGCCACCAGCGCGCGCGCCTCGTCCATCACCTGCTGCACGCGCGGCGCGTCCACGCGGTCGGCCTTGGTGACGACGACCGCGCCGTCGCCGATGCCGAGCAGCGACAGCACCGCCAGGTGCTCGCGCGTCTGCGGCATCGGCCCGTCGTCGGCGGCCACCAGCAGCAGCGCGTGGTCGATGCCGGTGGCGCCGGCGAGCATGGTGTGGACGAGCTTCTCGTGCCCGGGTACGTCGATGAAGCCGATGCGCTCGCTCAGCCCCGGCGCCTGGCCCGGAACGTCGAGGAAGGCGTAGCCGAGCTCGATGCTGATGCCGCGCTTCTTCTCCTCGGGCAGGCGGTCGGTGTCGACGCCGGTCAGCGCCTTGACCAGCGTCGTCTTGCCGTGGTCGATGTGGCCGGCGGTGCCGACGATCATGCGAGCCTCTCCTGCAACCGCGGCAGCTGCTCGACGAAGGGCGCCGGGTCCTCCAGGCAGCGCAGGTCGAGCAGCAGGCGGTCGTCGGCGATGCGGCCGATCACCGGGCGCGGCAGCGCGCGCAGCGCGGCGGCAAGTTCGTCGAGGGCGCGGCCGACGCCCTTCTTCGCCACCGGCGCGATCGCCAGGCCCGCCGAGGCAAGCCGGTCGACGGGCAGCGAGCCCGAGCCGATCTGGCCCTGCAGCGCGACCACCTCGACCGTGAAGCGCGGCGCGAGCGCAGCGGCGACGCGCAGTTGCAGCTCGTGCGCGAGCTGGTGGATCGCCTCGACCGGCCGCGTCAGCAGCCTGAGCGTGGGCAGCTCGTCGCGCAGCTTCTCGGGGCGCAGGTAGAGCCTGAGCGTGGCCTCGAGCGCGGCCAGCGGCAGCTTGCTCATGCGCAGCGCGCGCTTGAGCGGGAACTTGCGGATCCTCGCCACCGCCGCCTTCGTGCCGACGATGAGGCCGGCCTGCGGCCCGCCGAGCAGCTTGTCGCCGCTGAAGGTGACCACGTCGCAGCCGGCGGCGAGCTTGTCCTGCGGCAGCGGCTCGTGCGGCAGGCCCCAGGCCGCCAGGTCGACGAGCGAGCCGCTGCCCAGGTCCGAAGCCAGCGGCAGGCCCCTGGCGTGCGCGATGCGCGCCAGCTCGGACTCGTCCACCGCCGAGGTGAAGCCCTGCACCGCGTAGTTGCTGGTGTGCACCTTCATCAGGAGCGCGGTGCGTTCGCTGATCGCGCGCTCGTAGTCGTGCGCGTGCGTGCGGTTGGTGGTGCCCACCTCGACCAGCGTGGCGCCGGCGGCGGCCATCACGTCGGGCATGCGGAAGGCGCCGCCGATCTCGACCAGCTCGCCGCGCGAGACGATCACCTCCTGGCCGCGCGCCAATGACGCGATCGTCAGCAGCACGGCGCCGGCGTTGTTGTTGACCACGGTGGCCGCCTCGGCGCCGGTGATCGCGGTCAGCAGCTCCTCGACGATCGCGTCGCGGTCGCCGCGGCCGCCGCTCGCCAGGTCGTACTCGAGGTTGTTGGGCCCGGCCAGCGTGGCGAGCAGGTGCTGCACCGCGCTGTCGGCGAGCAGCGCGCGGCCGAGGTTGGTGTGGATCACGGTGCCGGTGAGGTTGATCACCGGCTTGAGGCGCGGGGCCAGGCGCGCCTCGATGCGCTCGTCGAGCGCTGCCTGCAGTGCCGGATCGGCGATCGCCGAGCTCGCCAGCCGGCCGGCCAGCGCGTCGGCGCGCAAGCCATCGAGCAGCGCCCTCGCCTCGCCCGCCACCAGCGTATGGCCGTGCTCGGCGACCAGCGCCGAAGCGCGCGGCAGGCGCAGCAGGCGGTCGACGCTCGGCAGGTCCTTCGGGGCCGCCTTCGGGCCCGCCGCCGCTTCCGTCGCCTTCGAACCGTGCACCACGGATTCTTGGGCCGGCGGCATCTAGCTCTCCGCGTCCGGCGGGTCGCCGAACAGCAGCATCAGGTTGACGCCGTGGCGCAGCTTGCCGGTCTCGGAGACCAGCAGGTCGAGCGTGATCGACGCCAGGTCGTCGGCCACCGGGTCGACGAAGGGATCGCGGTCGCTGTGCAGGATCTTCAGGTAGTGGCCGCAGTCGTCGCAGGTCTCGGCCTGCACGGCGGCGCGCGCAGCGCGCTGCGCGCCCTCTTCGTCGCCCTCGTCGGAGGCGTCGAGCGACTGGTAGGCCAGGCTTTTCGTGGACTGGCAGTGCGGGCACTTGCCGCGCTCCATGTACCACTGCATGCTGCACAGGCTGCACTGCAGGTAGCGCTGGCCGAGCGCGTTGCCGCCGGTGCGCGTGAGGCTGGCCACCGGGCGGCTGCCGCAGCAGGGGCAGACCGTGGGGTCGTCGAGGCGCCCGAACGGCTGGCCGAGGTTCTGGTGCGCGGCCTGCACGGCGAGCACCATGTGCGTCCAGTACACCTGCAGCGCGGCGGCGACCACCGGCGCGGCGGCGAGGTCGAGGCCGGCCATCACGTTGGTGAGCAGGCAGTCGGCCTGGCGCTCGAGGAAGTCGGCGTTGGCCGACTCGAGCTTGTCGAGCGCGGCCTGTGCACCGGCCGGCGCCTTGGCGCGCAGCGCGCGCACGATGCCGCGCAGCACGCCGTGCCAGGCCTCGTCGCGCGGCCACTCCGAGGCGGGCAGCGGCGGCACGCCGTCGCGCGCGGCGCGGTCGAGCGCCGCGGCGTCGGGGATCGGCACCGACGGCGGGAAGTCCTTGAGCGACGCCTGCTGCGCCAGCGCCAGTTCGCCGATGAACTCGAGGTACTCGCCCATCGCGTGGCCGCGCGCCAGCTGCTTGAGGCGCATGGCGCGCTCGGCGAAATGCGTGGCGCGCGCGGGCCAGTGGAAGTACGGCACCTCGCCGCCGGCGCGCGCGGCGATCTCCTCGGGCGACATCACGCGCACGGTGGCGGTGGTCATCGGATTGCTCTCTCCAGGAAACAAAGCGGGCGCCGCGCCGGCGCCCGCTGGATCAGCACCGGTCGGCGACTCAGGACTTGCCTTGCGTCATCTGGCGGTACCAGGCCGGATGGTGCATTTTGGCCCAGCCCTCGGGCACCGTGCCGCGCGTCATGGCGCGGATCGAACCCTTGGTCCAGATGGCCATGTAGATGTGCCCGATCACGCTGACGATGAGCAGCACCGCCGCCACCGCGTGCAGCAGCACGGCCACGCGCAGCAGCACGATGGGCACGAACGGCGCGATCCACGGCCGCCACAGCAGCACGCCGGTGGCCAGCAGCACGGCCATGCAGATCACGAGCACCCAGAACAGCATCTTCTGGCCGGCGTTGAACTTGCCGGCCTCGGGCATCTGCGGGTGCTTGCCCATCAGCAGGTCGCGCGCCTTGGCGCGCCATTCGGCGTCGCCGGGCTGCATCAGGTTGTCGCGCCAGTGGTGCACCGCCATCAGGATGAAGGCGAAGAACATCACCAGCCCGATGAACGGATGCAGGATCTTCGTCCACGGACCGCCCCCGAACAGGTAGCTGAAGAAGAACATGCTCGGGTGGAAGAAGGCCAGGCCCGAGAGCCCGGCCAGCACGAAGGTGATCGCGACGACCCAGTGGGTCATGCGTTCGCCATCGCTGTAACGACGGATCACCTTCATACCTTTTCCTCCTCGCTCTTCTCTTCGTGCGGGCCGACCTTCATGTAGTGGAAGAAGCCGGCGGCCACCGCGGCCAGCATGCCGGCCAGCGCGAGCGGCTTGGCCACGCCCTTCCACAGGCTGACGAGCGGGCTCACCGTCGGATCCTTGGGCAGGTCTTCCAGCTCGGGGCGGTCGGCGTGCTTGAGCACGTACATGACGTGCGTGCCGCCGACGCCGGCCGGGTTGTACAGACCCGCGTTCTGGAAGCCGCGCTCCTTGAGCTCGCCGGCGCGCTTGTTGCCGTACGAGACCATGTCCTCCTTGGTGCCGAAGGAGATGGCGCCGGTCGGGCAGGTCTTCACGCAGGCGGGTTCGAGGCCCACGCCCACCCGGTCGGAACACAAGGTGCACTTGTACGCCTTGTTGTCCTTCTGGCTGATGCGCGGAACGTCGAACGGGCAGCCCTTCACGCAGTAGCCGCAGCCGATGCAGTTCTCGCTGATGAAGTCGACGATGCCGTTGCTGTACTTCACGATCGCACCGGGCGCCGGACAGGCCTTGAGGCAGCCCGGGTCGTCGCAGTGCATGCAGCCGTCCTTGCGGATCAGCCACTCGAGGTTGCCGTCCTTCGGCTCGACCTCGAAGAACTTCATCACCGTCCACGACGTCGGCGTCAGGTCGGACGGGTTGTCGTACACGCCGATGTTGCTGCCGACCTCGTCGCGCAGGTCGTTCCAGTTCATGCAAGCCACCTGGCAGGCCTTGCAGCCGATGCACTTGGACTCGTCGATGAGCTTGGCGAGCTGCGGCGCGTTGGTGCGCACCTGCGGGCTGGGCGTGGTGGTGGCGCTGCGCGCCGTGACATCGAGGGATTGCAAGCTAGACATGGTGCTCTACCTCACGCCTTCTCGATGTTGACCAGGAACGCCTTGAACTCCGGCGTCTGCGAATTCGCGTCGCCCACGAAGGGGGTCAGCGCATTCGCCAGATACCCGTTCTGCGTCACGCCCTTGAAGCCCCAGTGGATCGGGATGCCCACGTGGTGCACCTTCTTGCCGTTGACGTCGAGCGCCTTCATGCGCTTGGTCACCACGCAAGCGGCCACGACCTCGCCGCGGTTGCTCTTCACCCGCACCTTGTCGCCCTGCTTGATGCCCTTCTCCTTGGCCAGCTCGGTGCCGATCTCGACGAACGGCGCCGGCTGCGTGACGGCATTGCTCCTGGAGTGTTTGGTCCAGAAGTGCAGGTGCTCGGTCAGGCGGTAGGTGGTGGCCGCGTACGGGAACTCCGAAGCCTTGCCGAAGGCCTCCATGTCGCCCTTGTAGACCCGGGCCGCGGGGTTGCTCGTGGCCTTGGGGTTGTTGGGCGCCAGCGGGTTCATGCCCAGCGGCGTCTCGAACGGCTCGTAGTGCTCGGGGAACGGACCTTCGTTCATGCCCACGGCGTGCAGGCGGGCCACGCCTTCGGGGTTCATGATGAAGGCGCCCACGTTCTGCTCGGGCGCGGCATCGGGGCGCATGTCGGGGATGTCGGCCCCGGCCCAGGCCTTGCCGTTCCACGCCAGGTAGCGGCGGCTCGCATCCCAGGGCTTGCCGTCTTTGTCGGCGCTCGCGCGGTTGTAGAGGATGCGCCGGTTGGCCGGCCAGGCGTAGCCCCAGTTCTGGTACACGCCCAGGCCCGACGGGTCGCTCGTGTCGCGCCGTGCCGAGAGGTTGCCGGCCTGGCTCCAGACGCCGCAGTAGATCCAGTTGCCGCAGGCGGTGCTGCCGTCGTCGCGCAGCATCGCGAAGCCGGGCAGCTGCTCGCCGGCGCGCACCAGCGGCTGCGGCGGGGCGGCCGGCGCCGCCGCGGTGGCCGCCACCGGCTTGACCGAGCCTGCCGTCGCCGGCTTGGCGCCGGCCATCGCCGCCGCGGCCGCCGGCGTGGCGGGCAGCGGGTAGACGTCGGCCAGCGCGCGGCCGTTGATCTCGCGCAGCAACTCGCCGGGTTGCGGCACGTTGCTGTTGAGGTACGGCCAGGTGAGCGCCGCGATCGGCTCGGGCAGCGTGCCGCCCTCCTTGGCGTAGAGGGCGCGGATCTTCACGAACAGGCGCGCGACGATCTCGCTGTCGACCTTGGCCTCGCCCGGCGGATCGACCGCCTTCTCCTTCCAGCTGATGACGCGGCTGGAGTTGGTGAAGGTGCCGGTCTCCTCGGCGAAGCAGCCGGTGGGCAGGCGGAAGACCTCTGTGGCGATCTTGCTCGAGTCGACGTCGTTGAGCGGGCCGAAGTTCTTCCAGAACTCGCTCGTCTCGGTCTCCAGCGGGTCCATGACCACCAGGTACTTCAGCTTGGCCAGCGCGGCCGACAGCTTCTTCTTGTTGGGCACCGCGGCCAGCGGGTTGAAGCCCTGCACCAGGAAGCCGTTGACCTTGCCCTGGTGCATGCGCTCGAAGATCGCCAGGATGTCGTAGGCGCCGTCGCGCTTGGGGATCCAGTCGTAGGCGAAGCCGTTCTCCGCGGTGGCCTTGTCACCGTAGTACGTCTTCATCAGGCTGGTGTGCCACTTCGGGAAGTTCTGCGTGAAGGCCATCTGGCCCGGACGCAGCGGCTTGCCGGTGCGCGCCGCGAGGTACTTCTCGCGCGTGTCGTCGGCGTCCGTCGGCGCGGCCTGGTAGCCCGACAGCACCTCGGAGTAGGCGCACATGTCGGTGATGCCCTGCACGTTGGCGTGCCCGCGCAGCGCATTGACGCCGCCGCCCGGCCGGCCCATGTTGCCCAGCAGCAGCTGGATCATGGCCATGGTGCGGATGTTCTGCGAGCCCACGCTGTGCTGGGTCCAGCCGAGCGCGTAGCAGATCGTCATCACCTTGTCGGTGGCCGACGTCGCGGCGATCATCTCGCACACCTTCAGGAACTGGTCCTTGGGCGTGCCGGTGATCTGGCTCACCATCTCCGGCGTGTAGCGCGCGTAGTGCTTCTTCATCTGCTGGAAGACGCACTGCGGGTCCTGCATGGTCTCGTCGACCTTGACGTACCCGTCGTCGCCCAGCTGGTAGCCCCAGCTCGCCTTGTTGTAGCTGCGCGTGGCCTCGTTGTAGCCGCTGAACAGGCCGTTGTCGAACTTGTAGTCCGCCTTCACCAGGAACGTCGCGTCGGTGTTGAGCTTGACGTAGTCGGTGTGGATCTTGTTGTTGGCCAGCAGGTAGTTGATGACGCCGCCAAGGAAGGCGATGTCGGTGCCCACGCGGATGGGCGCGTAATAGTCGGCCACCGCCGCGCTGCGCGTGAAGCGCGGGTCGACCACGACGAGCTTGGCCTTGCGGTGCTGCATCGCCTCGGTCACCCACTTGAACCCGCAGGGGTGGGCTTCGGCGGCATTGCCGCCCATGATCAGGACCATATCCGTGTTGCGGATGTCGGTCCAAGAATTCGTCATCGCTCCGCGACCGAAAGTCGGGCCCAGACTGGACACCGTCGGCGCGTGTCAGATGCGCGCTTGCGTATCGAGTGCAACCATCCCCAGGCCGCGAGCGACCTTGACGGTGAGGAAGCCGGATTCGTTGGACGCCGCCGAGCTGACGAGCAGCGCGGTGGTGTTCCAGCGGTTGACCGTCACGCCCTTGTCGTTCGTCTTGACGAGGTTTGCGTCACGGTCGGCCTTCATGTGCTTGGCGATGCGGTCCAGCGCCTCGTCCCAGGAGATGTTCTTCCACTCCTTGGAGCCGGCCTCGCGCACCTGCGGCACCTTCACGCGGTTGGGCGACTGGATCATGTCCATCACCCCCGCGCCCTTCGGGCACAGCGTGCCGCGGTTGACCGGGTTGTCGGGGTCGCCTTCCACGTGGACGATCGTCGACTTGACGTTCTTCGCCTTGTCGCCGAGCGTGTACATGATCATCCCGCAGCTGACCGAGCAGTACGGGCAGGTGCTGCGGGTCTCGGTGGTCCGGGCGAGCTTGAAGTTGCGCGTCTCGGCCAATGCTGCAGTTGGCGAGAAGCCCAAGGCGACGAGGCTGGACCCAACCAGCGTCGCGCCGCTCACCCGGAGAAATGATCTCCGGTTCATGTCCATGATTTGCTGTCGTCTCCGTTCGGGATGTGCCCGGCACAGGCGAGCGCGGCGGACTTGCCACGCACGCAGCGGGTTTTCCCGCAGTGAAGCTAGGGATTCAATCCGGACGACCCCGGGCCTTGACAAGTCGGCGCGCGACAAGTTGTCGCGACGCGCCGCCAGCCGCGCCCGGGTCTAGCATCGGCGCGCCATGGCCCATCCCGCCGCCCTGCCCGCGCCCCGCGAAGACCGCGCCGACGCCCACGAGCGTTGGCCGGGCGCCACGGTGCTGGTGGTCGACGACGAGCCGGGCATGCGCAACTTCCTCGTCAAGACGCTGGCGCCGCGCACCGGCCAGGTGCTGGCCGCCGGCTCGGCCGAGGAGGCCGAAGCGCTGCTGGCGCGCCACCGCTTCGACCTGCTGATCCTGGACATCACGCTGCCCGGCAAGAGCGGCATCCAGCTGCTCGAGGAACTGCGCGCGCAGGGCCACCCGGGCGAGGTGGTGCTGATCACCGCCTTCGCCGACCTGGACACCGCGATCGCCGCGCTGCGCGCCGGGGCCGGCGACTTCCTGCTCAAGCCCTTTCGCGTGACGCAGGTGCTCAACGCCTGCCGCCAGGGCCTGGAGCGCGCGCGCCTGAAGCGCGAGAACTGGCTGCTCAAGCGCGCCCTGCTCGAGCGCACGCCGCCGGCCGACGGCCTGGTCGGCCAGAGCATCGTCGTCAAGGGCCTGCAGGCGGCGCTGCAGCGCGTGGCGGCGGTGGACAGCACGGTGCTCATCACCGGCGAGTCGGGCACCGGCAAGGAACTCGCGGCGCTGGCGCTGCACCGCCTGGGCCGCCAGCGCCGGCGCGGCGCCTTCGTGCCGCTGAACTGCGCCACCGTGAGCACCGGCCACATCGAGGCCGAGCTGTTCGGCCAGCCGGGCCACGACGGCCTGTTCGTCTACGCCCAGGGCGGCACGCTGTTCCTCGACGAGGTGTCCGAGCTGCCGCTGGCGGCCCAGGCGGCGCTGCTGCGCGTGCTCGAGACGCACCTGATCCGCCCGGTGGGCAGCGAGCAGGAGATCCCGGTGGACGTGCGCATCGTCGCCGCCTCCAGCCGGCCGCTGCGCGCCGAGGTCGGCGCCGGCCGCATGCGGCCCGAGCTGTACTACCGGCTGCAGGTGGTGGAGATCGGCCTGCCCCCGCTGCGCGCGCACAAGGAGGACATTCCCGACCTGGTGGCGCATTTCGTCGGCACGCTGGCGCCGCGCCTGGGCGTGCCGCCGATCGACGTGACCAGCGAGGAGATGCACCTGCTGCAGGAGTACGACTGGCCGGGCAACGTGCGCGAGCTGCGCAACCTGATCGAGCGCTCGCTGATCGTGGGCTCGCTCAACCTGAGCGCGCTGCACCAGGACCTGGCGCGGCGCAGCGGGGCGGCGACCGCCTCGCCCTCCACGCCCTCTTCGCCCACCCACCCGGCGACGCCGGCCCCGCCTGCCGCCGTGGCCGCCGCCGGCATGGTCGGTGGCCCGGTCGACCTCGCCACCATCGAGCGCCGCCACATCCTGGCGGTGCTCGAGTCGGTGGGCGGCGACAAGTCGCGCGCCGCGCGGCTGCTCGGCATCTCGCGCCGCACGCTCGAGCGCCGCTTCGCCGACGGCTCGCTGCAAGGTGGCTGACGCGGGCGGCGTGGTGGTCCCGGCCGCCGCGGCGGCCGCGGCCGCGGCCGGCTCGCGCGCAGGCCACCCCGCCCGCGCCAGGTGGTGGCGCGGCCGGCCGCGCCTGTCCATCCGCAACAAGCTGCTGGCGATGGTGCTGCTGCCGCTGGCCGGCGTGCTGCCGGTGCTGGTGGCGCTGCTGCTGTGGTGGAGCGGCGAGGCCTTCGACCGCCTGCTCATCACCAAGATCCGCGCCGACCTGGCCGTGGCGCAGGGCTACTTCGACCGCACGCTGGCCGAGGTGGGGGCGAGCGCCGGCGCGATCGCCGAGTCGCGCGCGCTGCACGACGCGCTGGCGCGCCCGCCGGCCGAGCTGCCGCGGCTGCTGGAGGCGTTCCGCCGGCGCGAGAAGCTCGACTTCGTCAACCTGCGCGAGCCCGACGGCACGCTGCGCGCCACCCACGCCGGCCTGCCGCCCGCGCGCGAGCCGGCGCCGCCCGCCTTCTGGGCCGCCGCCGCGCAGCGCGACCTGACCAGCGTCGAGCTGCTGCCGGCCGCCGCGCTCGAGCGCATCGGCCCCGAGCTGCTGCCGCGCGTGCCGGTGCCGCTCGTGCCGACGCGCAACGCCGCGCCCACCCAGCGCACGGTGGAGGAGCGCGCGATGCTGCTGCAGTCGATGCACGCGGTGCGCGACGCCGGCGGCCGCCTGCTCGGCCACGTGCAGGCCGGCGTGCTGCTCAACCGCAACCTGGCCTTCATCGACCACATCAACGAGATCGTCTACCCGGAGGGCTCGCTGCCCTTCGGCAGCCACGGCACGGCCACGCTGTTCCTCGACGACGTGCGCATTTCCACCAACGTGCGCCTGTTCCGCAGCGACGGCGACGCTGGCGGCGACCACCGCGCCATCGGCACCCGCGTGTCGATGGCGGTGCGCGAGAACGTGCTCGGGCGCGGCCAGACCTGGCTCGGCCGCGCCTTCGTGGTCAGCGACTGGTACGTCTCGGGCTACCTGCCGCTGGCCGACAGCGCCGGCCAGCGCATCGGCATGCTCTACGTGGGCTACCTGGAGCGGCCGTTCACGCTGCTCAAGTACGCCGCGCTCGGCACCATCGGCGTGGTCTTCGCCGGCGCGATGGCGCTCGCCGCGCTCGTCTCGCTGCGCTGGGCGCGCAGCATCTTCCAGCCCGTCGAGCAGATGGAGGCGACGATGCGCCGCGTCGAGGCCGGTGCGCTCGCCGCGCGCGTCGGCCCGGTGGCCAGCACCGACGAGCTCGGCCTGCTCGCGCGCCACCTCGACCAGCTGCTCGACGCGGTGGGCGAGAAGACGCTCGAGCTGCAGCGCTGGAACGCCGAGCTCGACGCCAAGGTGGCCGAGCGCACGCGCGCCCTGCAGGAGGCGCAGGCGCACCTGGTGCGCAGCGAGAAGCTGGCCACCGTGGGCCAGCTCACCGCGAGCATCGCGCACGAGGTCAACAACCCGATCGCGGTGATCCAGGGCAACCTCGATCTGGCGCGCGAGCTGCTTGGCAGCGAGGCCGCTCGCGTGGCGCCCGAGCTCAGGCTGGTGGACGAGCAGATCGAGCGCATGCGGCTCATCGTCACGCAGCTGCTGCAGTTCGCGCGGCCCACCGAGTACGCCGGCTACGTGACCTCGCTCGACCCCGCGCGCCTGCTCGACGCCAGCCTGATCCTCGTCGAGCACCTGCTGGCCAAGACGCAGATCGAGGTGCGGCGGCGCTTCGCGTCGACGCGCACGGTGGCCATCAACCGCCAGGAGCTGCAGCAGGTGTTCGTCAACCTGCTCGTCAACGCCATCCACGCCATGCCCGGGGGCGGCACGCTCGAACTGGCGACGCGCGACGACGGCGCCGAGGTGCTGATCGAGGTGGCCGACACCGGCCCCGGGCTGCCGCCCGAGCTGATGAGCCGGCTGTTCCAGCCCTTCACCACGCACAAGGCCGAAGGCACCGGGCTCGGGCTGTGGATCAGCCGCGGCATCGTCGAGCGTTACGGCGGCGACATCCGCGCCGCCAACCGCAACGGCAGCGGCGCCGCGAGGGGCGCCGTGTTCACGGTGCACCTGCGCGCCGAGGCCGCCGCGTGAGGGCCGGCCGCCCGGGCGCCCGGCCGCTGACGCGCTGGCGCCAGGTGCACCGCTGGCTCGGCGTGGGCCTCGGCCTGTGGTTCATGGCGGTCGGCCTGACCGGCGCGCTGCTCGTCTGGCGCGACGAGCTCGACGCCTGGCTCAACCCGCAGTGGTTTCGCGCCGTGGCCAGCGGCCCGGCGCTCGACGTGCAGGCGCTGGCCGACAAGCTGCGCGACGAACAGGGCCTGACGCGCATCGAGCGCATCCGGCTGCCGCGTGCGCCGGGCGAGGTCTTCCGCGTGCAGCTGCGCGCCGGCGCCAGCCGCGTCGAGAGCGGCCGTCTCGAGGCCTTCGTCGACCCGGCCAGCGGCGCCCTGCTCGGCACGCGCAGCCTGGAGAAGGTGTCCTTCGCGCGCGAGCACGCGCTGCGCAACCTCTACGAGCTGCACCGCAACCTGCTGCTCGGCGAGCCGGGCAGCAACGTGGTGGGCATCGCCGGGCTGCTGCTGATGACCTCCGCCGTCAGCGGCCTGGTGGTGGCCTGGCCGCGCGCCGGCGCGCACTGGCGCCGCCTGGTCGGGGTGAGCTGGCGCGCCAACGCCACGCGGCTGCTGTTCGACCTGCACCGCTCCTGGGGCGTGCTGATCGCGCTCGTGCTGCTGCTGGCCACCGCCACCGGCGCCACGCTGGTCTACCTGAACTACGTGCGCGACCTGGTGAGCCGCGTCTCGCGCGTCGAGCCGATCCCGGTGCTGCCCTTCCTCCGCGCCGGGCGCGACGCCGCCGCGCTCGACCTCGGCGAGCTGCAAGAGCGCGTGCAGGCCGCCTTCCCGACGCACCGCGTGGTCGAGCTGCGGCTGCCCGAGCGCGGCCTCACCGGCGTGACCTTCCAGCTGCACCGCGCCGGCGACGTGCACCGCCTGGGCGACACGATCGCCTGGTTCCACCCCTTCAGCGGCGAACTGCTGGCCGAGCGCAGCGCGCGCACGCGCAGCGCCGGCGAGTCGTTCATGCACTGGTTGCTGCCGCTGCACGTGGGCAGCGCCTTCGGCAGCGCGGGGCTGGTGGCGATGTGCCTGGCCGGCCTCTCGCCGCTGCTGCTGGTGTGCTCGGGCCTCTGGGTCTGGTGGCGCAAGCGCCCCGGCGAGCGGCTCGCCCGCGAGCGCGCTGCGCAGCGCGCGCAGCAGCACTGATCGCCAGCGCGACGCCTCGGCCCAGCGCCACAGGTTGATCGGCAGCAACAGGCAGTGCAGCGCCAGCACCGGCTGCAGCCCGGCCGCCGCGCCGTAGGCCGCGAAGGCGAGGTTGGTGGCCACGGCCAGCGGCCGCATGCGGCGCGCGTCGCGGCACGAGAAGGTGGCCACCATGAGCGCGGCGGCGGCCCAGCCGATCGTTTCTGCGTGCATGCTGGTTTGGACGGGAAATCGCGGCGCGGCCGGACATGCGCTCGGCGCGCACCCTCGGGAGAGACAATCCCGGCCATGGACGCGCCCGGACCTTCCCCACTCGCCGCGGGCGAGCACGGCCTGAGCGTCGAGGCGGCGCGCGCGGCGATCGCGGCGGCCCTCGCGCCGCCGGACGTCGGCGTCGAGACCGTGCCGCTGGCCGCAGCGGCGGGCCGCGTGCTGGCCGCGCCGCTCGTCTCGCCGCTCGACGTGCCGGCGCACGACAACTCGGCGATGGACGGCTTCGCCTTCGACGGCGCGGCGCTGCAGCGCGAGACGCCGCTCGAGCTGGCGGTGGCCGGCCGCCTGATGGCCGGTGCGCGTTTCGATGGGCGCATCGGCGCCGGCGAGTGCCTGCGCATCATGACCGGCGCGCCGATGCCGGCGGGCTGCGACACGGTGGTGCCTTTCGAACTCGCGACGCTGCTCGACGCCGAACGGCGCATCCGCATCGCGCCGGGCACGCTGCGGGCGGGAGACAACCTGCGCCGGCGCGGCGAGGACCTGGCGCGCGGCAGCGTCGCAATCGCCGCCGGGCGCCGCCTGCGTCCGGCCGATGTCGGCCTGGCGGCCTCGCTCGGCCTGACCGAGCTCGCGGTGCGACGGCGCCTGAAGGTCGCCCTCTTCTCCACCGGCGACGAGGT
>Ga0209172_10003534_pt1 | contig 23577 bp, 25 predicted proteins | sample LarsenN4metaG_FD_184113 | JGI IMG/M metagenome (GOLD analysis project Ga0209172, IMG submission 184113) | Hot spring sediment bacterial and archeal communities from British Columbia, Canada, to study Microbial Dark Matter (Phase II) - Larsen... ... | reverse complement strand
CAATCAGCCGTTCCTGCATCTCCGGATGGTAGAACGTGAGATTGGGCAGGCCCGCTGGCGTCGTCTCTTCGAGGTTCCGCGGCATCTGCATCGGCCCGAGACGCGTCTCCCAGATGGGCATCTTGCGCGCGCAACTGTCACAAAGCAGCTCGTAGATGCCCAGCGCCTTTGCGTCGGCGACACCCCACGTCGCCATCTGCTCCCCGCGCACCCGGTCCTTGAACTGCGTTTCGCGCTCCAGCACCAGCACCCGGAACCCGTTCTGCGCGAGCGAGCGGGCCAGCGCCGACGCACCCAGTCCGCCCCCCACTGTCACTACGTCGTATCGCTCAGCCATTGCCGGTTACTCCTCCAGCGTGTCCGTGTTTCCTTCGGGCAGCCCAAGCTCGCGGGCCTTCAGCAGTCGCCGCATGATCTTGCCCGATCGTGTCTTGGGCAACGTCGTAATGAAGTCGATCTCGCGCGGCGCGACCCCCGGCCCGAGCTTCTGCCGGCTAAAGTTAAGCAGCTCGCGCCGCAGCGCGTCCGAAGCCTCATAGCCATCCTTGAGTGTGACGAACGCCTTCACGATCTCCATCGCCACCGGGTCCGGCTTGCCGATGACACCCGCCTCGGCCACGGCCGGATGCTCGATGAGCGCGCTCTCCACCTCGAACGGCCCGACGAGATGCCCCGCCGTGTTGATCACGTCGTCCGCGCGCCCCACGAACCAGAAGTAGCCATCCTCGTCCATCCGCGCGCGGTCGCCCGTGATGTACCAGCCGTTCCGGAATTTCGACTGATACATCGCCTCGTTGTTCCAGTACGTGCGGAACATCGAGGGCCAGCCCGCACGGACGGCGAGGTCGCCCTCCTCGCCAGGCGGCTTGATGTTGCCATCTTCGCCGATGACGGCTGGCTCGATGCCCGGCATCGGCTTGCCCATGCTGCCGGGCTTGATCGGCATGATCGGGTAGTTCGCGATCATGATCGACCCCGTCTCGGTCTGCCACCAGTTGTCGTGGAACGGCACGCCGATCGCCCGCTGCGCCCAGACGACCGCCTCCGGGTTGAGCGGCTCGCCGACGGACATCGCGTAGCGCAGGCTCGAGAGGTCGAAGCGCCTGGGCAAATCCTCGCCTGCCTTCATGAGTAGCCGGATCGCCGTCGGCGCCGTGTACCACACCGTCACCCGGTGCTTCTGGATCACCTCGTACCACTTGCTCGCCGCGAAGCCGCCTTCGTAGATCACCGAAGTCACGCCGTTCGTGTGAGGCGCGAACATGCCATACGACGTGCCAGTGACCCACCCGGGGTCGGCGGTGCACCAGTACGTGTCGCTGTGGTGCAGGTCGAGCACGTACTTGCCGGTGGCGTAGTGCCCGAGCACGGCCTGGTGCACGTGGACGGCGCCCTTCGACTTCCCTGTCGTACCCGAGGTGTAGTGCATCACCGCCGGATCCTCCGGGTCCGTCCGCACGATGTCGAACTCGTCCGATGCGGCGTCGTACAGGCTGTTCCACGAGATTTCGTCCTCGTGGACCTGCGGCTCGCGGCCGTGCTCTACCATGATCACGTACTTGAGCGCAGGCAGGTTGGGCCGCATCTGCGCCACTTTGTGCCGCTGGTCGGGCGACGTCACGAGCACCTTCGCGCCCGCGTCGGCGAGGCGGTCGCCCGCCGCGTCCGGGCCGAAGGCGCTGAACAGCGGCGCGGTGACGCAGCCGGCCTTGAGCGTCCCGAAGACGGCCGCGTACAGCTCCGGCACGCGGTCCATGAAGCAGAAGACCCGCTCGCCCTTCTCGATGCCCAGCTCGCGCAGCATGTTCCCGAAGCGATTCGACATGCGTGCCGCGTCGGCATACGTGTACCTCTCGACCGTGCCGTCCTTGCCCTCCCAGATCCAGCACAGCCGGTCGCCGTACCCCTTGTGGACATGGCGGTCGATTGCCTCGTAGGCGATGTTCAGCTTGCCATCGCCGAGCCCGTCCAGCTCCCTGATGACGTCCGCGTACACGAACGAGGAGCGGATACGCTCGTAGTCGTCGAGGTTGGGCCGGATCTTGAACTGATCGACGGGTGGCTTGGGAATCGTCTCATAGTCCATGGCGTGCTCTCCATGCCGAGTGGTGCCCGGGTGAGCGCAATCTAGCCCTGCGCTCCGAAGGGGTCAACACGTGTTTGCGGCAGCGCCGCGCGGTTGCCAGAATGATCTTGACCCGCTTTCTCAACAAGGAGTACCCATGCCGACCAAAGACGAGCGGGAGCCGTTCTACCGCATCAATGTCGAAGAGATGAAGCAGATGGTCGCCGAGGGGGATGCCGTCATCATCGACGTGCGCAACCCGAACGAGTACCAGTCTGGCCACGTGCCCGGGTCGACGCTGATCCCGGTCAACAGCGTCTTCCAGCGGCGCGAGGAGCTGCCGGCTGACAAGAAGATTATCTTCGTCTGCTCCGTGGGCCAGCGCAGCGCGCTCGCCGCAGAGATGGCCGCCGCCGGCGGGCTGCCCGCAGACCGCCTCTACAACCTCGAGGGCGGCACCGACGCCTGGACGAAGGCCGGCGGCCCGCTGGAGTCGTGACGAGCGCGAGCCAGGCGCCCCGACGCGTCGTCAACCGCACCATCGTCCTCTGGGACATCGACAACACGCTGCTGTACACGGGCGGCGCGGGCAGCCTCGGCATGCGGCGGGCGTTTCGGGACCTGTACGGCGTCGAGGACGCCTTCGGAAGGGTGGAGTTCTCCGGCCGCACGGACACGGCCATCTTTACCGACGCCGCCCGCGAGCGCGGCATCCCTGACGACCGGATCGGCGCCGAGCTACCGCGTTTCATCGATGCCTACGTCCGGCACCTCGCCACAACGCTGCACGAGGTGCGCGGCCACCTCATGCCGGGCGTTCGCGAGGTGCTGGCGGCCCTTAACGAGTACGATGACGTCGTCGTGGGCCTTGGCACCGGCAACTTCCGCCGCGGTGGCGAGCTGAAGCTTCGCCACTACGGCATCGACGAGCACTTTCCCGGAATCGTCGGAGGGTTCGGCGAAGACTCAGCGCTGCGCGATGACGTGATCGCCTCGGGCATCCGCCGTCTCGCCAGTGGCGACCGGAACGGCCATCGCGTCGTCGTGATCGGCGATACACCGCACGACGTCTCCGCCGCGCGGGCGAATCGAGCCTACGCCCTCGCGGTTGCTACCGGTCGCAATTCGGTCGAAGAGTTAATGGCGTGCGGCGCAGATGCCGCCCTGGATGACCTCTCGGACGTCGAGCGCGTCATCGCGCTCATTCGTGGCTGACATCGTCGCCCAACAGCGGCCCGCCGCGGTCGAGGATCTTGCCGTCGACGGAGATGACGCTCGGGCGCTCCTCGCAGTAACCGCCGAGCTCGCACTTGTCGAACAGGAAGGCGTTAAAGTCCTTCGAGTAGGTGATCGACCACGATCCCACGACGACGTTGTCACTGCCCGCGTCCAACTGCTGCCGCAGTATCGCGATGAGCGCTTCCAGTTCCTTGCGACCCACGGTACCCCCTGTCAGCCGCTGCGTGAGGACGCTATCCGCCGTCAACCCTCGATCCTGCGTAACATCCGCCTGGGCTCAGGCGCAACCGCCTCTGGCCCGGGCTACGCCACCTATAATCGGACGACCGCTGTTCAGGCGCAAAGGAAAAAACGATGGGTCTCAGTGTCGAGATCGCCGGCGGCAAGCGTACGCTAACCCTCGCGAACCCAGTCATGACAGCGTCCGGCACGTTCAGCTACGGCGTCGAGTACGCGAAGGTATTTGACATCCAGCGCCTTGGCGCGATCGTCACGAAGACGACGACGCTGCGGCCTCGCGCCGGGAGCCCCGCGGGTGGCCGCATCGATGAGACGTCCGCCGGCATGCTCAACTCGATCGGCCTCCAGAACATCGGCATGACGAAGCTGATTCGGGAACTCGCGCCGATCTGGGCGCGCTGGCGCGTGCCCGTCATCGTCAGCATCCTGGGCTCGACGGTCGAGGAGTACGGCCAGTGTGCCGCGCGCCTCGAGGGCGTCGAGGGCGTTGCCGGCATCGAGCTGAACATCAGTAGCCCGAATGCGCAGCGCGGCGGCATGGAGTTCGGGCAGGAGCCGTCAACCGCCGCGGCCGTCACCGAGGCCTGCGTCCGCGCCACCACACTCCCCCTCATCGTCAAGCTGACGCCGAACGTCACGGACATTGCGGCGATCGCGCGGGCGGTCGTCGACGCCGGCGCCAACGCTCTCTGCGTCATCAACACGCTCCAGGCGATGTCCATCGACTCGACCAGCCGGCGGCCGCGAATCGCGCGCACGTTCGCCGGCCTGTCCGGCCCGGCGATCAAGCCCGTCGCGCTGCGGATGGTGTGGCAGGTATCAAGCGCCGTCGACGTCCCCGTCATCGGTTGCGGCGGCATCCTCACCGCCGACGATGCCATCGAGTTCCTCCTCGCAGGCGCGAGCGCGGTACAGGTCGGCACCGCGACCTTCCGCAACCCGCTGGCGCCGCTCGAGATTCTCGACGGGCTTGAGCGCTACATGCGCATCCACGACGTCTCGGAAGTCAGCGAGCTGACGGCGGCCGCGCGTTCTGCGCGTGTGCTGCGGTCACCCTAGTTACAGGTGGCGCCAACCTGGGCAAGCGCGACGAGTGCGTCCGCGAGCGTAATCAGGTTCGAAGGCGGCCCCGAGCGCCACGGTTTGGCGGGATCCGATGATGGCGTGCGGTCGTACTCACGGCCGTCGATCACGCCGTTCGCGTTGTGGTCGGAGTCGTAATCCGCGCCGTTCGTGTTCGTCGGGCCGCCGAGCGAGGTCCCGACGTAGGTAACAACTGCAAGGACGTCGCTCAGGTTGATCAGCTTCGAGCGCGTCCCGGTTTGGTTCAAATTCGTGAGCGCCGGGACGGGCACATCGAAGAAGTCCCAAACCACGAGGGGATTCCGATCACCACCGAGCAGAGGATTCGCGCCGGCCTCCCGTTCGTCCGTGCAACTGTCCCCATCGTCGTCATCGTCGCATGCGTCACCGAATGCGTCGCTGTACGGCGTGCCGAACGCCGGGTTGGGGTTGTCCGTGTTCGTCTGCGTGTCGTTCGCGTCGAACTTGCAGTTGTCGACGTTTTGGTCGACGGAGTCTTGATCGCTCGAAGTCACGCCGTACGCCACTGGTGTGGTGTCGCGGAAGCTGATCCAGCCGATGTTCTCGCCCCAGGCGAAGCCGTTCCACTCACCTGTGATCGGGTTGATCGTCAGCCCGTAGTTCGACGTGCCGCATGAGGACGTATTCGTGCAGGAGAAGCTGATCCAGCCCACGTTCTCGCCCCACGCGTACCCGGAGAGATTTCCGGCGCCGTCGTTCTTTACGCCGTAGTCCGTCGTGCCGCACGTGCTGTTGTTCTTGCACGACATGTTGATCCAGCCGATGTTCTCTCCCCACATGTACCCAGTGATGTGCTTGTAGCTCACTTGCACGCCGGGGCCGCCGTTGCCGCTGGGCTCGGCGTTGATCCAGCCGACGTTCTCCCCCCAGGCGTACTGCGACATGTCATCGGCGGGATCGATGTTTTCGGCGAAAACCCCGATCACTGCCGCCAGTGCGAGCGCGGTCGCGGCCAGAACCGTGGCTGGCAGAAAGTGCATGCGAACCGGGAACTTGAGCATGCTGACTCCACGCGGGGTGAGGTCTATCCTACGTGTTCTCACGGGAGACGGCAATCGCACGTCAAGGCCGGCCGTGCACCCGTTGCGTCTCTGGCCCGCCGCCCCCTAGGATGGTTCCCCCGCTCTTCCCGCAGGAAAGGGAGTGCACACCATGCGTGAACGGCTCGCTTGGGCCTTAGTCGCGGCGTCGGGCCTCGTCACGACACTCACGCTCGCAGGGGTCGTATCAGGTGGCCCGCTAGATCCGTTGAGTGGCCCGGGGCCCACCATGAAGACGCTCGACGACGTGCCTCCCATCTGGTCGCGCGCGCTTCCGGCCGACGACGGCCCGCCGTGTGCGTCCTCCCGCTTCGACTGCGTGCTTGGTGATGCAGCCGTCCTCGACAGGGAAACGGGTCTCGTGTGGCATCGCTCCGCAGCCGTGACGCCGCTCACCTGGGATGGAGCCTACGCTGCATGCTGGCAGTCGAGTATCGGAGGGCGATTCGGTTGGCGGTTGCCCACCGCCGAAGAGTTCAAGTCGTTGCTGATCGTCGGGGGTGGGCTTCCATCAGGCCACCCCTTCGATGTGCCGTCCGGCACCTATTGGACGGCGTCGACGATCGACGGTGCCTCTGCGTTAGCCGTGAGCACATCGAACCCGGCGATGAACCAGTCAGAATCCCGCCTGGCGACATTCCCGCGCCTCTGTGTGCGCGGTGCCACCGGCCTCAATCCCGAGCGCTGATCCCACCCGTTTGGCAACCCCGACGCCCAGCCGATACGCTCAGCGAGACGGGGAGTGGCGCAGCCCGGTAGCGCGCCTGGTTTGGGACCAGGAGGTCGCAGGTTCGAATCCTGTCTCCCCGACCATCTAGCCCTAGATGCCATCTCATGCGATTCGGCACCCAGCGTTTGGCCATCGCCGCCCTGTTGCTCGCGCTTGCTGCGGCCGGCTCCGCATGTACCTCAGGCAGTGACTCGTCCGATCCGCAGCCGACCTCCCAATCCCCCCTATACACGCTCGACGATGCAATCGAACCGGGGCAATACCGTGTGGGAACTGCGTCGTTCGAGCTCGTCGACGCATCGCGACCCACTTCACCAAACGGCGATTATCCCGGCAGCCCCGTCCGCGAGATCCCGATTGAAGTCTGGTATCCGGCCGTGACCGACCCGGCCCGTCCCGATGGCCGGGAGGTTGCGGCGGATCGAAGCGGTGCGCCGTATCCCCTGATCGTCTTCGCCCACGGCTTCTCGGCCGTGCCGACGCAGTCGTCTACCTACACGCGGCATCTGGCGAGTCACGGCTACGTTGTCGTCGCTCCCAGGTTTCCGCTCACCTGGCTCGGAGCCCCTGGCGGCCCGCGCTTCCGCGACCTCATCAATCAGCCGGAGGATGTCTCCTTCGTCATCGACAGCATCCTCGCGTCCTCGTCAGAGGAGGGGCACGTGCTCCACGGCATAGTCGATGGCGACGCGATCGGCATGACCGGCCATTCCCTCGGTGGATTCACTACCTTGCTGAGCGTGTACGGGCCCAATCGGGACGAGCGCATCGATGCCGGGCTGCCGATATCCGCAAGCGGCTGCTTCCTCGACGAAGACAGCATCGACGGGATCGTGCGGCCGATGATGTTCCTCATCGGTTCCGAGGATTTGCTCGTGCCGCGGGAAGGCAACCGCATGGCCTACGACGTCGCCAATGCGCCCCGCTTCTGGGTGGAGATCCGTGGTGGCAATCACGTGCGGTTCGCCGACTTCGACGTCGATGATGAGACTGTCGCTGGAGGCGTGATACGGCGCGTCCGAAGTGAGACAGCAAGCGACTCCACGCCGGAGACGGGCGACGCCGGCTTTCTGGCCCGTTGTGACATGCAAGCCGAGCCGGCGGGCGAGCCCACCATCCCGCTTGACCGCCAGCAGGAGCTGCTGCGCGCGTTCGCGACGCCCTTCTTCGACGCGTACCTCCGCGGCAACGAAGGTGCGAAGACGTTCCTGACCGATTCGCTGCCTGACCTGATGCGTGAGAGCGCGCGTTACGAGTTCGACCTCGAGTGATCGCGCCCGCTTCTAGAGCGGGGGCGCGGCTAGCTGACGGCGACATCCTGCCCGGCGCTCTGCACCTGCCCCTGATGCTGCTTGTGTTCGCGGTAGAAGGCCGTGAACCGCTCGATCGCCTCCGCCTGCGCGGCCGCTTCCTGCTCGTAGAGGCGGGCACGTTCCCGGAAGTCGGCGCCCGTGAGTGATGGCACGACATCCTCCTGTGCCGATGCCCAGCTCCCCGGCTGCTTGTGCAACGCCTGTGCGGCCTGCTCGTGCCGCGCTGCCGACTCGAGGTATGCCCGCCACAGCTCTTCGCAGCTCATCTCACGCTCCCGGTTCCCGGTCGGACAGCTCCGCATCCGAGCCCTCCGGGTACAGCGGTTGCTGATTGAGGAACTCGTCGCGAACGATCGTCGCGAATTCGTCGTCAAGCTCGTCGATCTCGAGACCTTGCTCGCGCAGCCACTCGCGGAGTTCCGGTTCGCTATCGCCGATGGGCGAGAACTCGACGGCGCCCAGCTCCGAGGCTCCGTCCACCCGTTCAAACCAGCGTGCTTCCGCCCATACGAAGACGCGGCCAGACTCCGGGTCGTCTGGATTGGTCGCGAAGACGCGCGGGTCGGCGTGACGGTAAAGGTCGGGATGAGTATCCGCCCAAGTCAAACGATCGGTCTCCTCTCGTGATGGTGCTGTGTGTCACCCGGTCGAGTCTAACCATGCCTGAATGCCGATTCCGACACGCTCAGGAGGCCGACGTAGCGGTTTCATCAAAGCCGCGGCTCCGCATGCTAGGCTGAGTGGAGCCACAGGAAGAGCCGATACTCCCAGGAGCACATGCAGCAACTTGAGAAGAGCGGCGGTCCCGCCGGCGCCGGGACGGCCACGCGAGACGAACTGCGCAATATCGCCATCATCGCCCACGTCGACCACGGCAAGACGACGCTCGTCGACGCCATGCTCTGGCAGAGCGGCATCTTCCGCGAGAACCAGGAGGTCGTCGAGCGTGTCATGGACTCCAACGACCTCGAGCGCGAGAAGGGCATCACCATCCTCGCGAAGAACACGGCCGTCCGCTTCGGCCGCTACAAGATCAACATCGTCGATACGCCCGGCCACGCCGACTTTGGCGGCGAGGTCGAGCGGACGCTGATGATGGTCGACGGCGTCCTGCTGCTCGTCGACGCAAGCGAGGGTCCACTGCCGCAGACGCGCTTCGTGCTGCGCAAGGCGCTCGAACTCGGGCTGCCGCCGATCGTCGTGATCAACAAGATCGACCGTAAGGACGCGCGCCCTCAGGAAGTGCTGAACGAGATCTACGACCTGTTCATCGACCTCGACGCCACGGACGATCAGATCGACTTCCCCGTCCTGTACACGATCGCGCGTGACGGCGTCTGCCGCTTCGAGCCTGATGGCCAGGACCACCGGCTGCAGCCGCTGTTCGAGGAGATCGTCCGCACGATCCCGGCGCCTTCATTCGAGCTGGATGCGCCGTTGCAGCTGCGTGTGCTGAACCTCGACTACTCGGACTACGTCGGGAGGCTCGCCGTAGGTCGCGTCGTCAACGGGACGCTGACGCAGCGCCAGGATGTAGCCCTCGCGCGGGCGTCCGGCGAAGTCGAGCGCGGCCGGATCACGAACCTGTACGCCTTCGAAGGACTCGAGCGCGTCGATGTAACTGAAGCGGGTCCGGGCGACATCATCGCCGTCACCGGCTTCGAGGACGTGAGCATCGGCGACACCATCACCGACCCCGACGATCCGCGTCCGTTGCCGCCCGTGACCGTCGATGAGCCCACCGTCAGCATGATGTTCTCCGTGAACGATTCGCCGTTCGCCGGACACGAGGGCAAGTACGTCACCTCCCGCAACATCAAGGACCGGCTCCAACGGGAGGCGCTCACGAACGTCGCGCTGCGCGTGGAGCCCGGCGAGTCGGCCGAGTCCTTTCGCGTCGCTGGCCGCGGCGAGCTGCAGATGGCCATTGTCATCGAGATGATGCGCCGTGAAGGCTACGAGTTCACCGTCAGCAAGCCCGAGGTCATCACACGGACGATCCACGGCATCAAGCACGAGCCCATGGAGCACCTCACCGTCGACTGCCCGGAGGAATTCGTCGGCGTCGTCACGCAAATGCTATCGCTCCGCAAGGGCCGGATGCTGAACATGGTCAACCATGGCACAGGGCGCGTCCGGCTCGAGTTCCGCATCCCATCCCGCGGCCTCATCGGCTTCCGCGGCCAGTTCCTCACCGACACCCGCGGCACCGGGCTGCTCAATCATCTGTTCGACGGCTACGAGCCGTGGCAGGGTGACATCACCCACCGGCTGACCGGCGCGCTCGTCGCCGACCGAGCGGGCAAAGTCACGCCGTACGCGCTCGAGAACCTGCAGGAACGAGGCGAGCTCTTCGTCGAGCCTGGCGAGCGCGTGTACGAGGGTATGATCGTCGGCGAGAACTCCCGCGAGGAGGACATCAACGTCAACATCGCGCGCGAGCGCAAGCTCACGAACATGCGCTCCTCCACGTCCGAGATCGATGTGCCGCTAAAGCCGGTGCGTAAGCTCTCGCTCGAGCAGGCGCTCGAGTTCATCCGCGAAGACGAGATGCTGGAGGTGACGCCGGCGAGCCTCCGGCTGCGAAAACGCGTGCTCAGCGCGCAGCTCCGCCCTCGCTACTGGCAGAAGTAGCGCCCATCCCTTCGCTCTGGCTCCGCTGTATGCTGGCGCCATGCCGAAGACCGCGCTCGCGCCGGCGAAGGCGTCAGTGACTGAAATCGCGCGTCTCCAGAAAGAGGCAACCCCCCGCAACGTCGAGGGCATGGCGCGCTTCGGCATCAACCCGGATCGGACGCTCAGCATTCCTGTGCCGGTCCTTCGCGCCATCGCGAAAGAGGTCGGGCGTAACCACACCCTCGCGCGCGAGTTATGGGCCACAGGCATCCACGACGCGCGCCATCTCGCGGCGATGATCGCCGAGCCTCAAAGGACGACGAAGCGCGAGATGGAGGACTGGGCCCGTGACCTCGATTCCTGGGACGTCTGCGACGGCGCCTGCTTCGACCTCTGGCGCTACACGCCGCACGCGTACGAGAAGGCGGCGCAGTGGGCGCGGCGCGACGGTGAGTTCGTCCGCCGCGCCGGCTTCGCCCTCATGGCTGGACTGGCCGTCGGCGACAAGCAGGCGCCGGATGAACGCTTCCTCGCGTTCCTCCCCCTGATCGAAGAAGCATCGGACGACGGCCGTAACTTCGTGAAGAAGGCCCTGAACTGGGCGCTGCGCCAGATCGGGAAGCGTAACGTCGCGCTCAATCGCACCGCCATCGCGACGGCTGAGCGCATCCGTGCCCGCAGCACTCCCGCCGCTCGTTGGGTCGCGGCTGATGCGCTGCGGGAGTTGCGCAGCGACGCCGTCCAACGGCGCCTGCGGTCGAAGAGGAGCACCTCGTGACCGGCCGCAAACTGTCGCTCGCAGCGTGGTCGCTCCATCGCGCGTTCTTCGCGAAGGAGATCGACCTGCTCGGGATGGTCGATGCCTGCGCCGAGCTCGACCTGCGCGGCTTCGAGATGGTGAACGTCTTCTTCCCAGCGCCGACGCAGGGCTATCTTAAACAGCTAAGACAGCGAGCCGCCGACCAGGACGTGCGCCTGCTCCTCATCATGTGCGATGACGAAGGCAGTATGGCGGCGCCGGAGCGCGAGCGCCGTCTCAAGGCGGCGAAGAATCACCACAAGTGGATCGACATCGCAGCCGACCTCGGGTGCCACGCGATCCGCTGCAACACGGGCGCGCGCCCCGGCGACAACGACGCGCTCGAGCGGTGCGTCGAGTCATTCGGCGCGCTGCTCGAGTACGCCGATGCCGCGGGCGTCGACGTGCTGCTTGAGAACCACTGGGGTCTCTCGTCGGATCCCGATTGGCTCATGTCGCTCGTCGACCGCGTCAACCACCCCCGCTTCGGCACACTCCCCGACCTCGGCAACTTCCCGCCCGAAACCGACCGCTACGAGGCCGTCCGCAAGATGATGCGCCGCGCGAAGGCCGTGAGCGCGAAGTGCTACGACTTCGACGACGCGGGCAATGAGACCATGATCGACTTCGAGCGTATGCTGCGCATCGTCGATGAGGCGGCCTATGACGGCTGGATCGGTATCGAGTACGAGGGCGAGCGGCTCCCCGAGCGCGAGGGCATCCTCGCCTGTAAGCGCCTCCTCGAGCGCCTCGCGCGCCCCTGAGCGACGTATGCTGGTGCGAGGAGAGGCTGCATGATCGCGATGCTCCTCGTTGGCCGCCGGTTTGTGCGCGCGATCGCTCGTGGATTGCGCGACCCCGAGTTCCAGACGCTTGCGGTGGGCGTCGGCGTCATCCTCGCGATTGGCACGGTCTTCTATAGCGCCGTTGAGGGCTGGGGAGTGCTTGACTCACTCTACTTCTGCGTGACGACGCTGACGACCATCGGCTTCGGCGACCCGTCGCCGGCGACGGCGCTCGGTAAGATCTTCACCATCGTCTATGTCATCATCGGCATCGGCATCATCGCCAGCTTCATCACCATGGTCGCCACGTATGAGCGGCGCGAGCGTCAGGAAAAACGCGACCGCGCCGATTCGCGGGATTAACCCCGCCACGTTCCCAGCGCTACTTGCGGAATGAAATCCGTCAGGTCGACGGGGAACGAGATCGTGCGGCCTTCTTCCGCCGACTTGTAGCACGCCATCAGCGCCTCCGTGACGGCGAGACCGTCGTACCAATTCTCGTCCGGCATCCGCCCGTCGAGGAACGACTGCACCATGTGCCGGTTCTCAGCCGTGTAGCCGTACATATGCGGCTCGTCGGCGATGACGGGCATGAGCCCCTGCTCGGCGTTCTGCTTTTCGACCAGGTCTTCGCCCGCTTCTCCGCGCACGCGCCGGCTGAGGAAGATCGCCAGGTCCGTCGCCAGGCTGTCGACTTGCAGCGCGTACTCCGGCCCGAGCAGCTCCGCCCGCAGCCGGAGCGCCGGCCCGACGAAACTCCATGATGTCGTCGCCTCGACCAGCACCTTCTCGCCACCGGGTGCCCGCATCGTGACGGCGGCGCGCGCGAAGTCCTCCGCAGGCGATGTCCCGTAGTCGACGTGCCCCCCGGACATCTCCCGCAGCAGTTCCGTGTACTCTGGCCGCGTCCACTTCAGCGACGCGATCTGCGCGTTCACCTCTTCGACCCGCAGAGCGTCGCGCCCTTCTCCCGGGCCCGTCAGCAGAAAGCGCGCGACCTCGTAGCTATGGCAGAGCATGTCGTTGAGCACGCCGCCTCCCTGCCGCTCGCCGCTCCAGAACCATGGCATGTGTGGACCGCTGTGTTCCTCCGCCGCCCGCGCGAGGTACGGACGCCCGGCGATCGGCACGGCCCGCCGCCAGATGATCTCGCGGCCGCGCGTCACGGACGGCTCGAACACCTGGTTCTCGAGGTAGCCATGCAGCAGCTCGGTCGGCTCGATGAGTTCGATGAGGCGCTTGGCCTCGCCGACGTTCCGCGCGAGCGGCTTCTCCATTGCGAGGCCAACGAGGTTGCCGGCGCCACGCTGCACAGCGGCGACGATCTCCTCCACCACTTCCACGCGCACGTCGTTCGTCGTCGCTATCCAGATCGCGTCGACCTCAGGATCGGCGACGAGGTCGGCGACGGAGCCGTGGATCTGCGGCGTACCGAGGCGCAGGCGCGCGGCGAGGGCAGCGAGCCGCTCGGCGTTGGCCCTTGTCGGACTGAAGACGCCGGCGACGTAACAGTCGCGAACGCCGACGAGCGACCGCACATGGAACTGATTCATGAAACCGGCGCCCACGAAACCGATGCCAAGCTGACCGTCGCGCACGACGCACCTCCACAGCGCTATCCGCCCGGTGCGTCATTCTCGGCCGCCCGATGCTCTCGCGCTACCGTCGGGCTTGGCCCAGAGGCAGGTCGACTAAGGAATGGGCGTCGGAGTCAGAGTGGGCGTCGGGGTGCGCGTGTTCGTCGGCGTCCGCGTCGGGCTCGGCGTGCGGGTCACGCTCGGTGTCGGCGTCCGGCTGGGCTTCGGAGTGCGCGTCGGGCTCGCGCTCCGCGTCGCCGTCGCGCGCGGCGTTCGCGGGGGTTGCGGCGCGACACCCGCAGGATTGTCGCCAAGGTACACGAGCGTGTCGTACCGCGTGACGCCATAGCGCCACACGGACACCGTCCCCATCCCCAGCTCCGACGCCCGGCGCACGAACCGTGGCCACGTGCCCGGGTCGACGGCGGCGCCCTGACCGACCGGGATCACCTCGCGGTCGTAGTCCTGCAAGAGTACGCTCGTCGTGTTGAGGAGAAACTCGGGTGACATGGTGCTCGTCGGGAAGCCGGCACGGCGGTACCCGTCGAAGTTGCCCGCCGAGTTGAACGTGTCCCAGTACAGCTGCGGCCAGATGCCGTCGGTCGCCGCCACGAACTCCGGCATCGGCACGAGATTGATGCGCCATGGCCGCGGGTCGATCGAGATGTCGACGCGGCCGAACGGCGTTCGCCGCCGCAGCTCATCTCCGAACCAGCGCGCGGCGTCCGGCGTCCCGACCCAGAAGCCCGCGCCTGCTTCGAGGTCGAGCACGACGCTCCGCGCTCCCGCGTTGAGCACATCGGCGACCATCTGCGCTTCGCGCGGTGGGTCGATCCCCTTGATGACGTTCCACGCATGGAAGCGGACGCCGTGGTCCTCGAACATGCGCGCCAGCCGCTCGACCTGCGCCGGCCCGCTCACCGCCTGCGGCGACCGGTCGTAGCGCGACATCCAGTCGACGCCGTCGTGCGTCTTGAGGACGATGCCGAGGCCGTTCGCTGCGAGATTCGCCGCGATCTGCTCCGGCGAGCCGTCCGTGGCGAACTGCCACACCCAGACCCGGTGGTGCGGCGCCGGCGCCGTCTTCGCCTGGTGGATGCGCCGGATGATCGCGGGATCGCACTGCGCGCCCAGCGTCACCGCCGCGGCGCCCATCGTCACCGCCGACGCCTTCAGGAACGTTTTGCGCGTCATCCTCCGCGCAAGGATGCTCTCACCCATCACAACCCCTCGTGCGCTCCCTGCCCTGCACCCAACGAGGGGTAAGGCTACCAATCCTCACCAGCTTTTTCTACCCGCCACTGTTAGCCGCGGCGAAGATTTAGTACGGAATCGAGAGGTCTCAGGCCGAGCGCGGCCAACGCAGGCCGGATGACCTCGCTCGGCGTCGGCGCTCCAGACGTGATGCGATTACCTGCCCGACTGTGGGCGCGCGCTACAGTTCGCGTGGGGCCTGTACGGCCTCGTACGTCCCCGCTCGCAGCGCGGCAACGAGCGACGCTTCATCGACGATGAGTACGCCAAACCGGGTCGCACAGCGCCCCGCCTCGCGCGCGGAGTGTGCGTCGCTCCCGCCGATGCCCGGCAGTCTCAGCCGCTCGGCCAGCTGTGCAGCGGTCTCGTTCTGCAACGCTCCCTCGCTCGCGTTCAGCGACTCCACGGACTCGAAGAGGCGCGCGAGGTCATGGGGAAGGAGAGTCCCGTATCGGCGAGACGGATGCGCGAGGTACATCACCGCGCCCTCGCTTTCGACGATGCCCCGCAGCTCCGAGATCTGCGCCATCGATGGGTGATACGACGCCAGGCCGTAGACGAGCACGTGACCGACTTCGGTCGTCACCTCCATCCCGCGCAGCACGGTGAACTCGAGCTCGTCGCTGAGCCGGCGGACATCCTCCAGCGGCCAGAGAGCGTCGTGCTCGGTAAGGCAGACTCCATCGAGTCCGCGCGCCCGCGCCACGCGCACCATCGCGTCCGGCGTCAACGCGCTACAGGCCGAGTACACCTTCGTATGGCAGTGCAGGTCGATGATCAAGCGCGCGTCGTCGCTCGCCGTGCGCGGGAGCTACTGCCAACCCTTACGGGCGCCCGCCACCATCTCCAGCGGACCGGCGGGCCAGTTGAAGCCGAGCCGCATCGCCGTGTTGATGTCCTCTTCGCTGGCGATGCCTTCCTCCAGGACGCGGCGCGCCTCCGCCACCATCGCGAAGTAGATCCGGTTCGCGACGAACCCGTACTTCCCGGGCGCGTCTTTCACGCGAATCGGCGTCTTGCCCAGTCGCCGCGTCAATTCGCACATCGTGTCGACCGTCTCCTGCGACGTCTCGGGCGCATACACCACCTCGATGATCTTCATGATGAACGCGGGGCTGAACCAGTGGAATCCGACGAACCGGTCGCGTCGAGACACCGCCTTGTTCAAGTCCGAGATCGCAAAGCCCGACGTGTTCGTAGCGAAGATGGCCTCCGGCTTGACGACGCGGTCCAACTCTGAGAAGACACTCTTCTTGAGGTCGAGGTTCTCGGGCACGGCTTCGACGACGAGGTCGCAGTCGCGCAGGTCCTCGACGTCCTTCGTGAACGAGAGCCGCGCAACGGCCGCGTCGAAGTCCGCCTGCGTCATCTTCCCCCGCTCGACTGCGCCTTTCAGCCCGAAACGCCCGTCGATCATCGTGCTGCGCGTCTTCTCGATCAGCTCGTCCGTGAGGTCGCGCACCTTCGTCGTGTAGCCCGACGCGATGAACGTCTGAGCGATCCCGCCGCCCATGACGCCGCCGCCCATGACCCCGACCAGCTTGATGTCGTCTGCCGTCATACGTGCGCCCTCCCGAGCGTGAACGTAGTTCACCATCCTATGCCACGCCGGACATAAACCCAAGCGCGCGCTCGGGCGCGCCGTTCACGAGACCAACCGCAGCACCGTGTCAAACAGGATCTGCGTGCCGAGCCGCAGGTTCTCGACGGAGATGCGTTCGTTGTGACCGTGGATCGTCGCCGCCTCATCCTGCTCCAACAGGATCGGGATGAAACCGTACGAGGTAACGCCATGGCGCCGGAACACGCGCGAGTCCGTGAACCCCGCCGAGACGCTCGGAAGCACCAGCGCTTCCTCCATGTGCTCGTGCACCACGTTTTCGATGACGCCGAACATCTCCGTGTCAATCGGCGACGCCGGCGTGTCCGACGAGAAGACCGTCTCGACGCGCACCTTGGGGTCGTCCACGACCGCCCGCACCTCTTCGGTGAACGCGGCGTGGTCGACGTTGGGCAGCAGCCGGCAATCGAGCGTCGCCTCGGCGATCGCGGGGATGACATTGTGCTTCATCCCCGCGTGCAGCGTCGTGACGCTGATCGTGTTGGTGAGGATGGCGTTCGCCAGCAGGTTGCCACCGGCCAGCTGCTCCATGGCCTCCTGCGAGGGTTCCCCCTGCAGGATCCGGTGACGGTAGAGCCGGTCGAAGTACTCGCGTAGCTCCGGGATGATCGAGACGGGCCGCGCCCACTCCTGCACGCGGTTGAGCGCGCGCACCAGGCGCTCCAGTGCGTTGTCCGGATGCGGGACCGAGCCGTGGCCCGGCCGGCCCTCCGCCGTCAGCTTGAGCCAGAGCGGCCCCTTCTCGCTGATCGAGCAATTGAATGCAGGCCTTCGCGTGCCGAACACCTCCGCGTTCCCCCATCCGCCCTCGTTGATCACGTACTCAGCGTCGAGCAGCTCCGGATGGTTGCGTTCGACCCATTCGATGCCCCAGCGCCCGCCCGCCTCCTCATCGGCGAGCGCCATGTAGACGATGTCGCGCTCGTGGGCGATCCCGTAGCGCTTGAGCAGCAGCATCACCATGAGCTCCATAACGCCCATCGACTTCATGTCGAGCGCCCCCCGCCCGTAGATGACGCCGTCCACCACCGCGCCCGAGAACGGCTCGAAGCTCCAGTATTGCCGCTCCACCGGCACGACGTCGGTGTGGCTGAGCAGGATCAGCGGCCGCTTGCCGCCGCGGCCCGCGAGCCGCACGGTCATGTTCATGCGGTCGACGCCGTGCTCCGTGCCGTCGGATGCGTCGTAGAACGCGATCTCGCCGAATCCCTCGCGCCGGAAGATCCCGGCGAGCCAGTCGCACGCCGCCTTCTCGCGCCCCGGCGGGTTCGACGTGTCGATCCGGATGAACTCCGAGAGGAGCTGCGTCGCCTCCTCCGTGACGGCGTCCCAGTCGATGCGCGGCGGTTTGATGGTCATGGAGATCCCCTTGGGGCGGCATTGTAGGCAACGACGCCGCTTGCGTCCCGCGTCCGTCGCCCACGCGCCGCCGAGGCGTCGTGCACCCGTCGGGCGGATCGGACCGTCCGATACGACGATGACGGCAGTGGAGGTTGCGCATGCGGACGTTCATCATCGTCGTCGTTCTCGTCTGGCTGGCCATCGCCGGCCTGACGGTCCTCGTCCAGAGCGGCGCGCCCATCGCGCCACCCGCCGGCGGCGTCGACGTGCCGACGCCTGTCGCCGAAGGCGTGCTCACCTTGCTCTCGATGGGAGGCGGCATCGTCATATTCGCCGCGGCCGGGCTGAGCATCTACCTGCGGCCGTAGGCCCGGCCGTAGCCGTCCTCCAACGCTGGCACCGCCGAATGGGTGCGCGGTACGCTGAATCCGTTCACGAGCCGCCCGATGGAGGTTCTCCGTGGCCATGAGCGACGAGCGGAAGCGCGCCTACCTCGACGCGTATGAGGACTGGCAGAAGAAGCTCGCTGCGCTCCACGAAGTGTTCCTCGAAGGCAAGCGGCTCGAGGGCGACCAGATGAAGGGCCTCCTCAATCGCGAAGCGCGGGCCAAGGAGAAGTACGACGCCGCCCGCCTGGAGTTGCTCGGCATCCCGTCCGCTGAAGCATCACCGTTCGACTAGGAGCGCATGACCGAGGGCTGGGTCGACTATCTCACGGGGCCGTGGGGCTTCGCGTTCGCGCTGGCGGCGGGGCTCCTGTCGTTCCTCTCACCCTGCGTGCTGCCGCTCGTCCCCGCCTACCTTGCGCACCTCACTGGCACGACCGCCACGATGGAGCCCTCCGCGACCGATCGCAGGGCGACGGTCACGCACGCCGTCTCGTTCGTCCTCGGGTTTACGGTGATCTTCACCCTGGTCGGCGCGTCCGTCGGTCTCCTGTCGGCCGCCTTCGGCGACGAGAACGGCTACTTCATCCGCGACCACACCGACACGCTCGCGAAGATAGGCGGCGTGTTCCTGATCGTCCTCGGGCTGAACCTGATCGGCGTCATCCGCTTGCCGCTCCTCTACCGCACGTACTCACTCGAGTTCGCGACCGCGGGCGGCCCGGCCACGGCGACCGTTCGCGGTGCCGGCGGTGCCAGCGGTGGCTGGATCAGCGGCCTCTCCTACGGCAAGTCCTTCGGCGTCGGCGCGACCTTCGCCGTGGCATGGACGCCGTGCATCGGCCCCGTGCTCGGCGCGATCATCACCCTAGCCGCCGTCAGTTCGTCGGTGGGCACGGGCATGTGGCTGCTGTTCGTCTACTCGCTCGGATTGGGCGTCCCGTTCATCCTCACCAGCCTCGCCGTCGTGCCCGTCACGCGCTTCCTGCGGCGCTTCCGCAACGCGCTGCCGGTCGTCGAGGTGGCCGCGGGCGTGCTCGTCATCTTTGTTGGCGTGCTCATCTTCCTCGACGAGGCGACGATCTTCAACGAGTGGTTCTCCCGCATCCCCTTCCTCGAAGAGCTGAACCAGATTTGACCGCGGGCTGACCGCCGCGCCCCCCTCCGGGGCTACAATTCACCATGCCTCGCGCACGCAAGTCATCGGCTGGCACGCGCTCCATGTTCGCGCCAGAGCCCGTCCCCGAGACGGACGAGCTGCCTCCGGGCGCGCCGCTCGCCGCACGCATGCGCCCCCGCAACTTCGACGAGTACGTCGGGCAGGAGCACCTCGTCGGCGAAGGCCGCATCCTCCGGCGCCTCGCTGAAAGCGACAGTCTCCCGTCGATGATCCTCTGGGGCCCGCCGGGCACCGGCAAGACGACGCTCGCGCGGATCCTCGCGCGCATGTCCAAGGCCGCGTTCGTGCCCCTGTCCGCCGTCTCCTCCGGCGTCGCCGACCTCCGGCGCGTCACCGCGGAGGCCCGCGAGCGGCTGCGCGCCGGCCTTGGGCGCACCGTCCTCTTCATCGATGAGATCCACCGCTTCAACAAGGCGCAGCAGGACGCCATTCTCCCGTTCGTCGAGGACGGCACCGTCACCCTCATCGGCGCGACGACCGAGAACCCGTCATTCGAAGTGATCGGCCCCCTCCTCTCGCGGTCGCGCGTGTTCGCGCTCAAGCAGCTCGAGCCCGACGACATCGCGCGCATCCTGCGCACAGCCCTCGAGGATCAGGAGCGCGGGCTGGCGCAGTCGGATGTAACCGTCGAGGATGACGCCATCGAAGCGCTCGCGGCCTCAGTCGGCGGCGACGCCCGCATCGCTCTCAACGCGCTCGAGGCGGCCGTGCTGAACGCAGAGACCACACAGCACCGCCGCGTGACCGTCGCCGACGTCGAGGAGGCGCTGCAGCACCGCACCTATCTCTACGACAAGCAGGGGGACGCCCACTACGACACGATCTCGGCCTTCATCAAGTCCGTCCGCGGCTCAGATCCGGACGCCGCACTCTACTGGCTCGCGCGCATGATCGAGGCCGGCGAGGATCCGCTCTTCATCGTCCGGCGCATGGTCATTCTCGCGTCCGAGGACGTCGGCCTCGCCGACCCGATGGCGCTCGTCGTCGCGACCTCGTGCCAGCAGGCCGTGCACTTCATCGGCATGCCCGAAGGCTTCTTCCCGATGGCCGAGACCGCCATCTATCTCTCGCTTGCGCCGAAGAGCAACAGCGTGCTCACGTCATACACGGCCGCGCTGCGCGACGTCGAAGCCACGCGCAACGACCCCGTGCCGCTGCACCTCCGCAACGCCGTCACGGGCCTCATGCGCCAGATGGGGTACGGCAGGGGCTACAAGTACGCCCACGACTACGCGGGCCACGTCGTCGAGCAGCAGCATCTGCCCGACAAGCTTGCCGGCCGCACGTACTACCAGCCGACGCAGCAGGGCTGGGAAGGCCGTCGCCTTCGCGAGCGCAGCGACGTCGCGCGTTCCGAGGAGTAACAAGAGGCCCTCTTCCGTGAGAGGGCCTCAGTTGGCCTGATGGTCTTGCGGTGCTAGTACCCGCCGCTGCGCGCCATGTTGCGCAGCCGCTTCACGCGCTCCTCGATCGGCGGGTGCGTGCTGAACAGGTTGCTGAAGTTCGCGCCCTTGAACCCCGCCAGCGGGTTGACGATGAACATGTGCGCCGCAGCAGGGTTCACCTGCATCGGGCGCAGCTGCGAGCCCTGGTGCAGCTTCAGCAGCGCGTCCGCCAGCGCGTCCGGGTCGTGCGTGGTGCGCGCGCCCGTGCGGTCGGCTTCGTACTCGCGCGTGCGGCTGATCGCCAGCTGGATGATCGTCGCCGCGATTGGCATGAGGATGATGGCGACCAGCGCCAGCAGCCCGTTGCCGTTGTTGTCGCGGCCCCCGAACCCGCCGAAGATCATCCGGAACTGCAGCACGTTGGCGATCATCGCGATCGCTCCCGCGAACACCGCCACAATCGCCCCGATGAGGATGTCGCGGTTGCCGACGTGGCCCAGCTCGTGCGCCATCACCCCCGTCAGCTCGCGGTCGTCGAGCAAGTTCATGATGCCCGTCGTCGCCGCGACGACGGCGTGCTTCGGGTTCCGCCCGGTGGCGAAGGCGTTCGGCGACGGGTTGTCGACGACGTACACCCTCGGCTTCGGCAGCCCCGTCATCGCCGTCACATTGTCGACGATGCGGTGCAGCCTCGGCTCTTGCTCGGGCGTAACCTCGTGCGCGCCCGCCATCCGCAGCGCCAGCTTGTCCGATTGCCAGTACGCAAAGATGTTGAACGCCGCGGCGATGACGACGAAGAAAATGACCCCCGTCCATCCGCCGAAGAACAGGTACCCCAGCCCCGCCAGGAGGCCGGTGAGCACCCCCATGAGCAGCAAGGTCTTGGCAGTGGCTCCCATCGTGTCCTCTGTACTCTCTTTCTCCGCCGGTGAACTCGGCCGGCGTCACCTAGAGTGTATCAACCCCGCACCGCCGCCCCCGGACGCGCCCGCGCCCGGTGCGCCCGCCCCCTCGTGGTACGATGCAGCCCGGTAGCCCCTGCGATGGGAAAGGAGGGTTAGATTGCAGGGAGCAGGCACAGGAGAAGTTGGCTTATTCATCGATCTCGAGAACATCCGGTACAGCTTTCTGAACGTCTACCAGATCGAGCCAAACGTCTCAGCTTTTATCGAGAAGGCACGTAAGCATGGACGGGTATCGGTCGCCATGGCCTACGCCGACTTCAACGAGCACCCGCAGTGGGTGCGCCGCGGGCTCGACGTGGCCGGCATCACCGCCCGCGACGTCCCCATACGCCGCTTCGTCCGCGAGGGCCAGGAGCGGCAGAAAAGCTCGGCCGATCTGCACATGCTGATGGACATCATGGAGACGGCGCTCGACCGTCCTCAGGTGAGCACCTACGTCTTGATGACGGGCGACTCCGACTACATTCGTGTCATTACATGGATCAAGAACCGATTCGACAAGCGCGTCATCATCTCTGGCGTACCCGGCACCATCAGCAGCGATCTGGTCGCAGCGGCCGGCGAGGCCGATCCGCTGGAGTCTGAGACGACCGTCCCCACCGATTCGCTCATCGCGTCTGTTGAAGCGATCACGCTGATGATGAAGCGAGCAACCCCACCGACCGGCTTCTGGACGATCAAGCTGATCGACCAGTGGTCGCGAGATAGCCGCAACGGTGTGCCAGGGAGCGATCCGGACAAGTCGAACGCGATCTCGTACATGCTTCGTAACGGGCTCATGCGGCGCTACAAGACGGTGACGGATGTGCGGGAGGTGACGATTAGCGAGCTGGACGAGACACATCCGATGGTGCGCCAGTTCATCCTCACGGCCGGCCTGGCGCTCGATCCATTGCCGCAGCGGTGCGGTTCGTGCGCCCGCAAGAACCCCGTGGACGCCGTCACGTGCATCGAGTGCGAGGCCGTGCTGGCGCCGAGCTCTCCCGCCGAGAGCGAGCCCGCGACGCCGAACAAGTAACGCAAGGGGCTACCGAAAACGCCGGAGAGGTCCGCAGGAAGCGGGCCTCTTTCGTTCTCCGTACCGCTGCGCTGCGGCGGCCTACACCTCGTAGCGCCGCCGCCTCCGCCGTGACGCCGCCGTCCCGTTGTTCTGGCGCGCAGCCTGCGAGTTGATCAGCGGCAGGCGCAGCACCCGTCGTCGTTGTTCCATCGGCGTCGGCTCCGGGTAGGCGACCCGCGGGTGGTACACGGCGCGCATCGTCGCCTTGAACGATTCCGCGATCGTGCGCAGGTCGCGCAGCGTCAGGTCGCACTCGTCGAGCTGCCCCTCTGCGAGCCGCTCGCTGATCACTTCATCGACCATCTGATCGATATTCTCGGGCGAGCGGTCGGTCGCGCTGCGGATCAGCGCCTCCGTCGAGTCGGCGAGCATGACGATCGCCGTTTCCTTCGACTGCGGCCGCGGGCCCGGATACTGAAACTGCGCCGGGTCAACCTCCGGATCCTTCTCAGCAGCCTTCCGGTAGAAGTACGCGACGAGCCGCGTGCCATGGTGTTCCGGGATGAACGCCTGCACACGCGCGGGCAGTCGCGCGTCGCGCGCCAGCTCGAGTCCGCGCAGCACGTGCTGCTGGATGAACGCCGCGCTCTCCTCGGGAGTCATCTCCTCGTGGGGGCTCGCGCCGCCCATCTGGTTCTCGATGTACATCCCGGGCTGCAACACCTTGCCGATGTCGTGGTAGTAGCAGCCGACGCGCGTGAGCAGCGGGTCGGCGCCCACGAGGTCGGCGGCGCGCTCGGCGAGATTCCCCACGATCACACTGTGGTGGAACGTGCCGGGCGCCTCGTCTTGCAGCCGTCGCAACAGCGGCGCGTTCAGCTGTGACAGTTCCATCAGCTGCACCCGCGTCGTCACGCCGAAGAGCACGCCGACGGTG
>Ga0209172_10003527_pt1 | contig 23596 bp, 32 predicted proteins | sample LarsenN4metaG_FD_184113 | JGI IMG/M metagenome (GOLD analysis project Ga0209172, IMG submission 184113) | Hot spring sediment bacterial and archeal communities from British Columbia, Canada, to study Microbial Dark Matter (Phase II) - Larsen... ... | reverse complement strand
TGTGCAGTCATGTCTTCAGGCCTGAGGCTGAAGCTCGAGGTCGGCGGTCTGGAGGATCTGATTCTGGGCACCGACCTCCATCACCATCTCCCAGAGCGCCTCCACCTCGCTCAAATTGTCCGATAGCCGTTCCCGCAGGCCGGCTACCCTTCGCAGCGCCTCCTCGGCGCGACCCTCTTTCATGAGCTGCCAGATCAGGTCGGCGCGCATCTCGATGGCGGCTCTGCGCTCCAGATCTCGGAGTGCGGCCTGGACATTGCGATCGACGGAGGCGAAGTCCATCCGGGCGGCCGCAGCATCCGTCTTGGATAGACGCCCCAGGCCGTGAAGGGCCTGCTCGAGCGACACATTGCCTGGCGCCAGGGCGGCCAGCGCCTCGAGCCGCTGGGCCCACGACCGCCGAGTTGCGGGAGAAACCGCAGCTCCGCCGGCGATGGCAGTGGTGATCTCCCTCGCCACTCTCACCAGGGAGGCCTGAACCTGGGCCACGATCTCCTGCGCCTGTCTGACCTGGGGATCGATGGCCTCCCGAAGGATGCGCTCGCGGGCGCGGTGCTCTTCCTCCAGTTGACGCAACTGCTCCTCCTTGAAGTGCCGCTCCAGTTGGAGGAGGCGCTTCTGCTCCAAAGATCTCTCGGCTTCCGCCTCCTGCTTCAGCCGCTCCGCGGCTCGTACGTCCTCGAGAATGCGCTCGATCCGTTCAGGCAGGGGGCGCTCCAGCGGCACCAGTTCCATCCGGATCTTCTGGATGACGTCATCCTCCGTGGGGAAACGGCCTTCAAACGTTCCCATGCTGTGTGCCATGAACCCGGCCTGGTTGAGGGCGCCGGCACTCCCCAGGCGAAGCATGTTCTGATAGGCCGCTTCCGATGCCTGGCGCCACCTCTCGCGGGCGCCACAGCGGATGGCTTCGTAGTCATGGAGGAGCAACCGGTCGCGCGTCTCGCCGAACTCGGTGATCAGCCGAAGCACGGACTGCCCGAACTTCGAGGATGCGGCCAGCGGAACCCACCAGCCGCGCCTGCCGCCTTCCCACACCTGGATCGCGCCCGACCGGCGGCAAGCAGTCGCCTCGCGGGAGGCGATGGCGCGCAGGGCATTGGGGATTCTCCTGTCCACAAGACCGCCCCTCAGCTCCCGGAAGACCTCGCAGCGAGGATCGCCCTCGGGGATCCCCGCCTCCGAAAGCAGGGCGGATGTTTCGAAGATCCCCAGGCCGAAGGCGCGGACCAAGCGACGCATGCCATCGGTCCGGGCGAAGAGCTCCTGCGGGGGCAGGATCTCCATCAGAAGCGCAAGGCGCTCTTCCTTCGGGAGGGCGTCGAGCCTCTCGTACACGTCTCTGTAGATATCCATGTGTGCAACCTCCTGATGGTGCAGACAGGGAGTCGCGCCACCACGCCCCTCTCAGGCCGTGGTGGCGCGACTGACCTCGGATCGTCTGGGGACCAGTTGGGGTCGGCCGAACAGCGCCGCAAATACCAGCGCTGTGCCTACAGAAGCACCCCGATTGCCTCGGCGAGACGCTCACGGTCCTCGAACAGGTCGGAGACCAGGACCACTTTGTCGGCGAAGCCGGCCTGCCCCGCGTGCCCTCTGATCACGACGGCCACGAGCTTCAGCCCCGGATCTTCTCTGGCCTCGGCCAAGCCCTCTACGAACTCGGGCGGCGGGGCACCGAACGCGCCATCCGTGATGATGAGGATGTCACCCTCTCGGAGGGAGGCATCCTCCCGGACAAGCCCGATCGCAGCCCGTAGGGGGCCATACGGCTCGGTGCCGCCTCCGTAGAACTGCTCCAGGTGGTCGATCAAGGAACGCGGATCGGGCCTGAGCCCGGGATCGAAGACCTGAAACTGACCGGTATCTGAGAACGGGATGCACACGAAGCGCCGATGCTGATCAAGCGCCAGTTTCATCAGGGCGAGTCCAACCGCGCAGGCCGTCGCGTTGGGCTGCCCGCGCATGCTCCCGCTCTTGTCGATCAGGATCACGAACGGCCCTTTCCCCACGTGGTCGTCCCCCTCGTACTGTCTGTGAAGGAGTTCGCCGTCGGCGGCGCGGCGGAGGAAGTCGAGGGCTATCGGTGAGCCCTGGTCCGCCTCCATCAACCCCGTCAGTTCCTCCGGCGCTATGGTCTCCAGGTCGATCTCCTGCGTGCGGTAGTGCGTGAACTTCTCTCGGCCGTGGCGCGACTTGCGCCGCTCTTCCGATACCATCCGCTTCGCCCAGCCCTGAGCCTCGAGGATCTGCTTGAGCTGCCGGGAGCTCTTCAGGCGCTCCGCAAGCTCGTGGAGCCCTTCGATCTCCTGCCGTGTCGCTCCAGCGCTTGCGCCCAGACCCCAGCCGAATCCAAACTCCATGGCGGCGTTCTTGAGGTCGCACAGGCCTTCGGCCGCGGCCGCCATGCTCTGCGCCAACGCCTGCTCGGTGCGGGCGGTAGCCTCCTCCAGAGAGGCGATGGTCTCCTGTTCCGAGGCCCGGAGCCGACGCCGGAGGCGCTTCGCGTCGCCCTCCAGATCCCGGATCTGCCGGTCGAGATCATCCGAGGCCGGGGGCCTTCCTGGGGCGGTGGCTTCGGCTGGAGGGTGGGGGGCTGCCACATGGCTCGCGTTGACCACGGCTTGGAGCGCCTCCCGCCGGACCTGCACGTCTGACAGAGCGTCGCGCGCTCGCTGGGCCTCCTGCAGCTTCTGTCTCACCTCAGGCGGGAGCTTTGTGATCAGCTCCCTGGCGAAGTGCGCGGCTCCGAAGGCGGCGGCGATCTCGTCGCATCCGATCGAGGACCGCAAAGCCTTCCATTCCCCCACCCGCTCAGCCCGCTGGAAGATCGAATGGGGCACAGCCATCCCGTCGGGTGCCTGACCGCAAAGCTGGCTGGCGGGTGAGTAGAGACCTAGCCAGGCCTCTCTCGTCAGGTCACGACCGAACGCGCGCGTGCGCTCCTCGGCCGCACGCATCACATCCATGCTCTGGACTCCCAGCCATGCGGCATGATCGGCCTTGAGGAGGCCTTCCCAGACCGAGGCGGGGGGATCGAGCAGGTATTCCTCGTACGTCACCGGATCCGCCGGAAACGGCTCACGGCCGGACATCGTCCCTTCTCCCTCGCTTTCCAGGGCCGCGCTCATCTCGCGGCTTCGGTATGAACAGCCATCACAGCAACGCCGCGCTCAACGAGGACCCCCTGAACCTCCTGGATCCGCTGGAGCAGGGCATCCCTCTCCGACCCCAGATCAGGATCTGACACCTTGCTCTGAAGGAGCTGCTGATGCTTCTTGAGCTTCGTCTGCCAGGAGACGAGGGACTGCATGTTGTCCTCGCCGGCGGCCTTGCTGAGGATGTCCTCGACATCGGCGGCGGCTGCCAAAAGGACCTGCCGCTCTGGATCGCTCAGTTGGGCGACGACATTCCGCACGGCGTCCCGCTCCTCCAGTCCGATCCACAGGATGTGCTGCCCTATCAGCAGGGACTTCGAGCTGACCTCGCGCTCCCCCTTGAGCATCGAACAGGCCGTCGTTGCACGTGCCCAACCGAGGAAGCGTCGGGGCGAGATGGGGATGCCGTCCTTGCTGAGCCTGGTCCGGATGCGAACCGTGCGTCCGATGACGTCTTCGGGAAGGGCCGTCGCACGGTGCTCGATGTAGGCCTGGAGGAGCATGATCTCCTGTGGGTCGAGGCGGGTGGTGATCGGACGGCGACCGCCGTTGCTGTGAAGGAGCTTTTCCCAGTCCGCCGGCCGGCTCGGGTAGCTCGCCTCCTTGCGCAACAGGATGCGGTCCCAAGCCGCGTTCTGGGGGGTGGCGTTCACCAACTCATTGCTGGCAGCGATGCCGACCAGCAATGGCAGCCTGTGCACCTCGTCGGGCTCCGAGAGGGTGTGCTCCTCGTACGCCTCGAGGAGCATGTTGAGAACGGATCCCGAGGCTTTGAACAGCTCATCGATCCACGCTCGCTGTGGCCAGCCCCGACAGTTTCCGGGCCCACCGTCCCTCACGAAGGGCAGCCGGATCTAGAGCTCCGAACAGATCGTTGCGCGAGACATCCGGGTTGAGGTTGATTCGGAACAGTCTTCCATCGACGCCCTGGGCGACCATCCGGGAAAGGGTGGTCTTCGCCGCGCCTGGCAACGACAGGAAGAAGATGTTCTCGCCGGCGAGGAGGGCGATGAGGACGAGCTCGATCTCCTCCTGCATGGCCACGAGCTGATCCGCGATCTCCTCACCCAGGCGCCTCACCCAGTCCATGAACCGGTTGACGTCCATCATGTCTGAGCCGTGGGGAGGGGAGGCGAGAAGGGCTACTCGGTCCCTCGCGAGGAACAGTTCGACATCGTCGGTTGCGGTTGCCTCTACCGGCGACAGGAAACTCCCGTTGTGGGTAGACAGAACTTTCACTGCATTTCCTCCTGCAAATGAAAACCGCAGGGCGGGAAGCCCTGCGGCGACGTTTCTGGTGATTTCAGGCTTGCTACAACGGATCTGGGTTCATGATGGTGGCTCCCAAGGATTGACGATGGATATGCCGGTTAGCTGGAAATCCCGGACATTCCTTGTGGCCAGGGTGAGCCCATGCTGGACCGCTGTCGCCGCTAGGAGCGCGTCGATGGCCGGGATCTGTCTCCCGCCGGCCTCCATGCGCGCAACCAGGGCACCCCAAGTCATCATCACGGGGACATCGAGTGGCAAGACACGTTCTCCGAACCGGACCAGGAGATCGCCGGTCAACCAGTTGGCCAGCACCTTCTTCCGCCGAGACTCCGGTAGCTTCTGGATGCCTCTGTTCAACTCCCCGATGGTGACCACGCTAAGGAAAACGGTTTCTGGGTCCAGGGTTTGCACCCAGCCGGTCACGATAGCGTCAGGCCGTCGCGCGACCAGCTCGGAAACGACGTTGGTATCGAGCAGGAAGCTCATAGGTTGAGATCCCTGGGCCGAGTCCGGTCGCGCTCCAGGTCCAGGTCAACACCCACAAGGGGGGACTTGCGAAAGAACTCCACCAGGTTCGAGCGTGACTTCCGCAGCTTGGCGAATTCCTCCTTGGCAACGACGACGACCACCTCCTGCCCTCGGCGCGTCACAACTTGCGGCCCCTCGGTCAGGGCCTTGTCGACCATTTCGCTGAATCGGTTCTTGGCGTCCTGAAGACGCCAGACACGGTTGGCCATGAGCTCCTCCTGGCTAGACTGGCTAGATTATACCACAGGCACGGATGTTCCAGAGTGAGGGGAGGATTTCGATGGGGACAGTGCACCAAATGGCCCCGCCCCAGAGCCGAGGGGGTCGGCCCTGGGGCGGGAAGCCGTTAGGCAACTCCTATACCAGCACAGACGAGCAGGATTCCGTCCCTGGCGATCTTTCATCACTCTTAGGCGGCGGCGGCAGCCGATGACTGCAGCTCTGCCGTTCCAGGGAGGACCACGAACATTCGAAGGGCGGCTTTGAGTTCCGAGGCCGTGAAAGGCTTCGTGAGGAACGCGTTCGCGCCAGCCTCGAGGGCCTTCCGGCGGTCTTCGGTTCCGGCACGCGCGCTGGCCACGATGACGTGAAGACCAATCCACCGGATATCCGCCCGCAGGCGCCTCAGCAGGGTGATCCCGTCAACCTCGGGCATCATGATGTCCAGCAGGAGGACGTCCGGCTCCCATTCCCGCAGAACGTCAAGGGCTGCGGCGGAGTTCTCTGCCGAGCGAACCTCGAGCCTATACCGGGCGAGGAAGTCCTCCATCCCCTGGAGGCAGAGGCGCTCGTCATCGACGACGAGGATCCTGGGTTGGCGGCGAGACGTCACAATGACCCCCCATATTTGTTACCGCTTAATCAGTCTAAGCGGAGCCGGGGGATTCTGGGGGCTTACAGACTCCTAACAAAGAAACTCGGTTTGACGGACGGTCTAGCTACAGGCGGAGAAAGGACGGGATCCTCCGCCGTCATCGCGCGGATTGCCTGGCGTTCCCGGCCCTCGTTGACAAGCTTGGCCGCGCTCTTTCCCCTTGGCTTCCGGTATCGTCCGATCTCACTGGCGAGTTGGTCCATGTCGGTCCAGACGGCGCTTATGTTCTCGGCCACATCCGGGGGCGGCACTACAGGGATTATGCAAGCGATTACATGGCCATGATAGGTCACATCTATTGGTTCCTGTTTCTCGCGCACGCGGCACAGTATCCTGCTGGCCTTGGCGCGAAGCTCGCGTACTCCGACTTTCCGCATGGTGGACCTCGGATGTATCTCCAACCGACCGTACCGCACTGCTGTCTGTTAGCCAATACTGGTGCACGCTCTGTGGCCCTTCACAGATCGCGTATTCTGAGACGCCTCCGGACCAAGTCGGCGAAGATCGCCTCGCCCTTCTCCTTCTGCGCCAGCTCGTTGACGTCCTTGACCGGCTGGCCGCCGACCTTCGCGGGCAGGCGCAGGATCCGCAAGTTGTCTCCCGCCATGAGGGCCTCACGCCAGCGCTCTATCCCCTCTAGGCCGGCCTGATCATTGTTGGGGATGATGACCAGGGGTCGCTCGAGGTCGCGCAGGCGTTGGGCATGCTGGCCCTTCATCTCGCCCCCGGCTACGGCCACGGCGTCGTATCCCCACTGGCGCAGTGTGAGCATATCCAGTGGCGCCTCAACGATCATTACCGGCCCGCGGCCCTTGTAGGGCAGGGAGGCGAACCCGTAGAGCGGCTTCGGCCAGTCGGGGAGGCTGAGGTACTTTGGGGCTTCCTCGGGCAGGTTGTCCCCGGGGAGCTTCCGTCCGATCAGGTGGACAACCCGGAACGAGAAATCGCGATCGGTCAGGGTAATCCGACCGTAGAAGGTCTCGTAGTCCACGTGGCCACTGCGTTTCGGTCGGAGCACGCCAGCCTCTAGCAGCGCCTCCCGCGGAACGGACATCAGCTCAGCCGCCACCTGCAGGAGATCGCTGTGGGACGGGCAATACCCGAACTGCCCATCCCGGACCGTCTTCCAGGTGAAGCCGCGGTCGTAAAGATAGCGCAAGGGGCTCGCTGGGCCGTCACCGAGCGTGACCAGGTTCTCGTGGTAGACACGGGCGGCCAGGTCCAGCGCGGCCAGGATCATCGGTGTCAGCGACTTCCCTCTGCCCGCCTCTGCGTCTGCCGCACGCTCAAGGCTCATGGGTGGGGAGGGTGGCAGTCTGTGACGTCGACCTTTCTCGACCGGGACCGAGGGGCGCGGGCCGGCGCCGAGCGCCTCCAGCGCTGCCTGGAACATGCCGGGGTTCGTCTTGTCCCACTCGAGTCCGTGCAGCTGATAGCCCACGAAGTCGATGACGTCGCCGTGCAGGCCGCAACCTGCGCCGAAGCACTTGAAGCCGCCGTCTTCAGGGTAGATGTGCAAGGATGGGGTGTGGTCTTCGTGGAAAGGGCAGAGCGCCTTGTAGTTCTTCCCGCTGGGCTGCAAGACAACGCCGTAGCTCTGGGCTACGTCGACGATGGAAATCCGGGCCTTCAGGTCATCAATGCGTGCCACGGACTTCCCCCTGCAGCGGACCTGGCCCCGCCTCGGCCCGGTGTGATCATGGGCATGCCTATGTCAGCCTCGGCGACTGGCGTTGACAGCCTGAGGTCCGCTCATTGTTTCCGGCTTCCAGTGCCGCCCGATCTCACCGGCCAGCCGGTCCATGTCGGTCCAGATGGCGCTGAGAGCCTCGTCGGCCTCGGCCCGCGGAAGGACAGGAACGATGCGAGCTATCGCGCGGCCGTGCCTGGTAACGTCCACCACCTCGCCATCTTCGCTGACCCGGCGGAGGATACTGGTGAGGTCAGCTCGAAGCTCGCGGAGGCCAACCGTTCTTCTCATTCCGGGCCTCCCGTACCTGCCCGGCGGCGACCTACCGTCTCTCTCACCCTTTCGCGGACCGCGCCGAAATCTTCGGGCGATTGGCGCGGCTTGATGCTGCCGCGCATATCCTGTAGCATGGGCAATCTCGACTCGAGCACGACCTCGTCGCGCCTCCGGACGAAGACGACGCGGTCCCCGGGCTTCAGACCGAGGTGGTCCCGGATCTCCTTCGGGATCGTCACTCTTCCTCGGCTTGTCACTCACGAGGTAATCATCGGAACCTGCCGATCAACGGCGCCTCCCGGCGGCAGTGGTTATCCACCGTCCAGACCTACAGGTCACGATAGACATCACGTCTGTGCCCAACCCGCAAGACCGTGATCTGCTGCTGATTGTCGTCCACATCGTAGACCGCGCGGTAGTCGCCGACCCCGATCCGATAAGTATCGGTGCCTCCTCTAAGCTTTCTGCAACCATTGGGGCGCGGGTCTTCCCTCAAGGCGAGCAGCGCATCTCGGACCCTCTCCCATGTGCCGCCTCTGAGACGGTCCAGATCCTTACGCGCGCTACTTCCGAGAAGAAGCCGGTACACGCTCGCCTCGATCCGCGAGGTATTCCTCGAAATCGATGACCGGCTCCCGATCCTTTCGAGCCTCCACGGCGTCGATGGCAAGCTGCAGATCCTCGATGTGTTCGAGCAGCCTGTTGTACGGCTCCGGCCCGAGGAGAACGGCCACGGCCCGGCCGTGCTGGGTGAGGAGGATGGGCTTGCCTGATACCTTCTCCAGTAGATCGTTCTGTCGCAAGCGCAGTTCCGAGATTGGAATTACCTCTGGAAGCGGATCCATGTGGCACCTCGCAGTTGCTAATCTTTCGTCATTCTTTTGGCAAGTCTATCAGGCCTCGGCGTGCGTGTCAAACCCTATTCGGGCTATCTGCCCCTGTTCTGGCCCCTGGCAGCGGCTCCAGGCTCCAGTACCTCCCCCAGGTATCGAGAGAGCGACACGGCGACCAGATGCCCGTTGACCTCGACATGCTGAGGGGCGGTCAGGATGAGATGCTCCGCTGCCCGGGAGAGGGCCACGTAGGCCAGGCGCCGCTCGTCGGGGGGATCCTTCGTCGCGCCGCCGTTGTGGGCCATCACGTGAGGCAGGCTGCCCTCGTACAGACCCGCGACGATCACCAAAGGCCACTCAAGGCCCTTGGCCCCGTGGATTGAGGAGAGTGTCACGCCCTGATCTCCCGGGCGCCCGTCGAGGCGAGACCTCATTCTGACGCGCATGGCCCGCAGGAAGGCAGCAGTCGACCCGTGGCTTGCCGCCTCTTTCTGCAACGCCTCGATGGCGTACGCGCTGCGGCCGCCCCCGAGATCCTCATCCAGCCAGGCGCGGTACCCGGTCCGCTCGACGACCTGCTGCACCATCTTGTCAGGAGGCGCGTCGTCCACCTCATGGCTCAAGGCGACGAGCACCTCGAAGAGTTCGCGACAACCTTCCCTTACCTGCTCGCGCAGGTCGTCACGCACCATCCCTCCGAAGAACAGCGTCCAGGTGAGATGCGGCTCGCCCGCACGCAGGCGATGCAGGCTGTTCGGGCCGATCCCGCGCGGCGGGACGTTTACCACCGCCTCCAGCGCCCCGCTGTCATCCTCTTCCGCAGGCCGACTGTCGTGCATCGCCCTCGCCAGGATCAGGTAGGAGAGGATCTCACGCACCTCCGGTCGCTCGTAGAAGGTGAACCGATCCGCCAGCGTGTAGGGAATTCCTCGCGCCGCGAGCCCGCGTTCGATCGCCGGGGACTGGCGCCACTCGCGAAAGAGCACCGCTGCCTGCTCGTAACCCAGGCCCTCCTCTTCGTGGTAGCGCTCAAGCAGCTGCGCCGCCAGATCCGCCTCGGAGTCCGGTTCATAGGCGATGTGCACTTTGACCGGCGGGCCGTCCCCTTTCTCCGGCACCATGTGCGCTTCCGAGTAGCCATTTGACATCAGGCTCGTCGCGGCTTCGACGATCTGCCGTGTGGACCGGTAGTTGCGTTGGAGCACAATCCGCCCCGCGTGAGGGAAGTCACGACGGAAACGCTCCTCGAGAGCATCGTAGTGAGCCCTTCGCCAGGCATAGATCGACTGCGCCGGCGAGCCCACGACGAAGATGCTGTCTCCTTCGAGAAGCTCCTTGAGGAACTCATACTCCAGCAGGCTGACGTCCTGCCATTCATCCACCATGAGATGCAGGCAGAGCTTGCGGAAGAGAGAGGCGAGCACGTTGTCCCGGCGGACGGCTTCCAGCGCCGCCGGCACCAACTCTCCCAGGTCCCACTTCCGGGCTTCTGTGAGGATCTGTCGGTATCGTTCATAGAGAGCCAGGACGGTTTCGTCGGGAGGGACTCTGGCGTTCTCGGGGAGGCCACGGATTGCCTCGATCTGTCGGACGAGATCGGCGGTTGTGTAAAGCTCGCGCGGGATGCCGGTCTCGGCCATCGCCTGTCTCAGCGCGTCATGGGCCTCGTTCTCGTCGGCGACACTCCAACCCGGCTGGCCCGCCTTCTTCTTGGCCGCCCGCAGGATACGGTACGCCAGGGCATGGATCGTGCTGACATTGCGCAGCGTCCTGCCGTCCACGTCCATTCCCAACCTCACCTGCAGGCGCTCGCGCATCTCCCCCGCGGCGCGGGTCGTGAAGGTGACCAGGATCATCCCCGTGAGCGGCGTCCCGCGCTCGTACAACCGGGCGGCGCGCTCCACCAGGATAAGCGTCTTGCCGGCGCCGGGACCGGCGATCACCTCGAGCGGGCCGTTCGCGTGGTCGACCGCTGCCTGCTGACTGTCGTCGAGCACGTGCCTTCCGGTATCGGACACAAGGGTCACCTCCTTTCCCGGGCCAGCATGGTGGGGTGGGGGCAGCCGAATCAGCCGGCCGCCCCATCGTCCTCTGAACAGGCCCCGTTTCCTGAGTAGAGGGACCTCCCCAGCAGGCGGTCATATGGCGTCCAGGGATCGCCATTGGTCCGCGCCGTCTCTGTCAGAAGCTTGATGCGGTTGACCTGGGCGTCCAGATTGTCCAGGTAGTGGAGAGCCACGGCCTCGATCGACTTCGGCCGCCTGGGCGAACCCCACTCGAGGCGTCCATGGTGCGAAACCACCATGTGGAGCAGCTCGGCCGCCCGTTCCTTCGGGAACCCGTCGATCACGTCGATGGCCCTCGCCACCTTTCGGGCTCCCAAGACGATGTGGCCCACCAGGTGCCCTTCAAGAGTGAGATCGGTGTCCCACCCCCAGGAGAGCTCTTCCAGCTTGCCGATGTCATGGAGCAGGATGCCTGCGTGCAGCAGGTCGCGGTTGATCTCGGGGTATAGCTCGATCAGCGGACGTGCCAGGATGATCAGCTCATAGACGTGCTCGAGGAAGCCGCTTCGGTAGGCGTGATGGATGCGCCGGGCGGCCGGGGCCTCGATCAACTGGGAGGCCCACTCCGAGTCGGCGTAGAAGTGGCGCACAACCGCCGCCAGGTGAGCGTCTTCGATGCCCCCGACGGCCTGCGTCACGGTCTCCCACATGGCGGCCGGATCCCTCCCAGTCACCCGGACGAAGTCGGCGATGTCCAGTTCCTCCGGAAGGGCAACGCGCAACCGGCGCACGTTCACCTGGAGTTCTTCCCGGAAGGTCTCCACGGCCCCGGCGACCTTCACCGGGCCGCCCTCCTTCACCTGGTCGAACACCTCGTCGGCGCCGTCCCAGAGCCTGGCGTCGATCACGCCTGTGCGGTCGAGCAGCTGCATGCGCAGATACTTGCCCCGGGCGGGATCGCGGAAATCAACCAGGCGCGGATTGCGCGCTACATAGAAACCGACGAACTCGGCGCCGGCTGCCAGGTCGGCGACCCACGGCCCCTTGCAGGGCGGCGGAGTCTCCGGTGCAGCGGCCAGACTCCTGGTTCCTTCAGTCATGGTTCGACCCTCTCCATCAGGATTTCACTGTTTCCTAAACGAGATCGCCGGCAGTGATCGGAGTTCGACCACTGCCGGCGGAAACGCGGCGGACAGCCACCCGCTTATCGTTTGGGCCTAGGTTCGCTTCACCTGCGCAGACTCCGCACCGGACGTCGATCCCCCCTCGCCCTCGGGCGTGATGTTCCTGCCCGCGCCCCTGGCATCGAGCCTAACGGCCTCCTTATCGTTCCTTGCGGTGTTCTTCTGGGAGCGTCTCTGTGGGAGACCCATCACCCTGAGTCATTCCATCGCCACGGTCAACTGGACTGAGAAGGCCGGACAGGTTCAAGACGCGCTGTGACCAGCCCTCGGCCTTCTCAGCCAGCTCTTTGCGTAATGAAGGATCCTCCCGGATCCTAGGCCAGGTGCGCTCCCACACCGCCAGTTCAACCTGCAGAGAAATCAACTCTGCAGCAGCGCCGACTTCCATGGCCGCTGCGGTCCACTCGATGAAGTGCTTGCTTTCGTGGATCAGGCTCGCGACCACGTCGTCGCTCCCGCCCAGAGCGGCGAAGGCCCTGATGCGGCCCAGGTTTGCGCCCAGGCCGCCTAAGCGCACGGGCACGCCGGCGCGAAGGTAGCGCTCACGGATAGCTGTCGGGTATTTCATGGCTGACCAAGCAGTCCTCGCACGACTTGAGCCACGGCCTCTCGAGTCTCCGGTTCAAGGATAACCCTTGAGCGCTCCCGGGGGCTTCTGCGCCACTTGCTTATCCGTGCGACTCCTGAGCTGCTCCTGCCCCAAGAGAGCAGCCACATCACTACGCAAGGAGGGCAGCTTGGATGCGACCATGTCGCACACGATGCGATCATCCACCTGCACATGCCTGGTTGTCGTGAAGGTAGTTCTTGGCCTCAAGCCGCATAGATCAATGTCCTGGTCTTGTCAACCGATTCACGGAGATACGGGTTCTTGATCGCGGGGCCGACCACGAGGTCCACCCGCCGGCTGAAGAGAGCTTCCAGGGACTCCAGCAGGCCGAAGAAGCGATCGGCAATCCCCGGTCCCACTGGAGGCTCGAATTCCACCAGGAAATCCAGGTCGCTGCCGGGATCGTGGAAGGCGCCAGTGGCGGCAGAGCCGAAGACCTCAAGCCGGCGGACCCCGAAGCGATGGCACAGCGTTTCGAGATCAGCGCGGTGCCGTTCGATGTCTTCAACCATCAGTCGATCCCGCCATCCGGATGGAGCCCCCGGCCTCAGATGCGTTCCACTCGGACGAGCTCCTTGACAGCGTCGAATTCGGGGTCACCCGTCAGGACGACTCCGTCAACGGATTGGGCTGCCGCTACTGCGAAGGCATCTGCATACGCAATTGGGTGATCGGCCTTGATATGGGCAGCCGCCAGGACTGCCTCCCTCGAAGCGGGAAGGACTTCAATAGGCATCTGGTCGATCATCCCCAGCGTCTCGTGCACCCGCGCAAGTCCCTGTTCTCTTTCGATGATGTACGCGACCTCGCCAAGGTTGATCAGGGAAAGCAGGGCGGTGCATTTGCCGGCGGAAGCGTCCGCGAGAACCTCCTGAACGCGAGCCATGCCCTCTTCCGCTGCCAGGAATGCCAGGACAGCAAAGCTGTCGAGAACGTAGCTCGTCGGCTTAGCGCCCACGCCTTCGTTCCTTGCGGTGCTCTTCCATCAAGGCCTTGGTAAGGGAGCCCCCGCCCTTCAGCATTCCCGCTGCGTGGGTCACGGGATCCGCCGACGTGGGGACAAGAGACACGACCCCGCCGTAATCAACGACCTGCACGCGGTCTCCAGGCTTCAGGTTGTACTTCTCCCGAAGCTTGGCCGGGATGACGATCCATCCCTTGTTGGAGATCTTCGCTTCCATGGCCCACCTCCTGGTTATACTTCCTCGATGTGAAGTATAACACCAGTCTTCTCCCTTGTGAGGCTCGCCCTTGCGCGTCGGATCGCTCCGGTGACCTCCCGACCTCAGGCGTGCCGGAGGGGGGCAGAAGGGCCTTGACCAGCACCAGGAAGGCTTCCGGGTCCGTCGGTGCAAGCCGTCTAGCATTCTCGATGCGCTGCATCGGCTCTTTGTCGGCCTCTTTCAGGTCGGCAGGCGAACCCATGTCGAGGCGGTCAAGGATGGCGGATACCCGGGCGGCCGTGTCAGTTGTCGGGTTCTTGCGGCCGTCGCGGAGGATGTAGTTGACGTACTCCGCAAGTCCTTCGGGCCAGATGCTATCGTCGTCGTCCCAATAGAACACCTGGTAGTCGAATCGCGAGGGCAACCCCTCGACATCCTGCACGCTGCCGCCCTCTACATGGATCAGGGCAGTTTTCTGCCCCTTCTGCTTTCCCACCTGCTTCTCCTTGTGTGGCGATCCGAGACTCAGCCGAAGCCAAGCCCCTTGCTCTTCAGCGAGACAAAGCGGCCCCTCCCGACGATGAGGTGGTCGAGACACTCGACGTCGAGAAGCCGGCCGGCCTCGACGACGGCTCTTGTGATGGCGACGTCCTCCGGAGACGGATCCGGGGGGCCGCTGGGATGGTTGTGCGCGATCAGAATGGCGGCGGCATTGGCTCGAATGGCCGGGCGGAGAACCTCTCCGATCCGGACTAGCGACGTGTTCAAAGACCCGTGATACAGGGTGACGGGCTCGCCTATGAGCCGGTTCCGCGTATCGAGGAGCAGAACCATGAGATGCTCCTGCTCCAGGTGCTGCATCTGATGCATGAGCAGGTTCGCGGCGTCATCCGGCGACTGGATGAGCGGGAGTGCGCCCTCAACGGAGTTCCCGAGGCGCCGACCCAGCTCCAGGGCCGCACGCAGGCGGGCGCCCGTGGACGGCCCGACGCCCAGCACAGCCTGTAGCTCGACAGGCGTGGCACGGACCAGCCCACGCAGAGACCCGAACCGTCCAATCAGCGCCTGCGCGATCTCGATCTGTCTCTCCCCGCCAACAAACGCTGCGATCAGCTCGACGAGATTGCATCCTTCGGCCTGATAGGCGACGCGCCAGGCCGGCCGCTCTCGAAGGGGAAGTCTCTCGACCAGCGATGGCATCGGCCCAATCCTGTCGGGCGACTCCGCAGACATCATTCGACAGCTTCCAGGTCGCCTTCGACCAAAGCCATGTAGACGCCGCGAAAGTCGACCAGGTAGCCCGTCGGGCGGATGCCCTCGCGGATCCATTGGATCACGACCCCGGCTCGGTTCTCCCTGGCCACTCGCACTTGTTCGTCCTCTGTGCCGCTCTCCATGAGGCGCCTGCGGGCGTCTTTGGAAAGCCTGACTTGCGCTCCAATCCAATACTTCATCGGTCTGTTCTCCCCTCAGTGTCGTGAGACACAGAGAGAGCCGGCCTACATGGTCGGCTCTCTCTGTGCGGGAACCGCATTGCGGGCGCGGCCTGCGCCGATGTGCCTCAGTCGGATCGACCGGCTCACCTGCCGGCGTAGCGCCGCAGGCGGTCGCGGACTTCTAGATCGCGTTGCGCCCGGCCGCTCAGCAGGTACGTCAGATGCCAGAGGGACCAGGCAAGAGCCAGGCCGCCCAGGAAGATCGTTGCGATGGGCATGTTGTCACTCGGGACAGGGGAATCGGCGGCTGTCCGGGCCAACGACCCTGCTGAAAGCGTCGATTCGGCGGACCAGCGCACCGCGCGCTCTGAATGGTCCGCTCGCCTCCCGCCGGACCCAGGCGCATCCGTCCTCGCTCAGGTGCACGGCCACCTTCCGGCGATCGGAACTGACCTCGAAGATCGTTCCTGGCCCGCAGGCCGCAAGCATCGAAGTCCGGGCAAGGGTCAGGCGGGGGTACAGGCGGTCGGCGCCCGAGGCGTAGCGCGCCCAGAGCTTGACCGTCTCCCGCGTGCGCCATCCCAGCTCACCGAACTGGCGCGCTCTCGAGGCAGCGGCCTCCCTCAGCCGACTGTCCGCGAACCCCTGGCGTTCGGCCTCCTGTACGGCATCGTCGACCGCTCTGCGGCGCCTGGCGCGCTCGATGCGATCCAGGAACGGCGCCGTCAGACGTAACCAGGCGAGGACCTCCGGCCGGGAGAGCGCCTGCTGACGCGCTGAACTGGCCTCGGCCTCCAGGGCGCGGGCCTCCTGGTTGGCCGCCTCCATCCGGAGCTGAGCCCGCTCCATCCACTCGAGCCCTTCGTGCAGGCGCGCGTCGGCCGCGTCCGCCATCTGGCGGAGATGCTGTCGCAGAGCCTCGTCCGTGACTTCGTCGGCGGCCAGGGCCGACAGACGGGCATCCTCATGCGCTTTCCTTACCATCTCGGTGACAGCGGCAAGGGCCTGGGCCGCTTCTGAGCGAGCGCGCCGAGCCTGCTCGGAAAGAGCGCCGGCTGCGTTCTCTGCCTCGCCGGTGATCTTCTCGGCGACGGATCTGAGTGTGGATATGAATTCCTTGTCGCCGGTTACGGTCACCAGCTCCACGAGTTCGCGGCCTTGTTCCGCGTCTGCGACGAGGAGCTCGGTCCTCGTCTCAACGAGTACTTCGGTTTCCATTTCCGCCACTCCTCCTCACCCTTCTCTCCCGGAGATCGTGTTCGATCCAGCGTTAGCTTCAACGGGGAGAGGAAGGGGCACCGATCTGTGTTAGGTCCAGCCGGCGAATGCACCGGCACCGAGCTGCTGGAAGAGGAGAGAGCCGCCGGGCAATCGCTTGCGCCGGGCGACTCTCTCCGGGTAGAATGACAATTGGCTAGAGCCGGGCTGCCCCTTCGGGGGTGGCTCGGTTCGCGTTTCTGACGGTTTCAACGACCGCGTCCCGCAACGCCTCGAGCGTTGAGGCGGGGGGCGGTTTCCCCTCGCAGCCGGTTCTCAAGTAGCCCTCGACGGTAGCCCTCTGCATCGGATCCAGGAGGCCCAGCGCGCTTCGAACGTGGTAGCCCGTCACAGGTTCCCGGAGTCCGGGCACGTGGAAATGCCCGCAGGCCTGCATGCGGGCGATCGGGATCGCCATGGCCATCTCCTTTCAAGGTGGCTTCTCTCCCGCGATGTCCCGACATTGGCTGGCTGGAGAAGGAGGCCAGGCCTGGGACTGTCTCCCTGGGAAAAGCAAATCGCCGGCGCCCCGGGCGACACTGCCGGGCACCGGCGATTCCTCCCTCTGGCGACCTCGACCCCCGGGAGGGAGGGGAAGGAGGCGATCTATGAAGCCCGGCTCGACTCTGAGCCAGCCACGCGGAAACTCGGCCGCGACTTGAGACGCGGCGTGCAGGGCACCTCGGTGGGGGCTAGATTGTGCCGGGAGTTGTCAGTTGGTGGATTGCGAACGAAAGGGTGAAACGAACGATGGAGCGATGTTGGAGCGTGTAGTGAGCGAAACCTAAGGGAGTGAGGGAAGTCCTAACGGGATGGTTGGCCCTCCGTTGGCGGGACCTGCCCAGCCTGCCGATGGGCTTCCGCAATCAGCCGATCGACGAGTACTTCTGGTCAGACCGAAGCTCCGCACTGGTCGCACTCCCAGTGCCCGCGCGGAACAAGTGGGTGGCCCTCGATGACGGGTTTGGCGTCCGAAACGTAGCGAACCGACTCATGGGCACTCTCATGGTGCGCCTCAAGTTCGTTACCCGTCATCGTTCATGGAGCTCATCCCTTGTCCAGGTCCGTTTGCCCTTTATGCCCAGGTCATGCGCGGAATCCAACGCCCGAAGATTGCGGCGGCGGGCAGCTCTGTGCTCTTCCTCCCGGGCTACAACTCCTCTAGCGTGTTGGTCAATAGGCTGGAGAGTGAGATTCCCTCCCTCGCGGCAATAGACCTGACCTTTCGCAGGATCTCCTTTCGGAGCGAGAGCGTGATCTTCTGAGTCTCCACCCATGGCCTCCAGTGACCATGTCCTATCTCGCTATTGTCCAAGGATCGGGTGCGCGACTGCCGTGCGTTCGCGCATTCCTTCAGGAGAGCCTAGCGCTTGCGTAGCGCCCGCTGGTGGTGACCGACATTCCGCAGAACGAGGGTCTGGCCATCGACCTCAAAGGTGATCCGCAATGACCTACTGGCCCGCGCCTCCCAGATCTTTGTTGTCCCCTGGATTCGTTTTACCACCAGGCTTGGATGTCTCAAATCGGCAGCCATCAGATGTAGCGCCTTCTGGACTCGCTTCCGGTCCTGTTCCGAAAGGGCTCGATACGCCCGCCGGAATCGCTCCGTGAGCAGGAGCTGCATTCCTGTTACTCCTGCTCAAGCGCGGCAATCAAGTCTTCTACGTCCTTATAGGCGTGAACCCGGCCCTCGGCGATGTCCCGCTCCGCCTCTTGCTCTGCCTCTTGCCATGGCTTGGTCCAGAAGTACGACTGGTTCTTGTTGATCAGCTTCTTTGGCACGAGGACAATCCTCTCGTCCTCGAGCCGGACGGCCAAGATGTCTCCTTCTGCCACGTTGGCCTCGCGGCGGATTGCCGCAGGGAGGGTGACTTGGCCATTCCGGGTTACCTTGGTGAGCTCTTCGGCGGCCACCGTTTCCTCCTATCTTAGTAATCTACTAAACCAGCATACCCGAGACTGCCAAGGTGGTCAAGGGGGTACGAAACTGAAGGATCGGGCAGAACCTTCGAAGGTCCCGGGGGCTACCTCTCGTCTCGAGCGTCATCGGGCCTCACCAGCGGAAACGCGCGTCTACAGCCGTTGCCCAGCCCTCCGGGCCGTAGCGGGCGAGGTGGTCGACGACCGTGATTGCGATCCCGGCCGCGTCCGCCTGATGATCGTCGTCCACCCATACTCCGGTCCGCATGTACACGGCGCCGAGCACCCTCGCTTTCTTGCGTCGTTCGCCCTTGGGCGTTCTGGAATGTGCCAGGCGGTTCTCCGCCTCGTCGAGCAACGTTATCCCCATGGGAGGGGCATTGCCGATCAGGCGCAGCTGCCAACATTCCGGGGCCACCGCGCCGATCTGCAGGGACCCGCTGCCGCTTGTCTCCTCTATGGCACGCGCCATCGCAACGCGGATCAGAGCCAGGGACTTGCCGAACGAGAGCACCGACTGGATCGACTGCCGTCGCTGCTTGTGCTTCCCGGAAAGAAAGGGGCGGCTCTCGTAGACGATGTGGATGAGAGTCTCATCGGAACTATCGGCTTGGGCATTCCGGATAGCCGTCTGGAGATGGCTGGCGGCCTGTTCGACCCAGCTCCTTGAGCGCATCATCCTGCCGATCTCGTCCTCCTAGTTGCTTATGTGCACGGTCGAATGGAATCCGATATCGCTCTTCTCATCGACCATCGCGATCCCGGTATTGAGAAGAGCCAGGTCGATCCCGATCACGCAGAACCGGGGTTTCTGGTCAGGCTGCATGTCTGCTATCGGTCTAGTCAAGTTCCAGCTCCTGAGAGCAGGCCTGCGCAGGGTGGGGGGCTGAGGCCGCGACTGCCGGTGCGGACAGGGGCTCATGCATCCCGAATTGCGGCGGACGGCTTACGTCCCGTCTATTGCGATCTGGAGAGGAATTGCGGAGCACTTCGAGCGCGACCACCTCTGGGCAGGCCGCGACGCGCTCGGCCACTATCTTTGCCTGAGCCTCCGCCGACCTGGCGGCCGCGACGGCGATTTCGACGGCATCGGCCGCCTTGCCCAGGGACCTGCGTGACCCTGCCAGGTCCCGCGAAGCGGCTTGCAGCGCCGCTGTCTTCAGCGGCCCATCGAGCTCCATGCTGTGGATCACGGCTGCCCTCTGACGGGATGCCTCGAAATCAGACTTTGCGGAATGAAGATCGCGCCAAGCCCGGCGTCGAAGTCGCCTCGCCTCACACCGAAGCGCCCGCTCGCGCTCCTGGGCCTCCGCCGTGATCCTGCCGGCCGCGGCAGCCAGCGTGGAACCAAGAGCTGAATCACCTCGTCTGGCGTGGACGAGCGCGGCAAGGGCGTTGCGTGGATCGGACACCGCAGTCACCTCCTCTGTCCATGGACTCATTTCGTCTTCGCTCATGGCGGCGAACCCGGCCCTGGCCCGCCGCGGTTAGCGCCTTCATCCGGAGCCAGCTTGCCAAGCTGGGCAAGTGGACCTACACGCCGCTGCGGCTGGGGGGCGTAGTCTTGGACGTCCAGGCGCGGAAACTCGTGATCCGTGGGATGCCCGTGCCGCTGACGGAGATGCAGGCAGACATCCTGGCGGTCCTCCTGGAGCCGCCCGCCGGGGACTGGAAGACCCACAAGGAGATTGCCAGGAAGATCTATGGGGACGTGGGCTACAACGAGAAGGCCGGGGTGAGGAAGCACGTCGGACGGATCCGCGCCAGACTGGACGCGCTGAACCTGGGCGTCCGCATCGAGACGGCGCACGCGCACGGCTACCGCTTCGTTGTCGAGGGCGTTAACGACGCGGTGAACGGTCCAGCCGAATGATGCCGTAGGGAGTTCGGTGGGGGTCGCTTTGAATCGGGTCGACGACGGCTTCGATACGGTCATCCACTTCCCAGGGGGTACAGGGCCGCCGGTTTCTCTGCGGTCGACGGTCGAGGCTTTCGAACGGGAACTGGTGGAGTTGGACCCGGCGGTCTTGCGTCCGATTCCCACCGGATTCCCCCAACTGGATGCGACTACCGGCGGAGGGTTACACGCCGAGGATCTGGTCCTGGTTGTGGGCAAGCAGAACGTCGGCAAGACCCTGTTCGTCAGCCAGCTGGCGCGCAACATTGCCCGCTGGGCGGCAAACATGCGCAACAATGTGGTCTGCGTGATGATCTGCTACGAGCACTCGCCTGTTCTGCTGCTGCAACGGCTGCTGTGCATGGAATCCTGGCTGGCAGGAGCGCCGGAGGCGGGAATAACCCTTGCCGAAGTCCGCGAGGCGTTGGCCGAGCTGGCGGAAGCCGGGAGGCTGGAGGATGTGTCTTCGCTCCTGTTGAGGCTGCCGAAACCGGGCCTCCTCGGTTGGAGGGCCATGGAGAGGTATCTCGACACTCTCTATCTCTACCGGGGAGATCCCATCTACACGTCTCCCGACGCCATCGACAAGATCGTCGTTGTGCTCCAGAGGCGTGGGCTGCATCCTGTGGTCATCGTTGACTACGCTCAGCGTGTTCCCGCCCCGGTGGAACTGGCGGGGATTGGGAGGGATCAGCACATCGATTACGTCGTCCGCTCGCTGAAGGCCCAGGCGATGCGACGAAGCGTTCCGGTGATTGCGGTCGGTGCCGTGGACGAGGACGGCATCAGGCGCCAGGGACCAGTGCATCTGGAAGACCTGTGGGGGCCAGTGACGATGACCTACGAGCCGGACGGGGCGTGGGTGCTGAACCAGGAGAACTTGGAGCCGACCGGAGATGAGGGAAGGGCTCGAGCGGTTCGGCTGGCGATCGAGAAGAATCGCCATGGACGTTCAGAGGTCGAGTGGAGGCATCATCTCTACGGAGAGCGCTTCTACCTTCAACCCGAAGGAACCTGCGTACCGCTTAAGGAGAGCTTCCAGCCTGAGCGTCTTGGGCGCGAGGGCTGTGAGAGTGTGGAGTAGTGGGTGTTGGGTGCGCTGGATTGTCCACTGTGGAAGCCCGTAGAGTGCCGGGCACGGGATGGGAGAGGGCCTTCCAGACCTAGACGCACTCGCCGCCACGCATCTGCAGTCGGGCGGCGACCTCTTCATGCTCCAGGCGCACCTCGGCCACAGAACGCCGGCACTCCTCGATGATGTCGCGCGTCGACGCCACCGACGCGCACTAGAGGGCGAGCCCGGTGGACAAAAGGACACTGTCGGGGGCGGGGCGTCCGGTCTTGACATATTTACAGAATAGGCTATATTCACAGTGGTGGTGAATATGGCTGAAATAGTAAAGATAGATGGGCCGTTCAAGCCAGAGGCGCTGCGAGTGCTGAAGGTGATACCCGGCCTGGCCGTGGAGAGGCGACCCCCTCCGTCCGGGGGAGCTGACGCGGTCATCCGCTTCGCGGGCACGCACAGGCCGATCGCTGTGCAGTTCAAGCAGCGAGCAAACGCGGCAACAGCGTGGCAGATGGTGAACTACGCGAGGACCCGACCCGACGTGCCCCTCATGGTTGTTGCTGGGGAGACGACTGAGGAGTCTCGCGCCATCCTGAAAGCGCACGGAGTCGGGTACGTAGACGGCCTGGGGAATGCCCACGTCGAGCTTCCGGGGCTCCTCTTCCATTTGGAGGGTCGATCTCGGCAACGATCCCGGAAAGTTGGTGCAGCCCGGTTGCGTGGCAAGGCCGGGGTAGTCGCGCAGGCCCTCCTACTCGGCCCAGATCGGCCTTGGCGCGTCAAAGACCTGGCAGGCGACACTGCCGCGTCGGCTGGCCTCGTGCACCGGGTCCTCAGGCGCCTTGAGGCTGAGGGGATCGTAGAGGTGGTGGGCACTGGCCCAAAAACGGTACGGCACCTCGTCAACGCACCTGCATTGCTGGACCTATGGGCGGAGGAGGAACGGAGCCAGCCGTTGCGCACTTCTGGGTTCGTGCTGGCACAGTCCCCTCGACAGTTGCTGGACAAGGTTGCCAAGGCCATGATGGGAGCGGATATCGATTACGCTCTAACCGGTGCCGCCGCGGCGGATCTCCTCGCGCCATTCGTGACCGCGATTCCCATTGTCAACCTGTGGGTGACCACACTCGCAAGTCTCGATCGTTTGCCGGAGACCCTCGGCTTCGAGCAAGGAAGCGATGGCGCAAACGTCAACTTCCTGCAGGAGAAGGACGACACGCCGCTAGCTTTCCGCGAGCGGAGGAACGGAATCTGGCTCGCGAACCGCTTTCGCATCTACGTTGACCTACTCAGGGATCCGCGCCGCGGCCGCGAGCAGGCACAGCACCTTCGAAATGAGGTAATTGGCCTTTGACTCCCCGAGGCCATTTGACAGACTACGACGAGGAAACGACGGCACGCTGCGAGCGCGCCCTCGTCACCCTTCTGGGCGACCTTGGCCCGTGGTGGGAACGCATCTATCTGGCAGGCGGCCTCGCTCCTAAGTACATAGTCGGCCAGTTACCACAGGGGGCGCGTGCCCATGTCGGCACGGCTGATGTGGATCTTGTTCTAGGCCTCGCTCTCGGCGATGAGACCGCGGAGACCTATCGGACACTGAAGAACAACCTTGAGAGATCAGGTTTCCATCAGGACCAGCCGAGCTTCCGCTGGTCACGCGAGGCCGATGGTGGAAGGGTTCTGGTTGAATTCCTGTGTGAAACCGACGAGGTGCCACCAGGTGGGATCTTCCGGCCGAAGGGGGAGGCGACCGGCTCAGGCTTCGCGGCCTTCAACGTGCGTGGAGCCCATCTCGTCCGCGACGACTATCTAGAGCGGGAAGTCGAAGCAGAGCGCCTGGACAGTGGCGGCCGTTCTCGAGTCTTGATGCGTGTGGCCAACCTCAGTCCATTTGCGGTTCTGAAGATCCTGGCCTTTCAGGATCGCCACGAGAACAAGGACGCCTACGATCTTGTGTTCACGATTCTCAACTACCCAGGCGGGCCGAGGGTAGCCGGTGAGGCCGCATCGAAAAGCGCGGTTGCAGCCCATCCTCAAGTGAGAGGGGCAATGGCCCTTCTTGGCGAGCGATTTGCTGACGCGGAGGCCGATGGCCCCAATGCCTACGCGGGGTTCCTGGCGGACGTAGAGAATAGCGAGGAGTATCGCCGCTTCCGTAGGGAGGCTGTGGCCACGGTCCGAGAGTTCCTTGTCGGCCTAGGAGCTGTCCGCTAGTCTTCTAAGGCCTCGGTGTCCTTCAATCCCTCTTGCGACCGAGCTGGCAGACTCCAGCTGGCCGCGCGCGGTCACCCAAGACGTTGGCGTCTCAGTCAATGGTGTAAATTGCCGTGTGCTTCCATGATCGGAACCGGGTACAGATTCCCTCTTCACCTTACGGGCGCCAGGGTGAGCGGTTGGGGTTCTACGACGAGCAGAGCCTCGGG
>Ga0209172_10003526_pt1 | contig 23614 bp, 22 predicted proteins | sample LarsenN4metaG_FD_184113 | JGI IMG/M metagenome (GOLD analysis project Ga0209172, IMG submission 184113) | Hot spring sediment bacterial and archeal communities from British Columbia, Canada, to study Microbial Dark Matter (Phase II) - Larsen... ... | reverse complement strand
CAAGCGGCTGCCGAGCTGCGCAAACGCTTCCAGCGGCCAGCGCTTGGTGTACCAGCCGCCGGAGGCGTTCAAGCCGATCACCAGACGATTCTCCAAAGCATTTTCCCGCCAAAAGCGCGCCGCGAAATTTTCACTCCCGGCATCGACGGCGACAAAAAGTTTCCGCGTCACAATCGGGATTTCCAGCGCGCGCAACGCATCCAGATTGAATTCGACTTCGTGCACGCGGTCGCCGCGCGGCTCGACTATCACGTTGTACGCATAGCGCCGAATTCGAAAACGAAAACCGACGCGCCGCGGCGCGCCGCTCAGCCGCGTCAACAGGGCGCTGCGCGGATTGCCGAACAAATCGAGCACAATAGCATAACGGCGCGCTCGAACTTGCCGAATAAGTTTCCGGCCGGCCCCGGGTTCCTGGCGATCCAAAATCAAAATTTCATTAAGCGCCGGATGCCCGGCCACAATTTGCGCGCATGATTTTTCGGTGAGAAAGTCGATTTGCGCCTGCGAAAATGCGTGGCGCAAATTTTCCAGCACCGGCGTGGCCAAAATCACGTCGCCGATGGCGCGCAACTTGATGACAAGAATTTTTTGCGGGTCTTTCATTCCAATCAACATACACGCGCCTCACTTGAAAGGCAAGTAAAATTCCGATTGACTTTTTCGATTCGAAGCTTTATATTAAAATACGACTAATTTAGTCCGGTTTAGACAAAATGCATATCGTCATTCAACAAAGCCGTCCCATCGCGCATCTCCGCATTCGGTGCGTCTGTACGAAGCGGGGAGGCGCTGCCGATCAAGGCCCCGCCGTCGACTTTGGTATTTAAGTGAAGATTTGCCTCATCTTCCACCATCGCTTCCCCGCTCCATCGTATAAAATTTTATTTTTTACAAGCCGGGAACAAAAAGACAAATTGATTTTTTATCATTTTGTTTTTAGCCTGGATTATTCACGGTCTTTACCACAAAGGCACCAAGACACGAAGAACATCAGACTTTTAAAATCCTGATGAGAACATCCTATAAAACTTTGTGTCTTCGTGTCTTGGTGGTTTATGAGTATTTAAGATTAAAGTCTTTTTCTACAAAAAATCAACTTCGAAAAGATTAAGGCTAATTTTGTTGTTCGCAACGGCAAATCTTGTCACCTTGTATTTCTTGTTTTGTAAATCTGAAGGTTTTCATGTTTGAGCCATCTCCTCTTTTCTCTCGACCGCAAGCCGACGGTGAAAGGCGCGCCAGATTGAGAGCGAAATGGGCAGCGCCGCCGGTCGTCAAAAAAGTTGTTGCGCTGGTTGGCAACACGCCTTTGCTCGACCTCTCGCGCTATTCGCCGAAACCGGCGGTTAAAATTTTTGCGAAAGCCGAATGGGCCAATCCGGGCCGTTCGGTGAAAGACCGCGCTGCCAGCCGGATCATTCGATCTGCCATGCAGCGCGGCGAATTGAGGCGCGACCGCATGTTGCTCGACTCCACCTCCGGTAACACCGGCGTCGCGTATGCGCTGTTCGGCGCGGCGCTCGGCATTCGTGTGCGTCTGGTCATACCGGAAAACGTCAGCCGCTTTCAAAAAAATCTTTTGCGCGCTTACGGCGCGGATGTCGTCTTGACCAGTAGCCAGGAAGGCTCGGACGGCGCCATTCGCGTGGCGCGCGCCATGTTCGCGGAAAATCCGCGGCGGTATTTTTATGCCGATCAATACGGTAATGCGGAAAATTGGAAGGCGCATTATCACAGCACCGCGCCGGAAATTTGGCGGCAAACCCGCGGACGCCTCACGCATTTCGTTGCCGGGTTGGGAACCACCGGCACTTTTATTGGAACCGGCCGGCGGCTGCTGAAGCTCGATTCGAAAATTCGTTTGATCTCTTTCCAGCCGGATTCGCCGTTTCATGGTCTCGAAGGATTGAAACATTTGCCGACGGCCATCGTACCGGCAATTTACGACGCCGCCCTCGCCCACGAGAACTTGGAAATCGCCACCGAAGCGGCGCAGCATTGGGTTCGCGAACTCACGCGGCGCGAAGGCTTGCTGATCGGCCTTTCCGCCGGCGCCGCGTTCGAGGCCTGCCGCCGGGTTGCCGCCCGACTCGATACGGGCGTGATCGTGACAGTTTTTCCGGATGGCGGGGAGCGGTATCTCGATGATAGCTTCTGGGACCGAACCTAAACTCGTACTCTTACTCCTACTCATACTCTTACTCGCCTTTAAAATTTTCAAAGCGAGTAAGAGTAGGAGTAGGAGTACTAAGAAGATGATGATTCTATGCCGATCATTTTTGAAAAACCTCATCTCGCTGAAATTCAGCGCCACGGCGAAGCGGCCTACCCGTACGAATGCTGCGGTTTTCTACTCGGGCGTATCCAGGCGAATCGCCGGATGGTGCTACAAACCCGGGCCGCGTCAAACCAGCGCGCCGATTCGCCTCAAAATCGCTATGAGATTTCGCCGAAGGATTACCTGCGCCTCGACCGCGAGGCGCGCGAAAGCGGTTTGGACATCATCGGCTTTTATCACTCGCATCCCGACCATCCGGCGCGACCGTCGACATTTGATTTGGAAAACGCCTGGCCGGGGTTGGTGTACGTGATCGTTGCCGTGAACCACGGCAAAGCCGGCGCGATAACCGCGGGGGTCTTATCGGATGATCGCAGCCGGTTTCTGCCGGAGGAAATCGTCGCCGCTTCGGATCTGAAAAATTTTTAACTTTAAATTTTCAAAAAGGACCAAAACATCATGCCAACAGTTTTCATTCCCTCGGCTCTCCGCGCCTTTACGAAGGGGCAGAGCGAGGCGAAAATAAACGGCACCACCATCGGCGAGGTCTTGGGCAATTTCGCCGAGCAATTTCCACAGGTCCGCCGCCATCTGTACGATGATCAAGGCCGATTGCGCAACTTCGTCAACGTCTTTCTGGGCGATGACGACGTGCGTTCTCTGAAAAAAGACGCCACGCCCGTCAACGAGAGCGACGTGATCAGCATTGTTCCGGCGGTGGCAGGAGGAACGCCAAATTTGAGCAACGAAGAAATCAGCCGCTACAGCCGGCACTTGATTTTGCCGGAGGTGGGAATGGCGGGACAAAAAAAATTAAAGGCCGCCAGCGTGCTGATCATCGGCGCCGGAGGATTAGGCTCGCCGCTGGCCATGTATCTCGCCGCCGCCGGGGTTGGCCGCCTCGGTTTGGTGGATTTCGATGTCGTTGATGCTTCGAATTTGCAACGCCAAGTCATTCATAACACCCGCGCCGTCGGCCGCCCGAAATTGGCGAGCGCGAAAGAATACATTCTCAGCATCAATCCGCACGTGCAAGTAGACACCTACGAGACGCGCTTCACCTCGGCAAATGCGTTCGAGATTGCGGCCGGCTACGACATCGTCATCGACGGCACGGATAATTTTCCAACGCGCTATCTCGTCAACGACGTGTGCGTCCTGCTCGGCAAACCAAACGTGTACGGCAGCATCTTTCGTTTTGACGGACAGGCGAGCGTGTTTTGGGCGCAAAAAGGGCCGTGCTATCGCTGTCTCTATCCGGAGCCGCCGCCGCCGGGCCTGGTGCCGAGCTGCGCTGAGGGCGGCGTTTTGGGCGTGCTGCCGGGAATTGTCGGCTGCATTCAGGCGAACGAGGCGATCAAAATCATTCTCGGTAAGGGTGACTTATTGATTGGCCGGCTGCTGTTGTTCGATGCGCTCGGCATGCGGTTTCGCGATCTGAAATTGCGGCGCGATCCAAAGTGCCCGCTTTGCGGCGAGCATCCGACGATTCATGAGCTGGTTGATTACGAGCAGTTCTGCGGGGTTTCGGTGGTTGAAGAGGACGGACGGAGAGTCAACCCGTTCGATATCACGGCCAAACAACTGGCGGGCAAGCTGGCGGGCGAGCCTCCGGCCGTAGGCCGCCTCTTGTTGTTGGATGTGCGCGAGCCGGAGGAATACCAAATCTGTTTCATTCCCGGCGCGACGCTGATTCCGCTCAAACAGTTGCCGGAACGATTGACCGAGATCGACGGCTCAAGAGAGATTGTGGCCTACTGCCGAACCGGAAAACGCAGCGCCCAGGCCGTGGAGCTTTTGCGCCGGGCGGGTTATACGTCGGCAAAAAATTTGGCTGGCGGCATTCACGCGTGGGCGGATGAGGTTGATCCGCGGGTGCCGAAGTATTAACGTTGTGTCGCCGCGTCCTTCGTGAGTCGCTTTCAAGAAACCAGCGCCTGCCGGACAAAACCTCCGGCTTGCGCCAACTTTCGCCGCGCCTCATCGGGAGTGACGCAGGCCAGAATCATCACCAGGGCCGTTTTAACATGCCCTCCAGCCTGCTCCAACACCCGGCGCGCTTCTTCATAGCTCACGCCGGTCACCATCATCACCGTGCGCTTGGAGCGCTCCTCCAATTTCTTGGAAGTCATCTGCAAATCGACCATCATGTTCTCGTAAACCTTGCCGAGACGAATCATTGCGGTCGTCGTGAGCATGTTGAGCACGAGCTTGGTGGCGGTGCCGGCTTTCATGCGCGTCGAGCCCATCACCACCTCCGGCCCGACCACCGGACAAATGGCGACATCTACCGGAATTGTGATTTCTGAACGAGGGTTGCAGGTTAGATAAATCGTTTTGCCGCCCATTTCGCGCGCTTTAGTGAGTGCGCCAATGACATACGGCGTGCGGCGACTTGCCGCGATGCCGCAAACCACGTCTTTGGCGGAAAAGCCGTGATCGAGCAAATCTTTCGCGCCTTGCTCAAAAATATCTTCAACGCCTTCCTGCGAGCGGACAAGCGCTTTGTAGCCTCCGGCGATAATGCCTTGAATCATCGCCGGATCGGTGCCATACGTCGGCGGGCATTCCGAAGCATCGAGCACACCGAGACGGCCGCTGGTGCCGGCGCCGATATAAAACAGCCGTCCGCCATTTTTAAACGCGGCAACGAGCAACTCAACCGCTTCGGCGATGTGTGGAATCTCGCTCGCAACAATGTCCGCGATTTTGTGATCTTCGTTGTTGATGAGTTGCAAAATCTCGGTCGTCGATTTCGCATCGATTTCCATCGTGGCGGGATTGCGCGACTCGGTGATCAGGTCTTTGATTTCGTCAAATATTTGGCGGCTCATTCTGATTTTCCATTTTCTCTTTATCTAAAACAACCAATCTCCTCGACGCCTCGACCTCCCATTCTTCCGGGTAACTTAATACGCGATACCCAACTCGCGAATCAAACTTCTTCAATGCCTGGAACTCATTATCCAACTCTCCCCCCTTCATCGCCAACAGCACACCGCCCGATATAAGCAGCGGCCTGCTCCATTCCCACAGCGTTTTCAAATCCGCTACGGCGCGGGCGATGACGATGGAAAATTTCTGTCCAGAAATTTCTTCGGCGCGGGCATTTACGACGCGACAATTCTCCAGTCTCAATTCTCGAACCACTGTGTTCAAAAAAAGCGTTTTCTTTTGCCGCGACTCCAATAGCGTCGTCGTCAAATCCGGGCGCATGATTTTAAGCGGTACGCCGGGAAAGCCGCCGCCGCTGCCGAGGTCGAGCACGGAGGCGTTTTCGGGGAATGGCCACGCCGACAAAACCGCGAGGCTTTCGAGAATATGTCGCTCGGCGATGCGATCTTCGTCGTTGGGTGAAATCAGGTTAATGCGCTGATTCCATTCCAAGAGCAAGCGAACATATTCCCGCAACCGGGCGATTTGCTCATCCGCCGGTTCGGGAAATGGCATTTCGCCGGCGCGGCGTATTTCTGAGAATTGGTGCTGAAGCCGGGCAACTTGTTCTTCGGCTGAAGATGATTTTGATGCGGATTTTTTGATGGTCATTTGGCAGTCGTTAAAACCGCCCAACAAATTGGTTTCGTAGTAGCTCCTTCAATGTAATTATTTTGTTACTGCTTTTCATCCGGCTCCTGAAGGAGCTACTACGAAATCTGTTTCACGTGAAACAATAACATCTTTCACGCTCTCTTGCCGGGAGAAACCACGGCGAATGTGGATCAACAACACCGAAACATCCGCCGGCGAGACGCCTGAGATGCGCGCCGCCTGCCCGACCGAGGCCGGACGCAGCTTGTTCAGTTTCTCACGGGCTTCGGCAGAGAGCGCGGTTAGTTTGCGATAATCAACATGCAGCGGCAGCCTCTTTTCTTCGAGACGCTCGAAGCGTTCGATCGACTCGCGTTCGCGCTCGATGAAGCCGGCATATTTGACTTCGATTTCGACTTGTTCGGCGATGTTTTGCCACAGACGAGCATTTAAGCGCTCCCACAATTCGAGACGGCCAAAACCGACCAAGTCACTCAAACGAATTTCCGGACGGCGCAGAATTTTTTGCAGGTTCTCGTTTTGGGAAATCGGCGGTGTGCCTTTCGCGCGCAGTAGCTCGTTGATCTCATCGGGGCGAACATAAGTTTCGCGCAATGCCGAAATCGTCTCTTCTATTCCGCGTTTTTTGTTTTGCAAATTTTGGTGCGTGGTATCATCGATCAAACCGAGACGATGGCCATGCGGCATCAGCCGCAAATCGGCATTGTCCTGCCGGAGCAACAAGCGATATTCGGCGCGCGAAGTAAACATGCGATAAGGCTCAATCGTGCCCTTCGTCACGAGATCGTCGATGAGCACGCCGATATACGCTTCGCTGCGATTGAGAATGAACGGCTCTTCGCCGCGCGTCTTGAGTACGGCATTGACGCCGGCCATGAAACCTTGCACCGCGGCTTCTTCATATCCGGTCGTGCCATTCACCTGTCCGGCAAAAAAGAGATTGGCGACGGGCTTAGTTTCCAGCCACGGATGCAATTGCGTTGGCGGAAAATAATCGTACTCGACCGCATAGCCCGTGCGCGTGACTTGCACGTTCTCCAAACCGGGGATGGTGTGAATGGCTTTGATCTGCACCTCTTCCGGCAAGCTGGTGGAGAAGCCGTTGACATAATACTCGGTGGTTTGCCGGCCTTCGGGTTCGAGAAAAATCTGGTGCCGCGTCCGCTCCGCGAAGCGCGTGATCTTGTCTTCGATGGATGGACAGTATCGTGGACCGACGCCTTGAATGCGACCCGTGAACATTGGCGAGCGATCCAAACCGGAGCGCAGAGTTGCATGGGTTTCTTCATTTGTATACGTCAAATGACACGGCATTTGCTCGACGCGCAACTCGCCGTGACGAAACGAAAATGGCGGCGGCGGCTCATCGCCGGGTTGAATCTCGGTTTTGGAAAAATCGATGGTGCGGCCATTGAGCCTCGGGGGCGTGCCGGTTTTCAACCGGCCTGTCTCAAACCCCAATTCCAAAAGCGACTCGGTCATTCCCTTCGCCGCAAACTCCCCTGCGCGTCCGGCAGAGTAATTCGTCAAGCCGACATGAATGACGCCATTCAAAAATGTGCCGGCGGTGAGAACCACCGTGCGGGTTTCGATGATGCCGCCGGTCATCGTGCGGACGCCAGTGATTTGACCATCGCGAACGATGATGCCAGTTGCCATGTCCTGCCGGATTTCGAGATTGGCTTGTTGCTCGCAAGCAAAACGAACACGCGTCGCATATTGGACACGATCAGCCTGCGCGCGCGGCGACCACACGGACGGGCCTTTGGATTTGTTGAGCATGCGAAATTGGATGCCCGCGTCGTCGATAGCCAAACCCATCTCGCCGCCGAGCGCATCCAACTCGCGCACCAACTGTCCTTTGGCCACGCCGCCGATTGCGGGGTTGCAGGACATTTGGCCGATGGTGAAAATGTTCATCGTCATGAGCATCGTGCGCGCGCCCATGCGTGCTGCAGCGAGGGCGGCTTCGGTTCCGGCATGGCCGGCGCCGATGACGAGGACGTCGTAAGTTTCTTTATTAGACATAGTAACTGAAATTCAATAAATAAACCTTTTGCTTCACGTGAAACAGTCAGATGAGTCGTCTGTGCTATGCCTGCTTCAGCACTTCAATCTGCTTCCACTGCCCCTGCTCATTATATTTCCCCAACTCTTCCCGTACTTTGATTTCCATTTCCTTGTGGGAGATTTTACCCGTGATTGAAAAGAATGTATGAATTTAGCCATCTGAGCCGGAGTGCGATGATTTATCATCGCAAAACTAAAGTTTTGCACTCCGCGTTCATGTGGCTAAACTTGTACAAAAGAATTCAAACCCTATCTCCCACCCTTCTTGATCACTAACTCCGAAAGCTTCTTCCGGCTGTCTTTTTAAAAGCATCTGTTGCAACAGCAGAGCTTTTATGTCCTTTGCCAAAAGTAATTCCCGAAACCTGTCTTCAAGCCAGATGACCACATCAACATCACCGGGCTCCGGTTTGTCTGTCACAAAGCTATCATTTACAAACATTCGTATCGCGCCACAATATTTTGCTAATTCAAAAATCGGGGTCACCCGCTGTTTCACGTGAAACACACAGCCGCGCCGTCTGTGCTACGCCTACTTCCCAATACAAAAATGCGAAAAAATCTCGCCGAGAATATCTTCGGTGGTAACTTCACCGACCAAGACACCGATTTGATGAATGACTTCCCGCAGGTCAGCGGCGACGAATTCGGCGGAGAGGTTGTTCTCCAAAGAATTTTTGGCATTGAGCAAAGCGGCCTGCGCTTTTTCCAAACATTGCTTGTGGCGCAGGTTTGAGAGAACGATTTCACTGCTTCGATCCGAATCGTTGGTGGCAGCACACAAGGCTTTTTCAAGATCGAAAATTCCGGCGCCGGTTTTTGCCGAGGTTTCTATTTCGCCCTCGACTGAAAATGGTAATCGAAAGAGGTTCGATGATTTTGGAAGATCACACTTATTGCGAAGATGAATGATCTTTTTCGACTCCCTTTCATCGTTAGCAAAACGAGAACACTCGTCGGCAATCGCTTGGTCGTAAGCATCCGCCGGTTGCGACTGGTCGCTCACAAAGAGAATAATATGCGCTTCCTCCGCAGCGCGGCGAGAGCGGGCAATGCCTTGTGATTCGATTTCATCGTGACTCGTCCGAATGCCGGCGGTGTCGATGAGCCGAAAGCGTTGACTCGCGAGCATGAAGCCGTCTTCGATCGTGTCGCGGGTGGTGCCTGGAATCGAGCTGACGATGACACGATCTTGCCGCAGGAGCACATTCATTAAACTCGATTTGCCCACATTCGGTTTGCCGATGATGGCGACGCGCCAACCATCTTTAAGCGCCTGGCCGCGTTGAAAACTGGCAAGCAGAAAATTGATTTCCTTTTCCAAGCCTTCCAGCTCAGCGCGCAGTTGGGCCCGATCGGCAAACTCGACGTCTTCTTCGCTGAAATCCAACCCCAATTCCAATAGCGCGCAAGTGTGCAAGAGTCGCTGGCGCAGTTGGCGCATGCGTCCGGAGAAATGGCCTTCGAGATGTTGCAGCGCATTTTGCAAACTGACGGGTGATTCGGCCGCGATGATATCTTCGACGGCTTCGGCTTGAATGAGATCGAGCTTGTTGTTAAAAAAAGCGCGGCGCGTAAACTCACCGGCTTCGGCGAGTCGGCATCCGGCCCGGCAAAGATTTTCGACGATCAGCGTCGGCACCCATTTGCCGCCGTGGCAAAAAATTTCGATAAGATCTTCGCCAGTGTAAGAGTTCGGTGCGACATAACGCGCGAGCGTGACTTGGTCTAAACGCTTTCCTTCTTTATTAACTAACCAAGCGAGATGCACAGTCCGCGGTGAAAACACTTCGACGCTTTTTGCGGGTTCGAGAAGCTGCGCGACCGCGGCGTTGGCGCCCTTGCCGCTCACGCGAATGCAAACAATCGCGCCGCGGCCTGGCGGCGAGGAGATGGCGACGATGGTGTCGTCTTCAAAAAAATGGGCCATAAAAAATCAGCCCCACGCGAGGTGGGGCATAATACTAAAATCAAACCACAAAAACTTTCACGCAACGCCGCTAAGCGTTTTTGCTTGAGTTTTAATGCCCCATAATTATTTTAACCGTTTCCGCGAAAGCAACGCATTTACACCGTGTTTACGCCAGTCGGTCACAAATTTTTTGTACGTTTTTTTCTTCTCTTTCTTTGCCGGCGCTGCGGTCGGTACGTATTTTTGCTGCAAAATGCTCCACACATGGAAGAGCGTATAATACAGATTCAAACCCGAAGGAAACGTATTAAACGCCAAGGTCATGATGATCGGCATCAAATAAACCATCATTTTCTGCTTCGGGTCTTTCATCGTCATCGCCTGCTGAATCAGCATCGTCGCGCCCATGACGATGGGCAGCACGCAGACCAGATTACCGTAAAGCGGAATCGAAAATGGCAAAGTAAAAATCGCGTCTGGCGCGGAAAGATCGTTGATCCACCAGACAAACGGCGCCTGCCGCAACTCAATGGTCGAGCGAAATACGATGAAGAGCGCGTAGAGCAACGGCATCTGCAAGAGTATCGGCAGGCAGCCGCCCATCGGATTCACGCCGTGCTCTTTGTAGAGTTTCATCATCTCCATGTTCATCTTTTGCGGATCGTTCGCATACTTCTCGCGCAGGCGGGTCATTTCCGGCTGAATTCGCTGCATCTCTTGCATCGATTGATAGCTCTTCTTCGTCAAAGGATGCAACACGATTTTCACCAAGAGGGAAAAAACAATGATGACGAGGCCGTAGTTCGGAATGAACGAATGGAGAAATTTGAATGTCCACAACACCAGCTTGCTGACCGGCTGAATGATTTTCCAGCCAAAATTCATAATCCCATCCAGACCGACGCCGAGGCCCTTCACGATATCGTAATCAAGCGGGCCGATGTAAACCAAAAATTCCTGGGCAAAATCGCGGTCGCGCTCCAGCGGCATGGCGAGGTTGAGCTGATAGGTTTTTTGAATGACTTCACCGTTGACCTTGGTGGTGCGGCCGTCATACCGCACGCCTTTGGTGGGCTGGCCTTGCGGAATGATTGCAACAGTGAAATATTTGTTTCGCACCGCAGCCCACTGCGCCGGCCAGTCGTCGCTGCCGCCTTTTTTGTATGCATCCGATCCGACATCAAACTCATCCAGTTCCTTATTGGCGAGTGAATACGCCATCGCGTAACTCATGTCTTCCGATGGTCGCGGCTCAGTGACGGCAAGTCCGGTGTGCCAATTCAACAAATATGAATAGCCTTGCAAAACGTCCCGCAAATTCACAAATTCGATTTTCAAACGGATCGTGTAATCGTCGGCAGAAAGGGTGTACGTTTTTCGAATGAATTTATCCGGCGCGATCTGTTTGGTGAAAACGAGATCACGTGTCTGGCCGGCTTGCAACGAAATCGATTCGCTGAATTGATAATCAACCGTAAAATTCAACTCGCCAGTGTTGAGGGTGTCGTTCGTCGTCGGCAACTGAATGACGAGATTCTCCGCGCCGTTATTGAACAAAGAAACCGGCTGGTTATGATGATCGGAATATTTTTTGAATTGCCAGCTTTTCACGCTGGCGCCGAAGGTCGAAAACGTGCCGCGGTACAACGGCGTTTCGATATAAATTTCTTTCTCCTGCTCGCGCTCTTTTGAAAAGTCGATTGCCGCGGCCTTCGAGGCACCTTCCGGGGTTGCCGAAAATTCAAAGGCTTTGGTTTCTGGGTGCGGCTTGGAAATATCCGGCTGGCTCACTGCGGTTGAATCACTCGTTGCTGGCTTCGGGACGTCACCCAACATCCAACGTTGATAAAAATCAGAGTTGACGAAAATAAGAATCAACCCGATAAGAACAAAAGCTAAAATTGTGTTGCGATTAAACTCCATGTAACAACCTGAATGTTAATTATCAATCTAAATACCGTTTCACGGCACCGGATCAAATCCGCCCGCATGATAGGGGTGGCAACGCAAAAGACGTTTCGCCGCGAGCCAGCTTCCTTTCATCGCGCCAAATTTCGCAAGGGCTTGACAAGCGTATTCCGAGCAGGATGGATAAAAGCGACAGGACGGCGGCAACAGCGGCGAGATGAATTTCTGGTAACCACGAATCGCGAAAATAAAAATTGTTTTCATGGCGATTCTTTTAAATTTATCTTCGCCGCCATACTGCGCATCTGACCGCGCAAATCATCGAGATGCGCTTGCAAAATATTTTCATGCCCGATCAACACCAACTGCGCGGGGGTGCGAAAATTTTCTTTCTCCAGGCGATAGGCTTCCCGCAGCAGGCGTTTGATGCGATTGCGCGCGACGGCTTTACGAATGCGTTTGGTTGCGGCGAAGGCAACCTGGCGGCTCGCACCAACTGTATAGGCGACATCAAACCAACGGCCTCGATAAAATCGCCCGTTTTGAAAAATCGCGGAAATTTCCTGCGGCCGGCGAATAATTTCATTTGCGGCGAGGCCATGACTTTTGTCAACGCTCATCACTCACGGTCAAACGCTTGCGGCCTTTGGCGCGGCGGCGTTTCAATACCGTCCGGCCATCCTTCGTGCGCATTCTCTCTCTAAATCCGTGGGTCGCTTTTCGTTTACGATTATGTGGTTGAAATGTTCGTTTCATCGTTTACTCCTCGAGACGTCTAACATTGTAAGTTAAAGCACAAATTCATAAAATCTACACAAATAATTATAATACCTTATTATAGTGGAAAAGTCAAGTGCTTTTTCAGATATAAATCAAATTTTCCTCTTGACAAAAAATGACGAATTGCTAAATTCACAAAGGCCGATACCAAAAAACCGACGTGGAAAAAATGTGGATAACTTCCAAAACCTTTTCCCGCCAAATCGTGCCAGAAAAATTTTCCCGTTTTTTATAATGTGCGCCGTTTCTGTGCGCCGAGTTCATGCAAATTGTTGCTATTTTAATATAGGTTTATCGCAAGAACTCCGGTTAAGATTTTGTTGTGCCCTTTGGAATGTACGGTCAGGATGTACCGTTAAGTTTGCCGAAATTCAATATTGCCTGAACCCTTGATGTGGATAAGCTGTTAGTAACTCAACCAAAGGACTCTCACATGCTCAACACTGCGGAACGCGCCTGGACTGAATGCTTGGACTTGATTCGCGACAACGTGCAAGATTCGTCGTTCTCGCTCTGGTTCCAATCCACCAAAGCTCTACGATTAGAGAACCAAACTCTGACCGTTAGCATTCCCAGTCAATTTTTCCTAGACAAAATCAAAAACGGTTACCGTGATCTGATCTCCCGCGCCGTCACCCAAGTGCTCGGTGAAGATACGCATATCGAATTTCTGATTTCTCCCCAACCACTTTCCGAAACGCCCGTTCCCATTGCTCCGGAAATTCCGCTAAGATTTGATGCGGCGACTCAGCTCAGCCCGCATTACACTTTCAATAATTTTGTCGAAGGCGACGGCAATCAATTTGCCAAGGCCGCGTCGCAGGCCGTGGCGGAAGCGCCAGGCAAAACCTCGTTCAATCCGCTGTTTATTTATGGTGGCGTCGGTTTGGGCAAAACCCACTTGGTGCAGGCCATCGGAAATTTGTCCATGAGCTTAAAGACCATCAAGTCGGCCTTGTATGTTTCCAGTGAAAAGTTCACCAACGAGTTCATTGCGGCGATTCAAAACAATCGCACCATTGAGTTCAGCTCGGCTTATCGCAATGTCGATCTGTTGCTGGTGGATGACGTGCAATTTTTCATGGATCGCGGCAAAACGCAGGAACAATTTTTTCACACATTCAACACGCTGCATCAAAAAGGCAAACAGATCGTGCTTTCGTCCGATCGCTCGCCGAAAGATTTTACCGGCATTGAGGAACGCCTGCTCTCGCGCATGCAGTGGGGCTTGGTCGTGGACATCCAGCCGCCTGATCTCGAAACCCGGATGGCAATTCTGCAGAAGAAGGCTGAAGAAAACAAAATCGAAATGCCGGGCGAGGTGGTGCAGCTTATCGCGCAAAACATCACCAACAACATCCGCGAACTCGAGGGCGCGCTGATCAAATTGCTGGCGTTTGCTTCGATGTATCGTCTCGACATCAGCGTCAATTTGGCCAGGCATGTTTTGAAAGACATGTTCGTGCAAAAGCACCGCAACTTGTCCATTGAAGATATTCAAAAGGAAGTCGGGCAGTTTTACAGCATTCCGGACGACATGCTGCGCGCACGCACGCGAAAAAAAGAAGTAGCGCTGGCGCGGCAGATTGCGATGTTCCTGACCAAAAAACTCACCAAACACTCGCTCAAAACCATTGGCTTGCATTTCGGCGGGCGCGATCATACCACCGTCATTCATGCCGTCGAAACGATTGATACGCTGTTTAAAAAAGATCTTAAGTTGCGCGACGAGCTGGAAGCGCTAGAACGTAAGGTTTTGTGTTCAACCCCCTAAATAATGCATTACCACAACTGAACGGCTATAAAACATTCGCCGATAAACTATATGTTGTAGTTATAACATATCCACACACAATTGTTAATTGCGGTGGATTGCGGTTTAGTCAATGTTACTATTTTAAATTTGTTGTTGTTTCATTTACTCCGAACTGTACGATTCACTGCTTATCCACTGGGAATCCACAATAAAATTGAAAAGGACCGCCCAAAAGGGATAGTGACAACCTTTTAAAAAATAAGCATCTGGAATAATTGTTTTGCTTGTAAGACTACACTTATCAACATATTCACCGTCCTTATTATAAATAAATTTATCTTGATAAAATAACTAAAAATAACTACATTTATTATACGCTAAACAACGGTTGTCTTGACAAAATCAAACGGTGTATAGATACGCCGGCTGTCTTTAGTTTTGAAGTCAAGGCAAAAAAAGCAAAGGCATTTTTGCAAGCACTATTTTCTAAATGACGTCCGCACGGAGGAAAAATGAAACTCGTCGTCAATAAAACGGAATTGTTTCAGTGTCTCCAGCGCATCATCGGGGTTGTTCCGGTTAAAACGACCATTCCGGTTTTAACGAACATTTTGTTCGTATTAGACGGGCAGCGGCTCCGGCTCACCGGCACGGATTTGGAAGTGTCAATCATCACTTTTCTCAACGTGCGCGGCGAGCGGGATGGTGCCGTTGCCATTCCGGCAAAACGGCTTTTCGACATCATTCGCGAGCTGCCGGATTTGCCGATTACTTTGGAGGCGGAGAAAAACAACCGCATCGTCATGATGACGGAAAAAGGCAGCTACAAATTGGCGGGCGAGTCCAGTGACGAGTATCCGCATATCGCAAGCGAATCGTTTGTGTCGCAGATCAGCTATCCGACGACGCGGTTTTTGCGGATGATAGATAAAACCGTTTTTGCAGTCAGTAGCGATGAGTTGCGCACGACGTTGATGGGAGTGCTGTTGGAAGTCCGTCCGCAGGAGTTGCGTTTGGTCGCCACCGACGGCCATCGTCTCGCGAAGATCTGTGATCAAAATTATTCGGCGCCGGCCGGCGAAGCCAAAGCCGAGGCGCTGTTCATCAAACAAGACTCCGGAGTTTTGCAGGCGATAATGCCGACGAAAGCCTTGCAACTGTTGACGCGCAACGCCGATCAATCCGAATTGTTGGAAGTGGCGATCAGCGAAAATCATCTTACTTTCAAGTTGGGCGCGACAACGATTTACAGCAAACTGATCAACGGTCAGTTTCCAAATTATGAGCGCGTCATTCCTGCGGATAATGATCTGACGATGATCGTCGACCGCGACATACTCTCGGCGTCGATGCGGCGCGCCGCAATTTTTGCAAATCAAATTACGCATCAAATTCGTTGGAGTCTCGCGCCGGGCCAGGTCACCATCTCGGCGGAAGACGCGGAAGTCGGCGGCGAAGCGCGTGAAACCCTGACCACACAGTACGATGGAAAGGCGATGGATATTGGCTACAATGCGCAATACGTGCAAGAACTGCTGCGACACGTGGACAGCGACGAAGCGTTGATACGTTTGAAAGATCCCGGCAGCGCCGCGATTGTCGAACCGGTGCAACAAAAGGAAGGCGAGCATCACATGATGTTGCTCATGCCGATTCGCCTCAACGAAGCAACGACGCAACCTTAATTTGGCTGCACCAAAATTATGGTATGATCATCCGCAAGCTTAGGCTGCTCAATTTTCGCAATTATGTGCAGCTTGATTTGAATTTTTCGTCGGCGACGAATTTTTTTTGGGGGGCGAATGCGCAGGGCAAAAGCAATTTACTGGAAGCGATTCATTGTCTCTCGCTTACCCGCAGTTTTCGAACCGCGGCGGATCAAGACCAGTTGCGTTTCGGCGCGGAAAGCTTTGAAATCGCCGGTGAATTTATTGACGAACGCGGCTCGGAGCATTTGTTGACAATTTTATATCAGCCGAAAGGCCCTTCGCGGCGGGAGCAGGGAAAACAGATCAGCCTGAATCGCAAGCCTTTAACCAGCCACGCGGCGCTGATCGGCAAATTTCCCAGCGTGGCGTTTACTCCGGAAAGCCATCGTCTCACCGCCGGCGCTCCGGCCGAGCGCCGGCGGTTTTTGGATGTGTTGTTGAGTCAAGGTTCGCCGGTTTACTTGGCCGATTTACAGGAATATAACCGAGTTTTGCGTCAGCGCAATGCGCTTCTCGCTCAGTTTTTTGGCAGCAGCACGCACAATGCAGATAGGACGTTAGCAGCGTGGGATGAATCGCTGGCTTTGTATGGTTGTAAAATTATTCAGGCCCGTCATCAAGTTGTGCAGAATAATCGTCATATTCTGCAGCAAGCCTACGCGCAGATTTCCGCTTCTTCCCAAATTCTGCAGCTCGCCTATCGCAGTCAATTCGATACGCTACCAATCGAAGAGATCACACCGCAACGTTTTCTGGAGCGGCTGGGCGAGTCTCGCGTACGTGAGAAGCAGCGGGGCCAAACGTTGGTTGGCCCCCACCGCGACGATATGGAGTTGAGTATCGACGGAACTGATCTGCGCCGTTACGGCTCGCGCGGCGAGCATAAATCGGCGCTTATGGCGCTGAAAATGACGGAGGCGGAATATTTGAAGCAACGCTTGAATACCGCGCCGATTATTCTGCTGGATGATTTGATTTCCGAGCTTGATGAAAACCGCGCCCGGCAATGCGTGCAATTTTTTAGCGGCCGCGGTCAGTTGTTTATTTCCGCGGTATCGTTGATTTCTGATCCTTCATTGCAAGATGCGGCAAAGTTTTGGCTTCAGGGTGGAGAGGTGACGATTATTTGACGGAATCGAAGTTACAGTTGCGTGATTTGAACTATGCCCAAGCGCCCTCGTTTGGTCGGTGAAGTATTGGGAGAATTGTTGCAGCAATTCGGCCTCGCGGACCGGCTGAAAGAATTTGACGCCATCAACTGTTGGGCGGAAGTCGTCGGCGAGCAAGTCGCCAGCCACACCAAAGCGAAAGATGTTCGCGATGGCGCGCTGATCGTCGAAGTTTCCAGCAGCGCCTGGCGCAATCAACTGTTTTATCTTAAAGCGGAGCTAATTGAACAAATCAATAAAAAAATAGGAAAAAAGGTGATTCACGATATTATGTTGGTTTAAAAACGTAGGCATAAAAATGGCAACGAAAATCAAATCAAAAACGGCCGCAAAATCCCAAAAAGTAAAATTGTCGGCCAAAAAGACCAACGGCAAATTATCGGCAAAAAAAAATGGCAAGAAAATGGCCGTAGTCGATAAAATTGCTCGGCGCGGAGAGCAAAACAAAGCGTCATCACCCAAAGCGGATGCAAAGGAGAAGAAATCTGTGGTAGAAGTCAAAGACGTAATTCGCAACAAGGCTGTGATTTCCGACAATGGCAAGGAACAGAAAGTTCCAACAAATGGGAGCGCCACGACAACAAAAGAAGAAGCCGTCGAGCAATACAAAGCGGATTCGATCACCGTTCTTGAAGGTCTCGATCCGGTTCGCAAGCGGCCGGCGATGTATATCGGCGATATTTCCACGCGCGGCTTTCACCATCTCGTCAATGAAGTCGTCGATAACGCCATCGACGAAGCGCTGGGCGGCTTTTGTGATAAAATTGAAGTGACCATCAACAAAGACGGCAGCGTGACCGTCGAAGACAACGGCCGCGGCATTCCGGTTGATCTTCACCCTGTCGTGAAACGCCCGGCGCTGGAAGTCGTCATGACCAAGCTGCACGCCGGCGGCAAGTTTGACAAAAAATCCTACAAAGTCTCCGGCGGCTTGCACGGCGTCGGCGTTTCCGTTGTCAATGCGCTTTCCGAGTGGCTCGTCGTCGAAGTGGCGCGCGAGGGCAACGTGTACATGCAGAAATATGAACGCGGCGCGCCGCTGCACGACGTGAAAATCATCGGCAAGCGCAAAGGCACCGGCACGAAAGTGACCTTCGTGCCCGATCATCAAATCTTCGGCAAACAAAAATATAATTTTGACATTCTTTGCGAGCGCTTGCGCGAGCTGGCGTTTTTGAATAAGGATTTGAAGATCAACATCACCGACGAGCGCACCGGCAAGTCGGAAAAGTTTCAATACAAAGGCGGCATCATCGAATTTGTGCAGTATATCGACGAAGCACGCGAAGCGATCATGAAGAAACCGATTTATATTTCCGGCGAGCGCGACGACGTGCCGGTCGAGCTGGCTTTGCAATATAACGACGGGTACAACGACAATATTTTTACCTACGTCAACGATATTCACACCATCGAAGGCGGCTCGCATCTCGTCGGTCTCAAAGCGGCGTTGACGAAAACGATCAACACCTACGCGACGAAAAATAATCTCATCAAAGAGAAAGACGAGATTCAGCTCACCGGCGACGACGTGCGCGAGGGTTTGACCGCGGTGTTGAGCATCAAGGTGGCGGAACCGCAGTTTGAAGGGCAGACCAAAACCAAGCTCGGCAACAGCGAGGTGCGCGGCATCGTCGAGTCGATCATCGGTGAAAGCTTGAGTGCTTATTTTGAAGAGAATCCTCCGGTCGGTCGCAAGATCATCGAAAAATGCTTGCTCGCCGCGCGTGCGCGTGATGCCGCCCGCAAAGCCAAAGAATTGACGCGCCGCAAATCCGGCATCGATGGCGCGGGCCTTCCCGGCAAGCTCGCGGATTGCAGCATCACCGATCCCGAACATTGCGAGGTTTATATTGTTGAGGGCGATTCCGCCGGCGGCTCGGCAAAGCAGGGTCGTGATCGCCGCTTTCAGGCGATTCTGCCGATCAAAGGCAAAATTCTAAATGTGGAAAAAGCGCGCTTGGATAAAATTCTTTCCAACGAAGAAATTCGAAATATCGTCACCGCGCTCGGCACCGGCATCGGCGGCGAAGATTTTGATGCGACCAAAATTCGTTACGGCAAAGTAATCATCATGTCCGATGCCGACGTCGACGGCTCGCACATTCGCACGCTGCTGCTCACCTTTTTCTTCCGCTATATGAAGCCGCTGGTGGAGCTGGGCCGCATCTATATCGCGCAGCCGCCGCTTTATCGCATTGCCAAAGGCAAGGAAGAGTATTACGCCTACGACGACGACGAAAAAGAATCGATTCTGCAGCGATTCGAGAAACCCGAAGGCGTGAACGTCCAGCGCTACAAAGGCCTCGGCGAAATGAACCCCGAGCAGCTCTGGCGCACGACGATGGATCCGGAGCAGCGCACGATGCGTCTGATCACGATTGAAGAAGCCTATCAAGCTGATTTAGTATTCTCAACATTGATGGGTGACAAAGTCGAGCCGCGGCGGAAGTTTATCGAGGATAATGCGAAGTATGTGAGGAATTTGGATGTGTAATTGAGAGGGGAGATCGTGGATATATTGGCGCGGATAAAACGGTTGGTGTCGACTGATAGCGTTTTTTTCACAAGGAAGGCTCGAATTGAGATAGACGCGGATCAGTTGACTACGGATTTGGTATGCGAAGCCGTAATGAATGCGCCGGTTATTGTCAAAACCTTGCGTTCAAAAAATCTACAAACCGGCAACGCCGAAAAACTGTATGTCATTAAAGGCTACACTGCCGCCGGTGTTTTGGTTTACACGAAAGGAAAAATTGATAAAATCGAAAATGAGGTGCTTTATGTCTTCATCTCCTCCAAGCGATCAACTGATTAAAAAAGGTAGACGGTTTATTCCGCCGCCTTCCGGCTGGAAATGCCCCGAATGTGGAAAAAAAACGCTGATCCGCGTTAAAAAATCGTATCAGCTCGAAGACGGTGTTATTATGCCCGAATTAGAATGGCTGCAATGCCAATCCTGCAAAGAAGATTTTTTTGATACTTTTGCCATGTACGCCATCGAGGATTTCCGCAAACGTTATCCTCTGCGAAAAGCGACGACCAAACGGCAAGAAAAGGCAATAGCTGCGTGAATATTTATTTATGACGACGTTAGCACGCATAAAGCAAATGGTCATCCAGAAGCGCGTTCTATTTACAAGGAACGCGCGAATCGAGATGATAAATAATCATCTGATTCAAGGGCACGTTTATGAAGCCATATTTAATGCGCCCGCAATCGCCGGAACGACGCGGTCGAAAAGGACGCGAACCGACAAGGCGAAAACGCAGTACTTGCTCAATGGCGTCACCTTCGACGGCGTTTTCGTCTGCACGAAAGGCAAGATAGATAAAGATGGGAATGTTTATGTCCTCATCTCCTCGAAACGGGCGACCGATTAAAAAAGATCGACACGAAAAAGCGCCGGCTTGGAAATGTCCAACTTGCGGTAAAAGGACTTTGGTTCATGTTAATAAACCCTACCGGCTTGTTGATGGCGCCGTTATTCCGAAATTAGAGCGCTGCAATGTCAATCGTGCAGCGAAAAAATTTTGGATTCCGAGGCCATGGACATTATTGAGGAATTTTGATGTGTAAAATAGAAGGGGTTTACGATGCAAATACAACTATCTGGAAAAAATAAAAGAATACGAATTCAATGCCCATATTGTGGGTCGACGTATTTAGAACGGCATTTAGCAAGCCCATGGATATTTCTCTTTTCGATCATAGTGTTTCCAATAACATTGCTTTTAGTTCCCTGAACAATTCGGTGTTAATGGTTAGAAAAAGATGAAAGAAATTCTTGAGCTAATAAAAAACACTTCGATTGGATTATTATTACTTGCCTTCTTGGCTTACTTGCTAAAAATACTGTTTGAAAAAAGTCTTGAGAAAAGCATCAATAGAGTAGCAAGTAAAATGGCGGATATTGGCAAGACGTCTTTGGATATAAAGAAAAGTTTGAGAAATGAAGAGCGGGAAGAACTGTTGGCTCTCCGCGTTGCAATAGAAAAATGGGAAGACGCACTTCAAACCGTATTATTCGATTTTACTATGATGTCGCCATCCGAAGCGCAAATAAAGCCTTTTTATGATAAGGATAAACAATTGTTTCTAGAAGTAAAAATAGCTGTCGTCAAAGTGAGCACTTATTTGTGCGATAAAGAATTAGAGATTAAACTAATGTCTGCAATTAACAAAATGAGGCAAACCTACTACCCGATTATTAGTGAGATAATGCCCAAACTAATTGACCTTCAGACAAAACTAATTCCCATCGAAAAGAAAATGAAGGCTTTCGAGCAAAGTGGTATGAAAGATGTATCACTGGCACCGACCGAGGTAGATCGTGAGGAGCACCATCAGATACAAAAGTTAATGACCACCGAAATGGAGCGATTTTCAACAACGCTTTTAAAAGAGTATAAATATATAGCAGAGCAAATGAATGAACTAAAAGAAAATGTTAACCTTTACATTTATCGTCCTATAGAACATGTTGATATTAACAGAGATTAGTCTGAAAAATAAGGAGAATATGAGTTGGTCAAAGACATTTCGGGTTTTAAGTTTCCGATTAAAATTGTTGTCGTCGTCGAACAAGAAGTTGTGACCGTTGTTACAAATTATCCGCTGAAGAAGGGAAGATAAACATGAAAGTGTATTATGACGATGAAGTTGATGCGGTGTATTTAAAGTTAAGCGATGAAAAGCCGGATGGGGTCGTAGAAATCGCCGAAGGCGTTAATTTAGACACAACAACCGATGGCAAATTAGCCGGCATAGAAATTCTCAAAGCTTCTCAAAAGATCGATGTTCGTACGATCTTGTCATATACGCTGGAGATAGACCGAAGTATTCTCAAGCAAAATGTCTCTCGTCGTCAAGTGAGAGAAAATAAAACGACTGAAAAACCCAAGAGAAAACATAAAATCAAATTGAGTTAAGCATGGAACTCCAACGCGACAGAATTATCCCCGTTTTTATTGAAGAAGAGATGAAAGACTCGTACATCGATTATTCGATGTCGGTCATTGTGGCCCGCGCCCTGCCGGATGTGCGTGATGGCCTCAAGCCGGTGCACCGGCGCGTGTTGTACGGCATGCACGAGCTGAATCTCCGGCCCAATTCGGCGTACAAAAAGTCCGCGCGTATCGTCGGCGAAGTGCTCGGCAAGTATCACCCGCACGGCGATTTGGCGGTGTACGACACCATCGTGCGCATGGCGCAGGATTTTTCCCTGCGCTATCCGCTGGTCGATGGGCAGGGCAATTTCGGCTCGGTCGATGGCGACTCGCCGGCGGCCATGCGTTACACCGAAGTGCGCCTCACACGCATTGCCGAAGAAGTGCTGCGCGATCTCGACAAAGAGACCGTGGATTGGAAGCCGAATTTCGACGACACGCTGAAAGAACCGGCGGTGATGCCGACAGTTTTGCCGAATCTGTTGATCAACGGCTCCTCCGGCATTGCGGTCGGCATGGCGACGAACATTCCGCCGCACAATTTGACCGAAGTGATCGACGGCTTGATCGCGCTGATCAAAGACCCCGAGGTCAAAATCGAAAAGCTGATGAAGATCATCAAGGGGCCGGATTTTCCGACCGCCGGAATTATCTACGGCGTCGAGGGCATCGACGAAGCGTATCGCAGCGGGCGCGGCCGCATCGTCGTGCGCGCGCGTGCGGTGGTTGAAGAGGTGCGCGGCGGCCGCCAGAACATCGTCGTCAACGAGCTGCCGTATCAAGTCAACAAGGCGTCGTTGCACGAGAAGATCGAATTGCTGGCGCAGGACAAAAAGATCGAAGGCATACGAGCCGTGCGCGATGAAAGCGACCGCGACGGCATGCGCCTCGTCGTCGAGCTGAAGAGCGACGCCAATCCCGAAATCGTGCTGAACAATCTCTACAAGCACACGCAGATGCAGGAGACGTTCGGCGTCATCATGCTCGCGCTCGTTGATGGACAGCCGAAAGTGTTGAACCTCAAGCAAATTCTCCAGCACTTCGTGGATTTCCGCCACGACGTCGTGGTGCGGCGCCTCAAATTCGATCTCGACAAAGCCGAGAAGCGCGCGCACATTTTGGAAGGCTTGCGCATCTGTATCAACAACATCGACGAGATCGTCGCGATCATCAAAAAGTCGAAAGACCCGCAGACCGCGAAAGAGGCGTTGATCAAGCGCTTCAAGCTCTCGGAGATTCAGGCGCAGGCGATTCTCGATATGCGGTTGCAGCGCCTCACCGGCCTCGAGCGCGACAAGATCGAAGCCGAATACAAAGAAGTGATGGCGCTCATCAAGAATCTCAAGGAATTGTTGGCGAGCAAGCCCAAGCGCATGGAGCTGATCGCGAAAGAGCTGATGGAGCTCAAAGAGAAATACGGCGACGAGCGCCGCACGGAGATCGTCGCTAAAACCGGCCAATTCTCCGTCGAGGATATGATCGCCGAAGAAGACATGGTGATCACGATTTCGCACAGCGGTTTCATCAAGC
>Ga0209172_10003524_pt1 | contig 23624 bp, 20 predicted proteins | sample LarsenN4metaG_FD_184113 | JGI IMG/M metagenome (GOLD analysis project Ga0209172, IMG submission 184113) | Hot spring sediment bacterial and archeal communities from British Columbia, Canada, to study Microbial Dark Matter (Phase II) - Larsen... ... | reverse complement strand
AAGGGATGGCGGTGCTTTGCCGCCAGCTGGGGACCCTCCGGCCGTACCCGCTGCACTTCCTGCTGGAGGGCAAAGCGGGCCTGCTCGGTGCCCAACGGGGCTTCCTCGGAGGCAGGGAACTCCCCCCGGAGGAACCAGCGCTGCGCTTCGTTCAGCGCCTGCACCTTGTTCATCCCACGCTGCAGGAGGTTGGCATAGGCCCGCTGCTTCAGCTGCGCCGTGGCAAAATCATCCACCGCCCAGAGGGTGGACCAGACGGTGGACGCGCCGGCATACAGCGGCGCGCTGGCTAGGGTGATCCACTCATCGGCCGGGGTGGGGTAGTGTAGGGCCGTCTCGCACGTGTCGCTGTCCCAGAGAAAGCACTCAGGGAGGGTCAGATGGCAAAACTGGTCAAGTAACGTCAGCTGCTGAGCGGCAGAGAGTTGGATAGAGGCGGCCCTGAGAGCTCCACTCCGGGAATGGCCCGTGCAGAGCACCACATGGGCATGGGTGGCTTCCTCAAGGAACACCGCTTTGGTTGCAGGCTTCTCCTGCTTGGGGCCAAGAATCCTTCGCTCCGCAAACAGGGGGGCAATGGCCCGCACCTCGACCTCGGCAAACGGCAAATCGCCCGTCGGGTTTTCCACCGCCACCAACCGCCGGGGTGCGGGCCTCCTTCGTTGCTGACACCGGAGCCAGAGCGCCGCACTGGGGGCGTAGGAGACTTCCTCATACTCCTCCAGCAGATAGACCCGCTGGCCCTTTTCCTCCCGGTACATGGCGTGGAGCGGGAAGAGGTGGAAGTGGCGATGGGGGACAAAAATGAGGCGCCGCACCGGGCCGGGCCGGGCCTGCTGGATGGGCACAAAGAGCCGGCGGTACAGCTCCCGGAGCACCTCATCCATGCACTGACGCCACGCCTCTAGACTCCGCCTACGCTCGCGGAACTCGGCATACTCTGTCGACCACCTCTCTGCAAGAGCCCGTACTGCAGCGGGAGGACAGTCCGCCACCTCGACCCCTATAACCCCTTCGACTTTGCTGACGAGAAAGGCCAAGGTCTGCTCCTGACCCAGGAACAGCTCGACTAGAGCCGTGTGTACATCAGGCAGGGCCTCCTGGAGATCCTGGAGCCGGATCGGCTCGACCCGGACCGTCGCGGTGAAGTCCGGATCGTAGGCGCTGATCTGTTCGAGCAGGGAGCCCAACTCCCTGGCTACCTCCTGCCGCTCGGCCCGCTGGGCCACGACCCGCTGGACTTGCTGACTCCCATGGTGCTCCAGCCAGACGTCGATCTCCCGCTGCCGCCGGCGCTGCCGCTGGTACGCCTGGAGGAGCGCAGGGGGCACGGCTGCTGTGGGCAGCAGGTCCTGCTCTGCCATCAGCTCCACCAGGGTCCGGGCCTTGGCTCGCTCGACATACTCCAGGGCCTGCTCATAGTCCGCCTGCGGCCAGAGGACGCCTTCAATGAGGGTGAAGTACGGGTCCAGGAAGCGTTCAAACAACCCAATTTGTTGCTGCCTACTCCCGGCCACCTGCTGCCGCAGCTGCTCGACCACGGCGATGGCCTCGACAAGGAAGTGATAAGCTGGCGCCAGGTGCCCCTGCAGCAGGGAGGAATGACCCATATTCGCCAGGCACCGGGCTATCCCTTCCAGGTGGCCTAGTTGGCGGTCGATCTCTAGAGCCTGGCCATAGTGGCTGAGGGCTTGGGAGAAGTCACCCTGAAGTTGATAGATGGTAGCCATGTTGTGCAGGCCGACGGCGATTCCTTCCTGGTGCCCCAGTTGGCGGGCCAGCGCCAGGGCCTGCTCATAATGGGTCCAGGCCTGGGCGTAGTCACCCTGGGTTTTGTAGATGTTGCCCAAATTGGCCAAGCAGCTAGCGACCATCTCCTGGGCGTTTAATCGGCGGCTGATCGCTAGGGCTTGGGTGAGGCAACTGAGGGCTGGGGGAGCGTTGCCCTGGGCTTCGTAGATCACACTGAGGTGGAGCAGGCAGACGGCCATCCCCTGCAGGCGGCGCAATTGGCAGTTGATCTCCAAGGCTTGGTGGTAATGGCTGAGGGCTTGGGAGGAATCGCCCTGCAGTCGGTAGATGTTGCCGATGTGACTCAGGTTGATCGCGATCTGCGCCTGGTGGCCGAGTTGGCGAGCCAGGGCCAGGGCCTGCTGGTAGTGACTCAAGGCCTGAGCGTAGTCGCCCTGCATGGTGTAGATCCGGCCAATGTTGCCCAAGCAGTCACCGATTCCTTTCTGGTGGCCTACGGCACGGGCTAGAGCCAGGGCCTGCTGGTAGTGACTCAAGGCCTGAGCGTAGTCGCCCTGAGCTGTATAGACCAAGCCGATGTTATTGAGGCAGATGGCGAGCCCTCGCTGGTGGCCGAGTTGGCGAGCCAGGGCCAGGGCCTGCTGGTAGTGACTCAAGGCCTGAGCGTAGTCGCCCTGGGTGTTGTAGATGTTGCCCATGTTGGTGAGGACCTTGCCGCTGCCCTCCTGGTAGCCCAGTTGCCGGGCCAGAGCCAGGGCTTGGGAGTAATAGGTCAGGGCTTGGGGGTGGTCGCCTTGGATCGCGTGGATTTCGCCGAGGCTGGACAGACCATCAGCGATCTCCTCCTGGCGGCCTAGTTGAGAGTTCATCTCGAGGGCCTGGGCGTGATAGCTGAGGGCCTGGGGGTAGTCGCCATGCCTGTAAGCCTCGTTGCCTACGTATGCTAAAAAATTCGCGGTCGCGACATCAACCAATATGGTCGCTGGCTGCTTGGCCAATAGTGATACCCCCTCCCGCCTGACGCCTCCCACCTGCCCTCCTGGAGGTCGTTTCTTTTTTTTCGGGTTAAAGAAAGCTAACAGGCCCATACCGTTGCCTCCTGCCCTGCGAACCGTCGCGGCCGTCTTAGCTAGGCCGTTTCCCTGCCTTGCGCTCACCGGAAATTTTCCGGCGATGGCGGCTGGAAGACCATTCTGGCGGGCCAGGGGCACCTCGCGCACAGCCGTGGCGCCGATTCACAGCGCGAGGTGCCCCACAATCAAGCCTACCAACGCTCTCCCGTTATGGATACGGTCCTTTGATGCAGGAGACCCGCGCTGAGAAAGTCCTGCATCTCAGGTGCTATTCCATTGAGATATTTAGCCGCCGCCGAAAGTAAGCGAATGAAGAGTTCCGCGTCTTTCTTTGTAGGGTGATACGGGACTCTGACGTCCTCAAAGAGATATGCGGACGTTCGGGGTATCCACAAGGTAAATTTCCCCGACACTGTCTGTCTGGCATCTGCGTTATCGCCCTCATACAAATGCAATGCACCTTGACGCGTGTTGACAAGCACTGAGCAGAAATCCTGCACATCGCCGTTACTGATATCTGCCAGGGCCTCGGCAATGAAGGGTTCAATCCGACTATCGAAAATGATGAGCCTCAAGGTCAGAATTGGGAAGGTTGGATAGGTAAATACATCTGGGTGCAGCAGTACTTTGTCTTGCTGTACAGCGCGCCGCAATAGCTCCAGCACAATAGGCCTGGTTTCCGATAGTCGGAGGACCGCCTGAGGATAACCATTGAACGCTGACACAAAGGGTACGTCAGCCGGCTGTTCTCGCGCAATGCCCTCAATAACCGAGCGTTCAACACGCGAGGGCACCCGCATGGGTCTAGCCGTTTGTCTCACCTCTAGTAGTGGCTTCCTTGTAGCCTGAGCTAGGGTGGTCAGAAACCTATTCTCCGGCAATGACATTGTCTTGCGAGGGACTTTAAATGCGCGTGGGAACGCATCCCAATCTACATATTCATCTCGCAACATCCTTCGGAAAAAGCCAAACATCACTGCCTCCTCACGGACGCTCTGCCCCCTCCCTACGAGCCGCAGGGGTGCTTAGGGCTTCCACGTCCCAATAGGCTGCTGCAACCTCCGCTACCAGATCGCGCTCTAGGACCGCCTGGATGGCCTCGACCTCCTGCCGGCACCAGGCACACTGCGCCAGGTGCTGCATGAGCCGCGGCTCGGCCCCAAGCCCGGTGTCCTCCCTGCTGAGCCAAGTGAGGAGCGTGCGCCGCGCCGGGCAGCGCGTGGGGCGCTTAACCATCCGCCTCATCTTCGTCCTCGTCCAGTACTGGTGGCTCCCCGCTGGTCCTGGCCAGCCAGTTCCGCAGCGCCACGATCACCTCTGGCGGCTGCTGGCACCGTATCGCGGTATATACCCGACGCAGGAGGCCGTCGCGGTCGTTGGCGAGTTTATGCGTCCCCACGGGCGCATAGGCCCGCCGGAGCACGGCCTCCTGCGCCAGCAGCGCCTTGGGTTTCAGGCCCCTGAGCGCCCCGGCTAACAGCGCCTGTTGCACCGTATCGTGCCCCAGGTGGGCGCTCGCCCACCGCTGCACACAGGCCCGCTCGTTGTCCGTCAACAGGGCGGCCTGGCGGTGCATGCGGCGCAGAAACGCGTCCTGCTCCGCGCGGCGCTGCTGGCGCCACTCGGCCAGCACCTGCCGCAGCGTAATCGTGCGCAGATACGCCAGCAGCGCCGTATAGCACGGCAAGGGCAGCCGCGTGCCATCCTGCAGCTCGACGGTCGACGTAAACGCCAGCGGGCGCCGGCGGGCCGTCGCGAAAAATTCGCTATACACCGCTTGCACCGTGTCCTGGAGCACCGTCTCGTCCCACGTCCCGCGCCGGTGGCCCACCCAGTAGCGGATGAGCCGTTCGGTGATAGCCACAAACAGGGCGTGGAGCGCTGGATCGACCGGTTCTGACGCGGTGGCGTAGGCAGTCAGCACTCGGTGGCAGACCTCGCCACACGCGGTCTTCGCCCAGTCTCCTTTGTCGTGGATTTCGCGCAGGCAGGCGGCTTCGAAAGCGCCTAAGTCCGTCAAGCACCGATAGTAGTCCACGCGCGACAACGCCACCGCGGTATAGGGCCAGATAGCCTCACACCAGTGGTCGGGCGGCAGCGCCGCGGCCCGTGTCCGAGCCGCGCGATACAGGCGCGCCAGCGGCACAGGCCCATCGAACGGGAACGGGTCGGGCAGCACGCGGGTTTTCGTCGCCAGCACGACAAACTGTTGGCGCTCGCCGTGGCGGCCCTCAATGGTGCCCTCAAACGACGCGGTGCCGGCCGGCCAGTGGGGGTTGGGCGTGGTCGGCGTGGGAAAGAGGAGCTGGAGGGCGCCCGCCCCATCGCGGTGGACCACCAGCACCTCGCCGTCTTCGTCGAGGGCGTAGCGCACGCGGACCGGCCAGCCAATGGGGATCAACTGCCCCTTGGGGAACTGGCCCTGGGGGGTGGTCACCTGCAGGCGGAGGGCCTCGCGCGGGCCAGGCATCGTCGCCCACTCAAGGGCCTCAAAGTGCGCCCAGGTGCCCCCAGCACTGCTCTCGTCCGCCAGCACCGGCCCCGCCTCGTCCACCCCGAGGGCGCCCGGGAGGGGCCCAAAGCGTCCAGAACGTGCGACGATCAGCCGCGGCGGCCAGATCGCCGCATAAGCGGCAGCGAGTTCCTCCCCGAGAGGCACCTGGCGCAGCAGGGCGACGAGTTCGGTCACTTCCTCGGCACACAGGGCGCACGCGGCCACATGGGCCTGCGCCGTCGGCGCCATCGGCGCGCCAACGGCACACAGCACAGGATCGAACGTCCGACACTCCATGTCTTGCCTCCTCCCGCCTGCTGGGGAACACCCACGCTACTGGCCCATGCTTCCTCCACCCCCTCCTCTGCTCCGCGCTGGAGCGATCAGCGGGTATCACGCTTTGGCAGGGAGACTCGCCAGGTTATCCAGAAGATGGTCAGAGAATCTGCCGCGGTCGTCGGTAGAGTGGTCATGCGTGCGCTCCTCTGCCACCAGCGGCCCCACGCCAGCGCGGCTGGCACGCGCTACCGTGCGCTGGGGGGCACCGCGCCCCGTAGAGCGGCGTGGTCCGTGTGCCGCGCCGCCTCCCCGGCGATCCCGCGCCAGCGGCATGGATGTCCACGCTCAATGCACGAGCCCATCCTCCACGACTAGGTAGTGCATCTGCCGCGCGACAAAGCCATCCATGTCGCGCATGAGGGCCGGGAGGCACGCCCGGGCGCGTTGGCGGTAGAGCTCGCGCTGGGCGTCGGGCAGCCGCTCCAGCACGGCCGCGGCCCGCTCCTCCTGCTCCCGTTCCTGCTGGAGCCGTTGCTGCGCGGCGGCCTGCCGCTGCCGTTCCTCCTGCTGGTGCTGCACCTGCTGCGCCTGGCGTGTCAGCTCGGCGAGCGCGGCGGCCTGATAGCCGAGGACGGCCCCGAAATGCTGCATCTGGAAGCCGGTCTGCGGGGCCTGCTGCAGGGCATAGGTGACGATGGCGCGGGCGCGCTCTTCCCCCTGCGCGCGGATCAGCGCCTCAGCCTGCTGGAGTTCCTTCACGCTGGGGCGCCGCTTGGGCTGCTCCGCGAGCCCCTGCCGGAAGTGGCTGACCAGGTCGCGGGCGCGACTGGCGAGCGACGAGCTGGCAGCTCCCCCGGCCTCCTGGGGGTCGAGGGGCGTGTCCTCCCCCGCTCCGGAGGGCAGCGCACTGGCGGGCTGCAGGGCGTGCCGGCCCGGCACGTAGTGGAGATACCACTCGGGAGGCGTGCCAGCCACCGTCTGCCACTCCACCCGTTCGAGAAAGCCGGTAGCGATCAGCTCCTGGTGCGCCGGGTCGAGCTGCCGGTGGGCCTGCGAGAGATAGCGGTGGCGCGTCACGGGCAGCAGCGCACACACGGTGCTGTAGGCATAGCGCAGGCCGGGCGCCTTGGGGTCCCGCAGGCCGTAAAACTTCACGCCGAGGATTTCGTAGAGCCGGCGGGCCAGCGCCACGGCCAGGGACCGGCGGTAGTGGGGGTCCAGCAGGCTCACATACAGGGCGTTGAGGTTCTCCAGGTACCAGCTCCCGAGAAAGAGATAGTTGGTGTCGGCCGGCACCGCGCTGTCCGGGAGCTCGTCCCCCCGGTAGACGACGCGGTCATAGAGGTGAAAATTGTCCTCAATCCAGCGCTTCTTGGGCTTGCTGTAGAAGGTGCGCTTGGATTCGACCATGGTGGAGGTGATGCGCAGCAACGCCGCCTTGATCGCCTCTGCAGTCCTCCCCGAGTAGGTAATCCCCATCCGCCGGCACACGTCCCGCATGCTAAAGGGGATGGGGTTGCGCACGGGAAAACCCCGCTCGTTGATGATCGCCTCAATGGCCTTGTGGAGCTCCCAATCGAACGGTCCGGGCAGTCCATACTCCTGGTGGGCGAGCACCCGCCAGGCAATCTCCTCGCGCCCCTCGCCCCGGTCGAGGGTGCGGTGGTACTCGATCTTGAGGCGGTCGGTATGCCAGCGGTTGTCCAGGCAGAAGAAGGGGTAAGTGAGGAAGTTCACTTCGGAGCGTACCAGCCGCAGGTCTGCTGGAGACGCCGGTGCGCCGCTAGTCGTGGGGCTGTCGGATGCGCCCATGCGCAGTCCCCTTCGTGAGATGTCAGGTCCTCAACACACAGGGGGTGCCTTGTGTGTCTTAAAGATCTCAAAGATCTTAAAGATCTTGTGGCAGGGCAAAAAACGTTGTAAGTCACATCGTTTCAATTAGTTAATAGATCTCCCTCTTGTCTCAAACCACCCACTTTCTTGTCTCAAACCACCCACTTTCTTGTCTCAAACCACCCACTTTCTTGTCTCAAACCACCCACTTTCTTGTCTCAAACCACCCACTTTCTTGTCTCAAACCACCCACCCTGCTGGCCCCTCAATAGAGCCCATCGGTGAGCCCGACCTGGAGTTCATCGAGCACATAGTGCTGGGCCGTGGTCTCCAGGCGCTTATGCCCCAGGGCCTTCTGCGCCTGGCGGATATCGCGCTTGGCGAGCTGCGTACCCACAAAGCGGCGAAAATCGTGCGGCTTGACGGCGGGCAGGCCGCACTGCAGGGCATACTTGCGCACCGCACACCAGGCCGCCCCGGCCGTCAGCCGCCGCGCCGTGGGCCGCGGCCCGGCAAAGGCCGTAAAGATGACGGGCGTCTCGACGCCGCCCAGGGCGGCGCGCGCTGCCAGCCAGGTCTGGAGATGCGCGTAGGCCTCCCGGCTCAGCGGCGCCTCGCGGGGCGTGGCCTGCCCCTTGCCCAGGACCTGGAGCACATAGCCGCCATCGCGGGCGCTGAGCTGCCCGACGGTCAGCGCCACCACCTCGGAGATGCGGCACCCCGAGCCGGCCAGCGTGGCGAGCAGGGCGCGATCGCGCCGCCCGAGCAGGGTCGCGGGGTCGGGGGCCTCGCAGAGCTGGCGCATCTGCGCCGGCGTCAGGCGCACGCGCGCCGTCGCCTTGAGTCGCTGCCGCAACGCCGCCACACTCACCCCCTCGACCTCACCACAGGCACTCCCCACTTCGCGCGTGAGCACGCCGCGCACGGCCGCCTCCTTGAGCACGCGCTTGACGGCCGCCAGCATGCGGTTGATGGTATGCGGAGAGAGCGCCGTATCCTCGACCAGGTAGGTGCGCCAGCGGCGCAGTGTCTCGGCCTCGACGGCCAGCGCGCCATCGTAGCCGCAAAACGCCACATAGGCCGCACAATCGCGCGTGTACATGGCGACCGTCGACGCCGCCAGCCGCCCTGCCAGGAGCTGCGGCGAGGGAAACAGCGCCTCGAGCAGCACAGGCGGCAGGCGTGGCGGGCGCTCGGTGCTGGGCATCCTCTCGCTCTCCTCTCCCCTGGGGGGATTCGAGTAAAGCACCTTTTACTCGAATCCCCCGTGCTGGGCTGTGCCCTTACGACTACTGCCGGGCGGCCAGCAGGGCTTTGAGCTCTGCAGCTGACGTGGCGCTGGTCAGGTCCAGGTCACTTTCGGCCAGCACGTCGATCAGGGCCCGGATGATTTCGGCCCGCTTGATCGCCGTGCCGGTGCGCTCCCGGATATTGGTCGCCAGACGATCGAGGAACACGATGTGCCGGTTGAGCAAGACCACGGTGACTTTGCTCCAGGCTTCGTCATGCAGCGCCGGCCGCCCCGGCCCGGGCCGCGGCTCCCCGGTGGGCGCCGGCGCCGTGGTCGTCGCTGCAAAGATGTCCTTGGCCGTTTTGCCGATCTTAGGCTTCTGCATCATTTTTTGCCTTCTTCCCTGCGTGCCTGCCTGCCTTCTTACCCGCCTGCCGGCCTGCTGGCGTGCCGGCCTGCTGGCACCGCGCCAGGAGCTCCGCCACCAGGCGGCGGTACGCCTCGGCCCCAGCGGAGGTCGCCGCATAGGCGAAGATGGGCTGGCCAAAGGAGGGCGCTTCACTCAGGCGCACGTTGACCCGAATTTCGGTACTGAAGAGGCGCGCGCCGTACTGGGCCCGGAGCATCTCGACCAGCTCGCGTGTCGCCCGCACGCGGTAGTCCACCAGCGTCAGCACGAGCCCCAGGAGCGGCGCGTGCGTGTCCATGCTGGCCTGCAGGCGCGCCACGGCGTCCATCAGGTTGACGAGGCCTTCGACGGCCAGATACTGCGGGGTGACCGGGACGAGGAAGGCGTCGCTGGCCACCAGGGCGTTGATCGGCAGCAGCGAGAGCGAGGGCGGGCAATCGAGCAGGATAAACCGGTAGGCGTCCCACACCGGTGCCAGGGCCTCGCGCAGGCGGTGCTCGCGGCCCGCCACCTCGCCCAGGACCACGTCGGCGTTGGCCAGCGCCAGCGCCCCGGTGAGCAGGTCGAGCCCAGCGACCTGCGTGGGGCGGATCGCCGCCCGCACCGGCAGGCCGTCGAGCAGGACCTCGGCCGCGGAGGGGGCTAGGTCGGCCCGCGCGATGCCCAGGGCCAAGGAGGCCGAGCCCTGGCTGTCGAGGTCCACCAGCAAGACGCGCCGGCGGGGCGTGGCGAGCCCGGCTGCCAGGTTCACCGCGGTCGTCGTCTTGCCCACGCCGCCTTTGTTATTGACGATAGCCAGAATCATCCCTGCCTGCCTGCTGTCATGCCTGCCGTTGTGCCTGCCTGCTGGTAGGCATTTATTCCATCTTTAATGGGGGATGTCAAGCATTTTTTTAAGAAGGCCTGCTGGGGAGGGGCCACGGGCGCCGGGCGTGCGGCCTGACGCGGTTAGGGCGGGTGCAGCAGCGGGTTGTCCACGGCGAACCCTTCGGCCTGGGCCGCGGCCAGCAGCGTCGTATCGGCGGTCACAAACAGGGGTGACGGCATGCCGCGCCGGTGCATGCTGCGCCGGACCGTCAGCGCGCAGGCCAGCTGCACGGCATCGTAGGCCCGTAACGGATACCCCTCCACGAGCCTCCCGGCCTCCGCGACGACCGGCCGCGTGATCCGGATGAGCTGGTAGCGCCGCGTGAAGTGCTGCAGCACACGCTGCGTGAGGCGTTGTGCCTGTGCCGTGTCCAAACGCCCTTCGCGGACGAGCCGCTGCAGGGCACTGCGCACTTCCACCTCCGTCAGCGCCGCCGTATAGATCACGTGCTGGACCGGACGGGCCACCATCCGGCGGACCCAGGCTGAGCCGACTTCGGCCACATAGCGCTTCACCAGGGCACTCGTATCGATATAGATGGTGGCCACTAGCGCCGATCTTCCAGAATGATCTCAGACAGCGGTTTGCCGGGAATGACTTCCGGCTCAAAGTCGTCATCTTCGGCGTCGAGAGGCAGCAGGAGCGGGATCGCTTCCAACAACCCTTCGGCGACCATATCCTGGTGCACGAGGTGGTACTGGTATTGCTCGTAGGCCAGGAGGCATAGCCGCAGCATTTCCTCTGGCGTGCGGTGCTGCTGCTCGGCCAGGGCGGTGAGCTGCTGATACGTCTCCTCTGATACTTCCAGAACTTTCCCCATCGTTGCTCCTCCTTGCAGCGCTGGCGGTTGCCGCCGCGCGTGTGCATAGACATAACGGTCTGGGCGTCCCTCGTCTGGGGTCCTGGCCCCTGCCGCCGCTCAGCGACGCTGGAGCGGACGGCGCTCTCGGTGGCTCGCGTGGCTCGGGCCGCTGGCGCGCTAGCCGCCACGGTGGCAGGCGGGGCGGGGCTCGCGCCCGAGCGGTCGTAGCGGTACGGCCAGTCAGCGCAGCCCGCAGCGGACCGGTCAGCGCAGCGGCTGATACCGCGTCGCCGCTGGGCTGCCCCCGCGGCGAGCTGGGCTGCCAGGCCAGCGCTTCCTGCCCCCCGTGGGCTCGGCAACGCGCTCCAACGGACGCTGCGCCTTGCCTCCCCCATCCGCCCCCCAGGGGGCCAGGTGGTAGGCACCGGCTCCGCTGCGCTCCGCCCGTGCTACTGCTTCCTGTCACCCCCACCCCCCTCAAGGAGGGGCCGTGCTGGGAAGCGCTGCGCGTGCGGTGGGTCGCCGTGCTCGGGCTCCAGGCTCCTACGTCGCCTTGCGCTCCCTGCGCGCGGCGCCCTATTGCGGCTTGGAGTCCCCCACCCACCCGGCGCCGTCCCCGTCCTCGCGCTCCAGCCGCAAACCCCGCGCGGCTTGCGCTGGCTGCGGGCGGGGCCAGCGCGCCCGTCCGCCCCCAGGGGCTCCCAGGCGGCAAAAAACCCCAGCCCGGCCAGGCGGAATCACAGTGTAGCAGCGGGGCGGGCTTGTGCGGTCAAGGCCAAGCCCTGCGCTGCGCTCCGGGTGGCGCAAGCGCCAGCCTTGACCGCGGCCACCCCGCTGCTGGCCCATTTCCTGCCGCCTGGCCGGAAAACGGGCTGGGGCTACGGGCGGGCCGCACCGGTGGCGCTCCCGCTGGTCGCGGCGTGGCTCCCTACACCCGCGTCCCCCTGCGCACTTAGCCGCGGGCGCCAGCAGGCACCATCGCAGCCTTGCGCGGGCGGCCGCGCCGGCGCAAAGCGGCTGTGCCCTCGGCGGTGGCTGACGCTGCTGCAGGAGGCGTGGGCTCCGCGTCGTCTTCCCAGGTCCCGATGAGGTAATCTGCACTGACGCCTAAGGCGCGTGCCAGACTACGCAGGTTTTTCAGGCTCATCTGCGACCGGGCGCCACTTTCCCACTCTGAGATACGCCCTTGTGCGATATGCATTAACTGGGCAAGGTCAGCTTGTGAAAGGCCAATCTGCTCACGCCTGTGGCGAATTTTAGTGCCGAGATCCATAGCATCCTCCTCCGCACAGTCTAGCATATTACCATATCACTAATCAAATATTTTTCCTTGTATTTTTATATGACTAATCATATAATATAGAGCATGAAAAAGGGCCTGTGACCCCCGCCGACCAAGCAAGTGTCACAAGCCCACGGGATAACCCCTCAGCGTGAGGAGTTTCGCCATGGCTAGTGTACCACACCCTCTCCCCTCCCGCATGGCCCAGAACGTGGCTGCCCTGTACGGCCACGAAGACGACACCCTCATAGCCTGGCAGCGCTTTTGCGCCCAAGCCGCCGAGGGGCTGCGCGCGCAGCACGACCCCGAGCGGCTCACCAAAGCGCTGGCACTGGCCCAAGGCGGCCACGTGGCGCTTGAGGACACGGGCTACGCCCTGGTGACCAGCGGCACCACGCGCTACCAGGTGCAGGCAGATGGCACCTGCGACTGCCCGGACGCCCAGCACCGTGGCGTACCGTGCAAGCACGTCCTCGCGGTGCTCATCCATGCCCGGGCACAGGAGCTGGTGGCGCCCAGCCCCAGCCCTGCGCCACCAGCGGCAGCGGCCAGCACGCCGGCGCCAGCCCCAACCCCAACCCCAACCAAGCCTACCCGCCAGCCGCGGCCGACCAGTGCTGACCGCTGGGCCGTGACAGAGGCGCCGGCCAGCTGCTGCCTACGTCTCCGCGTCGGCGAGCTCGAACTCATGTACACCATGCGGGATGTCAGTGACGCGGAGCTGACCAGCCGCGTGCAGCACCTGGTGCCCTGGGTCCAAGACCTGCTGGACCAGGCGCGGGAGCGGCAGGCCCACCTGGAAGCCCTGCGCCAGCAGCGCGCGGCCGTCAAAGTGGCGCCAGATGCGCCAGCGCAGCCGCCTGTACCCACCCCACCACCCGCCAGCGCACCCGCCGACCTGCAGGCGCTGCTCCAGCAGGCCGTGCAGCAGGCCCTGGCCGCCGCCAACGGCCAGGCTCCCCCACCGCCCCCAGCACCGCCAGCTAACGGCCAGGCGCAGCCCGCGCCTACACCGGAAGGCTGGTGTGCCCTGCACCAGGTGCCGATGGAGCTGCGCACGAACGAGCGCGGCTCGTGGTGGTCCCATCGCCTGGCCGATGGCTCCTACTGCAAAGGCAAGTAGCGGCGCCGTGGGCGCTGGGCGCTGGCCCAGCGCCCCAGCCCGGGGAGGGCACACACGATGCTGCGAGTGGCACGGTACGGGAAGAGCCGCTATTGGGCGGTGTGGGATGACCAAGAGCTAGTGGCCGTGGTGGTGTACAAAAAGGGCGCCACGGAGCTGGTACGGCGCCTAGCGGCCCAGGCACCGGCAGCCACCGACGCCGCCGCTCAGGCCGCCGCGGTGGAGGCCGCGGTGCGGCAGGCCCAGGAGCTGGCCGCCCAGGCGCGCGCCCTGGCACGGCAGGCTCAGGCCGCCGCCCAGGCGGCGCGGGCCCGCGCCCAGCCGGCCAGGGAGGCAGGAGCGGCTGGCGGCTGACGCCGCCAGCCCAGCCAGCCCAGGGTTGCCGCGCCACCGCGCCAGGCTGGCCGCCGCCGCGACCAGCGGGAGCGCCCCAGCCGCCCGCCGGCCCCCTCGTGGCCAGGTCTTGGCGCGCGATCACGTGCGGCCGCAGCGAGGGACCGACGCCAGCCACCGTACCCGGCGACGCGAGGCAGCCCCGCAGAGCGCGCCTGTCTTGGACCGCGCGCGCATGGTGGCCTCTGGGCAGGCCGCTGCCGGCGGGTGCCGTGGTGGGCACCTCTTTGCCCGCGTCCTTCTGCCCGCGAGGGATGCGCGCGCGAGGGGGGTATGGGGGGATCGTCCCCCCATGAGGAATGTGTGGCTGGCAGCCCAGCCTGAGGCGGGGGCAGCCCGTGGCAACCCAGCGCGATGCTGTACCAGCGCTGCGTTGACACGCGCTGACCGGGCCGCCGATGGCTGCGCTGACTGCCCGTGCGGCGAGCGGAGCTGGCCGCACACCTTAGCCTCCCTTGGGGGAGAGGGCGACAGAGCTGAGGGCCGCACGCCGTTCGCGGCCCTGAGCGCCGGAGCCAGAGGGGGCCTGAGGGAGCGCAGCGACCTTCCGACCGTCCATCTGTTCCCTTCTATGAGCGGCAGGTATGCAGTGGCTGCCTATCCGCAAAACGCAAGTGCCGAGAGCCGTACCGCTGTATGTGACGGTTGGGCCACCTGAGGCTTGCCCAAGGCTCGAGACGGCTGCTACACCTATTCGCTGGCTACTTACTGGGCTTGCAGTTGCCGCGCACGCTGTAGTGCTCTTTGTGCCTCCTCCATCAGCCCTTTCCTTAAGTAGGCAAATCCTAGATTATTGTGCGTGTAAGCTTTATTGGACATATCATCTTTGCCATCGAGAGCCTTCTGAAACATAGCGATAGCCTCATCAAGCCTTCCCTTTTGAATAAAGGCTACTCCAAGGTTGTTATAGGCTTTATCTGCTGTCATAAACGCCTGAATTGCTTTGTCTAATTTGCCAAGTCGAAGGTAAATAGTGCCAAGGTTAGCCATGGTTTGCTCACGATCCGCCTTAATGTGCGGCATGAGATTGAGAGCATGCTCAAATGCCTCGAGCGCCTTATGCATCATTCCTTTCTTGAAATAAGCAGTGCCTAAAATTGGATAGCCAGAGCCATAGAAAGTCTTCGGATCGATTGCCACAGCCTTCCTAAGATGGATGATGGCCTCATCGAGCCTGCCTATTTGCAGGTAGGTCGCTCCGAGAGTCGCATATGCCTCAGCATTTTTTGGTTCTCTTTGCACCCACCTCTTGGCGATGGCGAGTTGTTCCTCTATCGCTATATTTCCATCAATGGGAACGTTCAAGCCCTCCTTTATAAGCTGTAGCGATATTGGAATAAAAATTCTTAGGCCATCTATGAGCCAGCGCTCTTCTGGTACGCCATGCTTGGTGCGACTCGTCAGCGCATCATCGCTCTTGGATGCCTGTGCATACGTGCTGGGACTCTGCGATGACTGCAGATGTTGTGGAGCTGGGTCGCGGCTGACGGCGTCCCTTGCAGGTTCTCCAGGCTCCGTGAAGCCTGGCTTCCAATTCTGCACCAGCTGTTGAGCGTGGGCGAGCTGTTGCCTCGATAGAGCGTTCGCACTAGCCTCGCGGAGGCTAGTGGCTATGGCGCCTCCTTGCTCAGCAGGTTTGAGGGCAGCAAGCGCATACCACATGTACGCCAGGACCAGATCGCGCGGCACGCCATGGCCATTTTCGTACAGGGAGCCGAGGTTGATTTGGCCCCCGACAAACCCCTGCTCGGCGGCACGGCGACACCACTGCGCCGCCACGGTATAGTCCTGCGAGACACCACGGCCTTGTCCATAGAGGGCACAAAGGTTACTTTGGGCGATAGCGTGGCCCTGCTCGGCGGCACGGCGATACCACTGCGCCGCCACGGCATAGTCCTGCGGGACACCATGGCCTGCATGATACATGTAGCCGAGTGCCATTTGGGCACCCGCATGGCCCTGTTCTGCGAGTCGCCGCCACGCGCGAAATGCGGTGGCATAGTCGCCGCGATCAGAGGCTGCTTGTGCGATATCCTCTAGGGGCTCTATTACAGAGCCCCTTTTTTCCTCCACAGCCGGAGCTGCTGGCAGGCCTAATGGAACCTGGGGAGGGGACGATGCCACTGGAGCAGCCTCGAGGGTCGGAGCAACGTGACGGGCTTCCACCCACCCCAGAGTGGTGGAAGCGCCCCAGGGCACGGCGACAAAAAGCCAGTCGGCCTGGGAAGAGTAGACCCGCAGCGGGGTGCCCCTGGGCAGGGTCTCAAACGGTTGGTTCGCCGTACTCGGGCCGCTACGTACCGGGGTAGTGTCTGTGGTCCAGACCTGGCTAGGGTGCGGAGCGACAGGTGCAGCCTGGCGGGTCTGCGTCTCGCTAGATGCGGCCGGCGGAGCAGCTGGTCGCATCGCCGCTGGAGCTGAGCGGGGTTGATATGAGGGCGCAGCGGAAGTGCTCTTCTGGGCGCACCCGCCTCCGCTCCACAGCACAAATCCCAGGAGGACCAAGGACAAGATCCGACCCTGCACCCTCTTGGACTCTGGTCCCCACACCTCTGGATACTCGCCATGCAACATCATCTTCCCCTCCGCTCCATAGCAATTCCTCCAGTACATCCCTCTATGGTCTCCGGGGGTAGGGTAGCTCGTATCGAAGCGCCCCGGCAGGGGCACAGTGCGCGCATGCGCAGGTACTGTCCCCCCTGGCCATCAGCGCAGCCTAGCCTGGGTAGGGCCTGCCGGGCCGAAGGCGCCTCCAGATCCTTGACCAGGGGCTATAACTCCCACAGAAGGTAAAGCGCTACGGTTGATGCAATATGCGGGCTAGACCCGCCAAACGGACAGTCATTCTGAGAATAATATCCGTTCTTCATCTCGTACCCTCAGAATCATCTCCGAACTGTTAAGGGGCACTTCAAAGACGATATCAAAATACCTCGCGGAAGAGGTTAGTGTTGCTTCTTTATTCACCCGCGATCTCTCAGGTGTTATCCATCCTGTCTCAGCGAGAACCCCGTTTGATTCATAGAGAACATGATTGGTGTCCAGCAGAAAAATTTCTCGAAACCCAATACGCACAGGAAGAGTAAATTTTTGATTGTTTGTATCAACTTTGATGATTAGAAATTGGAAGCCTTTAGTGCTTGGCAGCACCCTTCGCGAATCACTAACGTAGACATTGTTGATTTCATACCCGATGATAATCCCCCCATAAAACGGTATGGACTCTTTAAATTTGACCATGTGGCCTGGCTTGGGACGTGGGATAACTGCACGCGCTTCTTGCGAGGTAGTGGGTGTAAAGACCACATAACCGCCGCGCCCATAACGGATCGCCCCGCGCGTTTCTTGCCAAGGCCTAGAGTCTGGTTTGCTTGCTTGTGGCTGACCAGGGGCCTCTGGCCAGCCTAACTGAGTTTTCGTCGGCTCATCTAGTTCCCCCGTTACTGATAAGCCCTTGTCCAATTGGAATTTTCTGAGAGCGGTTTCAGTTTGTTTCCCCCAAAAACCATCCAGTGGGCCAGGGTTATACCCCAGTTGCGCTAGTCTCTGCTGGGCTTGGTACACATTTGCATCATAGGGGTCCGCGGTGCCCCCAAGCAACACTATCACAGCCAGAGCGGTAACGAGTTGAAAGTATTGGCGCATAGCGACTCCTCTATGCCCACTCCCCTGTCCGAACGGCTTGCTGTGCCAGCGGCGGGCCTCCTCGGCACACTGGCAGCCCCGGCCCCGCCGCGCCACCCTCGGTCCCAAGCTCATTCTTGATCTCGGGGGGACCGTAGGACGGCAATCGCCCAGGTCCGACTGGGGAGGTTCGGCACGCTCACCTGCCAGTGTGGCGGCTCCCCCGCCAACCACGGGCGCTCTACATTGAGTTCGTCGCGAAACCGCACGCCACCTTCTGGCCGGATGACAGGCTGGGGTTGCGGCCGCACGCCCCCAATGTACTCTTTCCCCAACTCCGTCAGTGGCACCCTCATAGGGTATTCGTTGCCGCCGCGGCGGGCGAACCAGTCCCGCTCTAAGACTGCTCGACTGGAGGCCGAGTCGCTGGAACCCCTCAGACTGAAAGTCAACGGTAGCGGCCTGTCCCTAGAAGGCAGACCCAGGCTGATGGTCGTATCGCCACCCCTATACGGCGTCACGTAAAGGTCAAAGCGAGGATCCTGGCGGACAATCGCCACATTTCTAACATTTCCGGGCTGGCCCTGGGTCTCGTAGATGGCGATTGGGACACCTTTCGAGTGGACCGCCCCGGCCGTCTGCATCACGGCCCTTAGGTTTGTGACCTCGTGGGGAGTGAGAATGCCAGGGGATGGCTGAGACGGGGTCAGCAGCTGCACACTAGTGATTTGCAGCGGGCTTCCTCGATGAGGAGTCTCTAAGTACCGTTGCACCCCTTTCAATCCTCCTTCTGCCGCAGCACCATTAAGGGCCACCACATTGACGCTGACGCTCCCCCTACTGCCCAAACCCTGTAGGTCGCGTTGCACCGCATAACCTAGGACTGTCTCTGGGTTCCCGACCACAACAGGGGATGCGAGCAATACAGGCTGAGACCTCGCCTGTGCGAGAGCTTCCTGAGGGGTCTTCGCCATAACGGCGGGCTGGCCCGTCCGAGCCCGTACCATTTCCCCCGCAAACTGCATGGCAGTAGGCATCTGCTTGGGGTCAGCAACCACCACCGTAATGGTGTGCAGGTGCATCCCTTCTTCTTGCAACGCGACCTTGTGCCCTTGGGACAGCGTGCGGAGCGCCACGGCTAGGTTATTGCGCGCTGCTGTGGCCCCCCCGCCTGCGGCTGCATCCCGGAAGTCTCGTATCGCTGCTGCCGTATCGCCATTGGCGTAATGGATAAGCCCACGCATGTTCAGGATGGCATGAACGCCAGGCGCAACGGTGAGGGCCTGCTCGACATCCTCCCTGGCTGCAGCGAGCACCGCGTGCCGCAGCTGCATCACAGCCCGGCCCAGCAGGGCATCAACGCGTGCAGGATCACTGCCGAGAGCGTGGCTGTAGACCGCCTGAGCCTCCAGGTTCCGACCCAAGAGCGCGAGGATCGAACCGTGCAGGGCATGTGCCGCGGCGGTATTGGCTCCAAGCGCCATCGCGTGCTCAACTTCCGCGAGCGCCTCAGTGTCCTTGCGCGCGTGCGCCAAAGCCATGGCTGCCAGCAGGTGCACAGGCGCGTTTTCTGGATGCCGCGTGGCGAGCCCGAGCACGGAGTCAGTAACCGAGCCGTCGCCGTCCGCCAGTCTAGTGGGTTGCCCCAGGCAGGTGGCCCATGCGCCCGTCTCACATGCGGCCACCCCCTGCAGCCACTGATGGAGGGAGCTGGTGGCCTGCTCCTCAGGCCACTGCCCAAGCCACTCTTTGACCGCCACCCAGTCGCCGGCAAGGAGCGCCGCGGCCAGTGTCTGGTCCATTGGAATAGCCCCGGCCTGGCTGTGCACCACGCGTACGTCGGCGTCACCCTGCGGGGCAAGCCCTCGCACTGCGTGATCGTTGTTCCTAGAGAGGCTTTCTTGCCCAGGCACCTCGCCTGGTGGTGGCTTCTGCGCTCGATCGCTAGCGCCCTGCTGTGTGGAAGCCCCCGCAGCCTGACGCTGCTGAACGACCGCCTGAGGTTGCGACAGAGGGATTGGCCTACCTTGACCTTGTGGCGGTGCACAACCGACCACAAGCAACACGCCTAACCCGAGGAGCAACAGGGGCTGGAACCCACAAGACTTGTCATGCCGTAGACGCAAAATCCTTGGATACGGGTGAGTGAACATGATTATCCCCTCCGTTCGTTTCTCATGGCACTGAAAGCGGGCTTCCCCTCCTCTCTCTACCTGATAAAGGTAATGCACCTATACGAGAGGGTATGGGTCGAGCCTGTAGAAATGTGAGTGGTCTCCGTCTTTGTTCCGCACCGTGAACTGACCTTGATCGTGTATGTCCCCGGGGAGAGCTGCACGGTCGTAAGTCCAACCTCGGGTACCGTCAAGCGCTTGTGCGCCGGCCCCTCTACCTGGAGCGTCACTGGGGCACCGGTGTCATTCTTAATGACGAGTGCGCCAAGCGGAAACGTCCGGGGCTCATAGGTGAGGGTATAGGCCCGACCGCGCTCATACTCGTCGTCGCGGGCGTGCACCGCCCCCACACTCCACTGGTCCGTCGCCTGGGCTGTCACCTTGTACCGGCCAGGCACGACGCGTGTCACCTGTGTCCCACCCTGGGGGACGTCGACATCGCGGGTCGAGCCTTTGTCAACCGGTCGAATCGCAACGCGGAGCGGAAAAGTGGCACGGTTGACGAGCGTAATCTGCGGCGGGGTCCGGCGCTCCCAGTCCGGGACGAGGGTGAACGTCACAGGATTACTGTCTCGGCCTGCAGCACGCAGCACCAGCGTTCCCGCTTCCGGGGTCGAGGAGAGCAGCGCGACCACCCGTTTCGGGGTCCAGGTCGGGGTACGCAAAGATTTCCCATTGAAAAGTGCCATGCCGTCGCGGGCGGGGCCGAACCCGATGCCGTCGAGGACGACTTCAGGGGGGTCGGTAGCGTCATCGAGCAGCACGGCGGTGATGACGGGACCGAGTAGCCGGAAGGATTCCTCAATACAAGTGTCCGACGGGGGGGCAGGATCGGCCACGTGGTCGCGCGCATTGCGGATCCCCAGAGGCACTCCGCGCTTCCGTTCTTGAGCAGGCACAGCGACCGCCCGCATCACCCGCCCTTCATCCCTGAACTCCCACGCGCCTGCTCCCGGGGGTCTCATGCTGAGCGCCGCCACCGTCAGCGCCCGACTCCGCGACCCAGGATCCCGCACGTGACGGAGCCGGGGGCAGAAGACCACCCCGCCCTGTAGGACGACGGCCAAAGGACCTGTGCGACTCTCTGTAGGCACCTGCAGCAAGGGGGTGCGCTCAGGAGTGGCCACCGCGCTGGGCGGTTCCCCGGGCCCGACGAGCACGTCCAGGTTTGCCTCAACCACCCATTTCGCCATCGCAATGAGGACAGCGGCTTGTTCCAGCGCGTCGAAGGCGGGCTGCTCGCGGGCGTACTGCCGGTAGGCCGCGCTCAGCCGCTCGGTGAACTCGACGACGGGCTGGCTTGGCACGTAATCCGGCGTCATCCGTTCCCACCGAACGTGCACACGGGCATCGATCAGGGCTGACAGGGGGTCCTCCTCGCGGGCGTGCCAACGCTCGGGTTCAAACCAGAGGCGCCACAGGGTCCCCGGCGCCTCGGGGCCCAGCGTGGTCGCCGCCGCGATGGATTTGTGCCCCACCACGCCGGAGCTGAGGGCGGTTCTGGTGATATTGTCTTGGCCGAGCGCCAGCGCCTTCATGACCCGGTCGGGCTCAAACATGAGGCCGCCGAGCCGTGTGCCTCTGGTGTCGCCCTCATAGCGCACCACTGCCTCCTGTGCCTCAACCGGCCCAGGCGGGTCGATGCTGACGGCGGGATAGTTCCGGTGGTACGCACGCACGGCGGTCCACAAGAGGTCGGCCGTGAGCGGGGCGCGCGCATAGTCTTCGTAGCCGGTGATCACGAGTTCGTTGGTCTCGGGAGCATAGGCAATCGTGCCAGGATCGGTCATCCCCAGGAGCGTCTCGGCCGTGAGGTCAGCGGGCCGGCCGTGCCACAGACGGCGGTCTATGGCGGGGGTCTGGGCGTCCGGGGCAAAGCGCACCCACGTCTCGGCCTGGTGGGAGACCGCGGCCGGCGGCCCGCCGGTGAGGAACGCGCGCAGGGGCGGCGGGGGCACTCCGGCATCCCGAGGCGCGTGCCATGGCGCCTCGGCTGCGTGCCGTGTCGGACTGTCGAGCTGGCCACGCGGCGCGGCCCCACCTGCCAGCACGGCGCGCGCCGCCGTGACGGGCGCCTCGAGGAGGGACGCCAGCGGGGTGCCCTCATCTGGCAGGCGCAGGACGATCTGCACTCCGCGGCGGGGGAGCTGCATAACGGAGGCACGCGGCGCCGACTGTGGGCGATCGCGCCAGATGGTGAGGTACTCCACCCCGGAGAGGTCGGCGAGCGGGTCGCTGTTCAGCTCCAGGAGAAAGCTGCTTCCCGCCACTGCATACGTCGGGAGCTGGGCCGCGACCGGCGGCGCCCCCGCTTCCCACGCGGGCCAGCCTGACGGCGAGAGCCCCCGGTGCGGGGTGTCGACCAGCACGAGCCGCCGCACGGGGGGCTGCCCCGGCGTGAGCCGCTCGACCGCCTGGCGGACGACCAGCCCGTCCAAGCCGTAGGCCCAGACGTCCACCTCCTGCACGCCGCGCTTGGCCAAGGCGTCGAGCGTGCTGCGGAAGGTCCTGGGCTGGTCGGCGGGGGTAGTCGTTGGCACCAGCGGCCGATGGCCGAACACCGCCGCATACGGTGGCGGGGCCTGACGGCTGGGCGCCCCGGTGCCGACCTCGCCGACGATCACCGCAATGTGCCCCCGCGCATCCTGGTCGCCAGCGAGGAGCGTTAGCGAGGCCGGCACGGGGGGCACCGACGCGGCCTGTGGGGGCCGGCTGGAGGGGGCCGGGGCGGAGGACGTGGGCTGGCTCTGCAGACTTCGCGTGGGGCCACAACTCGTCACAAGCAGCATGAAAAGACCAACGAGCGCCGCCTGGCTGACGAGCGTCCACCAGCAACCAGCGCTGCCGGTCACGCGCAGCCCTTTTACTACACCGCAACTACGAGCCATCATCCCACCTCCGTAGCGCGCAAAGCTGTGCCTATCCTGCTGCTGGACTTGGGTTGTTTGCCTCTACTCTCGTAGTGTCCCCTTGCCCTTTGGCCTCATCTTCCTAAGGCGACCAGTATGTCTGCAACCCTGATGATCAGCTGGAATCCGGTCCCCTGTGGCAAAGGGTTAGAGCTTCTTGCCTTTTATCGCTGTTGCCCTCCTGTAGGGCCTACTTAATCTTCGCTTGAAGCCCGTCACCGACGATAACGGAGTCGCCTACAGAGGCCTCTGAGAATAAGAAAAGGAGATCGACAACCTCGCCAGCTGCCACCATCTGTGCAAAGGCCTCCGTGTGGGTGGCAATGGTCGCAAGCAGCGGATCGGCTTGCTGGACCTGTGTCAGCTGGCTCTGCTCGGTCTCGGTGCGCGTGTCAGGACGGCGGAGCAAGCTATACGCCCTCTGGCGGGCGGTCAGCGCCGGTGGCGCCGGCCCAGAACCAATCTATGTGCCAAAGCACAGACCCGTAAAGGCGCGTATAGCGAGCAGCAGCACGGCCAGGAGGATCAGCGACAGTCCGACCCACATCCGCCACGACGGGTAAAACCAGTCCTCCGTTGAGGAGAGACCGCGCATAACAGTCACTCCGTGTTCCCACCCAAAGACGGCGAGGATCGTCCCGAAAATCACCACGGCTCCTATGAGGAGGTCTGTCCAGCGCGAACACAAGAGAGCTCTCATTTTGTTAGCCCCGTTCATGAGCCTTTAGCAGGTGCGCCAGAGGCGTCTCGCGTGGGGCAGGTGATCTGCTCCCCTCGCCCCTGTCAGCGCCGGATTGGCGTAGCTTCTGTGATCGTACCGTTTTGTATAAGCAAGAGATAGCCACAAGGGCAATAAGCAGTCCCATGCATAGGCGTTGCGGCACTGAGAAGGCGGCCACACTTTGGACAATCGAGTTGTTGAGGAATGACTTGTACACGTTGCGCTTTTCTCCTGAAAAACGCGGCGCACCAGCGAAACATACCTCCCTCCTTATCCTCTCCAAGGAGTTCCTGAGTCGATGGCCACTCTATCGCAGTTTCCAAAAATGCGAGCACCGGAAATTTTCCGCCCAATTTACTGCGCAAAAATGACGGCACACGTAACCTCGCGATCGCCTACGATCGCACGTGCGCTCCTGCCGGGCCAATTTTTTTCCGGCGCCCGGCCGCCGGCGCCACCCTGCGAGCTGCCGGCGCGGCACTGTGGGGCTTACGTCGCCCCGGAAGCCATGAAGGGTGCCCAGTAGAAGGGATGGCGGTGCTTTGCCGCCAGCTGGGGACCCTCCGGCCGTACCCGCTGCACTTCCTGCTGGAGGGCAAAGCGGGCCTGCTCGGTGCCCAACGGGGCTTCCTCGGAGGCAGGGAACTCCCCCGGAGG